>Ga0182041_10001018_pt1 | contig 13924 bp, 9 predicted proteins | sample flu12Cox44000178_FD_125967 | JGI IMG/M metagenome (GOLD analysis project Ga0182041, IMG submission 125967) | Lab enrichment of tropical soil microbial communities from Luquillo Experimental Forest, Puerto Rico - flux8day.12C.oxic.44.000.178 | ecosystem: Environmental > Terrestrial > Soil >...
ATGCAGCTCGGCAAGCTGATCCTGGGCAAGTGCCTTGGTGGGAAACAGATACAACGCGCGGCTCGACGGGTCATTGAGAATCGCGTTCAGGACCGGCGCGTTGTAGCACAAGGTCTTGCCTGACGCGGTCGGCGTGACGATGACCACGTTGCGGCGAGAGAGCGTGTGGCCGATGGCTTCGGCTTGATGTGTGTAGAGCTGACGGACGCCGCGCGACACGAGGGCGTCGGTGAGCCGGCGATCGAGCGTTTCTGGGAAGGGCGCAAAGCGCGCAACAGTCGGGGGAAGTCGTCGGACGGCCGTAACGTGAAGGTCGGGGGTGTCAGGTCGGTCGCCCTCGTCAGCTCGATTGTCAAGGTGAAGTCCGTCAGGGGAAGCCGCGGCGACCAGGTGATCGTGCCTGGTCACGAGCTGCCGCAACGCGAGATCGAGCGGGCTTTCGTGACGAGCCGTCAGGGCCGGGAGCATGGCGTTTCACCCAGCGCGGCGGGCGCTCTGGGAACCCCGGGATAGTACCAGGCAGGCGAAGGAATGGCAAACGTGAAAATGGCTCAAGGCTTCGCTGACAGCAAAATGACGTCAAAACTGCCGCGCACCCTCGGGCTCTGGAGCTCGGTTGCGCTCGTCATCGGGATCACGATCGGGTCCGGCATCTTCCGATCGCCGGCAGGCATCGCGCAGAAGGTGCCTGACCCGAGGGTCATGTTGCTGCTCTGGCTGGCTGGCGGAGCGATCACGCTTTGCGGTGCGCTGTCGCTCGGAGAGCTCGCGGCCGCGCTGCCGGAGACGGGCGGCCTCTACGCGTATCTTCGTGAAGGTTGGGGTCGGTTGCCAGCGTTCCTCTTCGGCTGGTCGGAGCTGATCCTCATCCGCGCCAACGCTCTCGGGGGCATCGCGATCGTCTTCGGCGAATACCTTTTGAGGTCCCTCAGCATCGATCCAATCGAGCATTATCTCGTCGCGCGCAGTTTGTCGGCCGGCGCAATCGCGTTCGCTGCGGCCGTGAATATCCGCGGCGCACACATCGGCGCCTTCGTCGTCGGAATCGCGACCTGGGCGAAATTCACGGCGCTGGCAGTTCTGGCCGTGTCAGCCTTCGTACTCGGCGGCAGCCATGGCGCAACGTTGTCCAATTTGACGGGGCAGGGTTCGGGAGGCGGGACGGACGCCGTCGCTCCCCTCGCAATGGGTGGTATGGGGCTCGCGCTCGTCAGCATCCTGTGGGCCTACGACGGTTGGGCTGACCTGTCGTTTGCATCAGGTGAGGTCAAGAGTCCCGACCGGAATCTGCCCAGAGCCATCATTCTGGGAACCCTCGCGATCATCGCGATCTATTTGATGACCAACGTCGCCTACCTCTACGTCAACCCCATTGGACGCGTGGCCGAGTCGCAGCTCGTCGCAGCAGACACGATGCTCGCGCTCTTCGGGAGAGGCGGTGTGGTCGTGGTCTCGATGTTCGTCATGATTTCGTCGTTCAGCTCGCTGAACGGGAGCATGCTGGCCAGCCCGCGCGTCTTTTTCGCCATGGCCGACGACGGGCTGTTCTTTGAGACGATCGCTAAGGTCCATCCCCGCTACCGGACACCCTACGTGGCGATCCTGCTGGCAGGGCTGCTCGGAATGGCGCTGGTGCTGAGTCGGAGCTTCGAATCGCTGACCGACACGTTCGTCCTTGCGATCTGGCCGTTTTACGCGCTCGGCGTGGCAGCGATCTACCGGCTGCGGCGGCGGCGGCCGGATCTCAACCGGCCGTACCGCGCGGTTGGCTATCCATTCATCCCGGCGGTTTTCGTGATCTCAGTCGTCGCTTTCGTGATCAACGCGCTCGCGCACGAACCTGTGTCGACCAGTGTCACGATCTTGCTCATCTTGTCAGGGGCTCCGGTCTATTGGTTCGCCTTTGCGAGGCCTCGCTCGCGCTAGGAGCGCTGGCTGGACCAGCGCTTTGGTGCCGCGACGGCGACCACCAGGCTCGCGCGGTCGTTGCGGCAGCGACGTCGCGCGGCATTTTTTCTTCGTTTTCTGCTTTTTCTTCTTGACCGAGTGGACGGTACTGTTACTCTGGGAATTGGCAGTCAATGGGGTTCATTGAGGAGGCGTGCAGATGATTGCACACGAGCCGCGAGTGCGGCGCAGAGGTTTCTTCCTTCACTCGTGGGACGGCAACGAAAGTGAGATGGCTCAGGGGAGTGAGTACGAAAACCCTGAAGGCGTCACGGTTCGAGTCAGAGTCGGGCGGCCCTCCGTTTCCCGCCGAATCTCAAGCGGCGGTCGATCGACCAGCAGCTCTCGCAACGAAGACACGCACTCGGATGTCAGATCTGGGAGCGTGACTGGCAGCCGTCAACGGGCACACTTGCCCCGCTGATCCAGCTCGCACGGGGAGACGCAAGGAACGCCACGACCGCCCCGACCTCCTCGGGGCGGCCGAACCGCCCGAAGGGTAGCTCCCGCTTTACGAACTCGGCTATTCCCTCTGGATCGTCGTGCACCCGACGGTCCCACGACCCACCCGGAAATCGAATCGATCCAGGCGCCACGCTGTTGACGCGGATGTTGTCTGGCGCAAGCTGTTGCGCCATGGCCTTGGCGAGGCTGATTTCGGCGGCTTTGACGGCGTTGTACGTCATGCGCCCGCCAGATTCGCGGCCCCAGATGGATGCAATCATGACGATCGATCCTCCGCCGCGACGCCGCATGAGGGGCACGGCCAGGCGCGACGCCCGGATGGCCGGGAACAACGTCTGATCGAGGGCCTCCTGCCATTCGGCATCCGACGTCGAAGTGATGCCGGCACCTCTCGCGAGGCCGACGTTGTTCACGAGAATGTCGAGGCCCCCAAACGCGTCCACGGTTTGAGCGATGACGGCGGCTGGACCCGCGCTGCTGGCAAGGTCCGCCTTCAGCGCCAGCACGCGGCCAATGTTCGCTGGCGAGCTCTCCAGTTTCGCTCTTGCTTCGTCGAGACCCGCTTCCCCGCGCGCGCAGATGGTCACATAGCACCCTTCCTCGGCGAGCGCCATCGCCGTCGCCAGACCCAACCCCCGCGACGAACCCGTAACAATGGCGACCTTACCGCCCAGTTGGAGATCCATGCAGGGACAGGGTTACCGTCCACCGCGGCCGGTCAGGTCATTGAGGCGCCAGTCGAATGGCCCGTAGCTAATCTGAAAGGTGTTCGCCTCCAACGCTTCCTTTTCTGTGTTCAGCAGCTTGGGCTCGACGAAGGCCAGCACGGCGCGCTCGATGGGGCTTCGGCTGGAGTAGATGTCAGGCGCCTTCGAGGCATAGGCGCTCGTGAACTCCTTTTCTCGCCACGAGAAGATTGGTGACAGGACAATCTTGTTGGCAGCTCGGTCGAAGTTGACGCACTGCTGGCGCGCCACGCATTCATTAGCAACTTCGGCGAGCTGGGTTTCTACCCGCGCTGCCGTGTACGCCTCGCTGCGAAGGCGGCCGCCACCCCGCGCCCCGCGGCCCAGGGCCAGGTAGACGCGCGGATCCTCGAACTCGGGCAGCACGGTCTGCTCGATTTGATCGAGGGTCATGGTGCGGCCGGCCACGCGATGCGTCAGCCGCTCGAACGCGCCCGGAATCTGGCGAATGCTTTTCGGTGGGTACGCCGACGCGTGCCCCTCAATGGGATAGTGATCCACGACGGTACGGAGGACAATGGCGTTATAAGCATTGAGCCAGAAAGCCAAGCGTTCTTCGCGCGACGCTCCATCGCTTGACACACTGGCGATGTGGTTGACGAAGGTGTCGAGCTTGATTCGGTTGCTCTTCAGGGCGCGGTAATAGACCTCGCCATCACGCACATAGAGATCCAGGAGGTCATCGAGGCTTTTCGCCTCCTGCGCGCCGAGCGTCCCGGAAGCGAGCGTCAGGGCAGCCACCGCCAGACAGATTTTCCGCATGCGGTCGACTATACCCGATGGTCGAGGAATCGCGCGAGGGCCGCATCGAATGCCTCAGGCTGCTCCAGGTTTGGAAGATGTCCGGCAGCCGGAATGCGGACGAGGTCGGATCCGGCAATCCGCGAATGCATGTCCTCCGCAGTGGAAACCGGCGTCAGGATGTCCTCCTCGCCGACGATGATTAACGTCGGAACGCGGATCGATTTCAGGACCGGCGTGGAGTCGGGCCGGCTCATCAACACGCGGATCGCGCTTGCGATCCACTCGGACGTGTTGGAGAGGATCATCGATCGAACCTCGGCCGCGATCGCAGAACGGGTGGCGAGCGTCGTGGCGCCGAGAAGCTTGGGGAGCATGTCGTCGGCGATCGCTTCGGGACCTCGAGCATGGACGAGGTCCAACATCTTTGTTCGCGCCTCCCTGCCTTCCGGTGTATCTGCCTGCGACCTCGTGTCGGCGAGCACGAGGCCCCGGAAATAGGTCGGCGCGCGCCGGAACATCGCGAACGCGACGTAGCCGCCCATCGAGAGTCCCCCGATTACGGCGTCTTCGATGTGCAGCGAGTCCAGAAGATCGATGACGTCAGCGGCCTGATCGTCAACGGTCGTAGCGAGGGGACCGCCCGAACCGGGCTCCCGCGTCTGGGACCCTGGGGCGTCGATTCCGCGGTAGTGGGGCGCGAGGATGCGCCAGCCGTGCGAGGCAAGCGCGAGTTGACGCTCCCACATATGAGCGTTCAGCGGGAACGCATGCAGCAGGATGAGCGCGCCACGAGGACGAACGTTCGCGGGCGGGACGGCTTCGAGAAACCGGAGACGAGGGGCAGCCATTCCCGGAATCCTACCGTGGTTTCGGGATTCGGGATGCGAATGGTAGACAATCTGTCTCCATCGAGGAGGAAGACCGATGAATCAAACACTGCCGGCGACGCTGTTGCTAGCGACCGTTGTGGCTTCCGTTGTCTCCGGTCAGAGCCAGCGAGCCGCACCGACCGGCCGGGCGGCTGCGGCATCGCCGGCCGCGCCGCAACTCAGATTTCACGTCGACGAAGACTTCTTCAAGCTGCCCGACAACATCTGGCCCTCCGAGGCGGTCGGCGTGGCGCTCGATGCCAGGGGCCACATTTTCCTGTTGAACCGCGGCAACCATCCATTGCTCGAATTCGGGCCCGATGGCTCATTCATCCGGTCGATTGGCGACGGCTCGACGATCTTCCACGCGGCGCACAGCGTCAGGTTCGACGCCGAGAACAACATGTGGCTCGTGGACGCCGGCAACAACGTCGTCGTCAAGTTCAACCCGAAGGGGCGCATCGTGCAGGCGCTCGGCCGGCGGCTCGAGCCCTGGGTCTATCTGACGCACGGCATCGAGCGTGCCATACCTGCGCCGGCGAGCTTCTATCAACCGACCGACACTGCCGTCGGGCCGGACGGGAGCACTTACGTCACCGACGGGTACGGCAACTCGCGCGTCGCGAAGTTCTCGAGGGAAGGAAACCTGATCAAGTACTGGGGCGATCGCGGAACGCGCCCGGGACAGTTCAACACGCCGCACAGCATCGTGATCGATCGGAGCTCGAATCTGTACGTCGCCGATCGCCAGAATAGCCGGGTCCAGGTATTCGACACCGACGGCAAGTTCAAGCAGGAATGGGATCTGGACGGGCTCACATGGTCCGAGTGCATCACGCCGGGGCCCAATCAGGTCATCTTCATCGGCAGCGTCGGCAAGGTCTACAAAATGAGCCTCGACGGCAGGATCCTCGGCACGTTCGGCAAGCTCGGGCGGCTGCCGGGGTGGTTCGACTCGATCCACGCGATCGCGTGCCCGGACGAACACACCCTGTATGTCGCCAACGAATTCAGCTACCGATTCGATAAAGTCGTTCTCGAGGAATGAAGGCCGTGTCCGGTCCTATGCGCAGCCTGACGTGTTCCCACAGTTGACGCACTTGTAGCACGCGCCGCTGCGGATCATGATCGACCCGCAGGTCGAGCACGGCGGTGCGTCTTCCTGATTCTGAATCGTCGAGAACGGTCCGGGCGGGGCGGCCGCCGCCCCGCTTCCGACGGCCGGAACCGCGGAGGTTGCGCCGGTTGGCATCAGCGTGTGACCCGCGTGCTCATCGAGCTCGCGGCCGTTCACGCCGGCATGGAACTGCGCTTCGGGCGACAGGAACTTCGACGCCAGCCAGCGGAAAATGTAGTCGACGATGGACTTCGCGAATCGGATCTCGGGGTTGCGCGTCATGCCCGAGGGCTCGAACCGGACGTGGCTGAACTTGTCGACGAGCGCCTGGAGCGGAACACCGTACTGCAGGGCGTAGGAGATCGCCTGTGCAAAGGCGTCGGCAAATCCTGAGATCGTCGAGCCTTCCTTCGCCATGACGAGGAAGATCTCGCCTGGCTGCCCGTCCTCGAAGAGACCAACCGTGATGTAGCCTTCGTGCCCCTGGATGTCGAATTTGTGGGTAATGGCCTGGCGTTCGTCGGGCAGCTTGCGGCGCACGGGCGTTCGCGCCGTCGCCTGAACGTCAGCCGGGCTGGCGGCTGTCGCGCCCTGCCCGGAGAAGGCCTTGTTCTGGCCTTTGTCATCGCCTTTCGACGTGTTCAGCGGCTGCGTGCGCTTGCTGCCGTCGCGATAGATGGAAATCGCTTTTGCGCCGAGCTTCCAGGCCTGAATGTAGGCCTGCATGATTTCCTCGACGGTGGCCTCTTTCGGGACGTTCACGGTCTTGGAGATGGCGCCTGAGATGAACGGTTGCGTCGCGCCCATCATCTTGATGTGGCCCATGTACTCGATGGACCGCCGGCCCTTGGCCGCCTTGAACGCGCAATCGAAGACCGGCAGATGCGACTGCTTCAGCCCCGGCGCGCCTTCGATCGTTTCGTTGAGATCAATGTACTCGACGATCGCGTCCACCTGCTGCGGCGTGTAGCCGAGCCTGGCGAGCGCCATTGGCACGGTCTGGTTGACGATCTTCATCAGGCCGCCGCCGACCAGCTTCTTGTACTTGACGAGCGCGATGTCCGGCTCGACGCCGGTCGTATCGCAATCCATCATGAATCCAATCGTGCCGGTCGGCGCGAGCACGGTCACCTGCGCGTTGCGGTAGCCGAACCGCTCGCCCAATTCGACGGCCTCGTCCCACGAGGCCTTCGCAGCCTGGCAAAGATCGGGCGGCACGTTGCGTGCGTTGACATCGCGCATCGCGCCGCGATGCTTTTGCGTGACGCGCATGAACGGCTCGGCGTTGGCCGGATAGCCGGAGAATGGGCCACCATGGTCGCGCGCGATGCGCGCCGACTGCGCGTAGGCTTCCCCGGTCATGAGCGCTGTAAGCGCGGCCGCATAATCCCGGCCGGCGTCGCTGTCGTAGGGAAGTCCGCGCGACATTAAAAGCGCGCCCAGGTTCGCGTAGCCGAGGCCGAGCGGGCGGTAGGCGTGCGAATTCTTCGCGATAGCCGGCGTGGGATAGCTCGCGTTGTCGACGATGATCTCCTGCGCCGTGATGAGCGTGCGGACGGCCGCCTTGTAGGCGACCACGTCGAACTCGGTACTCGCGGCTCGTGGCTCGGCGGTCGCTCCTCGTAGCTCGTTACCCGAAGGATCACGCTGTTCCACCGCCTTCACGAACTTCATCAAGTTGATTGACGCGAGATTGCACGCCGAATCGTCGAGGAACATGTACTCCGAGCACGGATTGCTCGCGCGGATCCGATCGGTCTCCGAGCAGGTATGCCACTCGTTGATCGTCGTGTCGAACTGCATGCCCGGATCGCCGCAGATGTAGGTCCCCTCCGCGATGAGGCGCATGAGATCGCGTGCCTTGTAGGTGTCGACGACCGCTCCCGTCGTGACGGCATGCGTGTCCCAATCGCCATCGTCCATCACCGCGCGCATGAAGTCATCCGTCACGCGGACACTGTTGTTCGAGTTCTGGAAGAACACCGAGGAATACGCGGGCCCGGTGAAAGAACCGTCATATCCGGCATCGATAAGGGCCCAGGCTTTCTTTTCTTCCTCAACCTTGCAATTGATGAACTCGACGATATCCGGGTGGTCGGCGTTGAGGACGACCATCTTCGCGGCGCGGCGGGTCTTGCCGCCGGACTTGATGACGCCGGCAAACGCGTCGTAGCCCTTCATGAAGCTGACGGGGCCCGACGCGGTGCCTCCGCCGGCGAGAAATTCTCGCGACGAGCGGATTGTTGACAGATTGGTCCCGGTGCCGGAGCCGAACTTGAACAGCATGCCTTCGGTCTTGGCCAGCGTGAGAATCGAGTCCATCGTGTCGTCGACGGAATTGATGAAGCACGCCGAGCACTGGGGCGCTTTCTCGAACCCGCAGTTGAACCAGACCGGGCTGTTGAACGCCGCTTTCTGGTAGACGAGGATGTGCTTCAAGTCGTCGCTGAAGGCGCGCAGGTCCTCATCGCTCGCAAAATACTTCTGCCGGCGGCCCCAGTCCGTGATGGTGCTTACGACGCGGCCGATGAGCTGCTTGACGCTGTGCTCACGGCTCGGCGCGCCAATCTGACCACGGAAGTACTTCGACGCGACGATGTTGGTGGCCTGCTGCGACCAGGCCTTCGGGATCTCGACGTCGCGCTGCTCGAAGACGACCTCCCCGCGCTCGTTGCCGATCACGGCGTCGCGCAGCTCCCACTCCACCTCATCAAAGGGGTCAACCCCCGGGGATGCGAAAAATCGAGGAAAAGCCAAGCCTGGGCTCGCGGGACGAGGCTCGAGGGGCGCAGCACATTGCTCACGGGGCTCGCGAGTCATGGCTGATGGCTCATGGCTGATGGTTCGGGGGTCCGTTCTTCCGAGCGGTGTGGTCGATCCAGTCTCCGCCGTTTGCTGACTGGCCCCTGCGACGTGAATGGCAGCACGTTCCTTCATCGGTGTCTCCGATCGACGATCGAATCCAGCCCTCGACTCCCCACCCCGGGAGTCAATCGGCAAGCTTTCGGTATGAGTGGCGCGCGGAATGTTGCTTGCCCGTTTCGAGAAGCTGGGGGATCCTCGCCCGTTGGCTGGTTCGCGCTAGGCGAGCAAATATGCGCTCGCCTGGAGCGTTTGTCAAGCGTGTAACACCACATATTGTGCCTGTGTTTTAGGGCAGTCGCAAGATATTGAATACGTGGGGCTACTTGCCGCTCAGCTGCACGGCAAGCGTTGCGGCCTTGTCGGCGAGGCTCTTGGCGTACACGAGGTTCTTGGACTTGACGGCGAGATCGGCGTCGCGGATGAAACTCTTGGCGGTGTCGTACTGCGTCCGGGCGTCCCGGTTCAGCCGCGTGTAATCAATCCGATTCAGATCGCTTTGCGCGCGCGCAAGGGTCGAGCGGATATTCCGCTCGACTTCTTCCTGCGCCTCGGCGGGAGTCGTTTGAAGCGTTGTCGGGGGTTTTGGCGGATCCTCGATTTTCGGTGCCTCAGCCTCGGTCGCGGGCTCCGGTTTCCGAACCTCGGGCTTTGGTGCGTCAGCCTCGCGCGGCTCGCGCGCCGGCGGAGTGGCCCGCGCTCGCGGCGGTGTATTGCGCGCCGGCTCGGTCGGCAGGAGAACGGGCTCCGGTGGCTCGGACTCGTTGGCTTCGATGTCGTGAGGCGGCGGCGCCGGCATCTCGAGGGGTGGTCCCTCCACGAGCGTCTTCGCCTTGGGCCGCGCGCACGCGCCTCCGAGAAACGCCAGACACCACACCTGCGCGATCGCGAGAGCGCCGACGAGGCGTCTGCTATGCATCCCTAGGCCTGTGGGAGCAGGACACGGAACGTCGTCCCGGCCCCTGGTGTTGACTGTACCTCAATCTCGCCGTCGTGCATCTGTACTGTGCGGTATACCATCGAGAGGCCAATCCCACTCCCCCGCTCTTTTGTCGTGAAATACAGATCGAAAATCCGCTGCAGGTGGTCGGGATGGATGCCCACACCGGTATCAGCAATTGAGACGGCAACGCGGCGTCCTCGGACGGATTCGGCATGCACGCGAAGCACCCCGCCGTTCGGCATCGCCTGGCAGGCGTTGAGCGCGAGGTTGAGAAACGCCTGGCGCAACATGGCGAGATCGCCGTTTACGTCGGGCACGCCGTCGCAGTCGACGCTGACCTGGACTCTGGCGCGCTCGGCTTCCGGCCTGATGATCGGCATCACCTCAGCGAACAGCGCCGGAAGGCTGACGGGCTGAAGCTTGAGGTCTTCCGGGCGCGTGAACTTCAGAAACCCCTGCACGACCTCATCGAGGCGACGGATTTCGCTGGCGATCACGTCAACGTGCTCGAGGGCTTCCGACTCATCTATCGCCGACCCGGGAACCGCCTGGCTGCCGGCGCTCGGACCGGCAACCGCGGCCGCTGCTGCAGCCACCAACCGGGGCGATCCACGGCGCGTGGCGAACACCTGCCGCAACAGCTCGAGATGGATCATCATCGCGTTCAGTGGATTCTTGACTTCGTGCGCGACGCCGGCGGACAGACGGCCGAGGGCGGCAAGCTTGCGTGAGTAGCGGATCGTCGACTGCACCTGGCTGAGGTATTCGAGATTGCGCGCGATGAGCATGATCCCGACCAGGTCGCCTTTCGCGTCGTGAATCGCGTGCGTCATCACGAGCCGCTCGCCAGCATCTCCGAAGGCGGCGGAGAGCGGCCCACGCGATTGGCGGCTCACGAGCGTTTGCTCCGACAGCCGGAGGAGCGCATGATCCGCCGGCACCAAGCCCGGGAGCGCGACGCCGGGCGCAGCCGTCGGCAGCAGGCCACGCATCGCGGGATTGGCAAACAGGAGCTCCCCCTTGGCGTTGACAATGGCGACGGCGTCCTCGAGGTGCTCGACGGCCGACTCCAGGTTGGCGACCTGTCCGGCCATTTGAGACCGATCGACCGACAGTTGCTCGCTAATCGCGTTGAAGAACGTCCCGAGCTCGCCGAACTCGTCGTGCTGATCGAGGTTGAGCTGGACACCGAATTCACCCCGGCCGAGGCGCGTCAACCCGCTTCTGATGACGTGAATCGGCCGGAGGAGCAGCTGCGCCAGGAGCATTGCGACGATGACGGCGATGGCCAGCGCCGCGAGCGCCGTGACGACCGCGGGCCCGAGCGACTCGTTGAGCTCCTTGCGAATCAAGAGCGTCGATACCCCGATGCGAATGGACCCGAAATCGCGACCATCGAGGAGAAGCGACTCCCTGACCTCGAGATTGCGCCCCTCGCCGGTGAAGATCGCCGCCAACTGCGCGAGCTCGTGACGGCTGAGCAAACTGTCGAGCGGGTCGGCGGGCGGCATCTCGGTGCCTTCGAGCGCCCGGTCGACGTGGGCGACCGCCGTGCCTTTCGCGTCGACGATGGCGGCGTAGGTCACGTTGTCCGAATACAGGCTGGACTCGAGGATGGATCGGAGGCCGGGATCGCCTCGCAGGGCGGTCAGCGGATCGCTGTCGGTGACGACGACCTCGCGCGCGCGCTGGTAGATGGCTTTAGCGATGAGCTCAGCGCGGGCTTGGCTCTCGTCGAGGCTCACGCTGGCGAGGCGCGATAGGAAGTAGACCGAGAGGAGGACGACGGCGGCGCCGACGATCGACGTGACGCCGAGAACCTGCTTGCCTTTGATGCCTAAGTGCATGCTCGCTTGCGCGGGATTCGGCGTCCTTACTCAGCCTTCTTCGGGCGAAGTCTCAATTTGTTCAGCTTGTTGTGCAATGTCTTCAAGCTGATGCCCAGAATCTCCGCCGCACGCGTCTTGTTGTCGCGTGTGTGCTCGAGAGTCATCATGATCAACCGCCGTTCGGCCTCCTCGACCGTGATACCGGGTGCCAGCGCGACCTGGGGCCGGTTTGGCGCGGGCGGCTCGTCGGCGAGCGTGGGCGGCAAGTGCTTGAGCTCGATAAACGGTCCGGGGGCGAGAATCGTTGCGCGCTCGATGACGTTACGGAGTTCGCGGACGTTGCCCGGCCAGTTGTGGTGTTCCAGCATCCGCATGGCAGTTTGCTCGATACCCGCGATCGCCTTCTGGTTGCGGTTGTTGAATTCGTTGATGAACGCCTGGACGAGCAGCGGCAGGTCCTCTTTGCGCTCGCGAAGCGTGGGCAGACGGAACGCGAAGACATTAAGGCGGTAGTACAAGTCCTCCCGCAGTTTGCCCTTCTGCACGGCGTCCTGCGGATCCACGTTGGTGGCGGCGATCACTCGCACGTCCACGGTCTGCTCGGTGCGGCCACCGAGGCGCCGGAACTTGCGCTCTTGGAGCACGCGGAGCAGCTTCACTTGGGTGGCGGGCGTCATCTCGCCGATTTCGTCGAGAAAGAGCGTGCCGCGATCGGCCAGCTCGAAGCAGCCCTGGCGACGGTCGGCGGCCCCGGTGAACGCGCCCTTCTCGTGGCCGAAAATCTCGCTCTCGAGCAGCGTCTCGGGAATGGCGGCGCAATTGATGGCGACAAACGGGAACGACGCGCGCGGGCTCAGCTGGTGGATCGTCTGCGCGACGAGCTCCTTGCCGGTCCCGGATTCACCGGCGATGAGCACTGAGGCGCTCGTCGGCGAAGCCTGCTCGATAATCTGATAAATCTTTCGCATCTCCGGGCTGTTGCCGATGAGGGATCCGAACGTGCCGCTTTCGCGTAGTTGCCGCCGAAGCGCTTTGACCTCGCGCATGGTCTCGAGACGCTCGACGATTTTGTCGAGGAGAATCTTGAGACGTTGGAGGTCGATGGGCTTCGTCAAATAGTCGTACGCGCCTTCCTTCATCGCCTCCACGGCTGTCTCGACCGTGCCTTGCGCCGTGAGCAGGAGGGTCGTGACGTCGGCGCCCTGCTGCTGGAGCGCGCGCAGCAGCGAAAGGCCGTCCATGCGTGGCATGACGAGATCGGAAATCACGATGGCCGGCCGGAAGGACGTGACCTTTCCAAGGGCGTCTTCGCCGTCGATCGCCGACTCGGCGACGAAACCCCAGCTCTTGACGAGCTGTTCGAGCCCGACGCGAGCGGCGGGCTCGTCCTCGACGATCAGGACGCGTTCGGCAAAAGACTTTGGCAGTGCTTCACTTAACGGCGGTGTTTCGCCGGTTGTTGTTGTTGTCACCCGTCACCTCAACCATGTCATTTTTACATTCTCTGCCCGTCCAGGAGGCCGCGCAAGCTTCACATAGGTACTTTTTTCACAGAGCTGTCACAAAGGCGAGCCCTACCGGCGAAACCTGCAATTTCTCGCCATTTCCCATCTTTTTGTGTGGCGTTCCGTCGCGGGTTGCAGCCGCGGGCCATCGACCATCGGCGTAAACGGACGGGCCGGGCGCAGAAGCCGCGATGCGGTATCTGCAACCCCTGCAACAACCGGTGCAATCGAGGCGCGGGGGCGGGAACTCCGCCCCGCGCACCGTTCGAGCTACGCTGTAGCTTCTTGACTGACGAACCCCGCTTCTCCAGCCCCCAGCCCCCGGACAAGACCCCGTTTACCGCGCGCGTCGTCGCGCTCTTGGAGGTCCTCCTGTGTTCCGGGTTCCCGACTCAACTCGCGATCGGCGGCACCTATGTCGCGATGGGCCGTCGTGCGCTCAACGCGAGTGGCGGCCTGATGACGGCCTATGTGGTTACGGTGTCGCTTGCCGATACGGTGGTGATCCTCGCGCTCGTCGTGCTCTTTCTTCTTGCCCACGGAGAGCGGCCTCGCGACGTGATTCTCGGGCGCCGGCCGATCCTGGTCGAGGCGTTGACGGGGTGGTGGCTCGTTTTCGTTGCGCTCGGCGTGGCGCTCATCGTGTCGCTCGTCACGCAGCGGCTGGCGCCATGGCTCCACACCGTCGCGCGAAACCCGTGGCAGGACGTGCTGCAATCGCCGCGCGACGCGTGGCTGTTCGCGCTCGTCGTGGTTCTCGCCTGGGGCATCCGCGAAGAAGTCCAGCGCGCGTTCGTGCTCCATCGCTTCGCATCGTGGCTCGGGGGCCCGACGACGGGACTCGTCGTCACGAGCATTGCGTTTGGGGCGGGGCACCTGACGCAGGGGGCCGACGCC
>Ga0182041_10001024_pt1 | contig 13884 bp, 13 predicted proteins | sample flu12Cox44000178_FD_125967 | JGI IMG/M metagenome (GOLD analysis project Ga0182041, IMG submission 125967) | Lab enrichment of tropical soil microbial communities from Luquillo Experimental Forest, Puerto Rico - flux8day.12C.oxic.44.000.178 | ecosystem: Environmental > Terrestrial > Soil >...
CAGCGGAATTCCGCCGTCGCTTCGCTATGGCGCGACCTTACCCGGTTTGCGGACACGCCGTAGCTCGAAGAGCGAAGGTGGTTTCCGGCGCCAGCCGGACAATTCCGCTGCCAGAGCCTGCATAGATCACAAATCCCTAAACAATTCAACGCAACTGTTGTGACTACGGCTGAGGATTTGTGATCAATGCAGGCTAGCTATTGCACTTTGGTGCAAAAGGAATCACCCTTTGGTGCTATCCAAGCTAAGCTAGATAACTGCGATGAAGCGCGCTGAGTTCCGACAGATCTTATCGTCTCTTGACCTTTCCGATCGATACCATGAGCAGGTCTGCTGCCGGAAAATGATAGAGCTGCTCGATTCCTGCCCGACCTGTTTCAACCGCGACGCCTATCCTGCTCACTTCACCGGAAGCGGATTCGTGGTCAGCTGCGACGGTGCCCGAGCATTGTTGCATCATCACCACAAGCTCAATCGATGGCTGCAGTTGGGAGGTCATTGTGATGGTGAGGAAGACGTGCTTTCGGTTGCGCAACGTGAAGCCTGCGAAGAATCAGGGATCAGCGGATTAGTGGTTGCGTCCGCGCGGCCTTTTGATCTGGATATCCATGAGATTCCGGCTTTTGAAGGTGAACCGTCGCATATGCACTACGATGTCCGGTATGTCCTGATCGCCCCCGAAGCAGCGAAAATTCGAATGAGTCCTGAGAGTAACAAATTACGTTGGTTTACGCCTGAAGAGATGAAAGGGTGCAGCCTCGACGCGGGATTGCGGCGGTTAATTGAAAAGTGGCAAGCGCTTTTGGCTCATCGTCGAAAATGGGGGGTTATGGGGCAGCGGTAGGGTCCGATCCCGCACCAGTTTCTGCTGAATGACATCAAATCCATCTGGTACGACCATCGTGTCTTCGCGATCTTTGCGCCCATCTGTGCCGATCCTCTTTCGTCCGATGGACCCAAAAATTTTTGCACAGGATCGGACGTTGCCCGTAATTACTCGGACGGCACAGAGGCCGTCCCTCCCCAGGAAAGGCGAACATTAGCCAGGACGCCTAGCTTAGTCTCGGCTGGCTCAGGGCTAGCTATCTATGGAAACGCAATGACCATGATGATTTCTTCTTGTGCTTTTCAGTCGACGAATGGGACTGTGACATTCGGCACAGAGATCCACAAACATGGCTGTACAGTCAGGCGCATGCCAAGTGGATGTTCGGGCAAGTGTGCATGATATCACCCTTTGGGGTTACGTCTGCGCTTTCACTTTAGAAATTGCTTCTTTATCCGTTTAATAGGTTATGTGCACCTGTGTTGCGCGACTACCTCACCCTGACAATGCTGCTATTTTAGCCGTATAAAGGGGTGGAGCTCGCTCGATTTTTATGGAGCAGGCGGTGTCCGCGGAAGCGGGCGCGCTTAGACGAGGAAAAAAGGCTTATTGCTTTATGACCCTAACCCACCTGCATTACTTCTGGTCCCAAACTTCACCGGGCTACCACCATGGCTTTTGTTCCCGGCTATAGCCACGACCTATTTGTCAGTTACGCGCATGTCGATGACGAACCGCTTTTCGGTGCGCAACGTGGCTGGGTGACCACTTTGGTGAACAATCTGGAAACCGTGGTCCGCCAGAAGCTTGGGTTTAAGGATTTCACGATCTGGATGGACCATCAGCTGGCTGGAAATCAGCCCCTTACCCCCGCGATCATGTCAACGCTGGGCAACACGGCGACGTTGCTGATCATCTTGTCGCCGGGATATCTTAGCTCGGAATGGTGTGGTCGCGAGCGCGAGGCTTTTCTAAGACTAGTGCAAGGCAAACGCGATGCATGCTCTCAGGTTTTTGTCGTGTATAGCGACAAGCTCGATCGCAGCAGCGTCCCGGCGGAGTTAGCAGACCTGATTGGCTACCCGTTCTGGGTACAGGAGCAGGAGGGGAAAGCCCCTCGCACGCTTGGCGTGCCCGTTCCGACTCCAACAGAGACGGAGTATTACAATCGTGTAAACCAACTGGGCCACGAGCTCAGCCAGGAGTTGAAGCGACTGCGCGCCGGCGGCGGCGATACGACCCCCGGACATTCCGGTCCGACGGTTTTCCTCGCGGAGGCGACCGACGACCTCGAGACGCGGCGGGAAGAGGTGCGCCGCTATCTTAGCCAGGCGGGACTCGACGTCTTGCCGCAAACTTACTATCCCCGAGACGATGCCGGACTCTTTGCGCAGGCCATGAACGCAGATTTGGCAAAGTGCAAAGTGTTTGTCCAGCTGTTGGGCGCCTTTCCCGGGCGCAAGCAACCGGCTGTGCCGAAAGGTTACCCGGCACTTCAGCATGAGCTTGCCCAAGAAGCCAAGATTCCTATTTTGCAATGGCGGAGTCGGGACCTCGATGTGAGCAGCGTTGAGGATCCAATTCAGCGTGGACTTTTGAACGGTGAAACGGTGCGCGCCTGCGGCATTGAAGAATTCAAGCAGACTGTCGTCGAGGAAGCTCGACGGCCTGCGCGTGCCATCCCGCAACGCTCAAAGGACGTGCTGGTCTTTGTCAACAACGACTCGCCGGACCGGGAACTGGCGCAGAGTGTGGCTGAATTGCTCCTAAAGGAGGGTGTCGGTTCTCTGTTGCCACTGGCGTCTGGCAACCCGGAAGAGATTCGGATGGACCTGGAGCAGAACCTGCTCGATTGCGACGGCCTGTTGCTGATCTATGGTGCAACTACCGCAAGCTGGGTGCGTAGCCAGCTCAGGCAAGGGCGAAAGATCATCAGCCAACGCGAGCAGCCGCTGGCGGCCATGGCAGTGTTCGAAGGTCCACCACCTGATAAAGTTGGACTGGACCTGATGTTACCCGATCTTCAGCAGTTGCGCTGTCGCGGCGGGGTGAATCCGGCGCCGGTGCGTAGTTTTGTCGCCAGCCTGACCGGATGAGCCGTAATTCGGCGACTAAAATGACCGAGTTGAGTACCTCTCCTTATCCTGGGCTGCGAGCGTTCAGGCCAGACGAGTTGGACATCTTCTTCGGCCGGGAGGAACAAACTGATTCTCTCCTGGAGAGGGTGCAACGCTCCCATTTTCTAGCCGTGGTCGGACCCTCGGGCTGCGGCAAGTCATCCCTCGTGCGAGCCGGTATGATCGCGGCGTTGGAAAGCGGCTTCATGGCGGATGCAGGTTCGCGCTGGCGGATCGTGGAAATGCGCCCCGGGGATCGGCCCATTAGGCGGCTTGCAGAGGCTCTCTCGGCTTCTCAGGCCTTGAGTCCAGAACATGTCGCGGGGGCCGAGGAAGCGGCGTTTTTTGAAGCCGCGCTGCGCCGCGGACCCCTGGGACTCACCGAAATGCTGCAAGAGGCGCAACCTTCCGTCCACGCGAATTTGCTTCTCCTGGTCGATCAATTCGAGGAGATCTTCCGCTTCCGCGAGAAAGGAGATCCAGACGAAGCTGACGCATTCGTTGGCTTGCTGTTGGCTACGGCGCAACAGCGGGAAGCGCGAATGTATGTCGTCACTACGATGCGTTCTGACTTCCTCGGGGACTGCACGCTGTTCAAGGGCCTGCCCGAAGCGATCAATGCAAGCCAATACCTGACGCCGCGCCTGACCCGAGACCAGTGCCGTGCAGCGATCGTGGGGCCTGCCAAGGTGTTCGGCGGCGACCTGGAACCAGCGCTCGTCAACCGGCTGCTAAATGACTTTGGCCCTGACCCAGACCAATTGCCGCTGCTGCAGCACGCCTTGATGCGTATGTGGACGCGCGTCAGCGGGCGACTAAACGGCTTTTGCAATGGCGCGAGCGAAACGCTTCTGGCTATCCGCTCTAAAAAGGTGACGCTGACGGTGTCTGCCTACGAGGATTTAGGCGGCCTGTCACGCGCTTTGTCCGACCATGCCGACGAGGTTTTGAACGAATTGACAGATCCACAACGCAAGGTGGCCGAGGTGATGTTTCGCCGCCTTACCGAGCGCGGCATCGGCAAACGGGACACCCGCGCCCCGGCTCGCCTCAGCGATGTGGCTGCGGTGGCGGGTGTTTCGTCGGCGGAAGTGGCAGCGGTAGTGGAAGCGTTCCGCCGCCCCGATCGCTGCTTCGTGACGCCGCCAGTGGGCATAACTTTAGGTCCCGATACACTCTTGGACATCGGCCATGAAAGCCTGATCCGCCAGTGGCATCAGCTCAGCGACTGGGTCGAAAAAGAGGGTCGCTCCGCCCTTATGTATCAGCGGCTAAAGCAGACCGCCCAGCTCTGGAAGAACGGCGATGCCGGGCTGTGGCGAAACCCCGACCTGGAAAGGCACTTGCAGTGGGAGCGTACACAACGGCCCACCGTTGCATGGGGAATACGCTATGGCAGCGCCGAAGAATTCGGGCTGGCTATAGACTTCTTGCGCGCGAGCGAGCAGACATGGCTCGAAGAATGTCGTCTTCAGGAGGAGAGCAAGCTTCAAACAGAACGACAAAGATCACGCATGCACCGCGCGCGCCTTATCATTCTGGGGACAGCGAGCATCTTCTTGCTCGCAATCGCCTCGGTGTTCGCATTTCTCTTCTGCTCTCTGACGAAACAATTCGATGAAATAAGCTATTACAAACAGTTTACTGTCCTTCGACCGCTGTACGCAGCAAATACACCCGGGAGCACCGATCGAAACATCATTTTTGCCTGTCAGCTTGTGAAAGAGCTCAGTCGCCCGAGGATGCGGATTGACCCCCTTCTGTACGGAGACGCCGTCAGTATTCTTGATCGAGCTCTCGCAAGGCGGAGCCGATTGGTGAATACCTACTGGAACTCGCAATCTGCCCGCTTGAATGAGGGCGCGGGTCAGAGTTCTGCCGTGCTTGCGCTTGTCTACTCGCCTGATGGTCGTGTACTGGTTACTGGAGATAAGCAAGGGCGATTGCGCGTTCTTCGTGACGGGATTTTCAGCGACGCGCTCAAAGTCTCCCGCGATGCGATCCGCAGCTTAGCCTTCTCTCCGGATAATTCTAAGGTCGCGGTCGGCACGCAGGGTGGGTCCCTCTTCATTTTCGACCCGGGCGCTTCGCCCACGGCGCAAAAGGTAGTCGAACTTCGTTTTTCCGGTGGCGCAAAAGGAACGCAATCCGTTTGGAGTTGCAGCTGGAGCCCTGATGGCGATCTGGCCGCCGGCTGCCAGGATGGGAAGGTTTATGTCTGGTTCGATTTATCTCGCTCTCCGGTGTCGGAGAGTCTCCTGCCATCGGCGAGCTTCGAAAATAGCGTGGATAACAAAACGGTCCAGGTTCATGCGGTCGCCTGGAATTGTACGGGTTCGATGCTCGCAATCGGCGACGGTCACGGCTACGTCCGTCTTTGGGACAAGACGCACTTGACCCAACCGTTTAGGGCTCACTCCGACGCAATATGGAACCTCGCTTGGTCTCGAGACGAGCGGCTTACTTGTGCCAGCTGGGATCGAGCCATCTCGGTCTGGAAGATGGTCGATCCTCTTTCAGGGGGCGCGCCGACCCTCTTAGGCCGGCGAGATTCCGCCCACGATGGATGGGTTCGTGACGTAGTCTGGATTGACCACGATCAAAAGATTGCCTCGGTGGGTGCTGACGGAATGCTTCGATTTTGGAATAGCTCCGACCTGACAGATGCAGGGTCAGAACAAAGTCCTACTACCGAAGTGTGGAAACTCTCCTACAGCAAAAGTAAAGAAACGATCGCAACGGCCAATAGCGATGGCGCGGTAAGAATTTATGCGCTTAATCCGGCCAAGCAGCAAGCGTACGGCAAGCAATCCAATGACATTATGCGCTTCGCCTTCCTGGATTCCTCGGTTCTCAGCTTTGACCTCGACGGTGTCGTGAGTCGCTTTGACACTGCCTCTCAAAAGCTAGAAGAACCGGTTCAAATTCCGTTAGGTTTTCGCGAAGGGATTCAGGCCGTTCAATTTCAGCCGGCGATAAAGGCGTTCGTGATCGGATATGATTTTCGCTTCGCCAAAGAAAAGCAACAGGGTGGGCAACTTGTCGTCTGGGATCCGCTAAGCGGCTCTGACCCCAAGAAACGCTTGACCGAGGAACCGATCCGTTCACTTAGTTGTCATCCGCACGAATCGACGGTCGCATTTGTTTCAAACGAAGGAACTCTCGGTCTGCGTACACTGCCGGACCTGGAGCTGATTCCGAGTCAGCAGGATCTCCATGTTGGGAAGCCGGGGGCTAGCGTTGGCAGAATTTCCTGGTCCAATGCTGGCGATGTTCTCGCGATCGCATTTATCCGAGACGCCGAGATGAAGACAGAGATCCTGCGATTTCGATACGACGGCAAAAAGCTCATAGCTATTGATCCTGAACACCCGTTTGAGATTCCGGCGTCAGTTTTTTCATTCGCTTGGCGCCTCGATGATAAGGTGATGGCGATGGGAACCGTGGGTGGCGCGGTTATTTTGCACGATTTCGGTACCGGTCTTGAAGAATCGGCTGTAGCTCACGACGGCAGGGTGCACACATTGAACTGGTCGAGTGACGGACGACAACTCTTTACGGGCGGAGATGACGGTAGCCTCCGAGTTTGGGATTGTGATCCCACCCAAAACAATAAGCTGACTCTAGTCATTACCTTACGACAGGATACTGGGGCGATCCATGCCGTAGGCGTGTCGCCGGACGGAGAAGGGGTCTACACGGGAGGGACCAACCCCAAGATCTTTTATTGGCCCAAGACCCGTTATTCGGTAAACGAAATTCTCCGCCGGGCTGAAAACATGGTACATCGAAACATGGTCAGCTCCGAGTGGATCCGCTACACGGAGAAAGACCCGGACCGACGGCAGCATTATGAGAAGACGTTTGAGGGTCTGCCTGGACTATTCGAGGCCGAGTTACCCTGAGTTTCACATTTTAGCCTGCATTGATCACAAATTTTAGCGGGAAATTTGCCTTTGGATGAGGTTACGTGATCAATTCAGGCTAGAGAGGTATCTTTGGTTCTATTGGGCAGAGGTTACTCGCCGGAGACCGTTTTTTTCCGTCTTACCAGGGCTCTCTCTTTTGTAACTGAATTTCCCGGGCCATTTCAAATTGCCCATTCCGCTCACGAAGGCCTCCGAGGCGTGTTGCGTGAAATCGAGAACCTGTCTGGAAGTGTAGGGTAGATTTCCGCTGATTGCCAGTTTTGCAATGCCATGCACCATTGACCACGCCATCAGTGCCAGCGGATGCGGATCGCCCGCGGGCAAAGTACCCTCCTTCTGCGATTCCATGATGAATCCGAGAAGTGTTTGAAAAGCATTTTCGCCAACGGCCTCATTTCTTGGAAGCTCGCGGGAAGGCAGATCAAACATCACCAGGAAGTGTTGCGGCCAGCGCAATGCGAAATCGACATAACCGCGGCCACACAAGCGCAGACGTTCAGCCGCCGTCTTGCCCGCGACCGACCCTTTTTTCATCGCGTCTGTCAGCCGTTGAAATCCTTCGATCGCGACGGCTTCAAGCAACTCATCCTTATCCCGGAAATGGCGATACGGCGCATTGTGTGAAACTCCCGCCCTGCGCGCGACCTCTCGAATGGTGAAGCCCTTGGGGCCAACTTCCCCGATCAAGATGACTGCCGCCTCGAGGAGGGCCTTTCTGAGGTTAGGGTGATGGTAAGGGCGTTTGCGCGGCATGCCAAAAAATGTAGCAATCAATGTTGACACAAACAACAATCGATGCAACCTAATGTTGGCATCGTCCACATTCCGAGCGCAGCGACAAAATCAACCCAATCTCCAGGAGACAATTTTCATCATGGTTATCCCCAAACGCATGACCGCCCAGATCGACCACACCTGCTGCCTCTTTCTGATCGGTATGGGAATCAATCATAACCTGCCCCCCTTCGGACTCGGCCAGGTTGGCCAACTCTGCGAAGCTGCTGGACATCGGAAATCGTTGCCCGGGCGGGTTCAAATCAATGTGATAGCTAATGAAAGGAGCATTTACCGCAATGGACCGCTTCCCGTTATTCATCATGGAGTTACAGATGGCGAAGAGAAAACTTCTCAGCAGTTTCGAATTGCCGGACGTTGAAGACAGAGAGGAGATGAAGTTAGGAAATAACAGCTGTCTTAAATCGGTAACCGCAGACGTCCGCTCGACTGAGCTCGTCGAAGGCTCGGCCCTGCCGTGTGACGTCCCGTGGCCTGCGATCGGTAGAGCGAGCCTGCCGGCGAGCCGCGTTTTCGATTTGACATCTTTTGGATGGCGGCGGCGCAAATCAGAAAGTTAGCCGTTTCGGGGTTCGGAGTTCGCGTCTGACTTCTGACTTCTGTATTCTTTATTTCGCCTTATCCTCGAGCCGCCGGAGAACTCAGGACCTCAAGTGCGCGCAGACTGGCTGCTGTCCGGGTTTCAACCCCGAGCTTTTCGAAGATTTCGAGCACATGTTTTTTTACGGTCGATTCGCTGTTCCCGAGAATGATTGCGATTTCAGAGTTAGTTTTGCCCTGGGCAAGCCACAACAGCGTCTGCGCCACACGCGGGGTCAAACCCAGCGTTATCTCCAGCGGCTTTGCAGAATCGAAGTTAGGTTTGAACTCCGGTACAGCCTGCTGGTGAGCGCGTGCTAGACGCGAGTGGATCGCGGCGAGGAGGTCAGGTTTCGCAACCGGCTTGGTCAGGTAATCATCCGCGCCAAGATTCATGCCGGCACGAATATCGGGCTTCTCGCCTTTCGCGGTGAGAAAGATGAACGGGATGGCGACCGTTTCCGGGTCGGCGCGGAGGGCTGCAATTACCCCATAACCATCCAGTTCGGGCATCATTACATCACAAAGGATGAGGTCGGGCATTTCTCTTTTAGCCAACTGGAGACCGGCCCTGCCGTCGGCGGCAGCCACCGGGTTGAACTTCTCTAGCCGGAGGACGGTGGTTAAGTTACGTCGCATCTCTGGTTCGTCTTCAATCACCAAAATTTTTTTCATAGTTCCATTTTCATTCTGGCTTTCGCCGGCTGGAGAGTGTGTCCTCTATCGTTTTGGAAGGCTGCTCTGTGGGCTCGCCGAAGGACTCTGGCCCCGGCACTGGCAGCTTTACGGTTACCGCTGTACCCTCTCCCGGTTTACTTTCAATTTCGATTCTGCCGCCGTAAAGGTCGACGCAGCGTTTTACGATTACCAGACCGAGACCGGTGCCCGGACGGCCATCGACGTTCTGCCCTCGATGGAAGGCGTTGAACAACCACTCCCGGTCGGCTTCCGGGATGCCAATTCCCTGGTCGCGAATGACGCAAACGATTTCTGCTTCGGAACAACCGATTTGCAAGCTCACCACCCGTCCAACTTCCGAATACTTGATCGCGTTCGTTAGCAAATTCGTGAAAATGTGTTGCAGCAGACGCGCGTCGACCTGGATCTCCTGAGGCATTTCGGCGAGCGACAATTCGACAGCACATCGTCGGTTAGTAGCCGCCAGAACCTCCTCCACGAGATTCTGCACAAAGGTCCGCACCTCTACCGGCGCAGGCCTGAATTCCATTTTCCCCCCATCAAGGCTTCCGAGGAGCAATGCTTCCTCCATCAGCTCCGCCATGCGGCGCGTGTTTTTGCGAATGGATTGCAGATGGTCTTTGCGCTCAGCCGGTTGCAAGCCCTCGAGGTAATCCTCCAGGATTTCCGCGGAGGATTGGATGATGCCTAGCGGCGTGCGAAACTCATGCGACAACATCGACACGAAATGGCTGCGGAGTCTCCCCAACTCCTTCTCCTTGGCCAGCGTCCGGAGCAATTCGGCTTCGGCAAGCTTACGCTCGGTCACGTCGATGCCGAAGCCCAGAATGTGCGGCTCACGGTTGATTTCGATGATCTCCGCCGAAAGCACAATCGGGTGCAGCGTGCCCCGCGAGCTGCGAAACTGGCACTCGAATTCGCGCACCGAACCATCGCGCCGAAGATCCATGAGGAACTTTGCACGGTCGTCGCAATTCAGCCATACGTTCAACTGTTTTGTGTCACGACCTATAATGCTGTCACGGTCCAGGCCGAGCCATCGGGCAAACGCATCGTTGACCTCAACAAACTTGCCATCGCTCAACCGCAGCAACGAAATAAGCGCCGGGCTGGCGCGAAAGGCCGTGCTGAAGCGCGCTTCACTCTCGCGCAATCGCGCCTCACTTTCTCGCAATTCCGCTTCGGTTTGTTTGCGTTCCGTGATGTCCAGACCAGTGGCAATGACATGCGGCTCGCGATTTATTTCGATGATGTCGGCCGACAGCAGCAACGTACCGACCGTGCCCCGGTGACTCCGGCCCTGGCACTCCAATTCGCGCACCGAACCATTACGCTTGAGGTTCTCCCAAAACTTTGCACGGTCCTCAAGATTTAGCCACGTGCCCAGCTCCTTGGTGTCGTGGCCAAGAACATCGTCACGGCTTACTCCGTGCCACCGAAGAAATGCATCGTTGACTTCGATATATTTTTCATCGCTCAAGCGCGAAATTGTCATGAGCGCCGGACTGGCGCGAAAAGCCGTGCTGAAACGCGCCTCACTCTCCCGAAGCAGGGCCTGGCCTTTTCGCAATTCGGCTTCGGCCTGTTTCAGTTGTTCATTGGAGCAGACCAGGTCCGCCATCCGGTCGCTGACTCGCTTCTCAAGCTCTGCGTTGAGGCGGCGGATTTCGCTTTCTGCCAGCTTATGCGTGGAAATATCCCGGTACACGGTAGACAGCAGGACCCGTTCACCGACGGGGACCGCAGTCATCACGACGTCAAGCGACAACTCCCTTCCGTCGTAGCGGCGCGTTAGCCACTCGAAGCGGTGACTGCCCTGGGTCAGCGCAAGGTTTATCAATTCCTGAACTTTCTCGACGGAAAGCCGGCCGTCAGGCTGGCGCTCCGGCCATCTGTCCACCGGCGAAGCATTGCGCAGGGCTTCCCTGCTGGGCGCCCCGATCAGACGCACAACAGCTTCGTTCGCCTCGATATATCGGAGGGTCTTCGGATCAAATAGCGACATCGCGTCGGCATTGCGTTCAAAGAACGAGCGAAAGCGCGCCTCCCTTTCAACCAACTCCCCTTCAGCATCCTTCGGTCTGCTGACGAGGCGTGACACCAACACGATCACCATCTGACCATCGCGCTCAATCGTCTCAGTGTTCGCTTCGAATGAAACCCCGGTGCCGTCGAGTTGCCGGAACGTCCAATCGAACTTGCCGTTACCGTTTCTCAATCTCTCGGTGATGCTTTGCGCGGCTGGCGACGCCGAGGCGCTTCTCTGCTCCGGGGGTAAGAGTTCTTCGAGCTGTTTGCCGACGAGGTCCGCTCTGCTTCCGCAACGCATTAACGCCACTGTCGACTCGTTGCAATCCACGACAGTGGCGGTTTCCGGGTCGATCAGCCAAATAGCGTCGGCGCTGTGTTCGAACAGAAATTGAAACATCCGTTCATTCTCGCGCAGCAATCTGCCGTTGGCATTACACCTTTCGTTCCATTGGGCCTAGCCTGCATTGATCACAAATCTTCAGCCGCAGTCACAACAGTTACATGGAATTCTATAAGGATTTGTGCTGAATGCAGGCTAGCCCGCAATATGGGCGCGGCTTCTCACAACGCGTGTCTGTTCCGGCAGACTCGATCTTAAAGCGCACCAACCTGCCTGCGTCCGAATATTTGACCGCATTCGTTAGCAAATTCGTGAAGACGTGTCGCAGCAAGCGCTCGTCAGCCTCGATTTCGACCGGCATTTCGCCAGGCGGCAGCGGAAACCTTACGCACCATCGCCGCTGATCCCAAGCACCTGGGTGCTGAGATTGGCTTTTTTGCCATCCTCCACCCACCCGAATCAGCGGATAAACTGCTGGCGCAAGAAAAGGAACTTTACATTTTAGCCCAAAGCCGGCAGCGGCTCTCCAAAGAACGAGCGATCCGGCGCCGGAGATTGAAAAAGCTCTGGCACCGTCCGGCTGAACTGCGACAGATGCGCCCCGAGTCGCGACCAGCTTCTGATCAGGCTTGGCCAAGCCAAAGAAGAAGCCGGCCGGCTGGTTTCATTCATATTCCGGCGAGGGTCAAGGCGTTCGTCTTATCTGTGAATAGTGTCGCGTTCCGCGCTCTGGAGACCTTCAAAAGGTCATTTGTCGAACTCACTGCACAAGAGCCGGTACCATCGCAGACCATCTCGATACTTGTATTGGCATAATGTTCGAAGTATCGACAGTGTGGCTGAATGCTTCGCAACCTTGAAACCCAGTTCCACCGGGGGAGCAATGGCTCTAGGCGGTTGGCCACATAATTACAGTTAATGTCATTACGCCTTGTGCCGGATGAACCGTTTTGCCCCCGATGTCAGCCGAGCCGGAAGGCCCAGTCATTAGCACAGCATATTTGCTCTCTCGAAAAGCACGGTGCTGATAGGCATCGTGAATGTTCTCAACGATGTCTTTCGGGTCGAGCAGAATCACGATATCTTGGGCCAGAAAGCCGATTGTGTTAACGCGAAGCTCGTTTTCGGTGAGCAGAACTGAACCCGTCTCGGCGACTGCCAAAGGCGAGCGCACAATGGTGACGTCTATATCCGCGGCATCCGACCAATCACTGTAATCTTCCGGTTTTTTGTTTCCGGAGTATTCTGGCACGGCCGAACAAATGTTTTTTGCCTGCGGAAACTTTTGGTGGAGATAAGCCGAGAAATCCGGGGGCGGATGTTCAGCGAATTCGCCCGCCATGTATTTCAGTGATCGCTCGAATGCCAATACTAACGGCTCGGCCCGGCGGTGAAATACAGGTACTTGGGGGAGTTCGCGAAGTGTCGGCTGATTGCTGCGAACGTTACTGAGGATGTGCTCCCGGGTGTCCATAGTAGGTTCGGCGATTAAGTTGACCGATGCTTCCGGTACCACTCGTGGAAGGTCTCGTCTGCGGGGGCTGGTACCTCGCGATGACGACCCCAGACGTTAAAATGGTTGTAAATCGCGAAGCGCGGCAGCGTTTTGAGTGCGATTTCAGTCGATTGTGTCGCAATGCGGTAAGCCTCAGGATGGCTCAATAATTTGCCAGCTACAATCATCGCCTCTTTCTTTGACATGAAAAGCGGCGGCTCCAGCCCGAAGTCATCCGGGAGTGGATTCGAAACTATGATTACCAAATCAAGTTTGTAATCGTTTCGGATAAGGATCTCAAAGAGGTCCAAGACCTCCTTTCAACGGTTAGATGCGAAATCAAACCATCGAAGGTCTTGCTGATGCCGGAGGGCACCGACCCGTCTACAATTCGGTCCCGGAACGCGACGTTGGTCGATATCTGCAAGCGCTACGGGTATCGCTATTGCCACCGACTTCACATCGAATTGTTTGGGAATACAAAGGGGACATGACCAATGCCTTTTCGGATCTGTAAAACCTTTGAAATCGAGAGTGGTCACATGCTGACCAAGCATCCAGATAAGTGCGCCTTTCCGCATGGCCACACCCGAAAGGTTGAGTTCGTTCTCGAAGCGGATGAGCTCGATGAAAATGAGATGGTTTGTGACTTTAAGATCATCAAGCAGATTATGGCTGATTTTTTGGAAACCCTTGATCATTCGATGTGCATCAACACGGATGACTCCAGATACGCGGCGCTTAAGGATTTCTATGGAGATCGCGTTATCGGCTTCGAGTCTACCGATCCTACGACTGAGGTGATGGCAAAGACGATCTTTGAGCACTTCCAGCAAAAGCTCGCAGAGTATGCCCGAGCTCCGGCGCAGCACTACCCACTCCGCAACAGTTTGCGCATCGTCAAAGTCCGACTGTGGGAGACCAGCACCTCGTGGGCAGAATATTGGGAAACGGAGGATACGTACGCGAAAATATGATTGCCGAAAGTACAGTGCCGTCAGCGAGTCCTCTTGCTGATATCCAGGATTCAGTAGACGAACGCGGGATCGATATTGATCATGTTGGAGTCTGCG
>Ga0182041_10001027_pt1 | contig 13867 bp, 9 predicted proteins | sample flu12Cox44000178_FD_125967 | JGI IMG/M metagenome (GOLD analysis project Ga0182041, IMG submission 125967) | Lab enrichment of tropical soil microbial communities from Luquillo Experimental Forest, Puerto Rico - flux8day.12C.oxic.44.000.178 | ecosystem: Environmental > Terrestrial > Soil >...
GCGAACAGCGCAGCCACGAGAGCCGGAAATCCTCCGACCTGGCCTCCGAAAATGCGGGGAAGCACCTCCGCCTGGCGCTCGTCGGCGCGCTCGTCGATGAAAAGACCAGCGCTGCCCTTGGCCTTTCCCGCCCATAGATCGCCTTCCCATCTTCCCACCCGGACGAAGCTCAAACCGTCGAGATTGACGTCACCGTAATGGCCTTGCCGGATGTGCCAGAACAGAACCGACTCGCAGAAGCCGTTGTCCGGGGCTTGCGCGAAGGTGCAGGGGCACGCGACGGCGCAGCTGCAATTGTCGAACCAGTCTCCCGTGATGTGCCAGCTGGGAATCTCAGTCACGAACGACCTCCATTCGCCATGATGACAATATGACGCCAACTCCCATTGTGCCACCGGCCCGCGTGTGTCGTGCGTCAGATCGAAGCGCTTCAGACCTTCGCGGCGCGGACAAATAGAGGTCAGTCTCGGTATGCCATTCTCGCCGCACTCGCTTTTCACAGTCGCGGCGGTTCACTCGATCACCTCGTCGGCGATCGCGAGGACGCCTGGCGGAATTGTGAGGCCGAGCGACTTGGCGACCTTGAGGTTGATCAGCAGCTCGAACTTGGCTGATTGCACCACCGGCAGCTCGGTCGGTTGCGCGCCGTGCAAGATTTTACCGCTGTAGACGCCGGCCTGGCGATAGGCATCCGTCAGATCGGTTGCATAGCTCATCAGACCGCCGGCAGTCCAGTAATCGCGTTGGCCGTAGATCGTCGGCAGTGCATCGCGTGCCGCAAGTTCAACAATCTGGTTGCGCCGGACGGTAAAAAACGTGCTGGGACCGACCATCATGGCATTGGCGCGAAGCTCCTTTGCCTTATCGAAAGCGGCGTCGATCTCGTGCTCGGTGTCTGCGCGCAGGACATGGATTTGCTGTCCGACGGCACGCGCTGCCTCTTGCACGTCGTTCAATTGGGTATCGAAGGTTGGCCAGGTCGGATTGAGCAACACGGCGATTAGCGCGGCGTCCGGAACGATCTCGCGCAGGAGCCCGAGCCGCTTCCCGCTGAGCACGTCGATCAGCAGGGCGACGCCTGTGAGATTACCACCGGGCCGACTATAGCTCATCACCAGACCCAATTTGACTGGGTCGTCGCCGCTGGTGAAAACGATTGGAATGGTCGTCGTGGCTGCCTTGGCCGCCAGCGCGGCCGGCGGGCTGCCGGCACAAATCACCGCGACCTGAGCGCGCACAAGCTCGCTTGCAAGCGCCGGCAAGCGATCCACTTGACCCTCTGCCCAGCGGTAGTCGATGCCGACATTGCGGTGCTCGACGTACCCGGCCTCAGCCAGGCCGCGGCGAAATCCGGAAACGACATGTGCGAATGTCACAGGCGATGCGCTGTTAAGGAATCCGATTACCGGCATTGTCGGCTGCTGCGCCCGTGTCGCAAGCGGCCACCCGAGTGCTGCACCGCCGAGGGCGGCTATCAATTCCCGCCTTCGAATGTGGGTTGTCATGTGACCCTCCAGTGGGGGCCATGCCCATGCAATGGAAGGGACGATATCACGCTTTCGCGAAGGAAGAACATTGCTTTCGCATTGCGAAAGTCTGCAGCTGCCCATGTCTCAATTGGGTCGAACAACGGTCGTTGCCGCATCGCAACATTGGCAGCCGGTTCTCATCACTCAGCAGACATTAGTGGGATAGGCGGCCTTTCCCGTTCATTGGATGAAAATTGCCGCGGCGACTATAGGCCCAACTGCATGAACCCCCAAGTCGAAAGCAGGGTTGCAATCACAAGGCCGGCCCATGACACAGACATGGGCACGGCAAGCGGCCCGATTTTCAGCGCCCATCGCTTTGATATTCTGAGCAGGTGACCCACCGCCACCAAAGCAAAGAGAAGCGCCGAAACTGCGACGTAATAATTTGACACCTCATGGTCTCCGGTTGGTTCCAGCCGGATTTGTGATACGCACGGCCTGGTCGGGCGGCGCCGGTGAAATTCGCTGCCGAGCACCCCGACGAGCGCCGGACCTTCCCCAGTTCTCCTGCGCTCAACAAGCAGGCCTGGATCGCAGCACAGGGTCAACGTACGGCATTCACGACCGCGCTCCGGCGCGGATCATGAAATTGTCATAGCTGAATTCCGCGATTTGCCACCACATGTACTCCTCATTGCGAAACACCTGGAGGGAATCCCAGACCCTTCTGTAATCGGCATTGGTAGCCGACGTCTCCGCATTGACCTCGTTGGAGGCCTTCAGGCACGCTTCCATGATCGGTTGCGAGTATGACCGTAACTGGGTACCCGCGGCGACGAGACGCTTCAGTGCCGCAGAATTGCGGGCATCGTATCTCCCCGTTTGCTCGACGTTCGCGAAGCCGGCCGCCGCCGTGACAATGGCCTGATAGGTCCTGGGCAGCGTGTTCCATTTCTCCAGATTGATCATGAAGTGATTCGCGGTGCCGCCCTCCCACCAGCCCGGATAGTAGTAGTACTGTGCAATCTTGTAGAAGCCGAGCTTCTCGTCATCGTAGGGTCCCACCCATTCGGCAGCGTCGATGGTGCCCTTCTCAAGCGCCGGGTAGATGTCTCCGGGCGCGATCTGCTGCGGCACAACACCGAGCTTCTGCAGGGTCTTGCCGGCCCAGCCGCCGATACGAAACTTGAGGCCCCTCAGATCATCCACGGTCTTGATCTCCTTGCGAAACCAGCCGCCCATCTGCGCGCCGGTATTGCCGGCAACAAGCGAGTACACGTTGAACTTCCTGCCGAACTCGTTCAGCAGCTTGAGGCCGTCGCCGTCGTAGTACCAGGCATTCTGCTGGCGGGCGTTGAGGCTGAACGGCGCAGCGCAGAACAGCGCCCACGTCGGGTCCTTTCCGATATAATAATACGTCGCCGTATGGCAGGCCTCGACGGTGCCGTTTTGGACGGCATCGAGCGCCTGCAGGCTGGGCACGATCTCCCCCGCGGCGAAAGATTGAATCTGAAACTTGCCGTCAGTTGCTTCGGCAACGTACCTGGCAAGGGTTTCGCAGGACCCGTATGCCGTATCCAGTGACTTGGGCCAGCTCGCGGTCAGGCGCCACCGAATTTCGGGCATTGATTGGGCAATCGCGGGCGCGGCTACGGCCGATGCGGCCATTCCGGCACCGGCAGCTTTCAGCAAATCGCGGCGTTTCATGGTACCCTCCTCTACTTCCTGTGTTTCATCTGATCGGTGCTGACGGTTGAGCGAAACAACTGATCGAGCAGCATCTTTGCGCACGCAAGGTCTGGTGTCTCGAGGCCTTCGTTGAACTGGTCATAGCTCGCCTGCAGAAGGCTCACAGCCTCTTCACATCGATCCTGTCTCTGCCAGAGGCGGGCAAGATCGCACGCCGTGCGCAGCTCCCATGAGCGTGCCTTCTGCTCCCGTGCGATCTCCAGACTGTCGGCAAGCAAAGCCTCAATCTCATTGGGCCTCGCGCGGCCGGTTGCCAGGATTGATGGCGCTGCAGCCTGGACAGCCCATTCGAATTCCAGCGAGCACCGTAGTCGCCAACCGCAATATACGGCATTGTAGGCACAATTGCCCTTATGATCGAGGCACACCAAGGGGCAGGGGCCAATGGAACGTTTCGACTGTGGCTGACCTCCAGTTCTCGATGACCGTAATGAATGTGCCCATTGGGTCCGCTTCCTTGCGATGCGACGGACAGCCCAATTGAATATCGGATCATCAAATGAAAGTAACCGAGAGGATCCATGAACATCAAAGCAAGGCTCTGCCTCCAGGTTGCGCTGGCACTGCTGGCAGCCAATCAGACATCGGCCCAGGAAAAGCTGACCATGTTCTATCCCGGGCCCCTGGAGTCCAACTGGGAAAAGCTGTTCAGTGAATGGGCCCGCAAAGTTGAAGCCGACAGCAAGAACACGTTGGTGATCGAGGTCAAGGCCAACAGCCCGTTGGCAAATTTCACCAACATCATCGATCGGGTGGAGAACGACGTGGTCCAGATCGGCATCGCTCTCGCATCGATATTCCCGCGCCGGTTCGAGCTGACGCAAATCGTTGCGGTGCCGTTCACGATCGATCTCGACGACGACGATCAGGCCTCAACCACCGTGTGGCGGCTCTACAAGGCCGGCCTGCTGGACTCGGAATACGACACGATGATCCCGCTTTTCGTGGGCGTGAGCAAGCAGTCAGGTTTCCACTTCGCGCGGCCGCCAAAGTCGCTGGATCAGCTGCAGGGGCTCAAGATGCGAATCTTTGCGAGCTCGCAGCTCGACATGGTCAAATCGCTCGGCATGTCCCCCGTTTCGCTGCCCCCGACCGACATCTACCTCGCCCTGCAGCGGGGAACATTGGACGGGACCATAACATCGTGGACCTCGTTCCCGAGCCTCAGGCTGCAGGAAGTGACGAAATATCACGTCGAGCTCCCGCTCGGCGGATCGGTGTTCATCGCCTTCATGTCGCGCAAGAAGTACAATGCCCTGCCGGAAGCCGCGCGCCGCGCCATCGACGCCAATGCCAATGAGTCCTACTCCCGCGCCTTTGGCAGGGTGCTCGGCGAGGATGCCGAGAAGGGTAAAAAACTCTCCGCCGGTCACACGATCGTGCGGCTCACCCCGGAAAAGACCGCCGAGTGGCGGCAGAAGTTCGGCGACGCCATGGCCGAGAACTGGAGAAAAGCCAATGCTCCGCAGTCGGAGAAGGTGCTTGAGGCATTCGCCAGGATCTATGCGGATGTAAAGGCCGGACGGTGATTCGGGAGCCGAGGTCGCATCAAGGCTGAAGCGTCGCTCTATCAGCGAGATAGGTGATCGATGGTGGAAGAGACGATCCCGCCTTCGGTCCCTGTGCAGTCGCGGCTCGCGCTGCTGGAGCGGCAATGCTCTTCGCTTACGCAACCCGTCGCCTTCATCGGCGTGCTCGGGATGCTGATCGTGTCGATCGTCACCATGCTGGACGTGCTGTTGCGCTGGTCGGCCGGAAACGGGCTCATCGGCCGCAACGAGATCGTGGAGATGATTTTCGCCGTCGCGGTTGCGGCATGCATCCCTTACGGCGTGGCGACGCGCATCAATGTGCGCGTCGATCTGCTCAAGAGCTGGATCGTCGGCCGGCTCGCTGAATGGGTTGACGCGCTCGGCAACGTTCTCACTCTTGTCTTTCTCGTCGTTCTGACTTGGCGACTTGGCGTTCATGCGGCAGACACGGCGAGAGAGAGGACCGTGACGCTCATTCTGGCGTGGCCGGTCGCTCCTTTTCTTTATGCGGTCGCTGCCGTCATGGGAGTCGCCGTCCTGGCGCAAACTGTCATCGCCGCCAACTCCATCTCGCGGGCGATCGCGCCCGTGACGGATGCTCCTGCGCAGCGGTCGTCCTGGGGGGCGTGGGCCTTTGTGCTTTGCGTCTATGGAACGACGGCCATTGTCCTAGTGTATGCCGTTTTCGACTTCGCCGGTTTAGCGAGATTGGCCACGACGCATTCCGGCACCACGCTGACAATTGCCTGCCTGCTGCTGTGGCTGTTGCTGATGGCCTTGGCACCCTTGTTTGCCGCGATGGGTATGGTGGGACTGATCTGCGCGGCTTTCTTTATCGGTATTTTTCCCTCGCTCAGCGCGTTCGGATCGGAAGTCGCGGGGTTCCTCACCAACAGCCAAGTTGCAGTGCTTCCCCTTTTTCTGGTGATGGGGAGTTTCGCGGCGGTGTCCGGGATAGCGGAGGATATCTACGCGCTGGCACACGCAAGTTGCAGCCGTATCCCCGGCGGACTTGCGATTTCGACGATCGGCGGCTGTGCGGGCTTCGGCGCGATCACCGGCTCGACCCTCGCGACCACAGCCATGGTCGGCCGCATCGCGCTGCCGGAGATGCAGGCTCGCGGCTATTCGCCCACCTTGGCGACGGGAGCCATCGCGGCCGGCGGCACGCTCGGCAATCTGGTGCCTCCCGGGTCGGGGCCACTGGTGATTTTCGCCCTGCTCACGGAGGCCTCGATCGGCCAGCTGTTCGTCGCCTCCGCCATTCCATCGCTGCTTGCGGTAGCGGCCTATGTCGGGACAGTGCTGCTCTATGTCTACCTGGTGCCGGGGTCGGCGCCGCCTGCCGCTCCTGCGGCTCCCGGCGAGTTCATGAAGGCATTGCGGCGTTGCGGGCCGCTCGCCGCTTTGTTCGGCGCCGTCATGGGGGGGCTTTATTTCGGCATCGTCACTGACACGGAAGCTGCGTCGGTCGGAGCCTTCGGGGCGTTCCTGATCGCACTGTTTCGCGGAAAGCTGCGGCGTTCGACGTTCTTCCAGGCCATGGGTGAAACCACGGAAACGACAGCGCTGATCTACCCGCTGATTTTCGCCGCCCTGATCTTTGCCCTGTTTTGCGACGTCACCGGCACAACCAACATGATGATGTCATTCGTCAGGGGGCTCGATTGGCCGCCACTGGCGGTGATCGGCCTGCTGCTGGCGATATTCGTCCTCCTCGGAACGTTCATGGATTCCTACACGGTGATGATCGTGACGGTGCCGATCGTGAGCGGTCTGGTGACAGGCATGGGATACAGCATCGTGTGGTGGGGCGTTCTCAATCTATTCGTCGTCGAGATCGGCGGACTGTCGCCGCCGTTCGGGCTCACGCTCTATCTCCTGAAGGAGATGGCCCGGGTGCCGATCGGCGTAGTGTTCCTCGGGGTTACGCCATTTTGCATCGCGGGTGTTGTGGTGCTCGCGATCCTGGCGATCTTTCCTGCGATAACTCTTTGGTTGCCGTCAACGATGAAGTAAGCCGGATGCAGAAGAAGTGATCAGAACGTATGATCTTCGGGTCAATGGCAGCGACTTCACGGTCAAAGCCGATGAAGGAACGCCGTTGCTGTACGTTCTTCGCAATGACGTTGGCTTGAACAGTCCCAAGTCGGGCTGCGATCTCGCCCAGTGCGGCGCGTGCGCGGTGCTGGTGAACGGCCGGAAGGTGCCCTCATGCAGCACGCCGGTTTCGGCGGTGGCGAGCGACGAGATCACGACCTGCGAAGGACTGGGGACCAGCACGGTCGGACGCGCATTGCGGGCGGCGTTCTTCCAGGAGCAGGCATCGCAGTGCGGCTATTGCATTTCCGGGATGATGATCGGCGCCACGGCGCTGCTGACCGGCAACCCCTCTCCATCGAATGACGAGATCAGAGCCTCGTTGAATCAGCATATTTGCCGATGTGGGACGCATGTCCGAATCCTTGCTGCGGTGGAGCGTGCGGCGGCCGCGTTGACAGACGGCGCTGCGAGTCAATCCAGCTCGATTCGGCCGGAAAGTGCAGCAGCGATGGTACCGAAGGGAGATCGCATAGCTCCCGCTTCCGTGAGCACGCGAGCTCACTCCGGGTCACTTGACTCGAGACAGGTCGATTCCTGGATCACCATCGGGCGCGACGGCGCCGTGACGGCATATTGCGGCAAGATTGACATGGGGACGGGCATTCGAACCGCGCTCGCTCAGATCGTTGCCGACGAGCTCGACGTTTCGATCGAAAAGGTTGTCGTCGTGCTCGGGGATACCGGGCTGACCCCCGATCAGGGCAAATCCACCGCAAGCGCCGGCGTCATGACCGGCGGGCAGCCGCTGCGCATTGCGGCCTGCGAGGCGCGCGCCGCACTGATGACAAGAGCCGCCGAACGGCTGGGCACGGAGGTCACCGGGCTCGAAGTCAGGGATGGGGTAGTGTGCGTCAAGGGGGAACCCGGCCGGGGCATGTCCTACGGCGACTTGATCGGCAATCTGCAGCTGTCGATCGAACTCGACGTCACGGAAGAGACCGCGTGGGGCCCGGTACTCCGTGGATCATCGCCGCTCAAGCCGTCGCGGGACTATCGTTACGCGGGCAAATCCGTTGTGCGCGCTGCCGTCGCCGATCAGGTCTCTGGATTGGCCGAATATGTCCACGACGTCCGCATTCCCGGCATGCTGCACGGCCGCATGGTCCGGCCAGCCTCGCAGGGGGCAAGGCTCATGTCGGTCGACGAGGGATCGATCAAGCATATCCCCGATGTGCAGATAGTCAGGCGCGGCGATTTCGTCGGCGTTGTCGCCGATCGCGAGGAGTGCGCCGTTGCGGCAGCCCGGCAGTTGAAGGTGCAGTGGACGCCTTCGGGCATTCTGGGCGACGAGCGCACACAATTTATCGACCTGCGCCAGGCGAAAGTAATCCACGAACAAGTGAATTTCGAGTGCGGTGATGTTCAGGCTGCGATCGGGCGAAGCCACCGGGTTCTGAAATCGGACTATCACTTCGCGCCTCAACTGCATGCCATGCTGGGGCCGTCCTGCGCAGTTGCAGACGTTACCCGCAATGCGGCAACGATCTGGTCGGGCAGCCAGTGGCCGCAAGGTCTGCGCGCGGACCTCGCGCAAATGCTCGGCCTGCCGGCCGAGCGCGTGCGAGTGATCTGGCGGGAGGCTTCGGGCAGCTACGGCCGGCTGGGCTGCGACGATGCCGCCGCGGACGCCGCACTGATGTCGCAGATCATCGGACAACCGGTGCGGGTCCTATGGACCCGCGAGGACGAGAACGCCTGGGAGCCGGTCAGCGCGGCGACAACGATCTCGCTCGAAGGAGCCCTCGGCGAGCACGGACGGCTCGCTGCGATCGATTACGTGCAGTGGTCGAGCACCCACGACAACTCCGAGCGCGGCAACACCATTGCCTGGCGGCTGATCGGCACGGCGCCGGGCTACGATCGCCTCACCGGCAATATCTACGGCCTCGAGTACGACATCAAGAACAAGCGCGGCCGCTCGATCTTTGTGCCGCCGACCTTCCGGACCATCTACCTGCGCGGCCCCGGCAGCGTTCAATCGCATTTCGCGACGGAATCCTTCATGGACGAGCTTGCCGGCTTGGCCGGAGTTGACCCGATCGAATTCCGTTTGCGCCATCTTGGCGAGCGGGATCGGGAGGTGTTGCAGACAGCGGCGAGACTCGCGGGGTGGAAACCGCGCGCAGCAGAGGCTAAATCGGCGACCGTCGGCCGAGTCCTCAGGGGCAAGGGCGTCGCGTTTTGCCGTTACGGCTTGCGCGACACGATCGTCGCCGTCGTGGCCGAGGTCGAGGTGGACCGCGCGACCGCAGAGGCGCGGGCTCGGCGCGTATGGGTCGCGCAGGACTGCGGCTTCATGGTCAACCCTGACGGCGTGCTCAATCAGGTGCAAGGCAACATCGTCCACGCCGTCAGCCGGGCGCTGAAAGAGGAACTCCACTACACTCAAGCGAGAGTCACGAGCCTCAACTGGGATCAATACGAGACCCTTCGCTTCTGCGAAATCCCGGAGATCAGGGTCGAGCTCATCCAGCGCACCGATCTGCCTCCCTCGGTCGTCGGCGAAATCGCAAGCGTGCCCACCGTGGCCGCAATTGCCAATGCAATCTTCGATGCGACCGGTAAACGAATACGCGAAGCTCCTTTCACCCCCGCGCGCATGCGCGTCATGTTGGAGGGCGGCCATGCTGAGCGCTGACCCTCGCCTAGTCGTGCCCAGGAGAGAACCATGACGACCGAATTTACCCGAGAGAGAACCGTCACAACCGAGATCGGGAACGTGCCGGAGCCAAGCGGCCGGGATGTCGCGACCGACAACGAATTTGGATTGCAGGGAGTCGACCACGTCGCCTTGCCAACCCGAAACATCCGGCTGCTGGAACGGTTCATGCGGGAGGTTCTCGGCGGCAGACCGTTCTACTATGCCGGGTTCGACGAGACCGATCGGCAGATGGGACGCCGGCCGCATGTTTTTGCCCGGGTCGGAAGGACGCTGTTCCAGTTCACCGAGGAGCCTAACGCGGTTCTCAACGGCAAGGACGACTCGCATATTTCTCCACACACCGCTTTTCGCGTCACCGCTGCCGACCTCGATCGCAACACCGCCTGGCTAAAACGGCAGGGCATTCCCGTCGCCGGTCCTTATGGCCATCGGGACTCCAGCGCCGTGTCGGTCTATTTTCAGAGTCCCGAAGGCCACAAACTTGAGTTGGTGACGTGGGAACCATACCCCGCCGAAAAGGTGACAATGATCGGCGTCAAGGGCGCGCGCGTCGACTGGCCTAGCCTAGCGAACAACTGGCCGAATTCTGGAGCGCTATGAGCTGCAGACCCAGGCAGACCCCTTGGTAAAGCTCAGGAGCCTCATTGGTCATTCGATGACCGCCATCAGTCTTTCCTCAATCGGATACTTGCCGTTGAGGTGGCGTGGCGCGCCGTGGGTGCTGATGAGACAATATCCGCCGTTCATGCGCCAGGCCGGACGCGGCGTGGAACGGCCGCCGTATGGACCGATCTCGCTCATGAACGCCTGGTTCGGTTGAATTTCGCGTGGTCTTGCAAAAGGATCGGGTCCCCCGAGTCCTGCATAGGAGCAATGGGGCAGGAGTGCACCGGCGTAATCGCCGAGGCGCGCCCTCGCCTTGTCGATGATGTCGTCTGCACAATGCTCGATCTGCTCGATCGTGTTTCCCGGGCGGATGCGATCGGTGCAGCGGTGCCAAACCTCGGCGCCATATTTGACCAGCTCCTTCATCTCGACGGTGGGTGCGCCCAGCACCACGCATTGCAGGCTCTGCGCCTGATAGCCGGCAAACTTGGGGCTCGCTTCGCTCACGATGTAGTCGCCGCGATCGAGCAGCCGGCTGGACGGGATCGGATCCTGGGTAAGCCAAGCCTTGAACAGCGGGCCGGATTCGAGCAGCAGGAACGTCGGCGGCTCAGCACCCGCCGCATCCATTGCGTGGACGACGGCCGCATAGTATTCGCGCTCCGTGATGCCCGGCCGATAGGCTTTAAGGTGAGCCTCGAACCCGACGTCGGCGATTTCCGCCGATCGCTCGAGGCAGCGAATTTCCTCATCGCTCTTGACGCTGCGCAGCTCGAAAAAGAGGTCGGTGACGTCTACGATCTTCAGGTTCGGCAGACGTTTTCGGATCTCCTCGAGCAGGTTCCAGGGGAGGCCTATGTTCTCGCGCGCGCGGAAAACGATGCCGACGAGTCCGAGCGTCCCGCCGATCAGCGCCAGATCGCTTAACCGCTCCTCCACGATCCGGGCAAGATCGACGGTTTGTCCGACCCGCAGGTCTTCGAACCAGGACAAGGTGAACAGGCTGCGCTTGCCGGTCATCTGGGTCACCAGCGTGCCGGCGCCAGCCAGGGGAAACAACGCGTAGCACGTTCCCGACAACGGATCTGCGTAACCGCAGACGTAGCGAATGTTTGCATTCATCTCGTTCCAGCGGCCCGAGTTGCCATTGAGGAGCAGGCAATCCACGCCGCGTTTTGCCATCTCATCGCGGATGCGCGTCCAGCGCCGGTTGCGCTCCGCTGCAGACACCTGATTGAACTCGTTGCGACTGACGACGCGTCCGGCAATGGCTCCGTAATCTTCGAAAAGCGTCATCGCAGGTCCTGCTTGCAGGGGCTGGAAGAATTTCTGGAGGACAGTCACAAGACAATGCCGCAGGTCTTCCGGCCCGACAAGCCGGAATTGCCGCCGGACGCGGTGGTGACCCGCGGCACACCTAGCGCGCCAATTTGGAAGCGGCCAGGCGCCCTTTCGACGACGCAAGCGTCGACGCCACGATGGAGTCTATCAGGGGGACCGAACATTGCTGAAACTGAACGTAGTCATGAAGGCAATGCTCGGAATGATTCGCGAGCACCGCGCTGCCTATACCGATGAGGCGATGATATTCAAGCTCGGCGCAAACCCGCTTCGACACCCTCAATGATTGGTGAATTTTGGGGCGTATGTTTAGATCATTTCGGCTGGAGTACAGATTGATAAGATACGAGAAAACTGCGCTTTCGTTCGTACCATGCTATTCCGGGCGCCTTGCTTTTGGGGATACCTCGATGCTGGTTCTCTACCATGCCTCCCATTCAACCTGCAGCCAAAAGGTTCGAATGGTCCTGCACGAGAAGAGCGTTGCATTCGAAGAGGTGCGAATCGATCTTGGAAAAAAAGAGCAGCTCAACCCCGATTATATGGCGCTCAATTCGAACGGGGTCGTACCGACCCTCGTCGACGACGGGATACCAATCATCGAGTCGAGCGTGATCTGTGAGTACCTGGACGAGAAGTACCCGCAAAACCCGCTCGTTCCGGGCGACCGTGTAGAGCGGGCGCGCATGCGCGCCTGGATGCACTACATCGAGGAGGTCGCGGTCCCAGCTATTCGAGTGCCATCGTTCAACCGGGCATTTCTTTACCGCTTCAAAGGCCAGGACCAGGGGCAGTTCGAAAGACAGGAGATCGGACCGCGTCCGGTGCGCAAGGAGCTGTTTCAGCGCATGGGCTCGCCGAAGGGTTTTTCTAGGAAGGATGTGGACAAATCTCTCGGGGAGCTTGCGGAAACTTGCCGCCGGATGGATGAGGTCATGGCCCGCAAGGGCCCGTGGCTGATGGGCGAGCAGTTCACGCTCGCCGACATCCTGGTGATGCCGAGCATCGATCGGATGGCGGACCTTGGACTGTCGAGCGTTTGGCACGGAAAATATCCCGCCGTATCGCGATGGTACGAGCGCCTGCAGGCACGGCCTGCCTTCAAGGAGACATACTATGCGGGGTCGCGGGTATCGGATTTCCTGGAATTGCAGCCGCTCTATGGACCTGTCTGATCATCGGCAAAACCGGGGCCGTTCCGCGCATTTCCAGGCGAACTCGGCTTCAGCGCAAACACAATGGTAATCTGGCCCTCGACGCACCGATGCACATCTCGTGGGTCGTGTTGTAGCATTCACCCATGTCCGACGCAGCTCTCGATTTCTGGTTCGATTTCGCCTCAACTTATTCCTATCCGGCAGCACTGCGAATTCGGTCGCTCGCGCGGCGGGCTGGCGTGATGATCCGCTTTCGGCCCTTCCTGCTTGGGCCGATATTCAAGGCGCAGGGCTGGCAGAGTTCGCCATTCAACCTTTACGAAGCCAAGGGCCGCAATATGTGGCGCGATCTCGAACGCATCTGCTCGGATCTATCGTTGCCATTCCAGCGGCCCGAGCCATTCCCGCAGAACAGCCTGCTGGGAGCGCGGGTCGCGCTGATTGGTCTGGCCGAAGCCTGGGGCGAGGATTTCTGCGAGGGGCTCTATCGCGCGCAGTTCGGGGAGAGCGGTCGCCGCATTGATGACCCGGCAACCGTCACCGAAATACTTTCTGGTCTGAACATCGATAGCGAGCGGGTGCTCGCGACGGCAGAATCGGATAAAATCAAATCTCAACTGCGAGCACAGACCGAGGAGGCGGGGCGGCTAGGCGTTTTTGGCGCGCCAAGCTTCATTACCACTGACGGTGAACTCTTTTGGGGCAACGATCGACTCGAACGTGCGCTCCTCTGGGCGAAGCAGGGCCATTGGAAATCAGGCGCCGGCAGCCGGTCCGCTGACGCTCCAACACACGGCGTGAGAGCGGACATGCCGCTACGGCGGCCTGTGCCCAAACCAGACGTAAATCAACCCTGTGCCGCACCCGGCGAACAGGCGGGCTGAGCTCTTCCGCGCATGGCAGCTTGGCTATTGCACCTGGAGACGAGAGCAACATATTTCAGCTCTCACAGTATCTTATCATTTGGGCTTGCACATCTTCGTAGAGCTCAATCCACGCTTGTCTCATCTCTGGGGTAAATGCTGAGCCAAAATGTTGCTCCAATCCCCATATCAATGCGTCACCGAATGCAGCAAGCTGAGATGAGGTTACTCCAAACCGCGCATGCTGGCGGGCCGTGTGGCTTATGATTGACTCGAACAGTGAGCGATCCTTGAGCCCGCCAACGATAGCTGTGATTGTATCCATCAATTTGAGATATTGCTTCTCCATGTCGGCAGGAAACAGGCGCTGCGCGTCAGGAGC
>Ga0182041_10001029_pt1 | contig 13856 bp, 12 predicted proteins | sample flu12Cox44000178_FD_125967 | JGI IMG/M metagenome (GOLD analysis project Ga0182041, IMG submission 125967) | Lab enrichment of tropical soil microbial communities from Luquillo Experimental Forest, Puerto Rico - flux8day.12C.oxic.44.000.178 | ecosystem: Environmental > Terrestrial > Soil >...
AGCATCTGCGCGCGCAAGAAGTCGCGTTGCAGAATCGGTTGCCCTGCATCTACCTGGTGGATTCCGGGGGCGCCTTCCTGCCGCGGCAGGACGAGGTGTTTCCCGACCGCGAGCATTTCGGGCGGATCTTCTACAACCAGGCGACCATGAGCGCCAAGGGTATTCCGCAGGTGGCCGCGGTGCTGGGTTCGTGCACGGCGGGCGGTGCCTATGTGCCGGCGATGAGCGACGAGGCCGTCATCGTCCGCGAGCAGGGCACGATCTTTCTCGGCGGCCCGCCCTTGGTGAAGGCCGCCACCGGAGAGATCGTCTCGGCCGAAGAACTCGGAGGCGGCGACCTGCATTCGCGCGTCTCCGGTGTCACCGACCACCTCGCCGACGACGACGAGCACGCGCTGCGGATCGTCCGCTCGATCGCGGCCACCTTCGGCCCGCGTGATCCCAGCCAATGGGACGTGGGGCGTTCCGTCGAGCCCAAGCACGCGCAGACGGAGCTCTACGATGTCGTGCCCCCGGATCCGCGGGTGCCCTACGACGTGCACGAGGTCATCGTGCGGCTGGTCGACGGCGGCGAATTCAGCGAATTCAAGGCCAAATACGGCAAGACGCTGGTGACCGCGTTCGCGCGCATTCACGGCCACCCGGTCGGGATCGTCGCCAATAACGGCGTGCTGTTCAGCGAATCCGCTTTGAAGGGCGCTCATTTCATCGAGCTATGCGACAAGCGCAAGATTCCGCTGCTGTTCTTGCAGAACATCGCCGGCTTCATGGTCGGACGCGACTACGAGGCCGGCGGCATCGCCAAGCATGGCGCCAAGATGGTCACTGCCGTGGCGTGCGCCCGAGTGCCCAAGCTGACCGTCGTGATCGGCGGATCCTATGGCGCGGGCAACTATTCGATGTGCGGCCGGGCGTACTCGCCCCGTTTCCTGTGGATGTGGCCGAACGCGCGGATCTCCGTGATGGGCGGCGAGCAGGCCGCGTCGGTGCTGGCCACCGTGCGCGGTGAGCAGCTCAGCGCGGCGGGCAAACCGTGGTCGGCCGACGAGGAGGAGGCGTTCAAGGCGCCCATCCGGCAGCAGTACGAGGACCAGGGCAACCCGTACTACTCGACGGCCCGCCTGTGGGACGACGGCATCATCGACCCGGCAGACACCAGAGCCTGTGTGGGACTTGCCCTTTCGGTGTGCGCCCACGCGCCGCTGGAACCGGTCTCCTACGGCGTCTTCCGGATGTAAAGATGTTCGACACCGTACTAGTTGCCAACCGCGGCGAGATCGCCGTTCGGGTGATCCGGACCCTGCGCCGGCTGGGCATCCGGTCGGTCGCCGTCTACAGCGACCCCGACGCCACCGCCCGGCACGTGCTCGAGGCCGACACGGCCGTCCGCCTGGGACCCGCGGCGGCACGCGAGAGCTACCTGAACATCGACAAGGTGGTGGGCGCCGCTGTGCGCACGGGGGCTCAGGCGATCCACCCGGGCTATGGGTTCCTCTCGGAGAACGCCGATTTCGCCGCCGCGTGCGAGCGCGCCGGGGTGGTGTTCCTCGGGCCGCCGGCACTGGCGATACAGGTGATGGGCGACAAGATCACCGCCAAGAACGCGGTCGCCGCCTTCGACGTCCCGGTGGTGCCGGGTGTGGCGAAGCCCGGACTGACCGACGACGAACTCGTCGCGGCGGCCGACGAGGTCGGCTATCCGGTGTTGATCAAGCCGTCGGCCGGCGGCGGCGGCAAGGGCATGCGGCTGGTGGAAGACCCGGCCCGGCTGCGCGAGGCGCTGGTGGGCGCTCGGCGCGAGGCCGCGTCGTCGTTCGGCGACGACACGCTGTTCCTGGAGCGGTTCGTGTTGCGGCCCAGGCACATCGAGGTGCAGGTGCTCGCCGACGCCCACGGCAACGTGGTGCATCTCGGCGAGCGTGAATGCAGCCTGCAGCGGCGCCACCAGAAGGTCATCGAGGAGGCGCCCTCGCCGCTGCTCGACCCCCAGACCCGCGCGCGGATCGGGGCGGCGGCCTGCAACACCGCCCGCAGCGTCGATTACGTCGGTGCTGGCACCGTGGAGTTCATCGTGTCCGCCGACCGCCCGGGCGAGTTCTTCTTCATGGAAATGAATACCCGTTTGCAGGTTGAACATCCGGTCACCGAAGCGATCACCGGCCTGGACCTGGTGGAGTGGCAGTTGCGGGTGGCCGCCGGAGAGAAGCTGGCGTTCGCCCAGGACGACATCGAATTGCGCGGGCATGCGATTGAGGCGCGCGTGTACGCCGAGGATCCGGCGCGGGGATTTCTGCCCACCGGCGGTGTGGTGCTGCAGGTTTTCGAACCATCCGGCGCCGGCGTGCGGGTGGACTCGTCGCTGCTGGCCGGCACGGCGGTCGGGAGCGACTACGACCCGATGCTGAGCAAGGTGATCGCCCACGGGTCCGATCGCGATGAGGCGCTCGCGAAACTCGACCGGGCACTGGCGCGGACGATGATCCTCGGCGTGCAGACCAACATCGAATTCCTCCGGTTTCTGCTGGCCGACGAGCGGGTGCGTGCCGGCGACCTGGACACCGGGCTACTGGACGAGCGGGTCGCGGACTTCGCGCCGCTCGCGGCGCCCGACGATGTGCTCGCCGCCGGTGGGCTCTACCGTCAGTGGGCTCTATCTTTGAGGGCCCGCCGCGCTCGCGGTAACCCGTGGGCGGCGCCGACCGGATGGCGGGTCGGTGGCGGTGCCGCGCCGGTCCGCACCGCGATGCAAACCCCGCTGCGCAGTGAGACGGTGTCGGCCTGGGGGCTACCCGGGGCCGCCAGGGTGCAGGTCGGTGACGGTGAGATCCACTCCGCCAGTGTGCAAGTCGACGGCACGCAGATGAGCGTGGCGCTGGACGGGATGCGCCGCGACTACCGGTGGGCCGAGGCCGACCGGCACCTCTGGATCGCCGACGAACGGGGTACCTGGCACCTCAGAGAGGCCGAGGAACACACGATTCACCGCGCGGAGGGCGCCCGGCAGGCCGAGATCGTCAGCCCGATGCCCGGCAGCGTCATCGCCGTTCAGGTCGCCCCGGGTGCGCAGGTTTCCGAAGGCGACGTGGTCGTGGTCGTCGAGGCGATGAAGATGGAACATTCACTTTCAGCACCGGTTTCGGGACGCGTGGAGGTGCTGGTGTCCGTCGGCGATCAGGTGACGGTTGACCAGGTGCTGGCTCGGCTGGTGCAGGACGAAGAAAGTAAGGACGAGACATGACGACAACCATTACGGCCGGGACGCTACCGAAGGAATACGAGGATCTTCGGGACACGGTGGCCGACTTCGCACGCACCGTGGTGGCGCCGGTGTCGGCCAAACACGATGAGGAGCACAGCTTCCCGTACGAGGTCGTCGCCAAGATGGCCGAGATGGGCCTGTTCGGCCTGCCGTTCCCGGAGGAGTACGGCGGCATGGGCGGTGACTACTTCGCACTGTCGCTGGCCCTCGAGGAGCTCGGCAAGGTCGACCAGTCGGTGGCGATCACGCTAGAGGCCGGGGTCAGCCTCGGCGCGATGCCGATCTACCGGTTCGGCAACGAGGAGCAGAAGCACAAGTGGCTCCCCGACCTCACGGCCGGCCGGGCGCTGGCCGCGTTCGGGCTCACCGAGCCCGGGGCCGGTTCCGACGCGGGCGCCACTCGCACCACCGCCCGGCTCGACAACGGCGAGTGGGTGATCAACGGCACCAAGCAATTCATCACCAACTCGGGCACCGATATCACGTCGCTGGTCACCGTCACCGCGGTCACCGAGACCCTCGCGGGTGGCAAGAAGGAGATCTCGACGATCATCGTGCCCAGCGGCACAACGGGATTCACCGTCGAACCGGTCTATAACAAGGTCGGCTGGAACGCGTCGGACACTCACCCGTTGACGTTCGCCGACGCGCGCGTCCCGGAGGAGAACCTGTTGGGCGCCCGCGGGACCGGCTACGCGAACTTCTTGTCCATACTGGACGAGGGCCGCATCGCGATCGCCGCGCTGGCGACCGGGGCCGCGCAGGGCTGCGTGGACGAGAGCGTCAAGTACGCCAAGGAACGCCAGTCGTTCGGCGAGCCGATCGGCTCCTATCAGGCGATCAGCTTCAAGATCGCGCGGATGGAAGCGCGTGCCCACGTAGCTCGCACTGCGTACTACGAAGCCGCGGCAAAGATGTTGGCGGGCAAGCCATTCAAGAAAGAGGCGGCGATCGCCAAAATGGTCGCCTCGGAAGCCGCGATGGACAACTCCCGCGACGCCACCCAGATCCACGGCGGCTACGGCTTCATGAACGAGTATCCGGTGGCGCGTCACTACCGCGACAGCAAGATCCTCGAAATCGGTGAGGGCACCACCGAGGTGCAACTGATGCTGATCGCGCGATCGCTGGGTCTGTCGTGACGGGCCAAACATCCGGCGAGTGTGAATCTGGCGATGCCGTAGCGGCGCGTCGCGTCGCAGGATTCACACTCGGCGAGGGGAAGTCGATTGTCCAGCGGGGCTTGTGGTTTGAGGAGTTCGAGATCGGCACGACATACCTGCACCGGCCCGGCCGGACGGTCACGGAAGCCGACAACGTGCTGTTCACCACGCTGACGATGAACACCCAATCGCTACACCTCGACGCGGCATGGGCCGCCGAGCAGCCGGGCTTCCGGGGCGAGCGGCTGGTGAACTCAATGTTCACCCTTTCGACGCTGGTGGGTCTGTCAGTCGCGCAGCTGACGCTGGGCACCATCGTGGCCAACCTCGGCTTTTCCGAGGTGTCGTTCCCCAAGCCGGTCTTCCACGGCGACACCCTGTACGCGGAGACCGTTTGCACCGGCAAACGGGAGTCGAAGAGCCGACCGCGCGAAGGCATCGTGACGCTCGAGCACACCGGGCGCAACCAGCACGGCGACGTCGTGGCACGGGCCGTGCGCACCACGCTGGTCCAGAAACGGCCCGAAGCAGACGCAGGGGAGGCTCGATGAATTTGCGTGCCGCCGGTCCCGGGTGGCTGTTCTGCCCGGCCGACCGCCCCGAGCGTTTCGCGAAGGCCGCAGATGCCGCCGACGTCGTGATCCTCGATCTCGAGGACGGCGTCGCCGAAGCGGACAAGCCGGCTGCCCGCAAGGCGCTGCAGGAGACCCCGCTGGACCCCGAGCGCACCGTGGTGCGGATCAACCCGGCCGACACCGAGCAGCAGGCCCGCGACCTGGACGCCCTGGCCGAGACCGCCTACACGGCCGTGATGCTCTCCAAGGCGGAATCGGCCGACCAGGTGGCCGCGCTCGCGCCGCGCGAGGTCATCGCGCTGGTGGAGACACCACGCGGCACGGTGTTCGCCACCGAAATCGCCGCCGCCGAGGGCACCGTGGCGATGATGTGGGGTGCCGAGGACCTGATCGCCACCCTCGGCGGCAGCTCCAGCCGGCAGGCCGACGGCACCTATCGGGACGTCGCCCGCCACGTTCGGTCGGCGACTCTGCTCGCCGCGTCCGCGTTCGGCCGGATCGCGCTGGACGCCGTACATTTGGACATCCGCGACATCGAGGGCTTGCGCGCGGAGGCCGACGACGCCGTCGCAGTGGGATTCGACGGGACCGTCTGCATCCACCCGAGCCAGATCCCGGTGGTGCGTGCGGCCTATCGCCCCAGCGAGGAGAAGCTGGACTGGGCGCGAAGGGTGTTGGCCGCCGCGCGGACCGAGCGCGGGGTGTTCGCGTTCGAAGGACAGATGGTCGACTCGCCGGTGCTCAAGCACGCGGAAATGATGCTGCGGCGTGCGGGGGAGCCCGCGCCGGGGTGACCGTTGCTGGCGGACCCCGTTTCTGATAGGCCGCGGCGCTGCCGACGTTGCCGGACCTCGACACTCCCATTGGCGCGACACGCTTCCGCCTCACCTGCGATGAACGCGGTGACTTCGGATTTGAGCGCATAATGAGACATACGCCAGTGTCGCGGCGAGCGGAGCCCTTCCTGCAGTGGGCGATTGACCTCTCCTCGCGGTAGGTCCCGGCTGAGGATTTGCTGTGCCCCGTCCTGCCACGCGGCTCTGGGCTAGGAGGCGGTATGGCGGAGATTCCTCAGGTGCCGATGACTGTCGACCTCGAGCCCGTGCAACTCGTCGCCGCGGACGGCACGCCGTCGCCCGAACGCCGCTATACCCGTGACCTTCCCGCGGAGACACTGTGCTGGCTCTACGAGACGATGGCGGTCACCCGGGAGCTGGACACCGAGTTCGTCAACCTGAAGCGCCAAGGCGAGTTGGCGCTGTACGCGTCCTGCCGCGGACAGGAAGCCGCCCAGGTCGGCGCCGCGGCCTGCCTGCGCAAGACCGACTGGCTGTTTCCCCAATATCGCGAGCTCGGCGCTTACCTGGTGCGTGGCATCCCGCCCGCACACGTCGGGTTCGCCTGGCGCGGAACCTGGCACGGTGGTCTGGAGTTCACCAGGAAATGCTGCGCCCCGATGTCGATTCCGATCGGGACCCAGACGCTGCATGCCGTCGGTGCGGCGATGGCTGCGCAACGCCTTGGCGAAGATTCGGTGACGGTGACATTCCTCGGTGACGGTGCCACCAGCGCGGGCGACGTTCACGAGGCCCTGAATTTCGCGGCGGTGTTCGTCGCGCCGTGCGTGTTCTACGTGCAGAACAACCAGTGGGCGATCTCGGTGCCGGTATCCAAACAGACGGCCGCACCTTCCATTGCGCATAAGGCGATTGGCTACGGGATGCCCGGGATCCGGGTGGACGGCAACGACGTGCTGGCCTGCTACGCGGTGATGGCCGAGGCCGCCGCCCGGGCCCGTGCCGGTGGCGGCCCGACGTTGATCGAGGCGGTCACCTACCGGCTCGGGCCGCACACCACTGCCGACGATCCGACTCGCTACCGGACGCAGGACGAAGTGGACCACTGGGCCGCGTTGGACCCGATTCCCCGGTATCGCGCTTACTTGCGGGGCCAAGGACTGTGGTCGGACCGTTTTGAGGAGCGGGTTTCCGCCCGGGCCAAGCGAATGCGGGCCGAGCTGCGCGACGCGGTGTTCGGTGCGCCCGATTTCGACATCGACGAGGTGTTCACGACGGTGTACGCCGAAATCACGCCCGGATTGCAGGCGCAGCGCCAACAGCTGCGCGCCGAATTGGCCCGGAACGACTGAGGAGGCGTGAATGACCCAGCTCGCCGATCCTCCGGCCGGTCCCGACGAAACGCTCACGAAGGCAGCCTCAAAAGGAGATGTCGCACTCGGCGCGCAACCGTTGACCATGGTGCAGGCGCTCAACCGCGCCTTGCACGATGCGATGGCCGCCGACGATCGGGTTCTGGTGTTCGGCGAGGACGTCTCGGTCGAGGGCGGGGTGTTTCGGGTGACCGAGGGGCTGGCCGAAACCTTCGGTGAGGAGCGCTGTTTCGACACGCCACTGGCGGAATCCGCCATCATCGGGATCGCGGTGGGCTTGGCACTGCGTGGGTTCGTGCCGGTGCCCGAGATCCAGTTCGACGGATTCTCCTACCCGGCCTTCGATCAGGTGGTCAGCCATCTGGCGAAGTACCGCACCCGCACCCACGGCGAGATCAACATGCCGGTCACGGTCCGGATCCCGTCGTTCGGTGGAATCGGTGCGGCCGAACATCATTCGGAGTCCACCGAGTCCTACTGGGCGCATACCGCCGGCTTGAAGGTGGTGGTGCCATCCAACCCGGCCGACGCGTATTGGCTGCTTCGCCACGCGATCGTGTGCCCCGATCCGGTGATGTACCTGGAGCCGAAGCGGCGCTACCAGGGTCGCGGCCTGGTCGACGCCAGCCGGCCCGAACCACCCATCGGCCAGGCAATGGTGCGCCGACCCGGCACGGACGTAACCGTCGTAACCTACGGCAGCCTGGTGAGTACCGCGGTGGCAACCGCGGAAGAGGCTCAGCGCCAGCGCGGTTGGAGCCTGGACGTCATCGACCTACGGTCGCTGGTGCCATTGGACTTCGATACCATCGCCGCGTCGATCCACCGGACCGGTCGCTGCGTGGTGTTGCACGAGGGGCCCCGCAGCCTGGGGTATGGAGCCGGTCTGGCCGCCCGCATCCAGGAGGAGATGTTTTACGAACTGGAGGCACCGGTGTTGCGGGCCTGCGGTTTTGACACCCCTTACCCGCCGGCCCGGCTGGAGAGGCTGTGGTTGCCGGGTCCCGACCGGCTGCTGGACTGCGTCGAGCGAGCGCTGGAGCTGCCGTGAGCGCTGATGCGCCTGGAGAGCGCGTAAAGTCGTTCCGCGTCCCCGACCTTGGAGAGGGACTCGAAGAGGTGACGGTGACGTGCTGGAACGTCGCGGTCGGCGACGACGTCGAGCTCAATCAGACATTGTGCTCGGTGGAGACCGCCAAGGCCGAGGTGGAAATCCCGAGCCCGTACGCCGGCCGGGTCGTCGAAACCCGCGGTGCCGAGGGCGATGTGCTCAAGGTGGGCGCGGTGCTGGTCCGCATCGACGCCGCGCCGGCGAACGGGGAGGTGCCCGCGTCTAACGGTGAGATTCCGGCGCCCACGCTGGTCGGTTATGGCGCGGACGCGGGTATCGACGCCAGCCGGCGTCGCGGTCGGCCGCTTGCCGCCCCTCCCGTGCGCAAGTTGGCAAAAGAGCTCTCGGTTGACCTCTCCTCGATACCGGCGCGTGGGCTGATCACCCGAGCGGACGTGCTGGCGGCGGCTGAGGGGTCCGGAGGTGCGGCCGACATTCGACCGGTCCGCGGCGTGCAGGCGCGGATGGCGGACAAGATGTCGTTGTCGCACAGGGAGATTCCGGCCGCGAAGGTCAGCGTCGAAGCTGATTGCACCGCGCTGCTGCGGCTCCGCGACCGGCTTCGTTCCGCGCATCAGGAGATTACGCCGTTTGTGCTGACGCTGCGGCTTTTGGTTATTTCCTTGATTCACAACGAGATTCTCAACTCCACCTGGGTCGAATCGCCCGAAGGTCCCCAGGTACACGTCCATCGTGGGATCCACCTGGGGTTCGGTGTGGCCACCAAACGCGGCCTGCTGGTCCCGGTGATCACCAACGCCGAGGACAAGACCACGCGGGAACTGGCCTGCCGGACAGCCGAATTGATAGCCGGCGCACGCGAAGGCACCCTGACGCCCGCGCAGTTGCAAGGCTCGACGTTCACCGTGTCGAACTTCGGGGCGCTCGGCGCCGACGACGGCGTGCCGGTGATCAATTACCCCGAAGCTGCCATCCTCGGCATGGGCGCGATCAAACCGCGCCCGGCCGTCGTCGGCGATGAGGTTGTCGTGCGGTCGACAATGACACTGACCTGTGTGTTCGACCACCGTGTCGCCGACGGCGCCCAGGCGGCGCGGTTCGTCTGCGAGCTGAGGGATTTGATCGAGTCACCCGAGACGGCGCTGCTGGACCTATAGCACGTCTGGCTCCCCGAAACTTGCACCAGGGCGACGCCGCCCGGCGTGTCGTGTACCTGGCGTATGTGTCGCGGTTTGTTACCTGCGTTTCGCCGCGGCCAATCTGCTTGCGAATTGGGGCGATTGGATCGAGTGCACCTGCGGCCCGAGCTCGGTCCGCATGGCAAGTTCGTGTTGCTCGATGTCCAACGAGCCCGGGCTGGCCGTGGCTCGCATCGTGGCCTTGGTCGCCAGCACCACCCCCCGGGGGGCGGCCGCGGGGCCCGCGGCCAGCTCCAGCGCCGCAGCGACGGGGTCGTCGGCAACGCTGAGCGCCAATCCGTGCCGCACCGCCGATTCGGCGTCGAAGCGCATGCCGAACAACAGGGCCGCACGCGCCACCTGCGGACCCACAGCGCGTTGCAGCATCCAGGTCGCACCCCCGCCGGGATGCAATCCCAACTTCTGAAACCGGGCATCGAACAACGCGCCAGGCCCGGCGATGCGCACGTCGGCGGCCAACGCCAGGTTCAGCCCCGCGCCGACGGCCGCGCCGTTGACCGCGGCGATCGTGGGCAACCGGCAGTTGCCGACGGCCATGAAGCCGTCATAGAGCTGCTGCAGTCCAGATTCGGCCTCTCCGCCACCAGCGGCGCCCAAGGCGCTCAGGTCGGCGCCGGCGCAGAACGCCTTGCCGGCGCCCGTGACCACGACGGCGTGCACATCGGGGTCGCCCTCGGCGCGCTCCACGGCGGCGCGCAGGCGCGCTGACATGTCGCCGGTGAGGGCATTGCGCCGATCGGGATCGTTGACGGTGATGAGCGCGACGTGCTCGTCGACGCTGAACAGAACCAGGTCGGATTGGGCCATCGGCACCTCCGGGCGAGACTCAGGTAAGGGTACTTGGTACCTCTACGCGAGCGTCGACGGCAAGCGCCCCAACGCGTTCAGCGGCTAGTTACTACGGCCGGGGCATCAGTCTCGGGTTTCGACCTCGATGCGCTTCGCCTGCGGCGCACCGTTGGGCACCGGCACCGAGACGACGAGGATGCCTTTTTCATAGGTGGCATGGACGTCCTCGACATCGGCTCCGGCCGGCAGCGGAACGGACCGCGCGAAAGCTCCATAGCTGAATTCGGACCGACCGTGGGATTCGACGGCCTGGCTGCGTACGGCCTTGATGGTGAGCATCCCGTCGTGCACGGTGATATCGATGTCCTTCGCGGGGTCGACGCCGGGAATCTCGGCGCGTACCTCGTAGCGGCCGTCGTCCATCTCATCCTCGACACGAAGGAGGTTGCGGTCGAAGAGCGGACGCAGGCCGGCGAGCAGGGGAGTGCCACCCAGAAGCTCGGCGAAATCGGGCATCAGGGTGCGGGGCTGACGCTGGACAGGCAGAGTTGACATGGATACTTCTCCTGAAGCTGTTGTATTTCTTACGATTTCGATCGAACCATTGTGCGGCCGCGGGTGCTAGACGGCGCCAACCGATATTGCCGAGAGATTCATTGCGAGTTCAGCCGACCTTCTACCAATGACGGCTGGCGTTGGTGGGTCACGCGATTCTAGGATCTGGTGAAACCGTGTTAGAGATGGCCCGCCACGAAAGTCGCGGCCTGACTGGGCATCCCAGATTGCTCATACGATAGGTGCGCTGCGGAGAACATCTCGTCATGCGTCGGCAGCGCCAAGCCGCCCGGAGAGCAAATCGGATCGCCGGGCGCACACAAGTCAATGGCTTTGGACCCATACCAGGGGCTGATCGCGCTTATTGGCCCCCCGAGATACCTGTCCGTCGGATTACCGAAGACGGCGACCGCAGCGACGTGATCAGCGACGTCCGCCGACAGCGTCGCGGCGTTGAAGCCCGCGACCGATGCTCGGGCGATGGTGATCAGATCTATCACCATCGCTCCCTGGGAATATCCACCCAGCACCAGCCTGGTGTTGGGACAGCTCGCGGCCATGGACTGAACGTGAGCGCTCGCATCGCTGGCGCCGGCGGATGCAGACGGGGGCCAATCTTCGGTGGCGGGGTAGTTGACGGGGTACACCCCGAGCGACCGACCCCCAATCTGCGAGCGCAGCGAGTCGATAAATGCCTGTCCGACCCCACCAACACCAGGTGGCTCGTTGGTGCCGCGGGCGAACGTCACCTCGACGTCGGGGCAGGGAGCAGCGGACGCTGGGACAATCGGTGCGCACAGCAGCGTCGCCCAGGTTGTCGCCACCGCGGCACCCAGCAACCGAGCGAATTGGCGTGCGCTCACGTCCCAATGCTGGCATATCGCGATCGAGGCGTACCGCCCAAGTCCCTGACCTGCCGGATCGCCGGGGCGGACATAGACGCTGAATAATCGATGACCCGGCATTTTCTGCAGGGCCGAAACCCCTGTGAAGAGTGCCCCCGGCACGACTCGAACGTGCGACCTAGGGATTAGAAGGCGGCTTGACCTGGGGAAATGGGATTTCGCGGGGTTTGACGGGGATCGCCGGGGATTGGTGTAAATCTGAACGAGCACAACCCGATTGACCGACGAGACCCGACGACGTCGGACGGGGGTCGGTGAGACTCCTGCGGGCTGCGTGCGGGCTGTGCTGCCAGCGGCGCGCAACCATACGCTCCCGGTGCGGCCAGGCCCGCAGCCGCCGCGGTGGCCAATCCGGTGGCGGCGAGTATGGGTATGCGAAGTGTTTCACGGGGTTTCCTGCGGTGTCGCTAGGCGCCGGCCACGGTGATGATCGCATCGGTTGCGAAGCCCAGCATCAGCCCGGCGAAGATGCCCCAACTGGTGATGGTTTTGAGGTTGGCTGCTCGGGCCACGGCGAGCAGTTCGATGACGACGTAGAGGATGGAGCCGCCGGCCAGGCCCAGGAACCCGATCGAGACGGTGTCGTTGACGAATCGTTGGCCGACCAGGGTGCCCAGGAAGGTGGGGCCGCCGCCGATTAGCCCGAGCAGCGCGAGGAAGCCCCAGGAGGGGCGTTGGCCGGTCAGTGGTGCGACGATGCCGAATCCTTCGGTGGCGTTGTGCAGCCCGAATCCGATGACCAGCATGACCGCCAGGGAGAGGTCGCCGGCGGCTGCGGAATTGCCGATCGCCAGGCCTTCGGCGAAGTTGTGCAGCCCGATGCCGACGGCGATCATCACCGCGAGCCGATCCGCGGTGTTGGCCCATGGTGGGGCGGCGAGCTCACCGACGGCGGCCGCGCCGGGCCTGGCCGGTGTCGGGCCGCGGCGGCCGCGCCGCCGGTCTACCCACACCAATCCGAGCAGTCCGGCACCGAAGGTGGCCGCGAGGACCAGGCCGTTGCCGAGCGCCTCACTGATTTGGTGGTGTCCAAGTGCCTTGTCGATCGGCGCCCAGGCGTGGGTGAGCACGTCCCAGAGCAAAAACACCAGGATGCCGGTGGCCACTGCGTTGAGCGCCGTCTTGAGCTGCGGCAGGGGCGCGCGCAGGCGGCCGATGGGCAGCCCGAGATAGATGGTGAATCCGGCGATCGCGCCAAGGATGGCGATCTGGGCGGAAGACATGACCCTCGCTCCTATGAGATGGGAATCAACTAGGGCAGCCTAACTCAGGTCAGCCTTACCTAATAGAGGCACTCTAAGTTCGGCTTGGGTCTCGACTTCGGGGTCGACCTCGTCGCCAAGAAAGGCGGCCAGTGGTTCGCCGTTCAATGCAAGCGTTCTGGGAAACCGGTAGGCATTCCCGCCGTCCAGCAGGTCTTTTCGGGTGCAGCGCATTACCACTGCAAAGCAAGCATCGTCGTCAGCAACCAGGAGTTCACCCCAGCCCGCCGAGGCGCTTGCAGGCCTTCACAATTGCGTATTAATTGGTCGATCGAAGCTGCCGATGACGCTGACTGAATGGGGCCTTTGAAAGTCACCAATCAGGAGTGGCCTCGGCGGAAGCCGGGGCGGCTCGGGCGATGAACCGCGAGGAAGAAGGCCGCACGCCGAACGCCCGGCGCATCGACCAGTTGCTCGACGAGCGAGCGGCAGCCGAACGCCAGGGCAACTGACCGATTTCACCGAGACCTAACCGAAAAACTTCGTGAACTATTAGGCGTCCTCGATTGGGTGGGCGAGCGGCGCGGCGCGGGGCACAAATAACACCCGCACCGCTAACCACTCGGTAGAGCGGAACTTATTGCCACTGTTGTTGCTAGGGGGAAGCCCGACCGCGCAAGCTCGGTCCGGCGGAACGGTCAGGAGGGGTATCCCCCCACCCCTATCGAGCTGACCTCCCGGTCGCCTGAGGCGACGGCGTGCGCGTCGTTAGCGACAAGACGCTCACGACGGCACCGCGCCCGTGATCCAGACAAAAACCGAACGCACAGCATGTCTCACTTCCAAAGTTGTGACGCGGGCCCAAATGCCTTCTCGCGCGGCAGCAGCCGAGACTGCCACGTCCGGACCCAATGCCGAGCCGCAGGGCAGCAGCGTGGCGAACTGCTGCTGCATATCGCCGCACTCG
>Ga0182041_10001032_pt1 | contig 13844 bp, 12 predicted proteins | sample flu12Cox44000178_FD_125967 | JGI IMG/M metagenome (GOLD analysis project Ga0182041, IMG submission 125967) | Lab enrichment of tropical soil microbial communities from Luquillo Experimental Forest, Puerto Rico - flux8day.12C.oxic.44.000.178 | ecosystem: Environmental > Terrestrial > Soil >...
ATCCTCCAACTTTCCGGAGGGCGTCACCTCTCCTAGCATTTTTTCTTCCTCCAGGCGCGTATCTACGCGCTTGCGGCCGAAGTGTTCGACCAGCGCCACGGAAATACCATCTCCTGTACCGACGTTGTGCAGAAGAAAGTCGCTGTAAGGATGAATGGTGCGGTTCTCGACCGCATCGGAATGCAGGCCTGGGCCTCCCGGGGCAGCCGGACTCTTCCCCGTCACGATGGTCTCGACGTGACAGGTGGCGCAGCCAATCTTGGTAAACAATATGGCGCCATGCTGGGCATCGGGAGTGCCCGCGATCGTATCGTCACGCGCCGGCGCCTTCAACGACCGCATGAAGCTGGCAAAGTGATCGATGTCTTCCAGATTGTTGTCATTGGGATCCGGCAGGCTGTTGGGTTCAGTGACCTTGGTGGGATCGGTGTTAGGGATCTGCGTAGCCACAGGGGGATTACAGATCTTGGTGACCTCGTCGGTCTGCAAGCGGCTGGTGATGCCCATTTCGTTTAGATAGGCGTCAGCCGCGAAGGCGAGCAGACTGGCGTGCTGATCTTTCCAGCCGAAGCGTCCGATACGATCTTTGCCTTCGCTCTGCGGAACCGGCACCTTCACCGCCTGCCCGCAGATTTTGCCGTGCGAGGACTTGCACTGCTGCCGACGGATCGCCAGCAGGCTTTCGTCCGAGATGGCTTCCACGTAGCCGTCGCCGAGTGTGCTGGTCACAAGGCGGGTGGTCCGGATGGTCTCCGTCTCAGGAGCGTGCTCCTGGATCTCGGCGCAAATGGCGCGATCGTTCACCAGCGTGCGGTCGCGGATGACCTCGGCGCCATGATTGATCGGGATCTCGGGGTTCTGGAAGAAGCCGTGCGAATCGACGTGCCCGACGCGCAGTTCGCTGACCTGGCTGGCGGCGCCCGGGACCGGGGTCTGGTGACACTCCCGGCACGATTGTGCGTTGTAGAGCGGCCCCAGGCCGTCGGGAGCGATTTGCTCCACTTCCTCAAAGACCTTCTGATCCGCCTTGTGCCGGTCCGGATCGGAGAAGCCGTTGCTCTGGTTATCGAAGCCAGTGACGGCTTCCGGTGGGTGTGTGGGGGCCTGTCCGCGAGACCGAACTGCAATGGTGAAGAGAATCGCGCCAGCGAGAACGAACCACAACCGTGTGCCAGGCTTCATCGAACACTCCTTTTCGCGGCCAGAGGTGTCAACCAACGTAGTGCGGTAGCGCGTTCGGCGTCAATCGTGTATCGCTAAAGTTACCCCGATGGTGAAGGGCCCCCGAAGTCGTTTCCGGGATCTTGGATTCGCGGCGAAGACGCTGACTTCGTTAGGGAGGTTAGGAGCTGGAGGTGTTAACAACGATGGGTCTCAGGGTGCCGTTAGAGCTTGCTGCCGCTGTTCGGGGGCCACGCCCGACCTTCTGCTCGACAGAGCCGCGGAGTTCGCCGAACTTGTCGGCTCGCCTAAAGCGCTCCACAGATACATGGTGGCGTAGGCACGCCAAGGCCTCCAGGCAGCCGAGCGATGTTCGAGTTCGCCCGAACGCTTTTCCCCCAGCGCGTGCAATAGTCCAAGGTCGCCTGAGGGAAACGCGTCGGGCTCTCCGAGAGCCCGCATGGCAATGTATTGCGCTGTCCAATTTCCGATGCCGGGAATGGCCCGCAGGCTGCCGAGAAATTCTTGTAGAGATGCAGTTCCCTCGAAATGAATGCGGCCCTCGCTCACTGCCCGCGCAAAGTTGCGAATCGTTTCTGCCCGGGCCTTGGGCATTCCAAGGCTGGCGAGGTCCGTTTGGGCAATGACCTCAGGAGACGGGAACACGTGCGTCAGTTGACCCGGACCCGCCAGCGCTGTGCCGAACCGGCGGACGAGTTCTCCAGCGAGAGTGGTCGCGCCCTTTACCGTAATCTGCTGGCCCAGAATCGCGCGCACCCCAAGCTCAAAGCCACTCCAGCAGCCCGGAATCCGCAGACCGGGAGCCGCTGCGACTCGCTTCGCGAGAACGGGGTCCGCGCGAAGAGTCGGTGCGATCGCACTCCAGTCGGCATTCAGGTCGAACATGCCGCGAATTCGCTCAACGATGAAAAATAGCGAGCGTGGATCACCAAATTGCACGCGCAGAGCAAGGGCGTGCCGTTCCTTTTCGTGAGAAACCTCAACATAACCGCTCTCGCTGTTCAGCTTGATCGTTCGCCAGTAGCGACCGTCCTCAACCCACTCCACTCCTGGGATGGAGCGTGGCGCAAGAAATCGCAACATGCCCTCCCAGTGATACGGGGGCCGGTAGCGCAAGTAAAACAGATATTGATTCTCAGCCGGCAGCTTTGCCCGATGCGCAAGACGACGGATCTCCGTCGGAGTTCGTTTGTAGACTTTCTTGATCGCAGCATTGAACCGCCGTACGCAGCCGAAGCCCGATGCTATCGCGACCTCTGCCATGGCGAGGGTGGTTTCATCAATGAGCTTCTTGGCGAAGTCGAGGCGGCGGGTCTGGGCCACGGCACTCGGTGTAGCGCCGATGTGCTGGATGAATAAGCGCCGCAAGTGACGCGAGCCGACGCCCAGCCGCTCGGCGAGCGACTCAACACCACCGTCTTCCAGGCCGCCCTCTGCGATCAGGCGCAGCGCCCGCGCCACGGTGTTGGGAGTTCCAAGCCAAGCCGGGGTTCCCGGCGAACATTCCGGGCGGCAACGCAGGCACGGGCGGAATCCAGCTTCCGCGGCCGCTGCGGCCGTCGGAAAGTAACGGACGTTCTTTTCTTTTGCAGTTGGCGCAGGACAAATCGAACGGCAGTAGACACGGCTTCCGCGCACGCCAATGAAGAACTTGCCGTCAAATCGCGGGTCGCGCGACAACCGTGCCTGCGAACACACTTGCCAATCAAGTTCCATGCCCTAAGGATTCTTATGATAGTCCGTCGCTGCAGCCCGGCTGGACGTTTTCGGACGGTGCTGTCCCAAACCTTCCGTAGCTAGATCGGTTCTCGCGGAATAAGTCCTCCTCTCCGCAAGCGCGTCCGGAATTGTCCAATTCACTGCAGTCACGTCCGTTTGCGTCCGACCCCGCAGATCGAAACGCTCTACCGTGCGCGAAGAACGGCGGCGGCCGTAATGCGCGGCGCTTGACTCTGAAAGGCGGCGCGTCCAGAGCAAAAGGAGGACCCACCAATGAGAACCCCAATTTTGACCGTCATCACAGTGCTGGCCTTGGCTTTCATCTTGCCCAGCGGACTCACGGCTCAACAACACACTTCCTATCTCGTCGTCGAACTCGGCGCGCTGGGTGGAACCGCCAGCGGAGCCTCAGCGATCAACAACAGGGGCTGGGTCATGGGCGCTGCGAACCTGCCGGGCGACATGACCGAGCACGCCACGCTGTGGATTTACGGCAAGACACATGACCTCGGGACTCTGGGCGGCCCCAACAGCGCGGTGCCGTGGCCGGCGGTGAAAAATGACCGGGGAGTCATCGTCGGCATTTCTGATACTGCGGAAGACAATCCCCTTCATGAAATCTGGTCCTGCGCGCTGGCATTCTTCCCCACGGCGAGCGGCAAGAATTGCCGAGGATTCGTGTGGAAAGAAGGCCGGATGAAGCGATTGCCGACTCTAGGCGGATATAACGGCGTTGCTGCGGGCGTGAACAATCGCGGGCAAATCGTGGGATGGGCAGAGACTGAGGTTCACGATTCTACCTGCATCGCTCCTCAGGTACTGCAGTTCGAGGCGGTGCTCTACGACCCCGAGGGCGAGGATGCGAGGGCGCTGCCTCCACTTTCCGGGGATCAGGACAGCGCCGCGACCGCAATCAACGACAAGGGCCAAGTAGTCGGCATCTCGGGACAATGCGCCAACGCCGTCGGCGGCATCAGCGCGCACCATGCCGTGCTGTGGGAGAACGGCATCCCGACCGATATCGGGAACTTTGGCGGCATCGCGTGGAACACACCAGCCTCGATCAACAACCGGGGTGAGGTCGTAGGGTTCTCCGACTTTCCGGGCGACTCCGCCGCGCACCGCAACTATCACGGCTTTCTGTGGACAAAGGCCGGTGGCATGACAGACCTGGGCACTCTGCCCGGCGACGCGCGCAGCATCGCGTGGGCCATCAACGCGAAAGGCCAGATTGTTGGGCAGTCGACGGGAGGCCCGAACGGCAGCCACGCAGTCGTTTGGGAAAATGGCGTTCCCGTGGACATGAATTCTCGTGTCTCCAGTTGGCTGACTCTGGTCTACGCCAACGACATCGACGATTCCGGAGTGATCGTGGGTGGGGCGTTCAATCCGGCAACCGGGGCGTCACCGGGCTTCGTGGCAATCCCCGTGACAGGCCTCGACTCTGCGCCCGGCGAAAGATAGCAGCGCGGCGATAGCCGCGTCCGCAAACGTCCAGGCAGAGTTGGGCAATCGGGATATCTTGACGGCTGAATGCGTGCCCTGATTCGCCGCTGCGTGGAATGCTCGAGATGCCGCACCCGGTATCTGGTGGGCTTCAGTCCCTATTGGAACGGGGCATACCTGGTGCCCACCAGGACCGATTCGTTCGACGAATATGCGCTCTACTGCTCCTGCAACAGGCCTTCGACACCCTCTCTGTGGAAGTCGAGCGACATGAGAACATGCGCGGTGGCAAAGCCTGCTTACAACCGAGGATACGGCACATTCGATGAGATCGTGCCGGTGCCGGAATAACTCAAGCGAGCGAGTTGTTCGCTACGCAAACCCAAAAATACATACAGCCTGGAAGGATGATACGGATGACTTCTCCGCTAAGAACGCAGCGACTCTGCACTGACCTGGTCCTTGTTTTTTCGTTCGCTCTTCTCGGGGCGATCATCTTCACTTCGAATTCCGCGGCGGGTGAGACCAGGAACTCCTGCACGAATCCAGAGAGCCGTCAATTCGACTTTTGGGTCGGGGATTGGGATGTTTTCGATGTGGATAAGCCTGCAACCCCGGTAGCTCGTGTCCAGGTGGATCGCATTCTCGGGGATTGCGTGCTGCGCGAAGACTACCGCGACACGGATGGGCACATGGGGGAGAGTTTCAGCGTTTACGACACTGCAAGCCACCGCTGGCACCAGAGCTGGGTCACAAATCGAGGGCAACTGCTTCTTTTGGATGGTGGCCTGCACGACGGCACGATGGTTCTGAGCGCGACCGAGCGCATGCCAGACGGCAGCGACCGGCTTGTCAAGGGCACGTGGACCGCACTCGAAGGAGGCGTTCGTGAGGCTGCTGTCCGCTCGACTGACGGAGGCCACACGTGGGTGCCATGGTTCGACCTGATGTTCCGGCCCCACGCCGCGAACAATTCCGATGACCAGAAGACAGTTGCTGCGCTCGACTCCGAGTACCAGGCGGCGGTCAAAGGAAACGACGCGGTCACGATGGATCGGATTCTTGCTGACAACTTCATCCTGGTGACTGGCTCAGGCAAGAAGTACACGAAATCTGATCTGCTGGAAGAAGCCCGCGGCGGGCACGTCCAGTACGAGCACCAGGAGGACGCGGAGCAGACGGTCCGTCTCTGGGGCGACACCGCTGTGGTCACGGCCAAACTGCGGGAGAAAGGAACGGATCACGGAAAGGCGTTTGATAAAACAGTGTGGTTTAGCGACACCTACGTGCGAACCGCCGAAGGCTGGAAATATGTGTTCGGGCAGTCGTCGCTGCCGCCGCCAGTGACGACACAATAGATGGGCTCAGAAGCGCGTCGTCAGTGACCCGACTGCCGCTGCTCGAGCAGGCGTTCCATGGCTTGCCGCATCTGGCGGATTTGCAGCGCGCTCCGGCGCAGGCGATCTGCCTCTTTGTGACTAGCCCGCAAGAATGACTGGTGCCTTTCGATGAACAACTCCGCCAGGCTTTCGTCGGCGGGAGTCACCTCAACCACAGAGCCTTGCTCGCCGAGCCGCGCCATATCGAGGGCAGCCCACTCAGGGAGCCCGGACTCGCCTGCAAGCTCGGGCGACAGCACCAGGCCCGGGTCTTCCGGTAGCGCAATGCAGCGCAGAAACTCCAACCCGAAACAGTAGCCGGAGCGGTTGCGGACAATGCCCGCGATCCGCAGTGGTCCAGCGGTCCGGAATTCCACTTCCATCAGATCACCCGGCTGCAAAGGAACACCGCCATACACTTCCATGCCGGCCCGGCTGAGCGCGCTGACCATCCCGGGAATGGCGATCTGCGAATCGGCAGTCTCGGCTGCGATGAACACGGGCAGGTGGACCTGAAAGCGTGGCCACCGGCGGGTGCTGACGATGCCTCGCTGGCTGGGAGTCGGCTGGGTCATGGCCCTGTGCTATCGGAACAACTGGAAGTGGCGAAGATAGATGGCGCCCGCTAGGCCTAGCGCGATGAGCCCGATGGCACAGACAGCAATGCGTCGGCGCCAGTTTGCCGGTACATAGCGCTGGTCAGAGGCCACGCGCAGCTTCTTCATCCAGTTCGGCTCGGTAATATCTTCGTACACCGAAAGCGGAATGATGGACTCGAGCTTGCGCCGATCCTTCTGAGCAAGCGAGACGAAGCGGAAGGGCTGCTGCCTGCTGTTGACCGGGTTGAGCATTTCTGCCCCGGCAAGCACCGAGCCCGGCCCGATGAGAAACATCAGCCGGACCTGCGAGCCTTGGGCGACGGGCTTGGGTAGCGCGAGCAATCCGCCGGTCAGAGAAACAACCCGAAGCTCGCCCGAGACGCTCTGTCCGCTATCAAAGCGCAGAACAACCGGAGTGGGATGTTCGAAGTGGACGCGTGGCGTGCGCGGTACGGAATGCTGTTGGGGGAGGGCATTCATAGTTCCTAGCAGTATGAGCCGAGGTAACCACTGGAAAGTAGGTTACGGAAGGGCTTGTACAGTGGGACTACCCGCGAACTTCGGCGGAAAACGCGTAGGTTCTAGGACTTCCTACTCGTCACTCCGTTGAAACCTGGTACTGCTCCAGCTTGCCGTCGGGCATTTCGTAGGTCCATATCCGTAGTGTTTGCTTGGCGAATTTCGCGCGGTAGACCCGCAGGGTCATGCCTCCGCGCAAGGCCTCACGGGTCTGAACGAACTCTTGCGGCGGGCCGAGGGGACCTAGACTGGCGGCAAAGTCTTTCATCGTCTGCTCGTTGAAATAGCCATTCGCATTGCTGGTGAACAACGATCGGTCGATGGTGTTCTTCTGCAGGCCTTCGAGAATCCCCTGCGCCTGGGCAGCTTTCGCGGCCGCGGCGCTTCCCTGCGGAGAAAACAGCAGCGTGGCGATTCGCTTGGCGATGTCCCCCGAGGCGGGCGCAGCATCCTGATTGGTCAACACGACCACAGCCGCCCGGTCATCGGGAAACACCATGTTCTCGGCGGTAAAGCCTGAGACCTCGCCACCGTGTGAAATGGCTCGGCGATCGGATTGCTTCGAGACATCCACACCCAGGCCGTACTGCGTTCCCAGTCCGTTCTTGAGCCGGACTTCGGTTTCCATTTCGCCGTAAGAGCTCGGCTTCAGCAGCTTGCGGTCCATCATAGAAATGTCCCAGCGCGCCAGGTCGCCCGCAGGCATGGCGAGTTCGCCCATGGCAAACAGCCACCCCCTCCCTTCCTTGGGCGCGACCCGCAGCGGACCGAGGGCATAGCGGAGGTATCCAGTGGCATCGGTGTCGCCTAGCTTCTCCTGATCGATGTTGGCGACACTCTTCATTCCCAGCGGCGCAAATACGCGCTCCTGCAAGAACTTCAAAAGCGGTTCGCCGCTGACCTTCTCGATGATCAGGCCCGCAATCACGTAGTTCGTATTGCTGTATTGCCATTTCGTTCCCGGATTGAAATCGAGCGGCTTGCGCGCCCACAGGTCAAGAATCTTTTCCGCGGAGATGTCGGTCAGCATGAACGGCGGCACGTAGTCCTGCGGCCAATAGTCCTGATAACCGGAGGTGTGCGAGAGCAACTGGCGGATGGTGACTTCGTCGGCGCGGGTGAGGTCGGGTATGTAATTCGAGACCTTGTCGTCGAGCGACAGCTTGCCTTGTTCCTGCAGGAGCAGAATCGCGGCGGCCGTGAACTGCTTGCTAATCGAGCCGATGCTGTAGCGCATCTCGGGCAGTGCGGCAGTTTTCGGATCGAGCCGGGCCGTGCCGAAGGCATGCAGATACGCAGTGGCTCCGTTCTGTACGACCGCCACCGACGCGCTGGGAACACCGGTCTTGATTAGTTCCTCTTGCACGGCCGTGTCGATCTTCTGCTGCATTTCGGGGGAGAAGGATTGACCGAAGCTCCACAGCGACGCGACCCACAAAAAAGCGAGCAGGCCGATCGCAGCGTGAAATGACCTGCTTTCACAGGTGGAATGATTCCGCATAAGAACTCCTTTTCGAGGAAACGCGGCAGGATACCACGCTGGCGCCCCCTGCCCGATCGTCCAGGCCTCGCCTAGCCAGTTGGCGGATGCGGGCCTGGACGTCCTCGCCGCATTCTAAGAGTGCAACGAGTTCCGCAGTTGCAGACGAGAGGAAGAAGAGAATGTCATCTGTAATGGAAACGATTTCCAATGACTTTGCGGCGGCAGCGAGCGCGGTAGGACCCTCGGTGGCTGCGATCTATGGCCGACGCTGGATGCCCTCGAGCGGCATCCAATGGCGCAGGGGGACCCTGGTGACCGCCGACCACACCATCCGGCGCGAAGAAGAGATCACCGTCGTTGCCGATGGAGTCAAGACCCTGAAGGCCCATCTGGCGGGCCGTGATCCCAGCACCGATCTGGCGATCCTGAAGCTTTCGGAAGAAGCCACGCTCCCCGTCCCTGAGTTTGGTGATGCCTCGGCCGTAAAGCTTGGGAACCTTGTGCTGGCGCTGGGCCGCTCGCGCAGTTCGAACCTGGTGGCCAGCGCCGGAATCATCGGCGGCCTGAGCGGCGAATGGCACCCCCGGCGCGGCGGCAAACTCGATCAGCACATCCGGCTGTCGCTGGAGTTGTATCCCGGGTTCTCGGGCGGTCCGCTGGTGAATGCGCAGGGCAAGGTGATCGGCATTAACACGCGAGGGCTGGCGCGTGGGCGGGGTGTGACGATCCCGCTCAACACGATCAACCGCGTAGTCGACGAGTTGCTCGAGAAAGGGCATATTGCGCGCCCGTATCTCGGGGTTGCGATGCAACCGGTAGCACTGCCTGAGGCGCTGCAGAAGAAGGCATCGGGCGCAAGCTCGGCGCTGCTGGTCGTACACGTAGAGCCTTCGGGCCCCGCCGAAAAAGCCGGCCTTCTGCTTGGCGACATCTTGGTCGAGTTTCATGGCAAGGCCGTGAGCGACACGGACGACATTCAACAGCTGCTTGCGTCGTTCAAGGTCAGCGACACGGTGCAGACGACGGTACTGCGCGGCGGCTCAGCCTTGAAAGTCGCCATCACGCTGGCAGACCGGGCGGCGAGGTAGTCCCTGGGCGACCTGAAACCAAATGCGAGCAAGAATGGAGGCGGCGCGATTCAGATATTGGTCGCAGCCGCCTCTGCAACTCGACGCGACCAACTTGAAAACATTGTTCGAGCCAGGGCCCGCTTCAAGCTGATGGATGTGATCGTGGGTTCGTCAGCCCTGGTGATGCGGGCCCGGTCGCTGCACCCTGACGTCGTGTTGATCGACTTGCCTACAGCACAGTCTTCTCTTCCAGCAATCACTAGCGATCTTGAACAAGCAGGCGCAGCCGTGGTCGTGCTGGTCGACGAACCGGATGCGAGTTGGACTGGGCGTCTCTTGCGTTCTGGCGTGCGGGCTTTGCTCCCGCGGGATGCATCGCCGGCGGACATTCATTCAGCACTCGAGGCCGCTCATCGAGGATTACTCCTCCTCGATGCTGAACTGGGCCGAGAACTGCTGGCATTGAAAGCAAATGTGCGCTCCCAGGAAAGCGACGCGGGATTGATGGAAGAACTCACGCGGCGCGAAATCGAAGTCCTCCGCATGATGGCCGAAGGGCTGGGAAATAAGGAGATTGCTACACGCCTGGCGATTTCAGACCACACCGTCAAGTTTCATATCAGCTCAATTCTTGCGAAGCTCGGAGCCTCGACTCGGACTGAGGCGGTAACGACGGGCATACGAATGGGATTGGTCCCACTGTAGGCGCGAACATCAATACACGGTGTAACCCGGAGCGGGCGTGCGGAAGTCGGGTTTGCTCGCCATCAGCAACAACGCTCCCGTCTTCTTGAAGGCCCTCAGATCGGCGAGGCTGTTGAATGACTTGGTGACGTAGTCGTCCGGCGTGGGCGTATCGTCCGGAATTTGCAGGTATTCAACGTTCTCGAACGAATGCTTGCGCAGAAGGTCGACGTATTCAGCGGCTGAGCGCACCTGCACCGGAACCTTGAGCTTGTCGACCCACTGCAGGGAATAAGGATTGTCTGTGTAGAGGTTGATCAGGATGAACATCCGCCCCTTGGGCGCCATCACGCGAAACAACTCGGCCAGGGCACGGTCCTGGTCAGGGTAATAGTAGAAAGACTCAACCGATAGCATCTTGTCGAAGAAGTTTTCTTCCTATGGGATCTGCGTGGCCGGCCCCCAGACATACATAACGTTCTCAAAGTCCTTCGAGGCTGCCCGAGCCCGGCGGATCATCTCGTCGGAAATGTCGACGCCCACCACCTGTCCGAAGCCTTCCGGACCGTCGCCCACAAGGCGGGCGATCATGCGTGTGGCCCATCCCGAGCCGCATCCGAGGTCGAGCACGCGCTCGCCGGCCCGCAGATCCATGTGGCGAAGGGTCTTCTCCGTGATGTCGAGATGATGGTTCTGCATCTTCTCGCCTTCCCCGGCCTCGGCCCAACGGTTGAATTCCTGCTGCAGTCGCTCGTCGGGGTTTGATTTCTTCTCGGGCATGCGCGTCCTCTATTTTCTAGCTATGAGCCGCAAGCTTTGAGCTTCGAGCAACCGTTTGAGTGATGGCTCGTGGCTTGTCGCTCGAAGCTCGCGGCTCAGCACTTTCTATGCTACATTTGCGTCCCTCATGGCACCAAGCCAGCAGCCGGCGCCAGAACCGGGCCCTCCGTCCGCCGTTTTGTATTGCCCTCAATGCGCCTGCGAAGTCACCGATCCCCTGATTTGCGGTGACTGTTCTGCTGTGATTTGCCGGCGGTGTGGCACTCCTCTGGAAACTCCCGACGAGTTGGGCATCGGATAGCCCATGGATTCCCTCATCCGCACCTCAGAGATCGAAGAGACTCACACGAGCGCGCAAACTGGGCTTGTTCGCGGGCTATCGTTGCTCGATTCGGTTCTGCTGCTCGCCGGGGGCATCATCGGGTCGTCAATTTTTCTCACGGCGAAAGACATTGCCGGTCCGCTGCCGCATCCGTTTTGGTTCTTTCTGGTCTGGGTTCTGGGCGCCCTGATTTCGATGTGCGCGGCCTTTGCCTTCGCGGAACTGGGCTCGATGTTCCCCGACTCCGGAGGCCAGTACGTTTACCTGCGCGAGGCCTTCGGTGACCTCGTTGCGTTCCTCTATGGCTGGATGCTGTTCGCGGTTGCGAACGGCGGAACGATTGCGGCCTTGTCCGTGGCCTCGGCCGCTTATCTGAGCGCGATCTTCCCCGCGATCTCGCAGGATCACGTCATTTTCACGGCACTCGGCGTCACGGTAACACGTGTGCACATTGTCGCCCTGATCCTGAACGCACTGGTGGCGTGGATCAATGTTGTCGGACTGAGGCGCGGCGCCATCTTGCAGAACCTCGCGACCTGGGCGAAATTCGCCGCCATCGGCGTGTTTGTAGTGCTGGGGTGCACTCTGGGGCACGGTTCGTGGTCGAACTTCAAGGTCGGCCCCGGATCCGGCGGGATCACCATGGGCATGAGCCCGAACCAGCTGCTGTCCGGGCTCGGCGTCGGACTGATCGCTGTGTTCTTTGCCTATGACGGATGGGTCTACATCACCTGGGTGGCCGGTGAGGTGAAGGATCCGCGCCGGAATGTTCCGCGCGCCATGGTGCTCGGCATCATCGTGGTCGCCATCGTTTATCTCGCCATGAGCCTGACCTACGTGTTCGCCATGCCTCTTTCCGAGGTGGCAAGGCACGAAACCATCGCAGCCGCGTCCGCAGAGGCGCTCTTTTCTTCCGGCGCTGCAAAATGGCTTTCCGCTGTCATTGCGCTTTCCTGCTTCGGGGCCATGGCGAGTTGCACAATGACGGGGGCCCGCGTCTATTACGCGATGGCGCAAGACGGAGTTTTCTTTCGGAAAATGGCCGAAGTCCATCCCAAGTGGAGGACACCCGCCATCAGCCTGATTGGACAAGCCTTGTGGGGCGCGGTGCTGACCCTCAGCGGCCGCTACGATGAGCTTTACACGTACGTGATCTATGGAATGGTGTTGTCCTACACTCTGACCGTGATCGGACTCTTCGTGCTGCGCCGGAAACTTCCGGGTACGCCTCGCCCGTACCGGTGCACGGGTTACCCGGTGCTGCCCGCCATTTATGTTTTGCTGGGAAGCTCGTGGACGATCAACACGATCGTGGAGCGACCAAAGGAAGCGCTTGCGGGCACCGCGATCGTGCTGGTGGGAATTCCCGGGTACCTCTACTGGAAATATTCCAGCCGGAAAAAGCAGGCGGCGATTCGCTGAGCCTCGAACCTACTGCGGCAACCCACCGCTGATCAGCTTCACACGCAACTTCACTGTGCCGATTTCTTTCGTTCCATCGCTTGCTTTGCAGGTGATTTCGCTGATCTGGTCGGACTTCTTGGCCGGTGTCAAGAGTTCGACTTCCAGCGGCATCACGTCGCCTTTTGCGAGCTTGTAGTGCGACAGGGGGTTTTTCAGCGCCCAGCCCTCGGGCAGGTTCGCGGATAGCGTAATCTCCACAGATTCCTGGTCTTCGTCACGGAGAATCACGGGAAGCTGCAGAACCGAACCGGCCGCTACCGCAATCTCAGGGACCTCGGGCTTAGGAAGATCGACGAGGTCATGTGCGGCCCGGAAGTCCTCGTAGAAGTTCCAGGGGCCTCCAATCTCCATTGAGACTCCCTTGTGCTCTTTCGGATTTGGACTCGGCAGGCGGTCGAACGGCAGCGGTTGTGCCTGGATTCCTTCGAACACATCGCCCGTCGGTGTGCTCTGCACGAGTGACTTCCCGAATACAAGCTCGACCGGGGTGTCCCAGCCATCCTGATCGGCTCCCGCCAGCTTTGTCAGTTCTTCGTCGTTCAGCCGCTGGAGTTTTTCGATGTAATTGCGGTACTGGGTCAGATGAAAGCGGAAGGTGTCCATCGACACGCGCCAGTAAGGAAGGTGGTGGCTTGGCGAGGTAGCTGTTGTTGGATATTGCGGGCCTTTGCTCTTGATGGCCTTGTCGTCACTGGCGTCAGAGAAGAAGTAGATCTTCTGCGGCTGCCAAGGCTGCAACCCTTCCAGCAGCGTCTCATTCACCTTGCGCGGTTGCGCCAACTGCGCCGGAAAAACCGCGGGGTCGCCCGCACTATCAAATGCTTCGACCGCGAGTACACCTGCAGCCTGGTGGTCACCGTGATTCTCTCCAATAAAAAATCCGGGAAGCCAGGTAATGATGACCTCAGGGCGCGTCAGCCGGACCATGCGTACGACCTGCTCCAGGGAATGACCGTGCCCCCAGTTTCCGAGCGATTGCAGCACGTCCTGGCTCGGAGTGTCTTTGCCGGCGAGGAACCAGACGTTCTGGATGCCCAGCTGCACCAGGGCATGGCGCAGTTCCATTTCGCGGACGACCCCCAATGACGGGCCGCGCTCGCGTCCCATGTTGTTGTGCCCCGCCTCGCCGTGGGTCAGATAGACGGCTGCGACACGCTTGCCTTGATCCAACAACTGGGCCAGGTAGGAGGAGACACC
>Ga0182041_10001038_pt1 | contig 13777 bp, 10 predicted proteins | sample flu12Cox44000178_FD_125967 | JGI IMG/M metagenome (GOLD analysis project Ga0182041, IMG submission 125967) | Lab enrichment of tropical soil microbial communities from Luquillo Experimental Forest, Puerto Rico - flux8day.12C.oxic.44.000.178 | ecosystem: Environmental > Terrestrial > Soil >...
AAATTCCCATCAGGGAATTCTACCCGGGTTCTCATTCCCTGCGGCTTCCCTGATAAGCGCGATCGCTGTTCCCTGATGAGCCGAATTAAATCCCTGTTCGATCGGCTAGGGAATTTGCCAGGTAAGTGGCTGACCAATCGCGATGAACTCGGTCGTGACCGGCGCATTTTTGGGCCCGAATCGAAGTTCTCCCTGAATTTGGCCAGTCGACGGTCGCTCGGTTGCGATTACATTCACCCGGATCGAAGCGGGTGATGAGGAGGGGCATGTACGCGCTGAACGGGCGGGTCGCGCTGGTTACCGGGGGAGGCGGCGGGATCGGTCGTCAATCTCGCTTCTTGGGCCGGGAAGACCGGCCCGGCCTATTTCGCCGGCTATAGCGCCAGCAAGTTTGCGGTTATCGGCCTGACCCAAGCGCTGGCGCGCGAGATGGCGCCGCACGGTATCCGGGTCAATGCGATCTGCCCGGGGATCGTTATCGACACGGCGATGCGCACCGCGATCGAGGCGCAGCAACACCGCTACGGGCTTCCCGAGACCGCGGAGCGCGAAAAGTCGATCCCGGTCGGGCGCGTCTCGGTGCCCGATGATGTAGCACGAGTCGCCGCGTTTCTCGCCTCGGACGAATCGTCCTATATGACCGGCGAATCGATCAATCTCTCCGGCGGCCTGTTGATGGATTGAGGAGGAGAAGCATGGCGAACCCAACCTACAAAACCGCGCTGATCGTTGGCGCTGGGCGCGGATTGAGCGCATCCCTTGCGCGCCTATTCGCAACCGAAGGGCTGCGGGTGGCGCTCGCAGCGCGCGATACCGCAAAACTCGCGCCGCTGTGCGCCGAGACCAGCGCCAAGTCCTTTGCTTGCGACGCCGTCGAGCCCGACCAGGTGGCGCGCCTGTTCGGGGCGGTCGAGGCAGCGATCGGCGCGCCCGAAGTCGTCGTCTACAATGCGAGCGCGCGCGCCCGCGGTCCCGTGGCCGAGCTGGTTCCGGTCGAGGTCGAGCGGGCGATCATGGTCAGCGCCTTCGGCGGCTTCCTGGTCGCGCGAGAGGCGGCATCCCGCATGGTCCCCAAAGGGCACGGGGCGATCCTGTTCACCGGCGCTTCCGCGAGCGTCAAGGGCTATCCGCTTTCGGCGCCTTTCGCGATGGGGAAGTTTGCGTTGCGTGGTCTTGCCCAGAGCATGGCGCGCGAGCTCGCCCCGCAAGGCATTCACATTGCCCACTTCGTCATCGACGGGGCGATCCGCAACCCGGGCCGGGTCGAGCCGCCGGATCGTCCGGACAGTATGCTCGACCCCGACGCGATCGCCGCCTCCTACCTCAACGTGCTCCGCCAGCCACGCTCGGCCTGGACCTGGGAGATCGAGTTGCGGCCCTGGGTCGAGCGGTTCTGAGGCAACAGGATTCCTAGTCCTACCGCCGCCGCGACGCCGATCGCGGCGCGGCCGCGGGTTCAGGCCCTTGTGGTCTGGGGCGCCTTCGCGCTGTTGCTGATGCTATCGGCGGTGCCGGTGTTTTCGACGGTGCTCCCGCCGCTGGTGGATTACCCGAATCATCTTGCCCGGATGTATCTCCTGGCCAAGGGCGGCGATGCTTTCTACAGCGTGCATTGGGCCGCTCTGCCGAATCTGGCCGAGGACTTGATCGTGCCGCCGCTTGCGCGGGTGCTGCCGCTCGATCTCGCGGGAAAGCTGTTCCTGGTCATGATCTTCGCTCTGATGGCAGGCGGGACAATGTGGCTCAACCGTGTCGCCACCGCGGGCTGGCGGCTATGGCCGTTGCTCGCCTTTCTCTTCCTTTACAACCGCATCCTGTTGTGGGGCTTCGTCAACTACCTCTTCGGCGTCGGCGTCGCACTTGGCGGAACGGCGCTATGGCTAGGCCTGGAGAGACGGCGCTGGTGGCTCAGGGTATCTTCATCATCCGTCGTGGCGTTGGCTTGCTTCTTCAGTCATATCGCGGCCTTCGGCCTCTACGCGTTGGTCATCCTTGGCGTCGAAGCCTTGCCGGCCGTGACCGAATTGCGCGCCGGTCGATGGCCGGCGCTCGGCCGTCGGATCGTGATTACCGCACCGCAATTCGTCGCTCCGACGGCGCTCCTGCTCGGGGTTCGGCGCGACTGGCAAAACGCGATGGCCAGCTTTGCTGGGTTTCACCGCAAAGCCGATCTGCTGTTCAGCGTGTTCGACAACTACGACCGCGTCTTCGACATTGCCTGCTTCGCTCTATTCCTTGTCTTAATCGGCGGGCTGGTATGGACCCGACGGCTCGGCATGGATCGGCGGCTGGCCTTGGCGGCGGGGGTTGTCTTTGCTGCTTATCTGTTGCTGCCCAGCCAGATGTACGGCGGCTCCGGGGCCGATCACCGGCTCCCGATCGCGTTTTTTCTGCTGGTCGTCGCCGCGAGCGCACCACGCTTTCCCAGTGGGCGGATCGCAGCCGCCGTCGGGATTGTGGCGGCATCGATTCTAATCTGCCGCTTGAGCGTGATCGAGTACGTTTGGCGCGAGGCGGACCGGGTTTATTCAGCCGATCTGGACGGCATCAACGCGCTGCCGCGCGGCAGCAAGCTCGCGATCGCGCAGCCACCCAATCTCTTCCACGTTGCAGCCGTGCCGGAGGTTCATCTCGCTGTGCTGGCGATCCCGCGCAGCGAAGCCTTCGTACCCACCCTCTTTGCCATCGCGGGTCAGCACCCGGTGGCACTGAAGCCCCCCTTCGCCGCGCTTGCCGAAGCGGCGCGGCCACAGGACCTCTGGGCGGCGCTCGTCGTCGTCGGCACGCCCCGCCAGGATACTCTGCCCGCGGCGCTGGAGCGCTACGATTTCGTCGCATTTTCGGACTATCGACCAATCCATTTATCGTCGAGCCGATGTTTGGCACCGTTTTTTGTACAGCCGACCTTTCAGATTTTCGTTGTTGTGCACGATCTCGACTGCGCCGGCCCTGCCGGCTAGCTGCCGAGCGTCACGATCGACGACATAGCGGACCCCACGACAGGATCTCCTGCCAGCGCCGTTTTGCCGCATGCGCCGGATAGGGCCACGCCGCCATCACGTGCCATCCGTCCGGGTCATGGCGGAGCAGAACCGCCTGCGAAGGCGGCAGGTCCTCCCAGGCCTCGGGTACGCAAGATATTAGGGCGAGGCGATAACCCGACCGGGCCACCTCGTCGAGCGTACCCTGATCGGCGGTGTCGCGACGCAACAGATCGAGCCTCCGGCGACGCGGCGGCGTTTCGCCGAGAGCGCCGGCGATCATCGTGGCAACGCTGTCGTTGTCGCCAGGCAGCAGCAGCGCAAGCCGGTCGCCGTCCGCAAGATAACTCTTCAGGTTGGTGGCGAGGCTGCGCACGAGCGGCTGCGGCATGTCCAAGTCGAAGCGCAAGCGGTACGCGTAGCCGACGGGGGCCAGGATAGCGATGCCAAGCGCGAGACGGCCCGCCGCCCGCGCCCGCCCGCCAGTCAGCCACTGCCGGATTCCAAGATCTCGTGCCGCGAGCGCCAAGGCGAGGACCAGCACGAGGGCGAGATGAGTGTTGTAGCGGAAGAACGAGTGCGCTTCGATGCTCATCTCGCCGGAAAAAAGACCGATATAGGTCAGCAGCAGGAACCCGTTGTAGAGCGCGAACAAAGACGCAAAATAGCTCAGTAGCCGGGTTGTGCGCGTCCAACCCTGCCGGCTAAGTAGTATTGGCCAGGCGGCTAAGGCCGCCGCCGTGCAGCAAAAAAAGACCGTCTTCCCGGTGACCACTTGGCCGGCACTCGTCAGGATCTCCGAAATTTTCCGCCAATTCCATTGCGCAAAAGGCAAAGGCTTCAACTCGTCGACACCGGCAACCGCGACGTGATAACGCCAGAGGGTGTACAGCGCGAGCGACGGCAGCAACGCCAAACCTACTAGACGTAGCATATCGCGGAGCTGACGCCCGTTTTCCGCGTAGCTCGTCAGAGCGGCAGCACCGGCACTCGCCGCGACTAGTCCGACTCCCGATTGTTTTGCATTGACCATCGCGACAAATATCAGGCTGATCGCCGGCGCCGCGCCGGAGAGCTGTTGGCCCACGGTAAACTCACTCTGCGCCGACACCAGCAGCCAGGCAGCCATGGCTGCTGTGGCCGCGAGCGCAGTCTCACCGTACGCCGAGAGGTGAAAGCGTGGCACAAAGCCTGGATTTAGCAGGGTCACCAGGAGCATGCCGCCGGCAACAGCACCCCAGGGGAGGACGGCTTCTTTTGTGCGGCACGGCATGGCGAGCGCGCGGGCGACGAGAAGTCCGACGGTGAGCAACAGCAGAGCATTGATCAGTGACATGCCCGCCGCCGGATAATTCGGCCACGCGAAGCTGCCAAGATAGCTCAGGAATTGCGTGTTGTAGGGCGCTGCCGGCAAATAGGAATAGCTCGGCGGCAAACCCGCCGTCGGCAGTCTGCCCCAGTCGACAAGGTAGAAGGCATTAGGCAGGAGGTTGAGCCAGGTATCTGGCTGGGATGGCTGAATCGGGGCCATCACGAACCAGAAGACCAATGTCACCGCCATGGACCGCCCAAGGGTTTTCCACGTGCCTAAGGCCGGCCGGCGATTCCGCAAGACCGGCACGCAAACCGCCATCAGGGCAAAGCCCGCCGCCGGGATCGCTAGACTGAGCGGGACCAGGACACCCCAGACCGTGAGCACTAGGCAAAGCGCACCCCATCCGATGCCGATCTGTATCTCGGGTGGCATGCGACGGCCAACGATCATCGCTCCCGCCAGCATCAGCATGACGGCCACCAACCAAGTTACGGCGAGACTGACTAGATCCGCAGGATGGGGAAAGTACTCGGTTATCAAACGCGGATTCTGCTACTGGTCAGACCCTGGCTAAGCGGTCGCAACGGTCCCGAACCTTCAGCTACCCGAAGCACCTGCGCTAATACCCGGCAGACTGGAAGGTCGTCCAGGCAGGGGATGCTCAGCACGTGAATTTTGGGCCCGCGCGGCGCGCACCGGTTTGGATCCGAGGCATCGGAGAACAGGACCAGGACGGGTTGGCCGCCGAGTGCCGCGATGTGTGTGGCACCGGTGTCATTCCCAGCGGCGAAAGCTGCCGCATCGGCAAGATCGACCAAGCTGGTAAGCTCGGTGCGGCCAACAAGGTCGATCGCAGAAGGGCACGCCGCACGGATTTCGGCCGCGAGCGCTTCCTCGCCCGCACTGCCGATAATGACCGGAATAATCCCGGTCGCTTCGAATAACTGGCGGGCTAACTCGCCGTAGCGTCTCGCGGGCCAACGCTTATCGGCGTGGCGCGGCGACGAGCCGGGAATCATGACAAAAAAGGTACCCTTTCTCAGTCCGGCCGGAAGGGACCGTGTCGAAGCCGGACAGCGTGGCAAAGGTGTCGGGTGGATCCCTGCCATCAGCAGCTGCTCAGCCTGCTTGTCGATCGTGTGTTGCGGAAAGCGTCCCGGATTGGCATGTGGGTGCGAGCAACTCCAGGCGATTCCCGACCATTCGGGCAGACGGGCCGGAAGGAACAACCAAAAGTACAGGCTCGAACGATCAGATGTCTGAAGATCATAAACCCGGTCGAAGCGACCACTGCGCAAGACACGGCGGAGCGCCGCCCAGCCGGCGATGTCGAAGATCTTCGGTCGGCTATCGATGGCGATCTCGTCAAAGAGACCGGTCTGTCGCGCGAGCCCGGCGAACGTGTGGGTGGTAAGAAGCGTAATCTCGTCCTTGGCATGGTACCGCCGGATGGCCGCTGCCGGCCCGAGCGCCTGCACGAAATCTCCGAGCGCGCTCAGCTTGATTACGAGGATCTTGCGCGGTGTCGACGACTGTCGGCGTGTGACCAGGCGCGGCCGGCGTGCCGCTAGGGCATCGAGATCAACAAGATGCGAAAGCTCTTCGAAAGCTTTGAATACCGCGGCGTGCTTCTCCACATCGGCCGCGCCGATGCTGGCGAGGAGGCTTCCGACAACGCGTTGGGCTAACTCCAGCGCCGGCGGGTCGTAAGGGTCGGGGCGCAGACTTACGGCAGCCGCGACCGCGGTAGATGACAGAAGGACTCGCGATCGAAAACGCAACCGGATGAGCGGGCGAATAGCGATATGAGAGGCGCAGACGGTCAGGCCGGCCTCATGCGTTTTGAACCGTCGGTAGAGGTATGATAAATCGCAGGCGATCGTGTAGCGGCGATCTCGTCTCCGGCGTGCCTCGTTCCAGGCGAAGAACGCGTTGAGGGGTGTACCCTTGGGGAAGTCGCCCGCGCTCAGCGGCCGGGGTGAAATACGGGAATTGGGGCCCGTCATACGACCTGATTACCGCCCACTGAAAGCAAAGCGTCTTCCAGCATGCGAGATTGAGCGACCGCGCTGAAACGCTGTATCGCCGCCTCCCGGGCGGCGATACCCATTCGGGTGCGCAACGTAGGGTCACCGAGGAGGCGTCGCGCCGCTGCGGCGATCGACGGCGAATCGGCCGGGGGAACGAGGAACCCAGTGCGCTCGTCTTCGATCGCTTCGGCGATCCCGGCGATTGCAGAGCCGATAACCGGTGTCGCACACGCCATCGCCTCCAGCACCACGTTTGGCAGCCCCTCTGAATCGCCCGTCGGGCCGGCCACGCTCGGGACGCAGATCGCGAGCGCACCCTTCATCACGCGTCGCACCTCCTGATTCGGAAGCCAACCCAGAAATCGCACGCGCGTCAGCCCGAAAGCCTGGCGCTTGAACACCTCGACCATCGGTCCGTCGCCAACCAGGACGAGATCGACGGCGGGGCCCTCGCATTCCAAAGCGCGGATGGCCTCGAGAAGATGCGCGACCCCTTTTTTTTCTACAAAGCGCCCGACGAACAGCAGATAAGGACGCTCCGCCGGCGGGGGCGAATTGCCATCGTCTTCAGGCTCAATGCCGTAACGGATGACCTTCAGCTTCGTTGCCGGAAAATTGCGCGCGAGCAACGCCTGGCGAACGTGCTCCGCAACGCAGATGATCAGGGCCGCCTCCTGCTGCAATGCTTCGCAACGCCGTTGGAATATCGTTGGAACGAGCGTCCGTCTGTAGTGCGCATCTTTGGTCGCGTCGCCTCCGTGGAAGGTGACCGCCAACGGAAGCTTCAAGGCGCGAGCAATCGGCAAGGCAAGCGCACCACCGCGTCCGAAATGGGCATGGATCAGCCGCGGCCGCAGCGTTGCGAGATCCGGCGCGGGGGGAATACGGCCGAACTGCTTGAACATTAGCCGATCAAGCACGCCGGCGGCGCCGCGCCGGCCGAGCAAAATCGGGTCGGCCGCGAGGTCGGGCAGGCCGGTATCCTTCCGACAGCCGATCCAAATCGGCGTCAGACGGCGAAAACCGATATATTGCCGCCGCAGGAAATGAGCCTCCGAGCGTGGAACGATGCGGTCTCGGTAGACGAGCAGCGCGCTGCTGTCGGTCAAAATGCCCTCACACCGGGGTGACGCGCGCCGCGGCCGCCGATTGCCGTGCCGCAAGCACAACGAAGGCCGCCGCCACGAAGAGACCGCTGAGAAACCACTCCTGCCAGATCCCGAAGCTGACCAGCCCGACCGAAACCGCCGCAATGGCGGTCCCGGAAATCATCGCTTGGGCCGGCCAAGCGCGCCAGGCTGGCGTCCGAAAAGCCTGCCAGATCATGAAAACTAGAGGGCCGAAGCCCAGGGCAACACCGATGCCGCCGAGCTCAAGCCACACCTGCAGGATGGCATTGTGCGAGTGAAGCGGCAGGGTTTGACTCGACAGCGCAATGCCATCGGGCCGGTTGGCAGCATCGCAGTGATGGATGATCACTTGCGAAGTGCCACCGGGTAGCCGGCGTGCCGCGTCGAGTCCCCAGCCAGCAATTGGGTGCTGCTTAATGTGCTCGGCGACGAAGCTCCAGATCTCCAGCCGGTGCAAGGCCGATGGCTTGTTGTCGGCAAGCCAGCAAGTCGCCTCGGCGTCGAGCGACACCGGGAACAGCAATGGCAGTGTGACTGTGGCTAAGCCCAGCAAGGCGAGTACGACCCAGCGCAACTGCGGCAGAATCAGAACTGCGACGAGCGTCAGCAGGCCCGCAGCGAGCGCGGTCTTGGCAGACAGACTCGATGTCTCCAGAATCGCGATTGTGGTCAAGAATGCGCATGCGGCTGCAAAACGGGGGGCACCGAACCGCCACAACCCGACCAGCACCGGCACCATGAGAATGGCATTGAGTGTCGCGGCGCGCCCGTAAGCGAGGGCCGGGTCGATGCCGGCCGGCTGGGGTCCGTGGAGAAAGATCGCGAAGTGACCTCCCAATACCAAGTCCACAGCGACGACCACGCCCCCGGTTGAGAGCCCCAGGGCGGCGGCCGTTAGCGGCAAGCGGAGCCTCTCCAGCGGCAGCAGAGCAAAGCTCGTGACGAGGACGATGCCACCCGAGACCAACACCGTCACACGCAGCATCACAGCGGCAGCGGCCTTGCTGTCCAGCGACCAGGCCGAGGAGGCAAGCATCCAAGCGAGAAACGGTGCGATATACGCGAAGGTACGGATGCTCCTGGCGGCGACCGGAAGTCCGTGTTGGTGCGATAGCACCAGGGAAAGAAATGCCAGTACCAGCATCGCCGCGACCGTTCCGAGCGACGCGGCATATACCAGCGGGCCGATGGTGAGACACATCAGGCTGAGCGGAATGTCCTTGCTGTCGACCTTCAGCCCAGCGACCTTGGCCCGCGACAGCGGAGATGCCCAGCGACAGTCGGCGGTCGATCCGTTAGGTGTGGTCGACGGCCTGGACGAACTCATCGGCAACCGTGTCGAGCTTGCGCAGATAATGCGGGATATGGTGCGAACTGCAAAGGTCGGGCGCAAAGGGCGGCGCCGCCTACTAACAGAGCAGGAGGCTCTCGTAAATAGCCAGACCACCTTCAGGTATGGACAGTGGCCGCGCAGACCGAGGGTTTTCCCTCCGAAATGCGGCGGTAAGAGCTGCGCCCTTGACAAACATCTTGTGGGGCGTGCGGCGTTTGTCGTGAGCGACAGATGCGTCGCACTTTCGTGGCGCCGCGGGATTGAGGCATCGTTGTGCGTTTGGGGGAGCGCGCGAGACCATAGATGTTTGAAGCCGAGGCCCGTTGGCTGCGTTGTGCGCTCGACGCATTCCCGACCGAACGACTCTCGCCGCTGCTTAATCTCGGCAGCAGTTCGGTAGAGGTGCGCCAGGGTATCCAACCGTGGATCGAGGATCAGGTGTTCCTCCCACTGCGTGCGCGCGATGTAGAGGTCGTCCACGTCGACATGCGCGAGCTTCCAGGGGTCGATGTACAAGCCGATCTGACCAATCCCGCCGATGTCCGGCGCTTGTGCGCGCTTCGGCCGCAGGCGTTGCTCTGCTGTAACCTCCTGGAGCACGTGGTTGAGCCCGATCGGCTGGCCCGTCACTGTCTCGACCTGGTGGGGACGGGTGGGCTCCTCTTCGTTACCGTGCCCTTCAGCTATCCCTATCATCGCGATCCGATCGACACGATGTATCGCCCGAACCCGGCAGAGCTCGCCGAGCTGCTCGCTGGTGCTCGGTTGCTGGATAGCACGATCCTTGGTACCGGGGTCTCCTATCGCGACACTGTGCGCGACCGGCCCTGGATCCTGCTGCGTCACGCCTGGCGCTTGCCGATCCCATTCCTGTCGTTCGAGAAATGGAAGCGCTCGATGACGCGGCTCTACTGGCTCGTCGCCGAATATCGGATTACCTGCGCGGTGTTCGAGAAGCTCTAATATCGAAACAGGTTTGAAGGTCCGGCCCCGCGATTACCGGGAATTTCGGATATGGATGAGACGGCTTTGAATGAGCTTGCTGGATGGGTGACGGAGGCTGGGTTGATCGGGCACGACGAGCGCGAGCTGATGTCTGGTTTTTGCAGTCGCATCGTCGATGCCGGCGTTCCGCTGGCTAGTGCCATTGTCATCCTCGACACGCTTCACCCGATATACGAGGGCCGGGCATTCCGCTGGCGCGCCGATTTGCCGGACGAGGCTGAGGCAATCGACTACGGGCGCACCAATGAGGGCGAGGCGGCCGAGAACTGGCGACGCTCTGTCTTTTACCACCTGCTGCAATCGGGCGGCAGGCTGATGCGGCGCCGCTTGGCGGCTGGCGATCCGGCCGATTTTTCATCGGTTGTTCAGGCCCGCGATGAGGGAATGACCGATTATGTGGCGCTAGTCCATCGATTTGCCGCTGAAGGAGTGATCGGAGAGATGGACTGCGTTTATTCGTCCTGGGCGACCAATGCGCCGGACGGATTTGACGACGGGGCAGTGCTCGCGCTACAGCGGATCGCGCCGTTTCTCAAACTCGCCGTCAAATCGGCCACGCTTGCGCGGATGGCCGGGACGCTCGCCGAGACTTATCTCGGCCGCGACGCCGGCCGGCGGGTGATGAGCGGCCGCATCGCCCGCGGCGTCGCCGAGAAGATCGGCGCGGTGCTGTGGTACAGCGACCTGCACGGTTACACTCATCTCTCCGAAAGTGTGTCGCCCGAGCAGATCATCCCGTTGCTCAACGATTACGCCGAAGTTGTCGTCTCGGCCGTGCATGCCAACGGCGGTGATGTGCTGAAGCTGGTCGGCGATGGCACACTCGCTATTTTTCCTGCCGATAATCGCCAAGAAGCTTGCCTTGGAGCGCTCTCTGCCGCTGCGCAAATGCGCAAGGGCGTCGTCGAGTTAAACGATAAGCGTGCCGTGGCCGGTTTGCCGACCACCCAGGTCTATCTCGCGCTTCATGTTGGCGATGTCTTTTACGGCAACATCGGCAGCAAGGACCGCTTGGATTTCACTGTAATCGGCCCGGCGGTCAACGAGGTGAGCCGGATCTTGGCGATGAGCCGATCGGTCGAGCAGGACGTGCTGCTCTCGGCGAGCTTCGCCAACGCGGTCGGTCCCGTCATGCGCCGCCGCTTGGTCTCGCTCGGTCGCTACGCATTGCGCGGCGTAGCGCAACCCCAGGAGCTGTTCACTCCCGAACCCGATTTCGAAATCCCGCAGCCGAGACGATAGGTGTTTGGCTCAATCGAGCGGATCCTCGGCTACACGTCCGAAAGTGCGAAAGTCGTGATAATCGCCTTTGAAACATGCTCTTATCCTCAAACCCGTTGAGGATGTCCCTTGTTACGGCGAGCCGCGCGTTGTTCGGCGGGTCCCTGGCTGCGGGTCAGATTGAAGGCGGTGTTGACCAAGGCGACGTGCGAGAACGCCTGCGGAAAGTTCCCGAGCTGGCGTCCGAGGCGGGGATCATATTCCTCCGCCAGGAGGCCGACATCGTTCTGAAGGGCCAAGAGGCGCTCGAACAGATCACGCGCCTCGCCGGTACGCCCTTGCAGAATGAAGTTGTCGGCGAGCCAAAAGCTGCAGGCCAGAAACGCTCCTTCGCCCGGCGGCAGGCCATCGGCCACCTCTCCAGTGTCGTAGCGACTGACGAACCCGTCTGCCAACAGTCGCCGCTCGATTGCGCGGACGGTGCCGACGATGCGTGGGTCGGTCGGCGGCAGAAAGCCGACCAGCGGCAACAGCAGCAGGCTAGCGTCGAGCGCCTTAGATCCGTAAGCCTGAACAAAGCTGCCGAGGTCGGTGTCGAACGCCTTGTTACAGACGTCCTCGTGGATCCTGTCACGTATCTGTCGCCAGCGCGGCAGCGCGCGGCCGGTACTGCCACGCTGCTCGAGCATCTTGACCATCCGATCGAACGCCACCCACACCATCACCTTCGAATGAGTGAAGTGCTGCGGCGGACCGCGCACCTCCCAGATGCCTTCGTCCGGCCGATCCCAAATCTTGGCCAAATGTCTTAGAGACACGCGCCCAATCGCGTCCCCGTGCTGATTCGGGGGCAACCCGTGGCTTTGGGCGTGGTAGAGCGCGTCGAGGACCTCGCCGTAAATGTCGAGTTGCGTCTGGTTTACCGCGGCGTTGCCGATGCGGACCGGGCGCGACTCCTCAAATCCGGGCAACCACGGCACCTCCCACTCGGTGAGACGCCGCTCGCCGCCCAGGCCATACATGATCTGCAGCTGATCGGGGCTGCCAGCTACCGCGCGAAACAACCAATCGCGCCACCTCCGCGCCTCGTCGTAATACCCAGCATGCATCAATGCCAGCAGGGTAAAGGTGGCGTCGCGCAGCCAGCAATACCGGTAATCCCAGTTGCGCACGCCGCCGAGCTGCTCGGGAAGCGAGGTCGTCGGTGCGGCGACGATGCCGCCGGTCTGTGCGTAGGTCAGCCCCTTCAATACGACCAGCGAGCGTCTGACCACGTCCGTCCATGGGCCTGCGGATGCGCACCGGTCGGACCACCGGCGCCAGAACGCTTCGGTGTCGTGCAGCGCGCGGGCCGGATCGACCGGCGGCGGCAATGGTTGATGGGAAGGGGCGTAGCTCAGCACGAACGGGATCGTCTCACCGGCGCCGACGGCGAATTCGCCGACCGTTTTGAAGTCCTCGCCGCGCAGCGGCGCCGGCGTACGCAATACCACCCGCTCGGGCCCGCCGATGGCGGAAAGGCCGCCCTCCGGCAGCCGTTCGACCCACGGCACCACCGCGCCGTAGTCGAAACGCAGGATGAACTCGGTGCGCATGGCGACGCGCCCGCGCAAACCGCGAACCAGGCGCACAAGCTGGGGAAGCCGACGGCGCGGCCGCATGAAATCGACGAGCTCGACAGCACCCTCCGGCGTCTCGAACATGGTTGCCAGGATCAGCGAGCCATCGCGATAGCGCCGCTCGATTCGGGCAGTCGGGTCGACCGGGGCGATCAGCCAACGGCCGTGCCCGGGCTCGCCGAGCAGCGCCGCGAAGCACGCCGCCGAATCGAATCGCGGGAGGCAGAGCCAGTCGATTGAACCGTCGCGGCCGACCAGCGCGGCCGAACCGCAATCCCCGATCAGCGCGTAATCCTCGATTCGCCGGCTCGACGGCACGCTCAACCCCCTCCAAGCCTCACGATTCTCCGCTCATCACGACACCGGCGCCGGGAAATCTCGTGTTGGTTGCCCTGATTTGCGTTTGATGTGCGCAACACGCTGTCCATTCCGTAAAATTGAATATAATCCGGAAACCAAGTCGCCGTGCAGCCGTTCTTCTCTGTAGGGGGCACAGCTATGAGGGATGGGGAAGGATTAGGAGATCGAGTGATGAGGCATCTGGTCCATGCTTCGGGCCGGCGCAGCAAGATTGCGGGATTGTGCGTCGCGCTCTTACTGGCGGCAGGCATCATCGCCGAGCGGGCCGCGGCGATCACGACGGGCCCGCAGGACAGCGTGCGCGGCTTTTATGCGAACTTACTCGCTACGATGAAGGACGGTCGGACGCTCGGGCAGAGCGGTCGCTACGCGAGGCTGGCTCCTGTCGTGGACAGAGTATTCGACGTGCCCGCGATGACTCGCCTCGCCATAGGCTCGTCCTGGGCAACGCTCCCCGCGGCTCGACAGCAGCAACTAATGGAAGCGTTCCGGCACTACATCGCGGCGACCTACGCCGACCGATTCGACAGCTATTCGGGCGAACAGCTGCAGGTCACCGGCGAGCAGCCCTACAACGCGGACGTAATTGTGCAAACGAAAATCGTCAAATCGGATGGTGAGCCGACCACCCTCAACTATCTGATGCGCCAGAACCAGGGCTCGTGGCAGATCTCCGATATCTACCTCGATGGCTCGATCAGCCAGCTGGCAGTGCAGCGCTCCGAATTCAACTCGATCCTGCGGCGCGAAGGGGTCGACGGCTTGGTCATGGCGTTGAACCGC
>Ga0182041_10001041_pt1 | contig 13774 bp, 13 predicted proteins | sample flu12Cox44000178_FD_125967 | JGI IMG/M metagenome (GOLD analysis project Ga0182041, IMG submission 125967) | Lab enrichment of tropical soil microbial communities from Luquillo Experimental Forest, Puerto Rico - flux8day.12C.oxic.44.000.178 | ecosystem: Environmental > Terrestrial > Soil >...
CCTGGGTGCCGATGATCGCCATCGCGCTCGGCCAGATGATCATGTCCTACAACGTCGCATCGCTGCCGGTGGCGTTGAGCGGCATGGTGAACAGCTTCGGTGTGCCGCCGACCACGGTCGCAACCGGCATCGTCGCCTATTCAATGCTGGTCGCCGGCTTCGTCATGCTCGGCGCCAAGCTGATCCAGCGCTTCGGCGCGTTGCGGGTTTTCCGCATCGCGGTGCTCGCGTTCTGCGCCGCGCAGGTGCTGATGACGTTCAGCCCGAATGCGGCCTTGATGATCACCGCCCAAGGCCTGAGCGGCGCCTCAGCCGCCGTGATCGTGCCATCGTTGGTCGCCTTGATCGCCGAAAACTATCGCGGCGAACAGCAGGCCACCGCGATCGGCGCGCTCGGCTCGGCGCGCGCCGCGGCCGGCGTCTTGGCGTTCGCGATCGGCGGCATTTTGGGAACGTTTATCGGCTGGCGGCCGGCATTCGGCGTTCTGATTGCCGCCTCGGGCATCGTCTTTCTGCTCAGCTTCCGGCTCAAGCCGGACCGCGGGCGACCGGACGTGCAAATCGACCTGGTCGGCGTCGTCCTGGCGGCGGCGGCGATCATCCTGATCAGCTTCGGCTTTAACAACCTCAATCGCTGGGGACTGGCGTTGGCACGGCCCGGGGCGCCGTTCGATCTTCTCGGGGTGTCGCCGGCGCCAGTGATGATCCTGGTAGGCATCGTGCTGGGGCAAGCGTTTCTGATGTGGACGCGGCGACGCCAGGAGGCCGGCCAGACGCCGCTGCTCGCCCTCGAAGTGGTCAACTCGGCGCAGGAACGGGCCGCGGTCTACGCCATGTTCTCGGTCGTGGCCCTCGAGGCGATGCTGAACTTTTCCGTACCGCTTTACATTCAGATCGTGCAAGGCCGCTCGCCGTTTGCGACGACGATCGCCATGCTGCCGTTCAACCTGACGGTCTTCTTTTCGGCGATGCTGATCGTCAAGCTCTACACCAGGCTGACGCCGCAACAGATTGGCCGCTACGGGTTCATGCTGTGCACCGCGGCGCTGCTGTGGCTTGCCTTTGTGGTGCGCAACGATTGGAGCGAATGGCCCGTCCTCGTCGGGCTCATCATGTTCGGTATTGGCCAGGGGTCGCTGGTAACCTTGGTGTTCAACGTGCTGGTCACCGCCTCGCCGAAAGAGCTCGCAGGCGACGTTGGCTCGCTGCGCGGCACCACGCAAAACCTTGCCTCGGCGGTGGGCACCGCGGTTGCCGGCGCGTTGCTGGTCGGCTTGCTGAGCGCCGTCGTCATGCGTAACTTGGCCGCGACGCCGTTGCTGCCGCTGGAAGTCCAGTCGGAGGTCGATCTTGACAGCATTAATTTCGTCAGCAACGACCATCTCCGAGACATCTTGGCGCGCACCTCCGCCACGCCCGCGCAAGTCGACGAGGCGGTGCGTATCAACACGCAATCGCGGCTGCGCGCGCTCAAGATCGGCCTCTTGGTGATGGCCGCGCTAGCGTTCCTGACGATCTTCCCTGCCAGCCGGTTGCCGAACTATTTGCCCGGTGAACTGCCGGACGATCAAGCGCCTGGCAGGGCGCGGGGCGATCCAAAACGCGCCTAGCGTGGTGGTTCTGGTTGCTTATTCTCATCTTCGGCGATCTGTTTAGGCGCCACGACATTTCCGGATGGCTGAATGTCGTCTGGGTGCTGATCGTGATCCTGACGTCCTACATCGGTGTCTTCATCTACCTGATCACGCAAGGGCGCGGCATAGCCGAGCGCAACGCGCAGCAAGCCCGCGGCGCGAGGAGCTGCGGCGCGCGGTTGGATTCAGTGTCGCCGACGAAATCGCAAAACTCGATCAACTCAAGAAGGCCGGCTCGATCACCGACGACGAATTCGCGCGGGTTCGCGCCAAGCTCGTTCAGTGACGGCGCGTTTTGCCGTAGCCGCTTGTTCGGGCATGGGTTCTGCGCTATGAACGCGTCGTCTCTCATCGGCAATTGGTGCAGCGATGCGACCTGCCGTCATCATCGTGATCGCCGTCATTATTGCCGCGATCTTTGCGTTCGACGCTTATGAATACAATGGGCACTATCGCGCAGCCGCGGAGCATCAAGTGGAGCAGTGGCTGGGTTACGAAAAGCACTGAACCCTCGGCTGTCATTGCTTGCCGTCTTTCCATTCTCGTTTTGCAGGGCCGTGCCTGAGGAGGTTCCGGTGGCGCCGCGAAAAAACGTTCGGCGGATAGGTCTGCTCGTTCCGTCCTCGAGCTCGGTCCAGGAGTGGGATATTGGCAAAGCGCTGCCGGACGACGTCACGCTGCACGTCGCGCGCATGCGGTTGAGCAACGTCGATGCGGAGTCGACGCTGCGGGTGGTGCAGGAAATCGAGACCGAGAGCCAAAAGCTCGCCGATGTCGACGTTGACGTGATTATTTTTCCAGCGACGGCCCCGTCGTCGCGCAACGGCATCGGCTACGACCAGGAGCTCATCAAGCGGATAAGCGCGGCAAGCGGCAAGCCGGCCACCACGGCCTCGACCGCGCTGCTCCAAGCGTTCCGTGCGCTTTCCGTCAAGCAAATCGTCCTTGGCGCGCCTTGGAGCGCGTCGGTCAATCAGACCGTCGCGGCGTTCATCGAAGCAAATGGCGTCAAGGTCCTCGCCCAGGAGGCGCTGGGGTTGGTCCGCAATCTTGAGATCGGGCTGCTCGATGCGCAAACCGCCTACGACGTCGGGCAAAGTGTGAGCCGACCGGAGGCCGACGCGGTCGTACTGGCGTGCGGCAACTGGAGCACGTTCGGCATCATCGATCGGTTGGAGCGGGATCTCGGAAAGCCGGTGCTGACGACCAACCAGGTCAGCTTATGGCATGCGCTCAAGATGATGGGTATGCGGTCGCTCGGCGGGCTCGGTGTTTTGCTGCGCGAGCATTTGGGCGACGAGGTGACGCGATATCCTGCTCGTAGCAGCGCCTGACGGACGCCGCCGGCTCGATCGGATGGCCGAACAGGAGATCGTGACCATGACCCGTCAATGCGATTGCACTCACACCGGCCTTGCCAATCGGCGCGCCTTCATTGCCGGCCTCACCTGCACGGCCATCTTGCCGATGACCGCTAATGCCAAATCGGCGGCTCCGCCCAGCGCCGAGGACGTGACATTCATGCGCATTGCGATCGAGGAGGCGCGCCTCGCCGATTTTCCATTCGGCACGGTCATCGTGCGCGACGGCGCGGTCATCGCACGTGGCCACAATCGGGGACGGACGAACCGGGATCCAACCGCGCACGGCGAGATGGACGCAATCCGCACGTGCCTCGCCGAGCGCGGCCCGGCCGCGCTGCGCGGCAGCACGCTTTATACGTCGGGTGAACCGTGTGCGATGTGCATGGGCGCTATCCTGTGGTGCCACGTCGGGCGGCTGGTGTTTGCCGCGTCGGTGACGCAGCTTGCGACCAAGATCGATCAGATCATGCTATCGAGCGCCGCCATCGCAGCCAAGGCCCGATTTGCTCCCATCGCGATCACCGGCGGCGTGCTGGCAGACGAGGCGATGGCGCTGTTCAAGTAGCGAGGAATCCGATGGCAAACTATTATGCGGTAGTTTCGGCGTTAATCTTCTCGCTCGTGGCCTTTGGCCACCTCTTGAGAATAATCAAGCGATGGGAGGTGCAGATTGGGCCTCTTGCCGTTTCCATGTCTGTGTCATGGGCAGGCTTTGTAGTTGCCGCCTTGTTGGCGATCTGGGGCTTTACGCGATGACGCGATGACTCAGGTATCGGCGCAAATCCGACAAATGACGAAAGAAGGGCGCATCTAGCCGACACACGGCGTGAACATCTCATCGGTCAGTATTCAGAAAGTTCCGCCTCCCGAAAATAGCTCCGTACCGCGAAATGGAGACTTTCGATAATGATATGAAGGGATTACTCGGCCGTTGTGTTTGTGCAACAGTGAGCGAAAATTTCATACGCCGCGACCAAACAAAGCTAATTTCAGTCAAAATTAACGTGGAATCTGGAGCCTCGGGAATCGCCTAAGGTCACTTGCGCCATTGAGTACCTTGGGCCATTGATGGGGTGTCTCATGAAAACCGACGCTACGCCACACCATCCGCTGCACGAATCCTACGTGCTTCAAATCGATGGGCGAGTGAAATCCTCTCATCGGCGCTTCGTGGATGCGCTTAGAGCGGGCCTGCAACTAAGAGATCAGTTTCCAAGTCGCAACATCAAGGTGCGAGCGGTTACAGAGGGCGCTCACATGCTGGATGAAATGCACGCGATCGCTGTGCATTGAGTAAGGTAGCGCAGACTCTGCGGTGTTGCCGTTACTATACGACAGTCGGCAGGCCATTACCTGCAATACGCTACGTTTTCAGGTTCAGGCGTCTCTTCAATTGGCGCTGTTTTAACGGCGTTGAGCGACTGTCGAGAAGGTCGCTATTCCGGTCCCTATCGGGGGTGAAGCCGACATCGCGACGTGCGGCCGCGAACGTCGCTTTTGACCGATATCAGACATTCGGTGCTGACTTTTGCTGTAATGCACAAACGTCGGTCAGCTCACTCAGCGTGGCAGAAATGCTGTTTGAAGCTCCTGGCACGGTGCCTGTATCATTTGCGTTAGGGCAAACTAATAACGAACCGCGGAGCCGATCCAATGCTTAAGACGCCACTTTGTGATGTCTTCGGTATCGAGGTGCCGATCATCCTCGCGCCAATGGGGACGTGCACTTCTGCCGAGTTTGCGGCTGCTGTTTCCAACGAAGGGGGACTGGGAGGCATCGGGTCGCTGTTCCGCAGCACCGCGGCGGTCAAGCGCGACATCGACGCGGTGAGGGAGCTGACGACCCGGCCTTTTGCAGTCAATCACATTCCGCAGGCGCTCGATGCCGAGGTCTTCCGCCATACGCTCGCGGCCAGACCGCCGGTGATTTCGTTCGCGCTCGACAATCCCGGCGACATGGTGCGACAAGCTCACGACGTGGGCGCTCGCGTCATGTTGCAAGTGACGACCGTTGCGCAGGCTGTCAAGGCGGCCGAGCGGGGCGTTGATGTCATCATCGCGCAGGGGGGCGAGTCAGGCGGCTATTGCGGCGAGGTCAGTACGATGGCGCTGGTTCCTCAGGTCGTCGACGCGGTCGCACCGATTCCGGTCGTTGCAGCCGGCGGCATCTTCGACGGTCGTGGCATCGCGGCGGCTCTCATGCTCGGCGCTTGCGGCGTCAATCTCGGCACCCGCTTTATCGCTTCAATCGAAGCTCCGGCACCTGAGGAGTGCAAGCGAGCGATCACCGCAGCCCGATCTGAGGAAGTCATTAAGGTCGATGTTCTAAACGACATCAGCCCTATCCCAGGCACCAAGGGCTTCCCAACGATTCCGCGATCGTTGCCAACGGCTTTTTTGAGCGAGTGGAGCGCCAAACGTGAAGAGGCGCGGCGCGAACGCGACCGGCTGCGAGCGCAGATTGTGTCAACGACACAGGCCGGTCGCCAACATGAGTGTATTCTCTGGGCAGGACAAACTGCCGGCGGCATCAGCGAAGTTTTGCCGGTTGCCACGATCATGCGTCGCCTCATCGCCGAGACCGAGGCAGCGCTCGCGCGGGCGTCGACTTTGAAGAAGACGGCCTCGCCGCAAGCTGCCGCCGAGTAGCTAGCGGTGACGCACCTCCGGGGCGCTTGCCGGTACGGTCGCTTCGGGGGTAACAACGGATGTCGGCCAAAGACCTCGGAAACGATGTTTTTGACCCACTTCAACCTTTCGCCAGTGCCAATTGCGGTAGTGCAAAGAGGATCATTCTAAAGCGGTCATGGGATGTCCTCCACATGTCTGCTTTCGGGGGCATGGCCGACAGCGGCCTTGGCGCCCCTTTTTGACCAAAGCGGACATTGGCGGCCCAGATTTGTGGCAGCCAACTAGGCCGCCGCGACGAAAAGAAGGTTCCTGAATTTTACGCCAATTTCTGCTTCCGAACGCCAGACCACACTGCACTTGCGGCGCATGTGCAGTTGATCAATCGCCAGCTCAAAATCGTCCGGAACGTCTGCTACGCTGGTAAATGCGAGGCGAGCGCCCAAAAACGAGATATCGCGAACCACGCAGTCCCTAAGTGGTTGGTTCGCGGAAATCTTGGCACACCAGTACACTTCGGTGCGGTGGTTTCGTCGTCGTTCGGACATGCCCGGATACTGGACCAGAAACATTGCGTAAAAATCAAAGGCAATGTGCGTAAAATGCTAACTGTCATAAACCAATCGGCAGGTACTCCTATTGAGGCGAAATCCAGCTGGAAGTCCTTAAAAGTGGGTATCGGTGAGGTCATTTATCGCACGCGCGACCGCTATCGAGATTGTCCTGATCGTTGCAGGTATATTGCTGTCCTGCATCGTACGATATTTTCACACGGCTTAGGAGCCTCAGCGGCCAAATACGACATAATTGCTGTAGGCGCCTCGGTAACGCTCATGGTCGTAGTGGAGAGTCTCTTTTCAAGAGCACACCGGCCAATTATTTGAACGCTGCCAAGGACAAGGATGCAGTGAGCTCAATGGGCCTCGCGCGGCACCTCCACGAACCGCATTGCGTCATATAGTTCCGGGCACTCGCTACGCGCGCATTACAAGTAATAGCCGAGTCCCGAAAACAGTGTCCTGGGAGACCGCTGGCCCACACTGACAACTTCGAGCCAGTGGTCTTCGTGGTCGTCTCCTTGCAGGATGACGTCTGTCAGGCCGTCCCCGTCCACATCCGCGAGGTCGATCGGAAACCACTGCGTCATTGCGGGCACATCCATGTTCGTCTTCCGGAATGGCACCTTTCGCAGCACGCGCACATGCGAGCTTTGGTCGATGATGACGATAACTTGGCAGAGTTCCACATCGGAACCAACTGGGCGCTGGTAATCCGCCGCAGCCAGTGACCAGCCGGACGCGGTCGATTTCCAGATCGTAAAATAGGTCTGGCCGTCGGCGTTGGCGGGTAGTCCCAGCCATCGCAATTCAGTGATGAGAAGACTGCGGAAAGAGGCGGACGGCTCTCCCTGCTGCTTGCACTCCATCGCTCGTTTTGCCTCGCTCCAGTCGCAGCCGAAGTCCGTCACGACATCGACGCCAGGGCGGGGTCCTTTTGGGCTCTTGATTTGACAGCTGTCTTTCGGACCATTCCCATATGGCGACTCGCCGCAGTAATTTGCCTTCAGAAACGACATGATCTTCCGACATCGAGCATCGACACAGCCGGGGCGGTGCGGATCTTTTCCGGCTGCTGCCGTCAGCTGTACACCTGCGACCAGCGCCAACGCGAGCGCTGTTATGGCAATGCACTTGGAATATCTCGATCGACACATGAGAGCCTCTACGACGACGAAGACCGGCGGGTCGATTGCCGACCCTTGCCTGACAAGCGACGAGGATTCTTCGATGCGTGCTTGAACCGGGCACGCGACGCGAACGCTCTAGCGCCCGGCGCGTAGAACCTCGCCCAACCGCGCCGCGGTGATGCCGAGCGAGGCGCCGAGCTTGCCCATCATTAGGCGCAATTCGAGTTCGCGGAATTCGGCAAAGATGCCGGCGATCCAGCTGTGGATCTCGGTTGGCCCGCCTGGTGCCTCGGTCAGATAGGCGGCGAACGAGAAGCTGGGCCGGTCGACCACGCCACGCACGATCGGCGACAGCCGCGGAATACGGATCAGGCCGCATTCAGGCCGGCTCGGCGGAAAATCGGCCTTCTCGTACATCACCGCCACCGCCTCGTTGTGCACCGGCACGAAGGCCGCGGTCGGCAGGTTGCGCCGCAGCCCGCCATAGGCGCGCGCCGTCGCCTGCGCCTGGTCGGTGACGAACAGCACGATCGGCTCGATGTTGCGCCGCTGTGCCTCCTGGGCGAAGCCGATCTCGGTCATGACCGAGAAGAAGGTCTCGAACGCGCCGCAGCCCAGATCGATCACGGTCGCGGCTGTCGTATTGCCAATCACCCGGTCGAACAGCGCCATCTGGCCGCGGGTGTCGGCGATGTCGACCGTCGCGGCGAGATAGGAGAAATAGGTGGCGAAGGTGGGCTCGCGCGGATTGAGGTCGAAGCCGGTCACGGCGCGGCCGTCGGCGCGGAAAAACTCGGTGACGAGGCGCGCCAGCAGGGTCTTGCCGACGCGCGGACGCGGGGAAGCGACGATGAAGAGCGGCGCCGGCTGCGGCATGCGCAACGGTTCCAGGACGATTCGATGACTGCGAGGTCTTCTTAGCCCGCCAGCACCGCCGCGGCGAGGGGGGCTTTACTGTGCGGTGCGCACCACCTGTACGCGCGCGCCGCCGGTCGCCGCCGGCGGGTTGCCGGCCGCGACGATGTCGTTGAGCTTGATGCGGTCGTACTCGCCCCAGACGTTGCCGAGCCAGTGCCGAACATAGCCGCGCAGCACGAACGAGTAGTTGGCGGCATCGCCCTTCAAGTTCTTGTTGGCGACGAAGGTGAGAAACGGCACCGAGGCGAGCTCGACCTGCTCGTAGGCCATCTCGTTGAGCTTCGGGATGGTGATCTCGACCGCGTCCTTGAATTTCTTGAAATAGGCGGCGTAGGTCGCCTGGTCCCACTCGAAGAAGGTGGTGTTGTTGAAGTAGTTCTTGACCAGGAAATATTTCGCGTCGGCGGTGAAGGCGGTGGTGTCCTCGATCTCATTGAGCGAAGCGATCGAGGAGCCGAGGATGTGGAACACCGCAAACGTGAGCTGGCCTTTCTTCACCGCTTCGAGGAAGCCGATGTCGCGCAGCGAGCGCAGCGTCGGCGACAGAAGGCCGGCGCGCACGTCGATCACGGTAACGCTGGCATCGGTGGTCGACAGCGTATCGAAAATCCGCATCTGGTCGGCGACCGAAGTGACGTCGACGACGTCGGTGATGTCGGGGTGGAAGCGCTTCAAGGTGCCCTTGGGCGCTTCGGTATCGAAGGCCCGCGTCGGCACGTGATGCGCCGTGAAATAATCGAGCAGCGTGCGGGCCACTGTCGTCTTGCCGACGCCGCCCTTGTCCGCGCCCACCACGACCACTGTTGGCTTGGCCATTGTCGTTACCCGCTGTCCTAATCCCCGCTGACCTCGTGCCGCCGCGCGCGATGCACCCGACCGAGTCCGCCGAAAAAGCCGCCGCTGACTCGAAGCGTGCCGAATTTCTCCCGTTAAGAGAGTCTTACACAGGCGGTGCCGCGTTTGGAAGCCTCCCGAAGCGCCCGCGCACCGTTCGGAACACCGCGCGCAAGGCCTATTTTCAGCCGGATATGGTCAATTGCGGCCTGATTGCCGCGTCGCATAAGGGCCCCACGGCCCGGCGACGGTATCGTCCGGCGGTGCGTCGCGCGTGCCCCAAGGGCCGGCCGTGTCGGCGACGTCGGTTTGCAGCGCGCCGCGTGTTACGGCCGGGCCACCCTCGGCTGTGCCCCATGCGCCGTCGGCCAGGATTTGCTCAGGCTCGGCGGCGGTTTCGTCGTCCGGCGCCGGCAGCGACAGCGGGCCCGGATCGTGGCCGCCGGCGAATTTGACCAAAGCCTCGACCCGGCTGTGGACGCTCGGATGGGTGTCGAACAGCTCGCCAAAGCCCTCGCGCGGGTTGTCGACGCACATTTCCATCACCGCCGACGTGGCGCCCGGCAGTTCACCGCGGCCCTCGATCTTGCGCAGCGCCGAGACCATGGCGTCGGGGTTCTTGGTCAGCTCGACCGAGCCGGCATCGGCCAGAAATTCCCGCGACCGCGACAGCGCAAGCCGGATCACGAGTGACAGCACGTAGGCGACCACGAGGAGGCCGACGGCGATCAGGATGCCGACGCCCGCGCCGCCACCGCGGCGCTCGCCGGAGCGGCGCAAGCTGAAGCCGTTGTAGAACCACAGCCGGAACACCAGCTCCGCGAAGAATGAAATCACGCCGGCGATGATGACCGCGATCACCATCATGCGGACGTCGCCGTTGCGAATGTGGGTGAGCTCGTGGCCGAGGACGGCTTCGACCTCGGCGTCATTGAGCCGATCGAGCAGCCCGGTCGTCACCGTGATCGAATATTGTTTCTCGTTCATGCCGGTTGCGAAGGCATTGAGCGCGTCGCTCTGCATGATCTTGAGCTTCGGCATGGTGATGCCGCGCGAGATGCAGAGATTTTCCAGGAGATTGTAGAGCCGCGGCTCTCCGGCGCGCGTGACTTCCTGGCCGCCGGTCAGCGCATCGATCATGTCCTGGTGGAAATAGTAGGCGATGACCACCCATAGCGCGGCGCCGACGGTAGCCCATGGCGCCGCCTGGATCAGATCGCGCAAGGCCTGGCGCAGCAGCGTGTCGACGTCGGCATAAGGCAGCGACAGCGCCTCGGCGACCAGCGCGCCGGCATAGACCATGACGTAGACCAGCACGAACAGGCCGACGAGCAGCGCGATCGAACGCCGCCGGTTCGACTGGATATGACTGTAGAGGCCGTAGGCCGCCATGACGGAATGCCGTGCGCCTGAAGAGTTAGAACTTCACCGGCGGCGCCTCGGTCACCGTCTTGCGGTCGTCGCCGAGGTCGAAATAGTCCTTCTGGGCGAAGCCGAAGCTCGCGGCGAACAGCGCCGCGGGGAAGCGCTGGATGCCGGTGTTGTATTCCTGGACCGAATTATTGAAGAAGCGCCGGGATGCGGCAATCTTGTTCTCGAGATCCGAGAGCTCGGCCTGCAACTGCTGGAAGTTGGCGTTGGCCTTCAGATCCGGATAGGCCTCCGACAGCGCGAATAGTTGCCGCAGCGCGCCGCTCAGCATGTTCTCGGCGGCGGCCTGCTGCGCGGGGCCTTGGGCCGAAACCGCGGCGTTGCGTGCCTTGACCACCTCTTCCAGCGTGCCGCGCTCGTGCGCGGCGTAACCTTTTACCGTCTCGACCAGATTGGGCACGAGATCGTGGCGCTGCTTGAGCTGCACGTCGATGTCGGCAAAGGCCTGGTTGACCCGTTGCCGCATTGCGACGAGGCCGTTGTAGACGCTGATCGCCCACAGCACGAAAACGACGATCACGGCAAGGATAATGAGGGTCGAGGTCGACATAGCGAAATTCCTCCAAAAAGGCCCCGGCAGAACCGGTTTTGCCGCTCCAATCGAGCCAACAGCCGCAACCTGCCGTACGGCACAGGCTTAGTCGCGCGACAGCCCGGTTGCGTACTTAGCCCCGCCGTTAAGCTTGGCAAACGATGAACGTCGCAGCGCCCGTGCCGCCGTTGTAGTTCGCTAACACACATAGGTATGCGTCATGCTTAAGCAACACGTCGGTGCGCCGTCATCGGCCGGTCCGGTTCCTGACATGATCGCGCTTGGGGCGCGCTCCAACGGGGCCGCGTTGCGCGGCGATTTCGATGAGATTGCGACCGGGTCCGGAACGCACGCCCAGGGCGTGCGTGACCAACTGGTGCGCGAGCTCGCCGAGATCGAACCGCCATCGCGGCGCTGCGGCAGGCCGAGCCGGCGCTCGAATCGTGGACGCAGACACCGGTGACGACGACGCGCAGGCCGCGCCCGGTCTGGGTGCTGATTGGCGTGCTCTGGCTGTCGACGGCGCTGGTCACCACCGGCGCGGTGGTCGCCATCGCACGCTCGTGGGTTAAATCAAGCTCATAATCTTCATGGTGGGAGCGCCGCGTCTCGAACCATGCTCTGCTCGGAGCAGCATCCTTCGAGACGCGCCCTTGCGGGCGCTCCTCAGGGATGAGGCTGCTTGTGACAGAAAATTAATAAGCGTTGCGGTAGCCGCGGCGGAGAACACCGTGCGGAAGATGATCTGCAGATCGAGCCACAGCGACCAGTTGTCGATGTAGAACAGGTCGTGCTCGACGCGCTTGCGCATCTTGTCTTCGGTGTCGATCTCGCCGCGATAGCCGTGGATCTGCGCCCAGCCGGTGATGCCCCGCTTGACGTTGTGGCGCCGCGCATAGAGCGAGATGCGGTGCTCATAACGGGCGCGTTGCCCCTAAATGGGACAGCGACCCCTGTGCCGTGGCTTTCTCGCCAGAACCATGCCAACACAGGGCGTGCATGCGCGGCGGGACAAATCGCGCGGCACGTTTTGTTAAGCTTTAACGCGCCCGCCAAGGCGGCGTCGCGGGAGGAGGGACGATGCAGGGCAAGATCGCGCTCGAAGAGCATTTCGCGATCCCCGAGACGCTGGAGGATTCCCACGGCTATTTCCCCGAGCGCGTCTGGCAGGAGGTTAAAAGCCGCGTGCTCGACATCCAGGAGCGCCGGCTTGCCGAAATGGACCGGCACGGCATCGAGATGATGCTGTTGTCCCTGAATGCGCCGGCGGTGCAGGCCATTCCCGATCCGGCACAGGCCGCGGCAATCGCCCGCAAGGCCAACGACTTTCTCGCCGAACAGGTCGCCAAGCGTCCCGACCGCTTTCAAGGTCTCGCCGCGCTCGCCATGCAGGATCCCGACGGCGCGGCGCGCGAGCTCGAACGCTGCCTCAAAGAGCTCGGCTTTCGCGGCGCGCTGGTGAACGGCTTCTCGCAGGTTCGCGATGCGGAGACCGCCGTTTACTACGACCTGCCGCAGTACCGGCCGTTCTGGGCGATGGCGGAGAAGCTCGACGCGCCGTTCTATCTGCACCCGCGCAATCCGCTGCCGCGCGACGCCAAGATCTACCACGGCCATCAATGGCTGCTCGGACCGATCTGGGCGTTTGGCCACGAAACTGCGGTGCATGCCCTGCGCCTGATGGCGTCAGGTTTGTTCGACGCGCATCCGCGGTTGCAAATCATCCTCGGCCATATGGGCGAGAACCTCCCGTTTGCGATGTGGCGGGTCGACAATGCCAATGCGTGGATCGAGAACCGCCACAACTGGCCGGCGAAAAGACGGCTGAGCGATTATTTCCGCGAGAACTTCTACATCACGACGTCGGGCAATTTTCATACGCCGGCGCTGATCAACGCCATGCTGACGATCGGCGCCGATCGCGTCATGTTCTCGACCGACTGGCCGTTCGAGAACATCGACCACGCTGCCGATTGGTTCGACGCCTGCCCAATCAGCGAGAACGATCGCGTCAAGATCGGACGCGAGAACGCGCGGCGGCTGTTCAGACTGGGCAACTAGCCTCGGCCAGCGCTTCGGCGCCGTGGACGTGCTGGGCGATCAGCCGGCCAATGACATCGGCGTGGGTCGCAATCATGAAATGTCCGGCGCCCCTTATCTCAGCGGACGCCGTATGGCGCATGCCCTCGGTAAGCAGGACGCTGGCGCGCTGCACCGCCGGGTGGCTCGCCTCGCCCCACAGCACGAGGACTGGAATATCGATGGCGTTCAGTGCGGCGATGGATAGCGCAAAGCCGTAGGCGCTCGCCCAATCGAGGACATTGACCGCGGTTGTCTCGACCGCATAGGCGCGAACGCGCGGCGGCCAGGAGGCGAACGTGCCGGCGCCACCGTAAAAGTCGATCATCGTCGAAACCGCCTCGGCGTCGCCGCGCGCGAAGGCGGCAAAATAATCTTCCGTCATCGCACGGATGGCGCGGTAGTGCCGTGGGTCGGCGTCATCCCGCAGCAGCTCCAACGCCGGCGCTTCGACAATAGTGAGGCTCGCGAGCGATGCTCGCTGACGCAACGCCACCGCGATGGCCACCAGGCCGCCGAACGAGTGACCGACCAGGTGGACCGGACATCCGGCCTTGCGGATGACCGCCTCGATCGCTTCGGCTTCGTGCCTTATGGCGGAGTCATGGACGGTGCGGCGCTCGGCAGTGCCGCCCTAACCGAGCAGGCTCGTGGTCACGCAGCGAAA
>Ga0182041_10001042_pt1 | contig 13767 bp, 8 predicted proteins | sample flu12Cox44000178_FD_125967 | JGI IMG/M metagenome (GOLD analysis project Ga0182041, IMG submission 125967) | Lab enrichment of tropical soil microbial communities from Luquillo Experimental Forest, Puerto Rico - flux8day.12C.oxic.44.000.178 | ecosystem: Environmental > Terrestrial > Soil >...
GAGCACTCCCTCGCGCTGAACCAAGAGGCGGTCGAGGCCGGTGCCCAGACCGACCTCGACGCGCTCGGGATCGCCAAGAACGCGCGTGAAGAAAAGCTAAGGGCGCGCGCGCATTCGGCGGGAGTGACGCCGGAACGAACGAAGGCGCCCGAGGAAGTTGCGCGTGAGGCGGCACATCACGAAGAAATGGCAAAGCTGTACCGGCAGCACGTGCTGAAGGAGCAGCCGACCCTCCAGATTCAGGGGCTGGGCGGCAAGAAGAAGGCTTCGCAGCCCGTGGAGGTTCTGCACAAGCCGATCGTCTAGATCCAAACTTCCAGATTCCGACGCTTTTTTTCCGTTCGGGCCGGCAGATTCTGCCGGCCTTCTTGTTTTTCGTTGTCTCAATCGCCAGACGAGCGCATACAATCACCTCCCAATTTCGGACGTTTGTCCGTTTGCACGAGAGTAGGAGGTTGGGTGCATGAAGCTGGTCTGTCTCGCCTTGGCCCTCACATTCGTCGCGGCTCCGGTCAGAGCGCAGTCCACGGCTACTCTTCAGGGAGCGGTCACTGACGCACAAAACGCGGTCATGCCGGGCGTGACCGTGACGATCCGGAATGCCGCGACTGGCATCGAGCGTACGGCGGTCTCGGATTCAGCCGGCCAGTACGTTGCCGCGTCGCTCGACCCGGGCCACTATCTCGTCGTCGCGCACCTCGAAGGCTTCAAGGATCAGAACGGCGAGACCGACCTCGGACCGGCGCAGACCGCCGTGCTCAACTTCAGGCTGGGCGTCGCTGCGCTGACCGAGAATGTCACTGTCATCGGGTCGTCGCCTCTCATCGACACGGCGACCGTTTCGGTTGGCCAGTCGATGGCTGAGAAAACCGTCCAGGAGATTCCACTGAACGGGCGGCATTTCGTGGATCTCGGTCCGCTGATGCCCGGCGGGTCGACCTCGCCCCAGAACGCGGGGCTCAGCGCGCCGCTGCGCGGCCAGGGATCGTTCTCGTTCATGTCGGCCGGCAACCGCGAGACCGCGGTCAACATGATGGTGAACGGCATCAATCTGAACGACCTGTCGAACAGCCAGGTGACGTTCCAGCCGTCGATCAACACCGTGTCTGAATTCAAGGTCGACAACTCGACGTTCAGTGCTGAATACGGCCGGAACTCGGGCGCGATCGTCAACGTCGCGACCCGCTCGGGCGCGAACCAGTTGCACGGCGAGGCGTTCGATTTCTACCGGAACGATGCGCTCGACTCGCGCAACTATTTCAATCCGCCCAGCATTCAGCCCGACGGGACTGTCACGCCGAAGTCGGTGTTCAACCGCAAGCAGTTCGGCGCGAACCTCGGTGGGGCGATCGTCTCGAACCGGTCATTCTATTTCGGCAGCTACGAAGGCCTCCGGCACGAGCAGGGCGTGGATCTCAACTCGGGGACACTGACGAACGCCCAGCGTGCAGGGGTCACCGATCCGGTCGCGAAGAATCTGCTTCAGTACATACCTGCCGCGAACGACCTCACCGGCACCCGCGCCATCAGCTCGCCGCTGGCGCCGGTCACGATCGACCAGTACACCATCGACTCGCGCAACAGTCTGCGGCAGAGCGACGAGCTCCATGTCTACTACGCGTTCCAGTCCGACTCCCGCATCGAGTCGAACGCGCAGGGACAGACTGTCGCCGGCTACAGCGATACACGCGGGGGCCACCGTCAGATCCTGACGATCAACGAGACCCACGTCTTCAGCCCGGCGCTCGTGAACGAAGTCCGCGGCGGTTTCAATCGCATCCACATTACCTTCATCCCCAACACCCTCGTCGATACGAATGCACTGGGGATCAATGTAGGGCAGACTGAGATGCCGATCGCGCTGCCGTCGATCACCGTCTCGGGTCCCAACCTGAACTTCGGCGGCCCGGCCGGTTTTCCGAGCGGACGCGAAGTGACGACGTTTGCGGTCGGTGATACGGCGACCTACCTCCATGGAAACCAGATCATCAAGTTCGGCGGCGAAGTCAGACACGTCAAACACTACGGGTTCAGTCAGGATCCCGGGCGCTTCACCTATCCGAGCGTTCAGGCGTTCCAGCAAGGATTCGGCAGCGTGTTTGGCATCACGCTTGGCACCCAGGCGTTCAACGTGTACGTGAACGCCATCGGTGGCTTCGTCCAGGACTCGATTTCCGTGGGATCGACGCTCAAGTTCGACCTCGGTCTGCGCTACGACTACCTCCCGTCGCCGACCGAGCAGGACAACAAGCTCGTCACGTTCGATCCTGCGACGGTTTCATTGATTCAGATCGGCACAAACGGCTTCACGCAGGTGACCAAGAACGGCAGCGACTTCCAGCCACGCCTCGGCGTTATCTGGAATCCCAAAGCAGACGGCAAGACCGTCGTCCGTGGCGCCTATGCGGTTCTGGTGAATCAGAGCAACACCGGCTACTTCACGGGTGAAACCGGGAACCCGCCGATCGTGTCGCCGTTCTCCGCGCAGGCCTCCGGGACGACATCAAGCAACATCAAGCTTGACAATGCGATCGGCGGCGCGTCGGCTGCGTCCCTCACGCCGTCGTTCACGGATCCGAACTTCCTCCCGGCACGGATGCAGTCGTGGAACGTCAACGTCGAACGCGAGTTCGGCGGCACGGGCGTGATGGTCGGCTATTTCGGGTCCCACGGCGATCGGCAGCGCATTCCGATCAACCTCAATCAGTTCGTCACGCCCGGCGGGACGGTCCGACCGTATCCCAAACTTTCGGCCACCAGCCCGATTCTTCCGGGCACCGCGCTCGGCAACATCATCGAGTCGACGAGCCTCGGCTGGTCGAATTACAAGGGCCTCTGGATCACGGCGAATCGCCGGCTGACGCATGGACTCCAGCTGCAGGGCTCGTATACGCTGTCGAAGTCGACCGACACCAACTCGTACGACGGCACGGGCGCCGGCGGTAACGGCTCGCTTCAGGACAGCACCAACCTGGCCGGCAGCGTCGGACCGTCGGACTTCGACGTCCGGCATCGCTTCGCGCTCAACGCCAGCTACGATCTGCCGTTCTCGGGCAACCGCTGGAAGGACGGCTGGCAGGTGGTCGTCGTCGAACAGCTCCAGACCGGAAATCCATTCAATGTCATCACGAACATCTCGACGATTACGGGCGTCTCGTCGGTGCGGCCCGATCTGATCGGCCCGCTGCCCTCGATCGTCGCGACGCCGAATCTGGACAAGAACGGTTTCCCGGTCAGCTATCAGTGGTTCGACGGGACGACGGTCTGCGATCCGACGAAGGCGGCAGGCACTGCCGGCGCGTGCACGTCGTCCTCGGTCTTCGCGCTTCCGTATAACGCAGCCGGAGTGGCGCACTTCGGAAATATGCCGAGGAACGTCCTGTACGGTCCCGGCTTTGGCAACACCGACCTGTCGCTGATCAAAAACATCGGACTGGTGGGCTCGTCCCGCGCGCAGCTGCGCGTCGAGGTGTTCAACCTGTTCAATCAGGCAAACTTCGGCCAGCCGGGCCGGATCGCCACGGTCGGCAGCACCTCGTTCGGCGTGATCTCGAATACGCGCTTCCCGACCGGCGATTCCGGGTCGGCGCGTCAAGTGCAGTTCGCGGCGAAGTTTCTCTTCTAGTCGCTGGGAGGACGTGGTTGGTGATGAGGCGAACTCATCACCAACTACGAATGGCCGCAACTAATCTTTCGTCGCCGGCACGACCCGCACACCCTCACGCACGGCCGCAGTCACCTCGATCTCCAGCATCAGCTCGGGACGAGCGAGTCCTTTGACCTCGACGAACGTGCTGGCCGGCGTCACGTTGCCAAAATATCGGGCTCTGACCTCACGAACCGCCGGCGCCTTGCTCATATCGGTGATGTAGCTGTTCATCTTGACGATGTCCCCGAACGTCGCGCCGGCCGCTTTGAGCGCGGCGTCGAGGTTCTTGAAGACCTGCTCGGCCTGCGCCTTCATGTCGCCCGGTCCGACCACGTTGCCCGATGCGTCGAAGGCAATCTGGCCAGAGATGTAGACCATCTTGACGGGACCGACCGTTTCGACCACGTGGGTGTAGCCGGTCGGCTGCGAGAGCGACGGAGGATTCGTGCGCTTGATGTGCGGCGAGCCCGACTGCGCAAGCGCGAGAACCGGAACCAGCAGAACCAGGGTCAAGAGTCCGAATCGCATAGGTGTCTCCATCCTTCGTAACTTGCTTACTTCCTTACTTCCTCCGTCACCCCCCGCCCTTCTTCGTCGGCTTTGTTGGCGTGGCTGGCTTGGGTGGCGCCGGCCGGTACTCGATCATCAGATTGCTGACCGCGGCGATCGGGCGGCCCTCCTGCGAGAACGTCGCCGGCGGCGTGCTCATCCCCTCAACGGTCAGCTTCTCGCCGAGCAGGCTCACCTGATCTTCGCTCTCGGGGATCGCCACGACGATCGATTCGGTGCCCGTCGGCGCGACCGCCTTTACTCCGCCGGGACCGGCGCCGCCCCCGACGCGATCCACGAAATCGGCCGCGGTGCGGAATTCATTCTGCACGACCGCCCGGGCAATCAGCGTGTTGTCCATCGTCAACACGCCGATTGTCGCGGTATAGCGCGTGAATGCGCGCTTGGTCTTCACGAGCTCGTCCGAATAGACGTGGAGGTTGTGCAGATCGAAGGTCAGCGTCGCCGGGCCGCGATGCGGCGGGATCTTGATGAGGATGCCGCGAAGCGGGTCGCGGTCCGCCAGCACTTCGCAGAACGCGATCCTGGTCTTGATCCCGACGCCGAGCGGCGCGGGGCAGGTCGTCTGCGGCACCAGCTTGGCCGGCGCCGGCGTGGGCGGCGCAGGCGCAGGCTTCTTCACGGGCGCCTGGGATCCCCGTGTCTGCGCGCCGGCCGGCAAAACCTGGCAAGCTGCGACGACGATCGCGAGGACGAGACGGGCCGCCGACGTCACACGTGAGGTTCCCGGCAGGGATGGCCTGCGTCCCGCTCTTTTCATGGTCAGTGGTTGGTCGTCACGCTGCCCTTCAACTGCGCAGCAAAGAAATCGTCCACACGGTGCCACGCATCGCGAAGGACGTGCTCGCGCGTGAAGTAATGGAACTCGCCTGGATACGTCATGAACGACACGAGATGACTCTTATCCTTCTTCATGAGCTCATCGATCAGCCGCACCGAGTGCAAGTACGGAACGTTGACGTCCGCCGTGCCGTGCAATACGAGCAGCGGCGTCTCGAGCCGTGAGACGTTGGAGATCGGCGATGCCTTGGCGTACACGTCCGGATGCTGCTCCGGCGTGCCGATACGGCTCGCGGTCCAACCGCCGTGATACGGATCATCATAGTACATCGCGTAATCCACCACACCTGCCACGTCCACCGCCGCGCGGAACAGTTTGGGTTGATCGGTCACGGCAATCAGGGTGAAGAACCCGCCGTAGCTCAATCCCCAGACGCCGATCCGCGTGGTATCCACGAACGGCAGAGTCTTCAGATAATTTGCTGCCATCCAGGCGTCCTTGGCATCGCTGCCGCCGACGTCCATATAGACGCCCTCCCGCCAGGCGCGGCCGTAACCAATGCTCCCGCGATAGTCGGGCGCAATGACGATGTACCCCTGTTGGAGCAGGTATTGATGGAAGCTGTAGTACACCGCGTAGTTCCGCTGAACGTGCCAGCCGTCGTAGTTCTGGTTCACGCCGTCGCCGTGAATCCAGACGATGGCGGGATGCTTTTTCGAGCGATCGAGGCCCTTCGGCACGAACAGCCACGCCGGCACCTGCTGCCCGTCTGGGCCGGCATACTGTACCGTCTCCGGCTCGACGAACTGCGATCGGTCCATTGACATCGGCATGGAATCCGACAGCCGGGTGGCCTGCTTGGTGGACGTGTCGACCGCATACAAGTCCGCCGAGTTCTGCGGATCGGTGTGCTGATAGACGATCCGCTTGCCGTCAGGCGACCAGACCGGGGCGATGTTGGTGCCACGCCCCGTGGTCATCGCCGCAATCGTCGCGCGCGCCGGATCATTCCCGATGGTGGCAACGTAGAGGTGACGAGTGCCGTAGCGACCAGGCTCGTTCGCGTCGAACGCGATCCGCTGGCTGTCGGGCGACCACGTCGGGCGCCAGGCTTCGAACTTCCCCTTCGTGATTTGGATGGGCGCGGCCGGCTCGCCCGACGAACCGGCGTGTGCCGGCATCACGTAGAGGTGATCCCAGCCGTCGCGATCGCTGAGAAACGCGATCCACTTCCCATCGGGCGACGGCTGCGCGTTCGCGCCGGCGTCGCCGGTTACGCTCCAGAACTTGTCTTCGACGTCCTCGTGCAAGACCTTCGGCTCACCGCCTGCGATGTCGACCAGATAGGTTGTTCGTTTCTTGAAATCAGGGGACGTGCGGTCGAACACGAAGTGTCTGGCGTCCACCCACCGGCGGGCGGCATTGCCGCCAAAGCCGCTGGCGGTTACCGCAAGGTGTCGCGGCTGCCCGCCCGCGGCCGGCACGACGACGGTCTCGCCGGGGACATTTTCAGTGATGGTGTAGATGATTTTCGCGCCGGAGTACGAGGGTGTTTGATCGTGGCGGATCCCGCGCGGCGCGTCGCCGACCACGAGGTACTGACCGTCGGGTGACCAGCTGATGCTGCCGATCGCGTGGTTGTCGGCGCGAAGGACGCGGGTCTCGTGGCCATCGGCAAGCGAGCGAACAATGAGGTCGCTCCCACCCGTCGCGGGACCGGCGCCCTGGAGCGTGCCTGTCGCCGGCTCGGCGATGGGCCGAACGAACGCGACGCGAGTGCCGTCAGGCGAGGGGGTGATGGCCCGCTCGGCTTGCGGCGTGGTCCAGACGGCTGACGCCGCGCGGCCGTCGATCGGCACGCGCCAGAGGTCGCCGCCCCGCGGAATCATCAGGGCGCGGCCGTCGGCGCTCCAGAACGCCCCCGCCAGCGTCGCGCCTGCCTCGGACAACTCCCGCAGTGCCGGGGCTGGCCCGCCATTTGTCCCAGCCTCCGCCGCTCGGGCCACGAAGACCTTGGAGACCCCCGCACGATCCCAGACGAACACCACCGACTGCCCGTCAGGGCTCCACATGGGGTTCGACGGGTGCCGGATATCAATCAGTTGCTCGATGGTGAGTCGGTGGCGACCGTCGTTTTGTACCGCGTGAGCGGTGCATCCAGCCGCCGATACAGCGAGAATCAAGCCGGACAGGAGTATTGCGGCCGACTGTGGACTGCAAGCCGCGCGTGCGCTCATGTTTCGTGCCTCCGCGATGGATGGGCCGGAGTATAGCGAGAAATCATCCGCCTCATTGTGACGACATTCTCGTCAGATTTGCCCGGATGAGGCACATTCCTGTCTGAATCGAGGCAATTCGATTCAAGTTTCCGTAAGTCGCCTCTCGGATCGTTGAAATTCTCGTGAAATGTCCGCTCGTCCTCGTTGTTCCGCCTGCCAGAACCTGTTAGAACTCTTGCGGGTATCTCGAAACAACGCTGTTTTGAGGAGGTATCGCATGCAGTACGCGCTCAGGTTTCTCGCTGTGCTTGCGCTCGCGGGCGTCGCAACGTCGGCGAGCGCTCAGGTGCAGACCGGCAGCATCCTGGTGAAGGCCACCGACGAGCAGGGCGCCGCGACGCCGGGCGCCACGGTGACCATCAGCAGTCCGGTGCTGGTGTCCAGTTCGATGACGGGCGTGACCGACGCCGTCGGGGTCTACAGGTTTCCATCGCTCGTCCCAGGGACGTACTCCGTCAAGCTCGAGCTCTCCGGCTTCAAGACCGTCGTCCGCGACGGCATCGTGGTTCTCGTCGGTCAGACGACGCCCATCGACATGCAGCTGACCGTGGCGACGTTGGCAGAAACCGTGACGGTGGCCGGTGCGTCACCGACGGTCGACACGACGAGCGCCAACGTGAGCGTGAACTTGAGTGAACAGCTCATTCAGGGAACGCCGGGCGGCCGCGATATCTGGGCGCTCGTCGAAGCCAAGGTGCCCGGCCTGGTCATAAGCCGCCCTGACGTGGGTGGGACGTCGGGTGGGCTTCAGGGAACCTACAGCGCGCGTGGGACGGCGAGTGCGCAGAATTCTCAGTTCCTGAACGGCATCAATGTCGGGGATCCGGCAGCTATTGGCGCCGCGGGCTATTACTACGATTTCGATGCGTTCGACGATATTCAGGTTTCGACCGGCGCGCACGACATCTCCGTGCCGACCTCGGGCGTCTTCCTGAACATGGTAACCAAGACCGGTGCCGATACGTGGCGCGGGGGGACGACCTTCACGTGGACCGGGGACAATCTGCAGGCCAGAAATGATCACAACCCTTATCTGCAGCAGTACGGCATTCGCCCGGACAGCAATACGTCGAATTTTGTCTCCGACGTGAACTTCACGATTGGCGGCCCGGTCATCCAGAACAAGCTGCGCGCGTTCGGATCGTTCCGCGACTGGCGCGTGCATCAGAACGTGCCGGTGCAGTTGTCGCAAGTCGTGCTCGACCAGACCAACATCACGTCCGGCCTCGTGAACGCGACCTGGCAGGTGAATCAGAACAACAAGATCACCGGCTTCTACTCGCATCAGCGCTACAGCAAGCCGAACCGGCTTCTGAACAACGCGTCGGTGACGGTCACCGACTCCACTGTGGACGAGGAAGACCGGTTCGACGTCTACCAGGCGCTGTGGAACTCGGTCGTCGGCAAGAACCTGTTCGTAGACGCCCGGTTCGGTGTGAACAAGATTCTGTTCCCGACCTATTTCAACGGCGGCAACCAGCAGTCTCTCACGGACAACGCCACCGCCATCATTTACGGGAACAACCCCTCTCAGGTGATCCGCAACCGGGACCGCTACCAGGCCAACGCGACCGGCCAGTACTACATCGACCAGGCGCTTGGCGGCCGCCACGAGATTCGTTTCGGTTTCGACTCCACGCACGCCGTCACGCAGAACAACACGACGCGCGTGGACGATGTGCAGACGTTCTACGACAGCACGAAAACGCCCCAATCGCAAAGCGTGAGAATCTACGCCACGCCGCTCATCGACATCTCGGCGCTCAACGTCACCGCGCTCTTCGCGCAGGACAGCTACTCGATCAAGCGGTTCACACTCACAGCGGGTCTCCGGTGGGAGCGGCTCGAGGGCTACCTCCCGGCTCAGAGCAGTCCGGCGAGCGCGTACTACCCAACGATTCAGCGCGTCTGGCCGGAAGTGCGCAACGTCGTCCTTTGGCACACGGCCGGCCCCCGGGTGAGCGGCGTCTACGACGTCATGGGTGATGGAAGGACAGCGGCCAAAGCGTCCTGGGGACGTTATTACTACATCCTGTCGACCGGTGGCGGCGGCGTCAGCAACGTCAACCCGAACTCGAACTACTTCACGACCTACGTGTGGAACGACGCGAACGGCGACCTGAAGTTCCAGCCGGGCGAACAGACTGGGGCGGGCACCTTGACCTCCGGGACGACGACGACGATCGACCCGAATTTCAGCCGCCCCTACACCGATGAGTACAGCTTCGGCGTGGACCACGAAGTCGTGCCGAACACCAGGCTGAGTGTCGTGTACACGTATCGGCGCGAGAAGAATACGCAGGCGTCGTACATCCAGGACAACCCGTACGCCGCAACGCCCACGCCGGCGATCGATCCCGGTCCCGACGGCCTGGTCGGAACGGCTGACGACAGCACCTTTCAGTACTACCAGCGGACCTCGAACAAGAACTCTACCGTGATCACCAACGATCCGAACGTCCTGCAGAGCTACAAGGGCCTCGAGATCACGGTCACGCGGCGGTTCACGAAGAACTGGTCGGTGCTCGCCGGTTACACCCGCTCGAAGAACGAGATCTCGAACGTCTCTGTGGACGTGTCTCCGAACTACCTCATCAACGCGTCAGGCAACATCAGCCCGGACGCCCGCTGCAGCGGCTGCGGCGCGAGCAATGCCGATCGCCCGAACCAGTTCAAGCTGACCGGGATCTACATGCTGCCCTGGTACGACATCATCACCAGCGCCAACTACAGCGGTCTGAGCGGACCGCCGATTACGCGACAGATTACCCGCAGCGTGGGCTTTGGCTTTACGGAGACCATCAACCTCGAACCGATCGGCACCGATCGTCTCCCCTTCGAGAACCGGCTCGACCTGCGCGTCGGGAAGGTGTTCAAGTTCGCCAACAACCGCTCACTCGAGGGGTCGATAGATTTCGACAACATCTTCAACGCCGATTGGGTCTGGCAAGCGCGCTCGCTGACGCCGGCGGCAAAGTTCACGGACCCGACGACGGGCATCACGCAGACCTTGCAGCAATTCATGTCGCCGGCGGCCATCCTGCCGCCGCGGACGGTCGTGCTGAGGGCGAACTTCAAGTTCTGACGGAAGCAGGTCGGGTGGGACAGGTGGGTCGGGTAGGTCAGGTGGGACAACGCCCGCGCCCCTCCTGCCCTTCCTGCCTTTCAGCTAATCGTCCTCGACGCACGCGAGCCCCGCTGGACTCTCGCGCAGGACGGGTGCCGCGTTTCGCAGCTTGATCAGCTCGAGAAACTCCATGCGTGTCCGCGACTGCTCGCGGAACGCGCCGAGCATCGCGCTGGTCACCGCGAACGAGTTCTGCTTCTCGACGCCGCGCATGGACATGCAGAGGTGCGCGGCCTCCATGACCACGGCCACTCCGATAGGGTTGATCGTGTCGCGGATGGTGTCGGCGATCTGATTGGTCAGGCGCTCCTGCACCTGCAGGCGCCGCGCGAACACGTCGACGAGGCGGGGGATCTTGCTGAGGCCGATCACTCGGTCGCTGGGGATGTAGGCGACGTGACACTTCCCGAAAAATGGCAGCAGATGATGCTCGCACAGACTGAAGAAGTCGATGTCCTTCACGATCACCATCTCGCTATAATCGACGGTAAAGAGAGCGTTGTTCAGCACTTGATCGATGTCGGCCCGATACCCGCTGGTGAGAAATTTGTACGCGTTCGCCACGCGCGCGGGCGTGTCGCGCAAGCCTTCACGATCCGGGTCCTCGCCGAGCTCCGCCAGCAGCTTCTTGATCAGCTCCTGCATCCTCATATTCTATATCTCGACACTCTCACTGCCTGTGCGCGCGGCCCAGGATGTCGCGACTGCCGACGCCCTGTATCGAGATCGCGCGAACATCGCCAGCGCGCGGAAGGCAGCAGACCTGTGGGCCGCCGAACTCACGCGCTCATCGTCGCCTGAGGAGACACACCGGGGGGAGGGGGCTCCCGGCGAAAACTTCGACGCCGCGTGGAAGCTCGCGCGCGTCGACTACTGGCTCGGGGGCCATGCGCCGGAACACGAGCGCCGCAAGTTTCTGGAAAACGGGATGGAGGCGGCCCGGAGGGCGATCGCGCTGCGGCCCAATCGTCCGGAGGGGCACTTCTGGCTGGCCGCCGATATGGGAACGCTCGCTGAATCGTTTGGCCTGCGGCAGGGCCTGAAATACCGCAAGGCGATCAAGGAGGAGCTCGAAACGACGCTGCGCCTCGATCCCGCCTTCATGGAAGGATCGGCGGATCGCGCGCTCGGTCGTTACTACTTCAAGGTGCCAGGACTCTTCGGTGGCAGCAACAAGGAGGCGGAAGCGCACCTGCGCACGTCGCTGAAGTACAACCCGAACAGCACGGCGTCGCACTTCTTCCTCGCCGAGGTGCTGCTCGGTGCCGGGCGCAAGGAGGAGGGGCGCACCGAGCTGCAGCGGGTGCTCGACGCGCCGCCTGATCCCAACTGGACTCCCGAGGATAACGAATTCAAAGAGCAGGCGCGCACGCGGCTCGCGAAGCGCTGACCGTTCCGCTCGGTTAGTACTTGTAAAAGCCGTGGCCGCTCTTCCGCCCCAGCCGTCCGGCCAGCACCATCCGCTTGAGCAGCGGGGGCGGCGCGTACGCCGGCTCCCGGAACTCCTCGAACATGATGTTCGCGATGAAATAGGTCGTGTCCAGGCCAACGAAGTCGAGCAGCGTGAACGGTCCCATCGGGTAGCCGCAGCCGAGGGTCATGCCCTTGTCGATGTCCTCGAGCGTGCCCAATCCGTTTTCGTACGCGCGAACCGCGTCGAGCAGGTAGGGCACGAGCAGGCGGTTTACGATGAAGCCCGGACGGTCCGGCGCCGTAATCGGCTCCTTGTCGAGCGACGCGGCGAACCCGAACACCATTTGGTAGGTCTCATCGGTGGTCGTCAACGCCCGGATGACTTCGACGAGCTTCATGCGCGGAACCGGGTTGAAGAAGTGAAGCCCGGCGAAACGGTCGGGCCGTTTTGTCGCGGCCGCCAGCTCGGTGATGCAGAGCGACGACGTGTTTGACGCGAAGATCGTGTGATTCCTCGCGATCGCCTCGAGCGCCGCGTAGGTGCGCTGTTTAGCCTCCAGATTCTCGACGATGGCCTCCAGGATCAGGTCGCAGTCTGCCAGAGCCTCGAGCTTCGTGGTGCCCGACAGGTTGGCAAGTGTCTTGTCGCGGACTTCGGCTGTCGCTCGCCCTTTCGCCACGCTGTCCTCGAGCGACTTCTTGAGCCGTCCGAGCCCCTTCTCAAGCAGGCTGTCGTCGACTTCGCGAACAATCGTCTGGTAGCCGGCCGCCGCGCTCACTTGGGCAATCCCCGATCCCATCAAGCCGCAACCCAACACGCCGACGGTCTGGATCGTCATTGAAAATGGTCCTTGGTCCTAAGTCCGTCTTTGGTCCCCCGTGATCGCGCGAACGATGGCATCGCCCGTTTCGGCCGTGCCGAGCGTGCCGCCGATTTCTTTCGTCCCCTGGCCGTTCACGACGGCGTGCTTCACGGCGGCCTCGACCGACGCGCCTTCGAGCGTCAAGCCGAGCGCCTGGAGCATCAGCGCAGCCGACAGAATGGCGCCCATCGGGTTCGCCACGTTTTTCCCCGCGAGCGGCGGGGCTGATCCGTGCACCGGCTCGAACATCGACGTGCGGCCAGGGTGCAGGTTGCCGGACGCCGCGAGTCCCAGGCCGCCCTGAAGCGCCGCCCCGAGGTCAGTGATGATGTCGCCGAAGAGGTTGTTCGTGACGATGACATCGAACTGGGAAGGGTCCTGAACCATCAACAAGGCGAGCGCGTCGATGTACACGTGTCTCGATTGCCGATCCGGGTACTCGGCCGACACGCTTTTGAACACGCGCTGCCAGAGCGCGTGCCCCTCGGTCATCGCGTTGCTCTTGTCCGCCATGCAGACTCGGCGGCGCCCGTTTGCTCGCGCGTACTCGAAGGCGTGCCGGAGAATCCGGTGTACCCCTTTGTAGGTGTTCACCTCTTCCTGCACCGCAACCTCATCGTCGGTCCCCGCCTTGAACCGGCCGCCGATACCGACGTAGAGCCCTTCGGTGTTTTCGCGGAAGACCACGAAATTGACGTCAGCCGGCGTTCGAGTCTTGAGCGGACACAACCGCTCGTCGAGCAGCTTGACCGGACGATAGTTGACGTACAGATCGAGCTCGACTCTCGTGCCGAGCAGGATGTCGCGCGCGTGTCTGTTGTCCGGCACGCGCGGATCGCCGAGCGCGCCGATGAAGATCGCGTCGAAATCGTCCCGCAGCATCGCGTAGCCGTTTGGCGGGACGGTGACCCCTGTTTCGAGATAGTAGTCGGCGCTCCAGGGCAGCATCTCGACGTCGAACCGGCGGCCGAAGACGTCGCCCACGCGGCGCAGGACTTTGAGAGCCTCGGCGGTCACCTCGACGCCGATCCCGTCGCCAGCAACGACAGCGATGCGCGTCAATCCAACAGCTCGATCGCCAGAGC
>Ga0182041_10001049_pt1 | contig 13736 bp, 11 predicted proteins | sample flu12Cox44000178_FD_125967 | JGI IMG/M metagenome (GOLD analysis project Ga0182041, IMG submission 125967) | Lab enrichment of tropical soil microbial communities from Luquillo Experimental Forest, Puerto Rico - flux8day.12C.oxic.44.000.178 | ecosystem: Environmental > Terrestrial > Soil >...
AACGGGCGCCGGCGCGCTTACAGCAACCCTTGGCGTCAGGCCGGCAGCGGCGCTGGAAACAGTGCGGCAGGGCTACCAGACCAATATGTGGGGCATGCCGACCTATTATCTTCTGCGCTCGGGCCTGCTGGAAAAGCACGGCATAAAGTTCGAGGAATTCGCCGTCCCCTCCGGCAATCTCACAATGCAGCAGATGGTGGCCCGCCAAGTCGACATGGGTACCTACGCCGGACCTTCCTTTGCGATCGGCCATGACAAAGGCGGCCTGCTTGCCATCGCCATGATCGAATATGTCGGAAAGACCGCGCGGGTGATGGCACGCAAGGATCTCAACATCACGAAGGTCGAGCAGTTGAAGGGCCTTAAGGTCGCCAACCAGACCGGCTCCTCTACCGGCAATATCTTCGTAGACCAGATTGCGCCGAAGGCCGGCCTCAAGAAAGGCGATTACCAGGAAGTGCGCATGAACGTCGACGACATGGTGGCCGCATTGGCGGCGAAGACCGTTGATGCAATGGCGAACGTCGAGCCGTACAACGCAATCGCTGAGGCAGACGGGTTGGCGGTCACCCTTTCCGAATACAGCCAATTCGACAAGTTGCCGGTGTTCATGGCTGCGACCCCGGAATTCGTGCAAAAAAGCCCGGAAACTATCGTCGCCTATCTCAAGGCCTGGCTCGAGGTCGCCAAGGACTTCAAATCGCAGCCGGACAAAGTCGCCGACACGGTTTATTCGTTTTTCGAGTCAAAAGGATTCAAGATGTCGAAAGACACCTTTGCCAAGGCATTGGCGCGCGTTGAAGTACAGCCGGGATGGCCGTCCGATCTCGTGCCCTACATGCAGGAGCAATCCGAAATCCTCTTGAAGGAAAACAAAATCAAGGCGGTGCCCGACTGGACCAAGGCGCTTCGCACTGAATTTCTCAAGCAGGCAAGCGCGTAACACCCCCGATGACGGACTAGTGCCCATTGTAGTAACCACGGCCGGCGCAAATTGCGCCGGCCTTTCCGCATAACCAAGCCACGGAGACGTGAATGTCCACCGCCACCAGCCCGCTCAACAAAAGCGCGGAGCCCACCGCATGGAATTTCAAACTGCTCGCGCAAAACGATCTCGGCGGCTTCGGCGGCATGGGCGAAGGCATGTCGGTCCAGATCGCAAAAGACGGACGACGCATCGTTTGGCTCGCGCATGAAAGCGCGCCGAAGAATTTCACCGCGGTCGATGTTTCCGATCCACGCAACCCGAAAGTTGTGGTGCAGACCGACCTGCCCAAACCGTATATGCGATCCAATTCGCTGGAACTGTCCGACGACATCATGGCGGTCGCTTACCAGACTCAGAAAGTAAACCAGCAGCCGGCTGGGCTCGAGCTGTTCGACGTCTCGGTGCCGGAAAAACCTCGATCCATCTCGTTCTTCGATTGCTCGGGGGCGACCTCGCGTGGCGTGCATCAATTGTGGTTCTGCGATGGTGAATATGTGCACATGGCGTCCGGCGCACCGGACTTTGTGCCGAGCCACCCGAACGACGACCAGTTCTATCGATGCATCGATGTGCGCAACCCGTCGAAGCCGGTCGAGATCGGGCGTTGGTGGATGCCGGGAACCAAAAAGGGCGAGACGCCCTTACCCCGGCACAAGCTCGACAAGGGTTATCGCGCACACAACACCAACGTCTACAAACAACGCGCCGATAGGCTTTACCTTTGCTACATCGATGGCGGCATGTTCGTGATGGACATTGCCGACAAGACGAAACCGAAGCCGATTTCGCACTGGACCAATTCTCCGCCTTACACGGGCTTCATGCACACGGCTGTTCCGCTGTTCGAGCGCAACCTGCTGATCGTCACCGACGAGTCTACCGAGAACAAAGCCGAGGACTGGCCCAAGCTTGTATGGGTCCTGGATGCGCGGGACGAAAAGAATCTTGTCTCTATTTCCACCTGCCCGCTGCCGCCCGTCGACGCCTATGCCAATCGCGGCGGGCGGTTCGGCGCGCACAATATTCACGAGAACCCATCGGTCCCGACCGCCTGGCAATCGGACCAGATCGTTATCGGCACTTTCTTCAACGGCGGTATGCGCGCTTACGACATTTCCAATCCGTATCAGCCGAAAGAGGTCGCGACCTTTGTCCCCCCGCCGCCGAAAGGCACACCAGCGGGTGCGGTTCAGCTCAACGATGTTTTCGTGGACGAACGTGGCATCGTCTACACTGTCGACCGCCATACAGGCGGGCTGTACATCCTGGAGATGGATTTCTGAACGAAGTCTTCCCCTCACCCGCCGCTGGACGCTTCGGCCGCAGAGTCAGGCGCGAACGCGGGGCGCGCGTTCCTGTCATCGTATTCACCGGTTTTCTCGGCGCGGGGAAGACAACGCTTCTGAAGCGTTTCCTTGACACGCCGGAGGGCAACGGTACCGCGGTCGTCGTCAATGAATTTGGCGCAACCGGCATCGACGACGCGCTGGTGCGGTCGAGCGCTGACGAGACCGTCCTGCTCGGAAATGGCTGCCTGTGTTGCATCACGCGCACCGATTTGCAGCAGGCGTTACGCCGCATGGTCGTCGAGCGCGAGCGGGGCGAATTGCCGGACTTTCGTCGTATCGCGATCGAGACCAGCGGACTGGCCGATCCCAGCCCCATTCTCCAGACATTCGCGACCGATCGCGCCCTTGGCGGCGCGTTTCACGTCGAAGCTGTCGTCACTGTCATCGACGCCGTTACCGGCGGTGACACGCTTGAATGGTCAGCCGAGGCGCGCAAGCAGGCGATACTCGCCGATCGTCTCATCATCACAAAGACTGATATTGCCGGCGACAGCGCGCTGACAATACTGACCTCTCGACTGAGCGCTCTCAACCCCGGGGAGGAGATCTTGGAGGCGATCAATGGTGAAATCGATCCGCAGCGCCTCATCGAACCGGCCGCCGATCAACGTAACGCCTTCGTTGCGGAGACCGCTCACAGCGATGGTATCGGCAGTTTTGTTCTGACCGAAGAGGCGCCGATGCCTTGGCCCGTTTTCGCTCGCTCCATGGACGCTCTGATGCAACTGCGCGGGCCGGACCTGTTGCGTGTCAAAGGCTTTCTCGATGTTGAAGGCTGTAAAGGGCCTGTGCTGGTGCAGTTCGTGCAGCACCTCGCGCATCCACCGGTCGAGCTACAGGCATGGCCGGACGCAAACCGGCAGAGCCGTGTCGTCTTCATCACGCGGAATATTCCGGAACGGCAGGTTCGCGCGCTGTTTCAAGCAATCAAGGCTCTGGCCTGAAGGCTTACTCTCTATCTCGCCCGGCGATCTCCGCCTGCCACGGCGCGACCTTGCGCTCGACGAATCCGATCAGCCAGTTCAGTCCAATCGCCATCACCATCAGAATGATGATCGGGACGAACATCGTGGCGGTATCAAAATTGTTCGCCGAATTGATGATGACCGCGCCCAGCCCCGAGATGGTCGTGAAGAATTCCGCAATCACCATTGCAACAACTGCGCGACCCACCGCAAGACGTATTCCAGCCATGATGTAGGGCAGCGTTGCCGGCAGGACGATGCGGCGAAGAATGACAATATTGGGAGCGACGAAGGATTTGCCGACCTCGATCAACGTTTTCGGCACCGCTACGACGCCTAGCCATGTATTGATGCAGATGGGAAACAAAGCCATCAGGAATACGACCGCGACTTTGACCGCGAAGCCGAGGCCAAGCCACAGGATCAAAAGCGGGACCAGCGCAACCAGCGGCATTGCGTAGCCGGCTGTGACATAGATGCCAAGCGCTGCTTCCGCGGCGCGGAACCCTCCGATCAACAGACCGAGCGGCACGCCGACAACGATTGCCAGGGCATAGCCAAGCAGAAACGGCCGCAAGGATTCATAGAGCGCCGACCACAATTGGCCGTTGGCCGCCAGGTCCCAAAATGCCACAGCTATCGCCGACGGATAGGAACCGAAAACCGGATTGATACGCCGGCCAAAAATCTCCCAGAGGATCAACACGAAGGTGATCGAGGCCAGCGTGATCACCCAGCGGGGAAATGGGCGCTGCTCGGGCGGATCAGACGCCGGCGCTGCGGTTGTCTTTGTGGTGTCGGCGACGTCGACCATCAATGCACCACAGCGCCACCGTGTATTGTGCGCCAGACCCTGTAACGCGTTTCGGCAAATTCCGGCGTTCCACGAACGATGCCGAGATCGGGGCGTGGTCGCTTGAGCGGTACATCCATAGTTTCCTGCACACGACCATGTTTCATCACGACAATCCGGTCGGCGATCAAAACCGCCTCATCCAGATCGTGCGTGACAAAGAGAACAGTCTTGCCGGTACGGGCATGGATATCGAGCAGCTCCGCCTGCAGCGATTCCCGCGTTTGTGCGTCAAGCGCACCGAACGGCTCATCCATCAATAGGACCTTGGGATCGATGGCAAGCGCTCGCGCAATGCCGACACGCTGTTTCATGCCTCCGGAAAGCTGATGCGGCCGCCGATTTTGCGAGTCTTGCAGACCCACGAGCTGAAGATACTTTTCGGCCGTCTCGCGCAACGGCGCGCCACGCATACCTTTCATTTCCAGCCCGAACATCACGTTCTGCATGGCGGAAAGCCACGGAAGCAGTTCGGCGTGCTGAAACACCATGCCACGATCATGGCCGCAGCCGTGCACCTCTCGACCATCTACCGTGACCCGGCCAGCACTCGCAGCATCGAGGCCCATCGCGACCCGCAACGCCGTGGTCTTGCCGCAGCCGGACGGACCGATGAGTGCAACAATCTCGCCGTCCTTGACCGTGAAGTTGACGCAGTCGAGGGCCTGCACATGATGAACCTCGCCGTCCACGCGCAAGGAAAAGCGCTTGGAAACGTCGAGGAAGGTCACCTCACCCATTCATTTCTCCAAAACGCGCCGAGTCAGTGGCCGACGACCTGCAGCGCCTTTTCGCGATACTCTGGCGCGGTCACGGTGTTCAGGTCGAGCGGGGCTTTCAAGCGGCCTGCCTTCACCATCTGATCCTGGATCCATTGAATCTTCTCTGCAGGGAGAGGCAATGTCGGATCCACGGCATTGTGCTGGACGGCATCATCGTACACGAAGGCCGGGCGCGGATCGTCAGGTTTGGCGCGGGTAATCTCGCGGGTCAATGCGATGGTTTCATCCCTGTGCGATAGCGCAAAACGCAACGCGCTCATCTCGGCAGCAAGAAATTTCACGGCGTCGTCGCCACGCTCAGCGAGCTTCTTTGCGGTCGAGACCATGCACACGCGCAAGAAGTTCGGTACGGCGTCACGACCTTCGACCAAAAGATGGATGTTTTTCGGTGCAACCGGCTGATATTCGTTTGACACGACCGCAGCGTCGACAACACCGCCGACAAGCGCCTGGTAACGATCGTTGTCCCCACCGATTGCGGCGAGTTTCACCTCGGTATCGGCAACGCCGAATTTCGCCAGCGCGGACCGCGCCAGCATATCGGGCATGGAATTTGGCGCCGATACCGCGATCTGCCTGCCCTTGAGATCCTCAACCTTTGTCACCTTGTCGCTGGCAAATATTCCATGCGGAACCACAACCCAATGGCACCCAAGCAGCTTGACGTCGCCGCCCTTGCCGTCCGCGGCGAAGACTCCCTGCGGTCCACCCTCGAAGCTGTCGAGTTCGCCGGCAATCAGCGCCTTCAGGGCAAGCTGATCGTCCTTGAACTGGGAAATCTCTATCTTGAGACCCTGTTTTTTTGCGAAATCGCGGGTCGACACCATGAGGAAAATACCGGCGTCGGACTTGGCATTGATCAGGCCATGCTTCCAAAGCTTTTCCTGCGCATCAGCCTGAGTTGAAAAAAAAGCCACGATCGCGGTGACCACCAAGGGTCCAACAGCAATCTTCCCGGCCGGGTTGCGCATCGCGAAGTTCCTCCTCAACGCAAGTTCCTTGAGGCCTCTGATCGGGCCTCTGTTTCAGTGACGTTAACACCAAATTTATATCGGCAGGTGTTTTCCAAGCTAGTCTGTGGGACTAGCCTTTCACCCGCAAGCGTCGGCATAGACGCGTCTGCAGAGGGCACGGTCGGCCGTAAGCAACCGAGCCTGCAAACTTGTTCAGGGAGCTGAACGCCATGAGCCAACGCTTCACCATTACCGTCAACGGCAAGTCCCATACCATAAACGCCGACCCCGACATGCCGTTGCTCTACGGCCTGCGCGACGAGCTCGGGCTTAACAATCCTCATTTCGGCTGCGGGCTCGCGCAATGCGGTGCTTGTACCGTTCATCTGGATGGACAACCGACCCGATCCTGTATCACAGCGATGTCGGCGGTGGGCGACGCCAAGATCACGACCCTCGCGGGTCTCGGTACCCCTGAAAAACCACATCCCTTGCAGACCGCATATATCGAGGAGCAGGTGCCGCAATGCGGATATTGCATAAACGGCTGGCTCATGACCGCTGCGGCATTTCTCCGCGACAAGAAGAAGCCGACTGAGGCCGAGATCAAGGATGCCCTCTCAGGCCTCAAGTGCCGTTGCGGCACTCACATTAGCATTTTGAAGGCGGTCAAACGTGCCGCCGAGATGATGGGTTGAGGGAGGGTGACATGACAAAATTCGAACACAGCTCTGCCTTCACCCGTCGCTCAGTGTTGCTCGGCGGCGGTGCGCTTGTCGTCTCCATAGGGGCCTCCGTGTCCCTCGACACAGTCGTGTCGCTCCAGTTCGCATACGCCGAAGGCGCGAAACCGCCGCTGACGCCGGACCAGCTTTCGTCTTACATCGCAGTCAATGCGGACGGCAGCGTTGCGGCCTTCTTCGGCAAGATGGATATGGGCCACGGCCTCACCGTCGCGATCGCACAGATTGTCGCGGAAGAACTGGACGTTCCGTTCAAGCGCGTCAAAGTCTTCATGGGTGACACCTCCAATTCCGTGAATCAGGGCGGCGCTTCCGGTTCGACCGGCATTCAGTACGGCGGCAAGCAAATGCGCATGGCGGCGGCGGAAGCCCGTCGCGTCCTGGTCGAAATGGCAGCCGGGCTGCTCTCTACGCCAGTCGATCAGCTCGCGGTCAATGACGGTGTCGTGACCTCGCGCGCCGATGGCACGAAACGGATTTCTTACGAGCAGATGCTTGGCGGAAAATACTTCAACGTTCAGCTCGACTGGAACAAGCAGTTCGGCAACACGCTCTACGCGCCCGGCAAGGCGCAACCCAAAAGTCCGAGCGAACACAAGATCGTTGGTCAGCCGATTAAGCGCGAAGACGTTGCACCAAAGGTTTTCGCACAAGAGGATTTCGTAACTGACGTGAAAGTGCCTGGCATGGTGCACGGGCGCATGATCCGCCCGGACGTCGCCGGCGCTGTGCCGGTGAAAGTCGATGAAAGCTCGATCAAAGATATTCCTGGCGCAAAAGTTGTTTGGGACAAGGGTTTCCTTGGCGTCGTCGCCAACAAGGAATGGGACGCGATACAGGCCGCGCAGAAGCTCAAGGTCGAATGGTCTCAGGTTGACCCGCCGTTCCCCGAACAGGCTTCGCTTTACGATCACATTCGCAAGGCGAGCGTGCGCAAGCGTAGCGTCGACAAGGAAAACGGGAACGTCGATGAGGCGTTCAAGAGCGCCGCGAAGGTCATCGAGGCTGAATACGAATGGCCATTCCAGTCCCATGCCAGCATGGGGCCGGCGTGTGCACTCGTCCAGATCAAGGACGGCCAGGTGACATGTTGGAGCGGTACGCAGAAGTCGCATTTTGTCCAGGAGGGCCTTGCACTCACGCTCGACCTCCCGGTCGACAAAGTGCGGGTCATTCACACGACTGGGCCGGGTTCCTATGGTCGCAATGACGCGGATGATTGCGCCATGGACGCCGCGGTACTGGCGAAAGCAGTCGGCAACCCGGTGCGCCTGCAATACATGCGTGAACAGGGGACCGGGTGGGATCCGAAAGGTCCGGCATCGATCCACAGGGCACGTGCCGCGCTCGATGCGACCGGAAAGGTCACCGGCTACGAGTTCACCAGCAAGGGCTTCTCACGGGTCGATGTGAACACCAATGGCGGCAAACCGCACGATACACTGTGCGGACAAACGCTCGGTGTTGCGTTGAAATCAGGTGACGGCTTCGGCGTGCCGGCAGAATCCTATGCGTTCGACAACAAACGCTTGGCATGGGAGACGATCCCGCCCCTGCTCGATCGATCCTCGCCGCTGCGCAGCGCGCATTTGCGTGATCCGGTCGGCCCGCAGATCCACTTCGCAAGCGAATCTTTCATCGACGAAGTCGCGGCGGCGGTGAATGCAGATCCGATCGAGTTCCGATTGCGGCATATTAAGGAGCCCCGCGATATCGCCGTGATCAAAGCGGCCGCGGAGAAGGCAAAGTGGGAGACAAGACCTTCGCCTCGCCGCGACCAAAGCGGCAGCAAGGTATCGGGCCGCGGTATCGCCTATTGCCAGCGGAACGGCACCCGCGTCGCCATCGTTGCCGAAGTCGATATCGATCGCTCGACCGGCAAGATCTGGGCACGCAAGCTTACGGTGGCGCACGATTGCGGGCAGATCATCAATCCGGACGGATTGGTGAAATGCATCGAAGGCAACATCGTACAGGGCGTCAGCCGTACGCTCTGGGAAGAAGTCACCTTTGACCGCAAATCAGTGACGAGCATCGACTGGCTGACTTATCCGATCCTCGATATCACGGAGACGCCGGCCGAAGTGCACGTGGTGCTGATCAACCATCCGGACCTCCCGCCCACCGGTGCCGGTGAGCCGTCGATCAGGCCAGTAGCAGCGGCCATTGCCAACGCGATATTCGACGCCACCGGCGTTCGAATTCGCCGTGTGCCGTTTTCTCCTGAGCGGGTGAAGTCAGCGCTGAGCTGAACAATCAGGCGGGCGCGAGTCGGCTGATACTGGCTCGCACCGCCTTGATGACCTCGGGTACCACGGCATCGTTGCCCGGCGCCATGATATGGACGCCAGCGACGTACGGAACGTCGGCCAATTCCTGCACCAAGTCGACGCAAATACGACGGCCTTCAGCGACCGGATCAGCAGCGCGCTCTATGCGATCGATAATGGCGTCGGGGATCACCGCGCCGAAAAGCTTCTCCTTGATCCAACGCGCCGATTTGGCCGAACGCAACGGCACGACGCCGATTATGACCGACAGTCGCTCTGCTATTCCGCACTCCGCGAGCCGCGCCATATAACGGCGCACGACACCGGCATCCATACAGAATTGCGTCTGCGCAAATTCCGCTCCGGCTTCGACCTTTGCCTGCAAACTGGTCGGCTGCCATCCTGGCGGCGGGTCGATCGGATTGTCCGCACTTCCGAGAAAAAAATCGGCGCGGCCTCCGATCTTGCGGCCTGTCGGCAGTTCGCCAACGTCGCGAAGGCGTCGCGCGGTAGTAAGCAGCCCACGCGGATCGAGATCAAATACCGGCTTGGCATCCGGTTGATCGCCGGCACTCGGATCGTCGCCGCGCAGCATGAGCAGGTTGCGTATGCCCGCTGCCGCGGCGCCGAGCAGATCGCTTTGTACCGCGATGCGGTTGCGGTCGCGGCAGGTGAACTGCAGGATCGGTTCAATAGCCTGGTCCACGAGCATCGCGGCCGCCGTAACGGCGCCGAGGTGAGGTCGCGCACCGGCGCCGTCGGTAACGTTTACGGCATCGGCGAGACCCTTCAGCGGCACCGCTTTTGCCAAAAGTTCGGCACGGTCGGCTGACACCGGCGGGGTGACTTCCGCGGTGATTACAAATCGCTTGGCGCGCAGCTTGTCTTGCAGAGTGGCAGGCATCCAACCCAAGTCGCAAAATCCAGTGGACGTTGCAAGTGAAACAATGGGAAAAATGGCGGCGGCTTTGATGCCGCGTAACCTCGCGGACCGCCATGTTTCAACTGGCGAAATCAATTGACGAAGCAATCGCGCCGATCACAAACGGTTGCATGCTGGTCGTGCCGCGCGAGGTCTCAGGCGTTCCAATGGCAGCGACACGCGCACTGATCAGGCGCGGCGTGAAGCAGCTCTATCTCCTCGCCCTACCGACATCCAGCCTGCAGGCAGACCTCTTGATCGGCGCCGGGTGCATCGAAACATTGGAGACAAGCGCGGTGAGCCTCGGCGAATTTGGTCCCGCTCCGCGCTTCACGGCCGCTGTCATCTCGGGGACCGTCAAACTGAAAGATGCAACGTGTCCGGCCTTGCACGCAGCCTTGCAAGCCTCGGAAAAAGGCGTGCCGTTCATGCCGCTGCGCGGACTTCTCGGTTCGGACATTTTGAAATACCGCGACGACTGGAAAGTGATCACCAGTCCGTTCGGCGACAACGACCAGATCGTGCTTTTGCCGGCGATCAAACCGGACGTCGCGCTGATCCACGCGCCAATGGCCGACCGTTTCGGCAACGTTTGGATCGGACGTCAGCGAGAGCTGGCCACCATGGCACACGCCGCAGATAAGACGATCGCAACTGTCGAGAGAATTCACGACGGAAATTTGCTCGATGACCCGACGCTCGCCGCCGGAACGCTCCCCGGCTTTTACGTAGAGAGTGTGGCTGTTGCCGAGCGCGGCTCCTGGCCTCTCGGGCTGCCTGATTTTTACGGCGCAGACGCTAACCATCTCGCGGAGTACGCGCGAATGGCGGGGACGGCTGAAGGTTTTGTGGAGTACCTGGACAAATATGTGTATGAGAAGCGAGCGGCGTGACAACTCGCCCGGGAGCCTCACGTGAGGCGACCATCGAAGTTCCGAGATGAGGAGTTGCTGGCCGACGTCATCGCCCGTCTGATCGGGAATGTACGTCACGTGGCAGTCGGCAACGCATCACCGATTCCGGCGACCGCGGCCCTGCTCGCGCGCGAACGCGGTCGAGGCCGGCCTTACGTTTCATTGCTGCAAAGTCGCAAACACAATTTCTTCACCGATGGCGCGCGCGAGCTTTTCGACTGTGCCGGGCAAGGTCGCATCGACGTTTTTTTCCTGTCAGGCGGACAGATCGACGGACAGGGCAACGTGAACCTCGTGAGTACCGGCGACTATGAGCACCCAAAGGTGCGCTTCCCCGGCTCCTTCGGATCGGCCTATCTCTACTATGTGGTTCCGAAGGTCATTCTTTTCCGCACCGAACACTCGCGCCGTACGCTCGTCCCCAAGGTCGATTTCATCAGTGCGCCAGGCGCAAGCGCGGGCAATGTCTACCGCCCGGGAGGCCCGATTGCACTGGTGACCAACCGCTGCCAGTTCGGGTTTTCCAATGGCCGCTTCAAGCTAGCGAGCGTGCACCCGGGCCACACGGTCAACGAGGTCAGCGAAAACACAGGATTCGATTTCGATACACCAAAAGACGTCCCGGAAACGCGGCCGCCATCGACCGAAACCCTGAAGGTGCTTCGCGAGGTCGTCGCACCACAACTGGCCGAGGTTTATCCGCAGTTCGCTGAACAGGTTTTCGGCAGCGCCGGCGCTCAAGGTGCTTTCGCACGTTGAAAAACCACGCTCTTTCGGGCACGACACGCGTGAGCTAGTCTGCCGCCCGCGCGGCCGGCCGGCCGTAAGCCTCACAGGAAACGGAAGAAGGAAGACGTCTGGTGAAAACGGTTGAAGCCGCGGTGATTGGTGTCGGTTGGGTCGGGGGCACGCGCGCGGACACGCTCTCTCGCACTGCATTGGTGGACAAACTGCATCTCTGTGAAATCCGGCCCAATCGTCTGGCCGAAGTAAAGAAGCTTTATAAGCCCGCTACCGCGACGCTCGACTACAACGACATCATCCGCAACCCGGACATCTCCGTTGTCTATATCTCGACCACGCCGGAGTCGAACCACTATCCTATTTGCCGCGACTGCCTGAAGTCCGGAAAGAATGTGATGCTTGAAAAGCCGATCGCTCTCGAATTGTGGGAGGCGGACGAGCTCATCCAGCTTGCCATGCGGAACAACCTGAAGTTCACCATCGGCTATTCACAGCGCTTCAATCCGAAAATCGCCTATGCCAAGAAAAAGATCGTCGACGGCACGCTGGGCAAGGTCGTTTCGGTGCTTGTAAGCAGGCATCTTTCACGAAGCCTCGGCAAGAAAATCGCAAGCCGCGTGAGGCTCTCGCCGGTCGTCATGGAATCGACCCACGACCTCGATTTCGTGCTCTGGCTGCTGGAGCCGGCCAAGCCCATTCGCGTTTATTCGCAAGGCGCTTACGGTTACATGGAACCTATCAATGGCTCCCACGACGTGATGTTCACGACGGTGACCATGGATAATGGCGTCGCAGTGATGATCGGCGGGGGCTGGAATTTGCCGCCGAGCTATCCGAACTACTGCGCAACGTGGATCGAGATCACCGGCACTGAAGGTTCCTTGTTTCTCGACGACACGCAGCGCGACAACTGGCTCAACACGCAAAAGGACGGCCAGCAGTTTCCAATGTCCACCATGCCTGGCGAATGGGTCGACAACGTATTCGCCGGCGGCATGGGCCCTGAAACCATCCATTTTCTGGAAGCCTGCATCCGCAATACGCCGGTGATGGTGACTCCGCAAAGCGCACGCCGCGTGATGGAAACGTACAGCGCCGCAGACCTTTCCGCCGATCGCAATGAGCCGGTGGATCTGCCTCTTACCAATGAGAGCATTTCAGCCATTGCCGAGTTCAAGCAGAAGATCCGCGCGGGAGTAAACCAATGAGAGGACGCGAAGCCAGATGAAGAAATCGGCCAAAGGCGTAGGCCTCGCGATCATCGGAGGCGGCCGCGTCGGACTGTTTCGTGGCGAGGTGGCAGCGCGTCACCCGGCTGTGCAATGGATCGGGCTTGCCGAGAAAAACCCGAACCGCGCCGGTGAAGTCGGTCCGAAGATTGACGCGGATTTCGTGACGCAAAACCATGTCGAATTGCTCGAGCGGCCAGAGGTCACCGCGGCGATCATCTGCACCGACGAACACCTGCACGTTGATCCCATCATGGCCGCTATCGAGCGCGCCGTTCCCATGCTGATCGAGAAGCCGCTTGCCACCAATCTTGCGGAATCCGAGCGCGTCCTGAAGGCGATCAAGGCGGCAAAGCTGGATGCAGTCGTCGGCTACACTCAGCGTTTCCGTCGCCGGTGGCTGGCAGCCAAGGAGAAATGCCGTACAGGAGCACTCGGCGACGTCACGATGGTGACGTCGCGGGCCTTCATGAACCGGCTCGTTGCAATCGATAATTACAAACGCACCGACGACCCGTCGACGATTTCCCCGATGGTGATTTCGGGCACACACGCGCTCGATATCTGTATGTGGTGTCTGGAGGGCAAAACCGCGGTCGAGTGCTACGCACGTTCGGTCGACAAGGTTCTTGGGCCCTCGTACAAGGGCATCGACGGCACCGCCGGCATGATCAATTTTTCCGACGGCACCATCTATCACCTCAACATGTCCTGGGCCTTGCCCGTAACCTGGCCGGCCGCGGTCTATTCGCTCGAAGTCGGCATCGTCGGGACGACTGGTGTGCTCACGATCGACGACACGCACCGCGACATAGTGCTGGCGGTCTCCAAGCCCCAGTCGGAGGGTTACAACCCTGATGCGTCGCGGCTTGTCGATTTCTTGGGCAGCTATCCGCCCGGCGATATGGCACTCGGCGAGTTGCGTGGGCCGATGGCGGAAGAAACCGATTCATGGCTCAACCGCGTAGCTCTCGGCCTGCCTACGGCCGCCGCCACGGTCGAGGAAGCTCATCGCAACCTGATG
>Ga0182041_10001052_pt1 | contig 13718 bp, 8 predicted proteins | sample flu12Cox44000178_FD_125967 | JGI IMG/M metagenome (GOLD analysis project Ga0182041, IMG submission 125967) | Lab enrichment of tropical soil microbial communities from Luquillo Experimental Forest, Puerto Rico - flux8day.12C.oxic.44.000.178 | ecosystem: Environmental > Terrestrial > Soil >...
GACTTCTTTTACGATCTGTACCGGCGCAGCGCCAGCTACTTCGACGATTCCGAACTGTCCGCCTATCATCGGCCGGCCGATGGGCGTGAGCGGCAGCTGCTTTCGCTCTACCCCGACGCCGTGCGTCCCGACGTGATGGACGGCACCTGGTCGCCGCCGGACAGCGACGGCACCGGCCGCGACCGCAACACGTTGCGGCAAGCGCTCGAGCTGTTCGCCGCCGCCGGCTACGTGCTCGACGGCACGACGCTGCGCAACCGCGTGACCCGCCGCCCCTTCAGCTTCGAGATCATGGTGAAAGAACGCGACGAGCAGCGCCTAGCGCTCGCCTTTGCCAACAATCTCGCACGCGCCGGCATCGATGCGCGCGTGCGCATGGTTGACGCCACGCAGTACCAGCAGCGCCAACTGTCGTTCGACTTCGACATGATCGAGTACCGTTGGGAGCAGTCGCTGTCGCCCGGCAACGAGCAGCTGTTCTACTGGGGCTCGGCGGCAGCCGACCAGCAGGGCACGCGCAACTACATGGGTGTCAAAAGCGCGGCCGTCGACGCGATGATTACGGCTATGCTGCAGGCGCGCGAGCACGACGATTTCGTCGCCGCGGTGCGCGCGCTCGACCGCGTGCTGATCTCAGGCTCCTATGTCGTGCCGCTGTTCTATCTGCCGCAGCAGTGGGTAGCCCGCTGGAATTATGTCGCGCCCCCGGCCCGCACCTCGCTGTATGGATATCTGCCGGAAACCTGGTGGCGCGTGCCGGCCAAGCAGGGATCGGCGCTGCAATGATCCTCGGCGAGCCGGCCGCCGGTGCGCGGGAGCCGCACGGGCAAAGCCGCATCACCATCGATGAGATTTTCCGCCGCATCGCGCAGCGCCGGCCCGAGGCGCTGGCGCTCTGCGACGCGCCGAACCGCAAGACCTTCACCGCCGGCGCGCCGCGGCGGCTGACATTTGCGCAAGCTGACCGCAAGGTCAGCGCCATTGCCGGGCGCCTGCGCCAGATGGCGCTGCCGACCGATTCCATTATCGGCATTCAATTGCCCAACATCGTGGAAAACGTCCTCGTCATGCTCGGCGTGATGCGCGCCGGCATGATCGCGGCATCCATCCCGCTCTTGTGGCGGCGCGCCGACGCGGTTGCGGCGGCCTCGCGTATCGACGCCAAGGCGCTGATCACCTGCGGCGAGGTCGACGGCTTCAGTCACGGCCAGCTCGCCATGAAGATCGCGGCCGAAGTTTTTTCGATCCGCTACGTTTGCGGCTTCGGCGCCGAATTGCCGGACGGCGTCGTGGCGTTCGACGACCTCTTCACCGCCAACGCGCTCGATCCGCTGCCGCCGCTCGAGCGCCTGCACAACGACAATGCCGCGGCCCATATCGCCGTCATCACCTTCGATACGACCGACGGCGGCATCGTGCCGGTGGCACGCAGTCACCTCGAATTGTTCGCCGGCGGCCTCGGCGTGCTGCTGGAAAGTCGCCTCGTGCAGGAATCCAATGTGCTGTCGACACTGGCGCCCTCGTCGTTCGCCGGCATCTGCCTGACGATGTTGCCGTGGCTGCTGAGCGGAGGCACGCTGCACCTGCATCACCCGTTCGATCCCACCGTGCTGGTCGGCCAGTGGCGCGGCGATACGCGCTGCGGCGCGGTGATCCTGCCGGCCCCGATGGCGTTCCGGCTGTCTGACGCCGGCGTGTTTTCGCGCTCCGGCCCGTCAAGCGTCATCGCCGCCTGGCGCGCGCCCGACCGGATCGGCGTGAGCCCGGCCTGGCGCGAGCGCGACACGACCTTGGTCGATGTCTCGATCTTCGGCGAAGCCGGCGTCGTCGCCGCGCGTCGCAATGCGAACGGCACGCCGGCGGCGCTGCCGTTCGGCGCTGTCGTTGCGCCGCGCGGCAGCCCGGGCGCCGTCGTGGTCGCCGAGGTCACGGCGACGGCGTTCGGCACGGTCGCGATCCGCGGCCCGATGGTGCCGCGCTTTGGCTTCCCGCCCGGCAGCGAAGTGGCCGGCCTGCCGTATCTGCCGGTCGGCCGCGCCGGCTTGATCGATACCGGCTACACCTGCCGGGTCGATCCCGGCGCCCGCACCATCGCCGTCACCGGCGCGCCGCCCGGCATGATCAGCATCGGCGGCTACCGGTTCTCGCTGCGCCATCTGCAGGATACGATCGACCATGCTGATCGGCATGCGACGCTTGCAACGCTGCCCGACCCGCTGCTCGGTCAGCGCTTGGTCGGCAATGCCGCCGACCGCTATGCTGTGCGGACGGCGCTCAACGCGGCGGGCGTCAACCCGCTGGTCGCGGCCGCCTTCCGCGACCGCAGTGACCTCCCGGTCACAGCGTGCGCCACGGCAAGAGGTTAAATTCCAAAGCAGTTGGAGACGACGTTGGCAGAGCATCAGTTCCGGGGCCGCCGGGAAGACATGCGCCTCATTACGGGCCGCGGCCACTACACCGCCGATCATTCGGGCGAGCGGCCGGCGGCGGCCTATTTCCTGCGCAGCGACCGCGCGCACGCCAAGATCGTGCGCATCGACAGCGCGCGTGCGAGCGCAGCACCCGGCGTGCTCGGCATTTTGACCGGCGCCGATTTTGCCGCGGCCGGCTGGAAGGGTCTGCCGGCCATGGCGTTCTTCAAGGGCGTCGGCGGCAGCGCGCTGCGGGTACCGCCGCGTTACGGGCTGGCGCATGAGCGCGTCCGCTTTGTCGGCGAGCCGGTTGCCATCGTGGTCGCCGAGACCGAAGCGGCGGCGCAGGACGCGGCCGAATTGATCCATGTCACCTACGAAGACTTGCCGGTCTACGTCGAAGCCGACGCCGCCTTGACGCAAGGCGCAGTGCCGCTGCACGACGATGCGCCGACCAATCTCGCCCTCGAATATGAGTACGGCAATCGCGAAACGGCCGACGCGGCGATGGCCGGCGCCGCCCACGTCGTGCGCGTCGCGGTGCGGGCGCAGCGCATTTCCGGCAATCCGATGGAGCCGAAGTCGGCGGTCGCTTCCTACGACGCCGCAAGCGACACGTTCGAGCTCTGGGTGCCGACACAGGGCACTTCGGATCTGAAAACCGCACTCGCCAACATGACCGGTCTGCCGTGGGAGCGTTTCAAGATCCACTCCGCCGACGTCGGCGGCGGCTTTGGCGTGCGCAACGAAATCTATCCCGAGTTTCTCGCCGTGCTGCTGGCGGCGAAAAAGACCGGACGCACGGTGAAATGGACCGGCACACGCGGCGAGACGCTGTCGGGCGACCATCACGCCCGCGGCGCCGATCTCGTGGGCGATCTCGGCCTTGACCGCGACGGCCGCTTCGTCGCCTTGCGCGTCGAATGGCTGGTCAATGTCGGGGCATTCTGCTCCAACGCCGGGCCACTGATCAACACGGTCGCGGCGCCGACCAGCTCCGCAATCAGCCTCTACAACATCACGGCAATCCACGGCCGGCACCGCCTCGTCTTCACAACGACGACGCCGACGACCGCTTATCGCGGCGCCGGCCGGCCGAATGTCTCGTATTTGTGGGAGCGCCTGGTCGAGGAAGCGGCCGCCGCCACCGGCATCGATTCAATAAAACTTCGCCGCAAGAATTTCCTGCGCAAGAAGCAGTTTCCCATGCGCACGCCGACCGGCTCGAACTACGACAGCGCCGATCCTGATCGGCTGCTGACAACGGCACTCGCGGCTGCGGACTGGAAAGGGTTTCCGGCGCGGCGCCGTGCCGCCAAGCGCCGCGGCAAGCTGCGCGGTCTTGGGCTCGCGATGTTTCTCGAGCCGTCCGGTGGGCTTGGCAAGGAGCAGGCCGAAATCCGCGTCGCGAGCGACGGCAAGCTCGCGTTGTTTTGCAATGCCGGCCCGTCGGGCCAGGGCCATGAGACCGTGTTTCCGGCCATCGTCGCCGATGTGCTCGGGCTTCCCGCCGACAAGGTCGCGCTGCATTATAACGACATCGCCGCGCCAAAGCTTGCCGGCACCGGCTCGTTCGGCTCGCGCTCGCTGATCAGCCACGGCTATGCGCTGCAGGCGGCCGCCAAGGAGCTGGTCGAGAAAGGCCGCAAGCTCGCCGCCGAGGAATTCGAGGTCGCGCCGGGCGATGTCACCTTCGCGCACGGCGGCTACCAAGTCGCCGGCACCGATCTGAAAATGAGCTTGCAGTCGGTGATCGAGAAACGTTGGAGCACGCCGGTCCATCCGCTCGACACCAACACATCCGTCGACCTCGCCACCGCGTTTCCGAGCGGCGCCCACATCGCCGAGGTCGAGATCGATCCCGACACCGGAGCGCTTTCGATGCTGAGCTACATCGCCGCCGACGATTGCGGCACCATCTTCAACCATCAACTGGTCGAGGGCCAGTTGCACGGCGGGCTACTGCAAGGCATCGGCCAGGTGATCGGCGAGCACATCGCCTACGATCCCGACACCGGCCAGCTCCTGACCGGCAGCTTCATGGATTATTTTATGCCGCGCGCCGACAACGCGGCGCCGACCACCCTAATCGACTGCGGGGTGCCCTCGCCGGCCAATCCGCTTGGCGCCAAAGGCGCGGGCGAAGCCGGCGCTACCGGCGCGGTGCCGGCGCTCGCCAACGCTGTGCTCGATGCGCTGAAAGCCGCGAACGTCCGCCACCTGGACATGCCCTACACGGCCGACCGCATCTGGCGCGCCATCCGCGACGCCAAGGGATCTGGCGCGGGACATTGACGGGACGTTAACAGCGCTCTGGCTATGCTGCGGCGTTGGTATCCCAAATCCGCACTCCGCCATGGCGTTGCAAGGTCCGTTTGTCGTCGTTGCCGACAGCCCCGATGCGGATGTCGTCGAAGCGCTGCGCGCCGACGGCGCCTTCCCGATCATCGAGACCGGCTGGGCCGACGCGCCGGCGGCGCTGTCGTCGGTCGAGCCTGAAGCGGTGGTGCTGGCCGAGCCGTGCAGCGACCTCGCCCGCGCCGCGGCGATTGCGCACGCGTTGACCAGACCGCGCAATAAGAAGCGCGCGCTCACCCCGGTCGTCGCCCGCAGCCGTGACGATGCCGTGCCGCCGGTGCCGGATGCGCTCGCCGTCGCGTTCGCTGCGCCGGCCGAGCACATCGTGCGGCGGCTTGCATCGGCACTCCGAGTGCGCGCGCTGCATGGCACCGTGCTGCGCCGGACCGAGACGCTCGCTTCGCGCGAAAAGCGGCCGCCGGAATTGCCGGCGAACGATCCGCTCGACGATGCAACGGTTTTGCTGGTCGGCCGCGGCCGCTCGTTTCCGGCGCTGTCCGTTGCCTTGGGCGAAAGGGTCGGCGTCATCGGCGCGCTCAGCGTCGAGAGCGCCGCGCGCACGCTCAACGCCCGCGACATAGACGGCATCGTCATCGGCGACGGCTTCGGTCCACGCATCGTCGAAGCCTTGCTGACCGTGCTCGCCGACGACGTGCGCTTCCGCGATCTGCCGGTCGGCGTGCTCGGCGGCCATCCTGCGACGGTCGAGCCGCATCGCCTCGGCCTGCCGAATCTCGAGCGCACCGCAGAACATCCGGTGCGGCTCGTCGAGCGCTTCCTGCCGTTCGTGCGCCTGCACGCCCTTGGTCAAAGACTGCGCCGCATGCTGAAATCGCTCGACGCCCACGGCATGGTCGATCCCGACACCGGGCTGCTCGGTCACGAGGCGTTCTGGCGCGATCTCAACCGCGCCGTCGACGACGCCGACCGCCGCGGCGTCGGCCTCTCGATCGCGCGGTTCTCGTTCGCCCGCGGCAACCGCCGCCTCAGTGTCGACGCGGCGCGCGTGCTGGCCCGGCTGATGCGACAGGTGGATTTCGCCTGCCGCGAGGCCGACAATTCCATATTCGCGGTGTTCACCGAGACCGATCTGCGCGAAGCGCATGTCATCGCTCGGCGCATCGCCAGCGTGCTGAAGAACACCATGCTGCTGTTGCCGAGCAAGAAGCCCGCCAACATCGAGACCGCGGTGACCTTGGCGACGTTAAAGGCAAGCGACAACGTCGAGACGCTCATTGCCCGCGTGGTCGGCAAGGAAAAGGCGAAGTAAAGACGCATCGCGCCCTTGCACGATGCTTTTGGCGGCCAAATATTTCTCTGCATGCCGACTATGCGGTACGCTGAAGGCCGCAACCTGATCGAAGGGTTTTGTCATGGCCCGCGAAGCTGACGCGCAAAACTCCGCCGCCGTCCAAGGGAGCGTCCACATCGACGTCGTGTCCGACGTGGTCTGTCCGTGGTGCTATATCGGCAAGCGGCGCCTCGAAGGCGCGCTCGCGCTGCTTCCCGGCGTTTCGGTCGACATCAATTGGCGGCCCTATTTCCTCAACGCCTGGATTCCGCGCGAAGGCATGGACCGGACGAACTACCTGGAAACGAAATTCGGCTCGGTCGAGCGCTATGCCGCCATCGCCGAGCGCGTCGCCGCCGCGACCGTCATGGAAGGCCTGGTGTACGCGCCGGACAAGATGAGCCGCCAACCCAACACCATCGACTGCCATCGCCTGATCTTGTGGGCGCGTAGCGCCACCGATCCCGGCCGCGTCAAGCAGCGCCTGATGGAGCTCTACTTCGCCGAAGGCGCCGACCTGAGCGATCCCAACGTGCTGGTCGACGCCGCGGTCGATTGCGGCATGGACGGCGACCTGGTACGGCGCCTGCTCGCCAGCGACGCCGACCTCGACCGCGTCGAGGGCGAGGCCAATTCCGCCAAGGAAGCCGGCATCGACGGCGTGCCGTGCTTCATCTTCGGCGGCAGTGTCATCGTCACCGGCGCGCAGTCGCCGGATTATCTCGCGAGCGCGATCACGCGCCTCGCGCAACGGGCGACGCGGCTGCAAGCGTAAAATCATCCTGCCCCCGCTTCGCGGAGGAGGATGAAGCCTCACGCGGCCTTCGCTCGCTCCGCGATCTCTATAAACGCCCGCAAAATCCCCCTCGCGCCTTTTAGCCGCTCGGGCGGCTTCTCCCATTCCTCGAAGAACACGACCTTCTGGTCCGGCCGCACGCGGGCGCCTTCGGGGTATTTGGCGATGTAGGCGATGAGGCCCTCGGGATTGGCGAAGATGTTGTCGCGGAACGCCAGCACGACGCCCTTGGGGCCGACCTCGATCTTCTCGACATTGGCGCGCCGACACAGCGACTTGATGGCGACTATCTGCAGCAGATAGTCGACCTCCCGCGGCAGCGGGCCGAAGCGGTCGACGAGCTCGGCGCCGAACGCCTCGATCTCGCGGTCGTCCTCGATCTCGGCCAAGCGGCGGTAGAGCGCGAGCCGCACCGGCAAGTCGGTGACGTAGTCCTCGGGGATGAGCACCGGCGTGCCGATGGTGATTTGGGGCGACCACTTTTCGCCAAGCGGCGCGCTGATGCCGGCTTTGAGCGACAGCACCGCCTCCTCGAGCATCTCCTGGTAAAGCTCGTAGCCCACTTCCTTGATATGGCCGGACTGCTCCTCGCCGAGAAGATTTCCGGCGCCGCGGATGTCGAGATCGTGGGAGGCGAGCTGGAAGCCGGCGCCCAGCGTGTCGAGCGATTGCAGCACTTTGAGGCGGCGCTCGGCCTGCGGCGTGATGCGGCGGTTGGCCGGAAGCGTCAGCAGCGCGTAGGCACGGAGCTTCGAGCGCCCTACCCTGCCGCGGAGTTGATAGATCTGCGCCAGGCCGAACATGTCAGCGCGGTGCACGATCAGCGTATTCGCGGTCGGAATGTCGAGGCCGGACTCGACGATGGAGGTCGACAGCAGCACGTCGTATTTGCCGTCGTAGAACGCCGACATGATGTCTTCAAGCGCGGTCGATGGCAATTGGCCGTGGGCGGTAGCGACGCGCACCTCCGGCACGGTTTTGTCGAGGAACGCCTTGGCGTCGTCCAAATCCTCGATGCGCGGACAGACGTAGAAGGCCTGCCCGCCGCGGTAGCGCTCGCGCAGCAGCGTCTCGCGCACCACCACGGGATCGAAGGGCGATACGAAGGTGCGAACCGCAAGCCGGTCGACCGGCGGTGTGGCGATGATCGACATTTCGCGCACGCCGGAGAGGGCGAGCTGCAAGGTGCGCGGGATCGGCGTCGCGGTCAGCGTCAGCACGTGCACCTCGGCGCGCAGGGCTTTGAGCTTTTCCTTGTGCGCGACGCCGAAATGCTGTTCTTCGTCGACGACGAGCAGCCCGAGATCTTTGAATTTGATCGACTTGCCGAGGAGCGCATGGGTGCCGATGACGATGTCGACGCCGCCTTCAGCGAGGCCTTTTTTCACCTGCGCCAGATCTTTGTTCGACACGAGGCGCGAGGCCTGCACGATCTGTACTGGATAGCCGCGGAAGCGCTCGGTGAAGGTCTTGGTGTGCTGGCGCGCGAGCAGCGTGGTCGGCGCCACGACGGCGACCTGCTTGCCGTTCATGGCGGTGAGGAAGGCGGCGCGCAGCGCAACTTCGGTCTTGCCGAAGCCGACGTCGCCGCAAATGAGCCGGTCCATGGGCCGGCCGGAGGAAAGATCGTTGTTGACGGCGGCGATCGCCGCGAGCTGGTCGTCGGTCTCGTCGTAAGGGAAACCTGAGCAGAACTCGTCGTAGGGGCCGGTGCCGACCGCGAGCCGCGGCGCTTCGCGCAGCTGCCGCTCGGCGGCGATCTTGATGAGTTCGCCGGCGATCTCGCGGATACGGTTCTTCATCCGTGATTTGCGCGCCTGCCAGGCGCCGCTGCCGAGGCGGTCGAGCTCGACGCCCGAGCCTTCGGAGCCGTAACGCGACAGCAGCTCGATGTTCTCGACCGGCAGAAACAGCTTGTCGCCGCCGGCGTAATGAATCTCCAGGCAATCGTGCGGGGCGCCGGCGGCCTCGATGGCGCGAAGCCCGTGGAAGCGGCCGATGCCGTGGTCGACATGGACGACGAGATCGCCGGCGGCGAGGCTTGTGACTTCGGCGATGAAATTTTCCGCGCGCTTCGAGGCACGGCGGCCTCGAATGAGCCGCTCGCCGAGGATGTCCTGCTCGCTGATGACGGCGGTATCGGCGGTCTCGAAGCCGGCCTCGATGCCGAGCACGGCAAGGCCGATGTCGGGACGCGGCAGCGCTAGCATTGGCGGCCACGAGGCGACGTTCTTCAGATTGAGGAGCCCATGCTCGGCGAGCACGTGCGCCATGCGCTCGCGCGAGCCTTCGCTCCACAAGGCGATCACGGTGCGCTTGCCGGCGGCTTGCAGCGTTTGCACGTGCCGAGTAACCGCCTCGAACACGTTGGTGCCGGGCGTGCTACGCTCGGCGGTGAAGTTATGGCCGGCATGAGTGCCGATCTCAATCGTGTCGGCGGCGCCTTCCGGCGCGGCGAACGGCGTCAGCTTCGCGAGCGCCACGCCGTCGAGGCGTTCGCGCCACTCGGCTTCGGCGAGATAGAGCCGATCCGGGGGCAGTGGCTTGTACGGCGCGCCGCCGCCGTCCTGATCGAGCGCGTCCTTACGCGCCTGGTAATAGTCCGCGATCTGCGCCAAGCGCTCGTGCGCGGCTTCTTCCGCCAACGGCTCGATGGCGAACGGCGCGTCGCCGAGATAATCGAATAGCGTCTCGAGCCGCTGATGAAACAGCGGCAGCCAATGCTCCATGCCGGCGTGGCGGCGGCCTTCGCTGACTGCTTCGTAGAGCACGTCGTCGGGCGACGTGGCGCCGAAGGCGGCCACATAGCCGGTGCGGAACAATTTTATGGTGTCGCTCGTGAGCTGAAACTCGGCCATCGGCACGAGATCGAGCGCGCGCAACTCGGCATTGGTGCGCTGGCTCTCGGGATCGAAGCTGCGGATGGATTCCAAGGTATCGCCGAAGAAGTCGAGCCGCACCGGCTCGTCCATGCCGGGCGCAAAGAGATCGACGATGCCGCCGCGCACGGCGTAGTCGCCCGGCTCGCGCACGGTGGAGGGGCGGTTGAAGCCGTTGAGCTCCAGCCACTGCACGATGCCGGCCATCGGCAGCATGTTGCCCGGCGCCGCCGACAGCGATTGCTTGGCGACAAGGCCGCGCGCCGGCACGCGCTGCAAAATCGCGTTGACGGTGGTGAGCAGCAAGGCCGGCCGCTCGCGGCCTGTTATGCGCGCAAGCCGCGCCAGCGCGGTCATGCGCTGCGCGACGATGGCGGCATGTGGCGACACGCGGTCGTAGGGCAAGCAGTCCCAGGCCGGGAATTCTAAGACTTCGATGTCGGGAGCGAAGAAGGCGATGGCGCGCCCGAGCGCCGCCATGCGGCCGTCGTCGCGGCAGACCACCGCCGCCGAAATCGCCGGCGGCCTGTCGCCCGCGGCAACCGCGCGGGCGAGGTCGGCGATCACCAAACCCTGGGCGCCGTCGGCGATGCCGGCAAGCGTCAGCGGCCGGCCGGCTTTGAGCCGCCGCGCCGGCGATTGGGTTTGCGTCGGAGCGTGCGCCGTCACCGCTCCTCCTTGGCGCGGCCGCTGCCCGTGCCGCGGGCGTGAAAATCGCGCAGCTGCCGCAGCAGCGCCGTATTGTAACTCGTTGGCACCGCGACCTCGCCGCTGACCCAGGCGTAAAGGTCGGCATTCGGCACTTCGATCAGCCGCTCGAAGTCGTTTAACGAAGATTCGTCCAACCCCTCGATGTACGCGTCGGCGAAGCGGCCGACGATCAGGTCAGTCTCGCGCACGCCGCGGCGCCAGGCGCGAAACAGAAGCTTCTTGCGCCGCTCCGACAAACCCTCGCTCGACCGCTCTGTCATGGGGACCTCAAACGCCAATAGCCCGGACGCGGCCGGGCGTGGGGTATATAGAGGGCGATAGACGAGATGTCAGCCTTTCCAACCGTCACCCTGAGTTGCGAGCGTAGCGAGCCTCGAAGGGGGACGGCCCGGGCGCCTCGGCCGCATCCTTCGAGGGCCACCATAGCGCGTCGAAGGCGGCGGCCACCTCAGGATGACGGAAAATAGGTTGATGCGGCCCAACATCCTCAATCCGCTGTTCGCCACGCTCACAGCGCTGCCCGGCATCGGTCCGAAGCTGGAGAAGATCTTTGCGCGGCTTCTGAACCGCGATGGCGAGCCGCCGCACCTCATCGATCTGCTGTTTCACCTGCCGACCGGCTTCGTCGATCGCCGCAACCAGCCGAAACTCAGCGAAGTCGTGCCCGACACCGTGGTCACCGTCGCCGTCACCGTCGAGCGCCACCGGCCGCCGCCGCCGAACCGGCCGCGCGTGCCCTACAACATCGACGTGGGCGACGACACCAACACGCTGACCATCACCTATTTCAACGCGCGCAAGGATTATCTGCAAAAGCTCTACCCAATCGGCGAAGAGCGCTACGTATCCGGCACGGCGACGCTCTACGACGGCCACTTGCAGATGGTGCATCCCGACCGCGTGGTCGACGCGGAAGGCTTTGCGCAACTGCCGCTGATCGATCCGGTTTATCCGCTGACCGAAGGCCTGCACCCGAACCAGATCCGCAAGGCGCTCGATCTTGTGCTTGCGCGGCTGCCGCAACTTCCGGAATGGCAGGACGAGGCGTGGCTTGCGAAAAACCGCTTTCCCGATTTTGGCGCGGCGCTAGGCGCCATCCATCGCCCCGAGGCGCCCGACGCGCTTGAGCCCGAAGGTTTGGCGTGGTCGCGGCTTGCCTACGACGAGCTTTTGGCCGGGCAGCTCGCGCTCGCGCTTTTACGCGCCCATATGCGCGCGCGGCCGGGCCACGGCAGCAGCGCCGAAGGCCGCTTGCGGCAGAAGGTGATCTCAGCTTTGCCCTACTCGCTAACGCCGTCGCAGCAGCGTGCTGTCACGGACATCGTCGCCGATCTGGCGCAGCCGAACCGCATGCTGCGGCTTCTGCACGGCGACGTCGGTTCCGGCAAAACCGTGGTGGCGCTGCTTGCAGCTGCGACTGTGATCGAGGCCGGCCGCCAGGCGGCGTTGATGGCGCCGACCGAAATTCTGGCACGGCAACACCTCGCCACCGTCGCACCCTTGGCGTCGAAAGCCGGCATTAATGTCGCCATCCTCACCGGCCACGAGCGCGGCCACGACCGTCCGGAGATTCTCGCCGCCCTTGCCGCCGGCGACATCGATCTCATCGTCGGCACCCACGCGCTGTTCCAGGACGACGTCGCGTTCCGCGATCTGGCGCTCGCCATCGTCGACGAGCAGCATCGCTTCGGCGTGCATCAACGGCTCGCGCTTGCCCGCAAGGGCGAAGCGGTCGACCTGCTCGTGCTGACGGCAACGCCGATCCCGCGCACCTTGGTGCTCACTTATTTCGGCGACATGGACGTCTCGGAGCTTCGCGAAAAACCCGCCGGCCGGCAAAAGATCGACACCCGCGCCGTTCCACTGTCGCGGCTCGACGAGATGATCGAGGCGGTGGCGCGCGCCCTCGACGAGGGCCGCCGCGTCTACTGGGTCTGCCCGCTGGTCGAGGAATCCGAAACCACCGACCTCGCCGCAGCCGAGGTGCGTTACGCGGCGCTGCAAAAGCGCTTCGGCGACACTGTCGATCTCGTCCACGGCCGCATGGGCGGCGCCGACAAGGACCGCGCCATGGAGCGCTTCGCCTCGGGCGAGACGCGGCTCCTCGTTGCCACCACCGTGATCGAGGTCGGCGTCGATGTGCCGGAAGCGAGCGTCATGGTGATCGAGCACGCCGAACGCTTCGGGCTGGCGCAACTGCATCAATTGCGCGGCCGCATTGGTCGCGGCGCCGAGCGTTCGACGTGTCTGCTGCTCTACAAGGCGCCGCTCGGCGAAACGGCGAAAGCGCGCCTTGCCATCCTGCGCGAGACCGACGACGGCTTCCGCATCGCCGAGGAGGATTTGCGGCTGCGCGGCGAAGGCGACGTGCTCGGCACGCGGCAAAGCGGCATGCCGGGCTTCCGCATCGCCCGCATCGAGTTTCACGGCAAGCTGTTGAGGGCGGCGCGCGACGACGCAGCGCTGATGCTGGCGCGCGACGCGAAATTGCAATCGCCGCGCGGGGAGGCGCTGCGCGTGCTGCTCTACCTGTTCGCCCGCGACGAGGCGATCAGGCTGCTCGGAGCAGGCTAGCTATTCCGCCGGCAGCGGATCGGGCCCGTACCGGTTCGGACCGGACGTGCCTCTGAGACAGAACCAGACGATCAGCAGGATGGTGCCGATGACGGTGAGCATCAGCAAAAGCCACCACCCCGTCCGGTCGAGGTCGTGCAGGCGGCGCGCACCGACGGCCAGGCTCGGCAGTATCGTGACCAGGTCGAAGATGGTGTTGAGCGGCGATACGCCGCCGCCGGGATTGTAGCCGAACACGGCGGCATCGACGATGCCGGTCGCAAGCGCCCCGATGATCGTGAACAGCACCCAGAGCCAGTACTCGGCGCGGTAGGCGCGGCCGTTGAAGTTCACGTAGTTCGCAAAGCCCGAAGCGATCGCTTCACCGAAACCCATGGCTGCCCCTAGCCGTTGGATTGCGCCACGATGGTAGATCACGCGTGCAGACGCGTCCGCCTAGCCAGCGGTTGTAGTTTCCGGTTTGCGCGCGACCTGGGCGACACGCGCCGTTTGCGCCAATGCGGCGAGCTTTTGCTGCTGGTCGCCGCCTGGTTGAATTATGCCGGCCGACATCAACAGTTGCATCGCCTCTTCGACAGTAATGTCGATATCGACGACGTCGCGGCGCGGCACGTAGAAGAAGAAACCGGTGGTCGGGTTCGGCGTGCACGGCAGGAATACCGAGACGTACTCCTCCTGACCCGGTAGGCGCGACGTAA
>Ga0182041_10001055_pt1 | contig 13703 bp, 10 predicted proteins | sample flu12Cox44000178_FD_125967 | JGI IMG/M metagenome (GOLD analysis project Ga0182041, IMG submission 125967) | Lab enrichment of tropical soil microbial communities from Luquillo Experimental Forest, Puerto Rico - flux8day.12C.oxic.44.000.178 | ecosystem: Environmental > Terrestrial > Soil >...
GAGGAGTTCGGTGAAGCGCGGATCCTCCTGAAGGAACGCGAAGTCCTCGTCATTGCGCGCGTGGTAGCGATTGGCGCTATTGAGGCTGATGGCGATTTTCAGGTTGGCCATGGCCGCGTCGGCTTCGCCGGTGAGGCAGTCGAGGGCGGCAAGCGCATAGACGATGTGGTCGGCTTTGGCGGCGAGCTTTCTGGCTTTGTCCAGGCTCTCGCGGGCGTCGTCCCAACGACCCAGGTTCATCATGGCCACGCCGCGCTGATAGTGCTCTTCGGCGCTCCTCGGATTCTGTTCCTGCGAAGGCTTCATGCGCTGCTCGGCGATTTTCAGGTGCATGCGGGCGCGGTCGGCAAGTTCCTTGCTGGGTCCTTCGAGCACTTTCTCCAGCTCCTGCTTGGCCTTCGGAAACTTCTGCTGATGGAAAAGCGCCAGGGCATCATCGTAAAGCTTCATCTGGGCCTGAACGCGAGGATCGACCAGTTCGACACCGCCCCGCTGCGGAGGGTGGGGAGGAGCTAAAGGCTTGCGTTTCTGAGGCTTAGCAGCCTTACTGTGGGAGGACGGGGAGTGGGACTTTTTTGCCTTTACCATGCGGGGCACTCTAGCAGAGCCGAAAAGTAAGGTCAATCGAGAGAGAAATCGAGGTTTCTTCGAAGGCATAGAGAGGTTGCAGCGGAGCTCTGTAAGCGCTGGTTTATGAAAGGGTTTCGCAGCTCGGAACCCGCCGTAGCGACTCTTTCTTGTTGGCTACGGGAAACAAAGGAGTTAGAGCCCGAGCAGGCCCCAGCGCACCCGATGAACTGGCTCGGCTAGACCTGTGGGCGGTGACTACTTCAAGGCAAAGCGGAAGCGAGGATGTCGTCGAGTGTGGGATAGCGCGGGGACCAGTTGAGTTCGCGGCGGATCTTTTCCGAACTGGCGACGAGCGTCGGGGGATCGCCCGGTCTACGCGGAGAATCGATAAAGGGCACCTCCCGGCCCGTGACGCGGCGTGCCGCGGCGATGACTTCGCGAATACTGAACCCTGTGCCGTTGCCGACGTTGTAGGTACAGTGACCGAGGTGAGGAAGGGCACGGAGAACGAGAAGATGCGCCTGGGCGATGTCATAGATATGGATGTAGTCGCGGACGCAGGTGCCGTCAGGAGTCGGATAGTCGGTGCCAAAGACCTCGAGCGCCCCCGAGGAGCCTAGAGCGGCGCGCAGCACGTTGGGGACGAGATGAGATTCGGGATCGTGGCGTTCGCGGTGGCCGTCCCATGCGCCGGCGGCGTTGAAATAGCGCAGGACGGCGTAGCGGAGTCCGTGAATCTGGCGAAACCACTCCAGCATGATTTCCGTTTGCAGTTTGGATTGACCGTAAGGATTGACCGGGAGTTTGCGCGCGTCCTCGTTGATTGGGACGACTTCCGGGTATCCGAAAACGGAACAGGAGGAAGAGAAGACGAAACGGCTAATGTTGTGGCGCAGGCAAGCTTCGAGGAGCGAAAGCGTGGCGGCGGTGTTGTTGCGGAAGTAGAGAGCTGGCTTCTCTATGGACTCGGCAACCTCGGCGAAGGCGGCGAAGTGCATGACGGCGTGAACGGGCGAGGCTGTAAAAAGCTCATTGAGGAGCGCGGAGTCGGCGACATTGCCCACGATGAGACGGGCGGCGGAGGGGACAGAGTCGCGATGGCCGCGGGACAAGGTGTCCAGAACGGTGACCTGATAATCGTTTTGCAGGAGCAGCCGAACGGTGGCTCCTCCGATATAGCCAGCTCCGCCGGTGACTAAGATGTGTGGAGGCATGGGGATTCGTAAATTATGCCCCGGTACAAATAAAGGCACTATCTAGAGTTTTCTGCTTTTAGATTCCGCATTAGTCGCCCACCCTGCTAGCTAGCGCCAACGGAAACGGTGACCAGTTCGGCTGAGCTTACCCATAGGAAAGAAACGACGGTATGGTTCAAGGATTCCGCTTATCGGTTGCAATACCCGTTCACAACGAGGAAAGCGCTTTGCCGGAGCTGCTACGACGTCTCGGCAATGTTCTGTCAAGTTTGGGCGACGGCAAACACGAAATGATTTTCGTGGACGACGGCAGCATCGACCGAAGTTTGCAGATCCTCGAAGTTGCCTCAAAAAGCGATCCGCGCATTGTGGTGCTAGCGCTTTCTCGCAACTTCGGGCATCAAGCCGCAATCAGCGCCGCTTTGGACCAGGCCAAGGGAGACGCCGTTGTCGTGATGGACGGAGACTTGCAGGACCCTCCCGAAGTGATTCCGCGGTTTGTTGAAAAACACCTGCAAGGGTTTGACGTTGTATACGCCAAGAGAATCCGTCGCAAGGAGCCATGGCTGTTAAGGCTGTGCTACTACGTGTTCTACAGAGCGATGGCGAAGCTATCGGACATTCACTTGCCACTCGATTCGGGAGACTTTGGATTGATGTCGCGGACGGTAATCGAGCACCTGAATTCAATGCCTGAGCATCATCGGTATCTGCGCGGAATGCGAAGCTGGGTGGGATTCTCTCAGGTCGGAGTGGACGTCGAACGAGGAGCGCGACACTCCGGCAAAAGCAAATACAGCTTGAAACGGCTTTTGGGGCTGGCGTTTGACGGGCTTTTTGCATTCTCAATCGTGCCGATCCGAGCGGCTGCAATCATAGGGGCATCGGCAATTTCCATCTCGCTGCTTTATCTGCTTTACGCACTGTACGCGAAGCTGATCCTCCGAGAATCGCCGCAAGGATTTACTGCACTGGTTGTTGCAATAACATTCTTTTCCGGAATCTTACTTTTCTTTTTAGGCGTGATAGGCGAGTACGTCGGGCGAATCTACGAGGAAACGAAGCGCCGTCCGCAGTACATTGTCCGTCGAAGAATCAACTGTCCCGAGACGAATGAAGATAGACCCAAAATGAGTTGAGAAAAAAGGGTGCCGAAAACAATCGAATACTTGTCGCCGCCGGCCGCGGTCAGCATGGCTGATCAATGGTTTGAGATAGCCTCGATCGACCATTTTTGGATCCAACGACGTTTTCGTGTTCTGCAGATTGTGGCGGGCAAATGTATGCAAAGGGCTGGCGAGATGGCCGAAATTGGTTGCGGAAACGGCTTGTTACAAAAGCAGATCGAAATAGGATACCAACGGAGCGTAACGGGCCTGGATCTCAATGAATATGCGCTGCAGAGGAATGTCAGCACCAGGAGCAGAGTATGTTGTTACGACATTCTGGATCGAAATCCGAATCTGAAAGGTGCATTTGATCTGATTTTTCTGTTCGACGTCCTTGAGCACATCGAGAATGAAAGTGCTTTTCTCAACGCAGCGCTTTTTCATCTGGCTGCAGATGGGAAACTAGTGATCAATGTTCCTGCAGGACCCTGGGCCTTCTCTGCCTACGACCGAGCGGCGGGTCACCTACGACGGTACTTGGCGGGGTCGTTGGCAAACGCGGCTCAACAAAGCGCCCTGGATGTAATTAGCTGGACCTATTGGGGCCTGCCGCTGGTGCCAACTTTGGCCATTAGGAAGATTTGGTTGTCCTTGAGCCTCGACCAAAGCTCGACAATCCGCAAGGGATTCGATTCTCGTTCACCGTTCGTTAATCGAGCGTTTGCGACTCTGTCTAGACTCGAATCGATTCCTCAGAAGGTGCTGGGAACATCCTTGATGGCGGTCTTGAAAAGACGGACCGCCGGTGGCTCCAATGGGCGCTAGTGGAAAGCCACGTGAAGACAAACTGCGCACCCCGCCCAACTCGTTGATCACAGCGCTGCTGATCTTTTTACTCGCATACTGCTTGATGCGGCTCGGCGTCGCAGCCCGTTTAAACCCTTTTTGGTATGACGAAATCTTGACGCGAGCCGTCGCTGCTCAGACCAGTCTGGCGGGCGCGATGCGAGCACTTCTCGACGGCGTGGATTCGCACACGCCATTTTTCTACCTGATCGAGTTTTACGCGTTGCGGCTCTTTAAGAACGAAGAATTTGCGTTGCGGCTACCGTCGGTGCTGGCGTTTGCGATCGCGCTACTCTGCGTTTTTACGTATGCGAAACGTCGGTGGACAGAGGTTGGTGCGTTGGGCTGTGCTGCATGCCTTCTGGCTACAACGGCCTTTCCGAGGTACGCGACGGAGGCAAGGGCATACAGCATGTTGCTGGCATTTATCGCTCTGGCTTTAGTTTGTTACGACCGCCTTCCGTCGCGAATTTGGACCATTGGCCTTGGGTTGAGTTTGCTACTGGCAGAGGCGGTTCACTATTACGCGATTTTTTCCGTTTTGCCGTTCGTCTTTGCGGAACTTGGCCATATCTGGTTGACGCGAAGCGTACGCTGGCAGGTGTGGGCAGCGATTGCCTGCCCGATCCTGCCGCTGGCCGTTACATGGCGATTTCTCGCAACGATTAGAAGTGCATATGGCGGACATTTCTGGGTCCATACCGGGTTGGAGGCCGTGCCGCTCTCCTATGGAGAATTGCTTTCTGTAGGCCCCGTAATGGGAGGCGTGGTTGCCATCATTTTGATAGCGGTCCAGGGTTGGGAGGTCTTGCTATCCTGGCGGCGGAAAAGCGTGTCGAACACGTCGGAAGCGGTCCTGAGGACCGGCCTGCTGTCGCTGCCGCTGATTTCCTTGTTGGTCGCAGTTTTGCTCCACGTCCCGATGCTCTCTCGCTATGTAATTGCCACTACGCTAGCCGTGGCGCTAGTTATCGGCTCTTTCCGCATCGTTCCGAAAAGTATAGGCGTCATTGTGTTTTCGTTTTTGGCATTCAACGTTGGGATCAGCGAGGCGCTGTTTTGGAACTCGTTTCGTTCTCCGCTCGCCGCCCGCCAAACGGTGCTGACGGAAAGGTTTATCGAAAGAGCGGGCTACCCGGAGCTTCCAGTGGTTGTCGCTAACGGTCTGGCATTTCTGCCGCTTGCAAGATACGGCTCGCCGGAACTGCAGAGCAGGCTAGCGTATCTCGTAGATGTCCATAACGCGTTGGAATATTCGCGGACCGACAGCATCGATGAGAACCTCATCCGGTTACGCCGGTACACAGCGCTTCAAGCAATTGACTTTTCCAAGTTTGAGCGCAGCCATTCCGAGTTCCTATTGTTTGTGCTTAAACTAAAACCCGACCTGGATTGGTTGACACCCTATCTGGAAAAAAGGGCACGTTCAATGAAAGTATTGGCGGAAGGTCGCGAAGGAAAGGTGTATCTCGTATGTCTGTGAGAAGCTGGGACTCAAGTACCGAGAAGCACGGACCTTGGGAATTGCAGAACCGAATTTTCGCTAGATTTAAGGAGAATGCCGCGGACGGACGCAGCAATCTGTGGAACGAGGGGTCGTCGACTTCGAGTCCCAAACGGAGGCGCTTAACGCACTTCAAGGCCGCATAGAATCAGCCAGAGCCGAAGTCACAGATAAATGGTTCACGCCGGAAGAAATCGGCCACGCGAACCAGATACTGGATACGACGGCCGGACTAATTCGGGAAGCCATGATGGCGCAAACCGTTTCGAAACAGTCCCTCGACGCCTTCGCGAAGAAGCTCGGGCCGCTCATGTTGGCCAATGCGTGGGACGCCGGATGTGCCCAGATCAACGCCACGCACGCCCAGATGATGACTTGGAAGGATTCATCTTCCGCCGACGACTGGCGACAGCTGATCACCGTAAACCGCGCCAGACATCAAGCCCGCTACCGGAATGCGGCCACGCTATACTTCAGCTGGCTCTTCGACGTAAAGGGAACTTCGTGGTCGTACCCGGGCGAGAGCATGCGCGTCATCTACGTGGAATCGCTCGGCCCGGGCGAAGATGCCAGCGGCGAGCTTGCAACCGTGCTCCTCGAAGCCGACGCAAGTGAGGCATTCTTCGGAGATCGCTGGAGGCTCAGCGAGGATATCTTGAGCGACGGGGCCGCAGCATGCATTTCAAAAGTTATCGCCAGCGAGCCGCTTCGAAAACTGACCTCAAGGGATCTCGCAGTGCATGCTACAAACGGAAGTACATGCGAATCGCTTCGACCAAGTTTGCCGGATTCAGCTTCCGCGAGCCAAAGGTCGTCTTCAACCCGTCTCCGATCGCCTGCCACAGCTCCTTGTTCTCCACGGGAAAGACCGCAAGAAACTTCCGCAAATCCTCTTGAACCGCACCTGGAACCGCCGGTCCCGCTTCGCCAGGAAGAGTCGCTGCAATCCGAAAGACGTCGGTACGGTGCTTCGCGATTTCCTTACTCCTTCCAGTTTCTCCTTTCGCAGCGCGCTCCGTCAGATCGAGCCAAGCGCGCGCTTTGAGGGGAATGAGTGCCGCTGGGTTGGCGAACGGCAAGTTCTTCTCCTCGTTGTGCTGCTGTCGCACCAGTTCGTAATAATCGTCGTTCAGCAATATGGCCGAGAGACTGGCAGAAACCTCATCGAGCTTTATCGGGACGATGTGCTGTCCTTCAGCGAGATCGATCTTCGCGGGCTTTCTGCTGAAAATTTCGATCATCGCGGGATATCTCTCATCTTCCGGCTCCTCGAAACGGTACAGCTCCCGCCCGTCGCCAGGAGGACGTGGATGGCTCTCAGTTCGCACTTCCGCTTTGTAGCGGCCCTTGTACTTGCCCGCGTCTATGAATTCCCAGAATCGCTTCGCGAACGCGTCGTCCAGCGCTTCCACGATGAGCACCATGTCCACGTCCTTGGTGCCGCGAAATGCGAGGCCTTGTGTCGCCAGCCATTCGTGGCAGGCTACGCCGCCGATGAGCACGAACGCTTTCCGATACTCGGCGAAGTGTTCGCGGAACAGATCAAGCCCTCGAATCTGGAAGCCTCTCAATCAGCCCACGAAGCTCTTTCTGCACGCGCTCGTCCCCGGATTTCCGAAGGCTCAAGTACAAGGAACAAGCATCGGCCACGCCGTTCTCCGCGAGTACCCAAGGATCGTACTTCCAGGATTCCATGCATGCGTCGGCATCGTCGGCACCGCCGCACCCGACAAGCTCGCCTTTTTCGAGGGCCGACCCCAACTCCCGGTCACGCATGGCGTAGGTGGCCACCGCATCCTCCGCAAGCATCGAGAGCCGGCTCAGCGCCGTTGTCCCGGAAGCGACCGCGCGCGCGCGCGGCTGACCCCAGCGCACCCACTGCGTCCTGCGAACCGGACTCGCCATCAGCGGCTGTGTTTTTTCCCATAGGGCTTTGCCGCGCAGCTCGAACTCCAGGAAGACCATTTTTCCTGCGCGCCGCACATTGCACAGCTTCGCATCCTGCAACTCGTCTTGTGCAAAGCTCATCGCCTGCGGTGAATACGCGAGTCGCTCGCCGAGCTGCGCCAACGGAAGGCGCGCGTCCGGCCGTCTTAGGATCTGATAAATGACGACGAGCTGCGAAACTGGCGACAGTTTGTCCTGTATTCGAGACGCCGCTTTCGAGAAGTGCTCTCGAAGGTCGATCATCAACATCGGGAGAAACATCTGCGCTCCCGGCACGATGAACGGAACGCCTTCCCGAACGAGTCGGTTTCTCACATACGACGGAAGTTTGGCCACGACCAACACGACCTCCTGCCCAATCCCTTGTCTCAGCATCGCCGCATTGCGGGCGTATTCGCTGGCCGAGAGTTCTTCGGGAGCCGCCTTTTCGAAGGCGAGCGGCACCCGTCGGCCGAACAGGTCCATCTCGGCGAATTCGTATTGCTCTCTCAGGAAGAGAGGCAGCGCCGCCGCCGGTGCCTCCTTCTGCAGCCTGGGCCTAAAACCGGTGACCTGCTCTACGTAATGGAGCAGAGCTTGTTCGTGACGGTTCATCACTACAAGAGAATAGCACACTACAAGTACTATTTGTAGTGAGCTGTATACTTGTAGTGTGTTGAAAATACTATCGTTAAATACTCTAACTTCAGGTCCGGCAACCGCTGGGGAACGGGAAGGGTCGCAAACTCATTATTACGATTATATTGGCAGCGCGGGACGGCCCTCGGACCTTCCTCTCACAATTCACCGATTTGCTGGCGCGGGCCGCAAAGAAAGCCGCATGAACTGGTCCGACGTTGGAATGCGTCTCGATCTACCAGGAAAGACTCGGTCCGCCGCCCATTCGGCCAGCCGCCCGCGAGCGCCGGACCTTTTTCCGGAAGGCATACTGTTCGCCAATTGCTGCTCCACCACTCGAAACCAATATCGACCCAGGCGCTTGCGCAGCCGGTTTATCAAACGATTGTGGCACCGGCCGACCCGCGTTCCGCTACCGCAGGGACACCGTTCCTTGTTTGCTTGCCGCTTTCTCATTGCGAGCAGCCTCACAAACGGCAAGACTTCAGACTGTCGCTTCAGTCCCAGCAACCGCCGCAGGTCCTCCGCAATGCCAGTCGGCCCATGCTCAAGGTCGTCAAACGGAGCCTCGCCGTACATTTTCAAATACGAATAGCGATACAGATACGGAATCACGCACCGCTCCACGAACCCCACAAGGGAAAGTCCTTCCGCAAGCATCAAACGGAGACGCGTTTCAGATCCTAAGCAGAGCGATCCATCTTGAAGGTGGTGGTAAGAAATCCGGATGCGGCCTCCCGTTTCGAACACAACGGGAATCCGTCGCGGGAACCTCTGGGAAATCCGAATCTCTACTTCATAGCAGTCACGGATCCGAGCTTTTCCGTCGATCTCAGCATTGAACGCCAGCCTGCCCGCGAGAACAAGATCGGAAACCTCGGGGATGATCCGCAGTCCGGGCTGCCGGACCAGAAGTTCCTCAAGCCGCCAACGCGTTGGAATATCAGAAGCGATGGCGATCTCCCCACGGCCGCGGCGTCGATACCGGAATCGCCAACACGGGGGAGCGCACAATGGCAGGGGCGCGGCTAGTACGGCCTCCTCCGAATGGCTGCAGCTGTTCTTCGCTAAGGACCACACCAAAGGTGTGGGCAATCAGATCACCCAACGTTTCATCGTTCACACAATCAGCGAGTTTCTTCAAATCGGCTCGAACCTGGGTGTGCCAACGCCAAAACGATCGTTCAAGGCTCGGATCCAGAGACCACTTATCGGCGTTGTCCTCGACGGGATTCGCAGGGTTTGGCACGTGCGGTTTCTCGGACCTCACAAAATGGGGCATCTTCTCCACTATGTTCGTCAGCGCAGCGAACAAGTCCGGTTCCCCCGCATAAGCGTGTGCGGCCAAGTTGGTAATGACCATGGATATAGGTGCAAGTCTGGGGCTCATTCGAAACATCATGTCGCGATGCCGTTTCAGAATCTGAATCGCCTGCTGCAGCGGAGTCTTGAACTCGTAGGCCGGCACATCTTCAACCGCGGCGTAGAGATTTCCTTTCACGAGTTCTTTCAGGCGAGGAAGAGCCCAGCTTCGCGCGCACTGTTCGAACCAGTCCGCGAACCTTCTCGGATTACTGCTGAAGAGGGCAGCGGAGACGCGGTCATAGTCCGGATGGCGCCTGTCGGTAATCGCCACGGCAAGCTGTGCAAGCTGCGGCGGCACCCCCACCGTTACGATCGCTTCCACTACGCGCCGATCTTCGGGCACACATGGGAGCGAATCCAAATGGAAGCTGAAAGCGTCGCTTTTTGGTGTTCGGCCTCAGCCAAAAACACCTGTCAATTTCTCTTGGAACTTGCATAGAACTTGCTGTGTTGCTGACAATCTTCTTGCCATCACCGACAGCGATTGGTTCTCATACTTTCGTCACAGAGCCCACTGCAGAAGTCTGTAAGGCGGGCGATTTGAACGTAGTTTGTGATTGCAGTTGCCATTACGATTTAGACAAGTTCTCGCTTTTATTCTGGCTCCAACGATGAAATCATCGGGACATGATGCAGCCCGGCGATTTTCGAAGGTACGCTTTTCTTGCCTTGATTAGCTTCGTCACTCTCTATCTTGAACTCGTAGTCATTCGCTGGCTCTCCTCTGAAGTCTTGATTTTCGCGTATTTCAAGAATTTCCCGTTGCTCGCGGCATTTTTCGGCACAGGCGTCGGATGCATTTTGGCCTGCAAAGGTCGGAATTATTTCCGCTTCGCGCCGATGCTCTTGCTCGCGGTTGTGGCGATCATCAGCTTATCTCGCTGGGGCGGCTATACGCACATCACTTTCATTGATCCCTTCGAAAATTACCTCCTGGGCGAATTTACCTTTGAGCATCCACTCATTCAAATGCTCAAAGGGATGGGCGCGGTACTGGGGATCTTTTGTTTGGTTGCCGCTCTATTTGTATCGCTGGGTGAAAAACTGGGAGAAGCTTTTCGAGGTCTTCCGCCGCTTCCGGCTTACAGCGTCAACGTCGGCTTCAGTCTGATCGGAATATTGGTCTTCGCACTGCTCTGCCGGGCGTCGAGTGGGCCGACAATCTGGGTCCTCTTCGCAATTGTGGCCTTGCTGCCATTTTTCTGGAAGTCCTGGTCGTCCGCCTGCTTCGCCGGCGTGCTCCTACTCCCGCTCTTGCTCACCCCGCAAACGGTGCTGTGGTCGCCTTATTACCGCGTAGAGGTCTCCCCTGTTGCAGTCCGCGGCCAGAATGGCACGTATTACCCGCTCGGCTACACTGTGACGTTGAATCACGATGGAATGGAAGGCGCTTACAATTACAACACGGAGTTTGTCCGCTCCCTCCCTTCCGACGTCCAGTACCAACTGACGGATTACTACAACGTTCCTTACCGAGTCTTCGGTCCGCGCTTCAATAAAATTCTGGTGTTGGGCGCTGGAGCAGGAAATGACGTCGCGGCTGCTCTTCGAAATGGCGTACAAACCATTGATGCTGTTGAGATCGACCCCAAAATCGTCGACGTCGGCAAACGCTACCATTCTGAAAAACCTTACTCCTCGCGGTTGGTGCGAACGCATGTCGCCGATGCTCGTGCCTTTCTTCGTGATCCACACAACCACGACTACGACATGATTGTATTCGGCGCAGTTGATAGCCACACAGCCTTCTCCTCGATGTCCAGTCTTCGTCTCGACAATTACGTCTATACGCTCGAGAGTTTTCAGGATGCTCTTCGCCGGCTTTCGCCGCACGGCATTCTGGCCGTCACGTTCTACTGCTACAAGACGTGGCAGATCGAGCGCGTGTTCAACGCTCTCTGGCGCGCCAACGGCGACAAGCCAGTAGTCGTCCATTCTCTCGGTTTTTGGCAGAACAATTTAGTAATGCTTGCGGGTCCCGGAGCCAACCGCGAGCAGCTCAGGACACTGCCCTACGTTAAAGAACAAGACGCCGATGATTTGGTTGGTCATGGTAGCGTCGAACCGACCTCGGATGATTGGCCGTTTCTTTATCTGCGCGAGCGCGGGTTCCCGTTTTCCTATCTGTCGATGCTCATTCTCATCCTTGGTTTCAGCTACGTCACCATAAAGCGGACACGCCAGGTCACATCCTCGAAATTCGACTGGGTCATGTTTTTCCTTGGTGCTGGTTTTATGCTCCTCGAAACCAAGGTCCTCGCCAAAGTCGCCTTGCTAACTGGCGCGACGTGGGTCGTCAACACCTACGTGATTATTACCGTGCTCATTATGATTATCCTTTCCAACGCCGCCGTCATGAAAGAATGGATAAGTAACATTCCCGCCAGTTTTGCGGCGCTTTTCGCCACGGTGCTTCTCGACTGGTATTTCCGCTTCAATACCCTCCGGTTGGTTAGTTCCCCTGCCATCAGCTTGACACTCGACCTGATTTTCCTTGCTCTGCCCATCTTTTTCGCCGGCGTCCTCTTCGCCACTTTTTTAGAGAGAGCAAGCTCTTCCTCTTCGGCACTTGGTTATAACCTGCTAGGCGTAATGGTCGGAGGAGTGCTCGAATACAGCTCTATGGCTTGGGGCATAAACAATTTGAACATGGTCTCTGTCGCCGTGTACGTGGCTGCAGCGTTCGTTGCCTATCGCGAATCCAAGCGAGCGTCTGTTCTGGGACCGATCGCACAGCCCACATCCTTCGGCAATTTCTAGCACACACGAACGGGAACATAAGTGCGGGGCTTTGCGTGCCTGAATCAGTCATAGGAAAATCGCAAATTCCCTCGCAAATTCTCTTCCCAGCGGCTTGATATTCCGATGAGCATTGACGTACTGAAAGCTGCCCAGCGCGCTGGATAGCATGATAAAGTCCCCTGTTAATTCCCTGATCCGAAGCCGTCACCGGGCGCTAACTTGCGCGAGGGTCTGATGGGTTACGCATTGGTGCCTGCGGTCCTGGTCAATTTGCAAACGGTAGCCCACATAACACAGCTACTGCGCAACCGAGGTTCATTCAGATGGGTGCTAATACTTGTTGGGCGGGACCCCAGGATGGCTCAAGTAAGGGGACATTTGGGGAGGTTTTTTATCCGGCTCTACGAGCCACACTTTCCGACTTCGATAGTAATCTAGCAGTGGGGCCGGGTCTAACCCCGGAATTTCCCGCGTCCAAATGATTTGTGACTCGTCGATGGCTGCCAAGTTGTAAACCCATTCGCGTGACACGTCGTGGTCGGGCCTATACCGTACGATAACAAGGTGTTTGCCCGGAATCGACCGCAACTGATCGGTGAAATGGGCGCGATCCCAATCGTAAAGGCAAGTAGTGCAGATACCGCCACTGTGAGTGAGCGCGAAAATCATGATGCGCATAAAAAGTCCAAATGTCAGTGTTATCACCGCTAAGCGAGTAATGGTCAGCCCAATGGGACGGTCGTAGAGAGTCCAGCAACGCAAATGCCGAACGGATTGCACCAGAACAAGGATTAGTCCGCCAAAAATCGGCGCGGCATAATGTGGATGGAACCAGGTAACCGCCAGAAGCCCCAGGAATGAAAGTGCGATTTGAATGAGAGGCAGTCTGATATGGCGATCGCGAAGGAGCCATGGAATCGCTAGAAGCGGTACCGTCAGCCAAGGGCCAATGAAAAAGGATGCGAAAGCGGAGATCTTTGTCTTTTCGATAGAAAGGGCAGAGGACAACGTTCCGTCGAACTGTTGCAAGAACCAGGAATTATAAAACACATCGAATTGCGGATTGTCGAACTTATGCGTCGGGGTGACGTTTTCCCACAGAAACACCGGCACGCGCATGAATTGGCGGTAGTAAACAGCCTCGGGAAAAGAGGCAAGGTGGCCAGTAAGCCGCCAGTTGTAATAAAGGGTGAATGCTAGAGTCAGAAGCAATGAGCCGCCGATCGGTAGAAGCACCTGAAGTGCGTAACGTCGCGGGCGATTGCGGAGGTATTCGACTAGCAGGAATACCCCAACGGGAATGCAGGAAATGGAACCTTCTAGCGGCCTGCTGTTTGCCAGAATGAAAAAGGCCACGCACAGAAGTGGAACCGACGGAACAAACTTTCCACTGGAAATACGCGGGAGCGCTCCGAGGATGAGGCAGGAGCAAAGCGCGGCTACCGAGCCTCCCCAATAGCTGTTCATCCAATACGAGAGCACACCGAACTGGAGTAAAACCAAAGCTCCGCCGAGCAAGGCCCAGCGGGCAGGAAACCAGCTTTGAAGCATCCAAGTGGCAGCTGCAACCATTGCTGCAGTGGATAGGAGGACGCCTATCCAAGGATTTCCGAGAATCTGGCCTAGGGCTAAGACTGCTGCCTGAGCGGGCGGATACATTGCGTGATAGGTGGGTGAGAAACTGAGATAGAAGGTCTCGAAATAGCGCGACATTGGATGAGGCGGGAAGGCCAGTTTGCCATGTGCAATCATATCTGCCTGAGTTAGGCGGACAAACTCGTCGTGAACATAGGGGCGTGGATACTC
>Ga0182041_10001057_pt1 | contig 13698 bp, 7 predicted proteins | sample flu12Cox44000178_FD_125967 | JGI IMG/M metagenome (GOLD analysis project Ga0182041, IMG submission 125967) | Lab enrichment of tropical soil microbial communities from Luquillo Experimental Forest, Puerto Rico - flux8day.12C.oxic.44.000.178 | ecosystem: Environmental > Terrestrial > Soil >...
AGAATCACAGGCCCTGTGAAATTGGGGTTCCACGAAGGCCGCACCGGGTTGCGAGTATCGCCGTCGTTCGAGGGGTTGTATGACAGTTGCGGAGTAAAGGGCAGTTGCCGCAGCCCAAGCGGGGCGAAATCTGGTTCGTCAAGTTTCCTTCCGATCCCCCTCAAAAGAATCCGCGTCCCGTTGTCCTGGTTTCCGTCGATGCGAGAAACCAACACCCGCGTGCCGAGACCGTGTTGGCCGTGCCCCTTTCCACCGCACTAAGAGATTCGCCGACGCACATCCGGTTACAGCCCGGTGAAACTGGTCTCGCTGAGGCGTGTGATGTTCAAGCAGAAGCCATTTCGACCATTCGGAAGCAGAGTCTTCAGCCATCCAGAACCGCTCTCAGAAGGCTCAGCGAAAGCACCATGCGGGAAATCGCTCGATGTGTAGTCCGTGCCAGGGGATTTGTGCCTAACGAACTCGGATGACAAATCAATGTGGTCGGCCTAGCCCTGGTGCCTAAAGAGCCCGAGCGGTCGCTGTTCCTGGCAGGTAACGCGAAGCGTGAGAAGACGACTTCCACCTTCATCGTTGCCAAGTTGGTTTGGCCCAATCGTCGCGCCAGGCAGGCCTTCGGGCAGACTACTCCCTTGAGAATTCGCCGAGCCAGGATCGCGCTTGCAGGTCCGTGGTGTGATGTGGTAAACGTTTACTCCCCAGAGCCCGGCAACCAGTGATGGTAGCCTTGGGATATGAGGTTCGTCACCCTGGTTCCACAAGCTCGAACAGGTTAAGGAAGCAACCCTTTTCACGTGAGCATTCGATTTTGATCGAATGACCGGGAGGACGTTCGATGTTTTCCTACGACCGACGACGGTTCTTGAGCCAGGCGTTGCACGCGGGGGCGGCCTGGGGCGGGACTTCTCTGTTCGGCGGCGGTTCCTTCCTGTCCGGCCAAGCTTTGCCGGGCACGAGCGACATGGCCAGGGTTTACCTGGACTCCCGCCGCGTCATCGGGGCGCTTGACCGCAACCTTTTTGGTTCGTTTCTTGAGCACCTGGGGCGCGCGATTTATGAAGGGATTTACGACCCGGTTTCGAAGCTGTCGGATGCCAACGGGTTTCGCAGAGACGTCATGGAAGAAGTGCGCCAGATGGGTGTTCCCATCATTCGCTATCCCGGCGGCAATTTCGTTTCTGGCTACAATTGGCTCGACGGCGTCGGCCCCAAGGAAAGCCGTCCGCGCGTCCTTGACAAAGCCTGGAATTCGATCAACACGAACCAGTTCGGCACGAATGAATTTATGGCCTGGTGCAAGGCTGTGGGGGCCGAACCTTTAATGGGCCTCAATCTTGGGACAGGAACCGCTGAGGAGGCGGCGGCTCTTGTGGAGTATTGCAACTCAGATCAGGGGACTAAATGGAGCGATCTGCGGCGCAAGCATGGATTTTCCGAGCCTTATGGTGTGAAGCGCTGGTGCCTGGGCAACGAGATGGATGGTCCCTGGCAGATCGGACATATGACGGCAACCGAGTACGGGATGAAAGCACAGGATGCGGCACGGCAGATGCGCTATGTCGATCCTTCGCTGCAATTGATCGCCTGCGGCTCGAGCGGGCCCTTTATGCCTACCTACCTGGAGTGGGACCGCGAGGTTTTGGAGCAATGCTACGACTATGTTGACGGGCTATCCTTGCATCGCTACTTCACGAATAGCCCGCAGGATACCGGAGGCGACAGCGCGAAGTTCTTGGCGATGAACTTGAGCATGGAACAGCAGATCGAAGAGACGATCGCGGTTTGCGACCTCGTACGAGGACACAAGCGCTCGCCGAAAAGGTTGTGGCTATCGTTCGATGAGTGGAACGTGTGGTACCGGGCGCGCACCGGCGACGCCACCAACGGGCATCGTCAGGAAGCTCCTCATTTACTCGAAGAGGTGTACAACCTGGAAGATGCCCTACTGGTGGGCGGCTTGGTCAACTCCCTGCTTCGTCATGCGGATCGCGTTAAGGTTGCCTGCCTGGCGCAGCTCATCAATGTTATTGCGCCCATTATGACCAATAGCAGCGGTTTGCTTCGCCAGACCATCTATTATCCTTATAAGTGGGCGCTTGAGTATGGTCGCGGGGCGGTCCTCAATCTACTGGTCGAATCACCGACTTATGAAGTTTCGAAGCTAGGCCAGGTTCCCTATGTGGACGTTGCGGGCACGATGACTGCTCAGGACGGAAAAGTCGCCATTTTTGCTCTGAACCGCGACCTGTCTAAAGCCCACGTCGTCGAGATCAACTGGCAGGATCGGACACCGGGGCAGGTGCTCGTCTCGACGGTCCTGACCGGAAGCGACCTAAAGGCGTTCAATACCTTCGATACCCCTCAGAAAGTTGCTCCTCAGACCTTCGCAAAGCCTATCACGAGCGGCGGCCGGACCAAATTGGAACTGCCGGCGCGCTCGTATACCGTCATCCAGTGGTCGGCCTAGCCAACCGTTCGTATGGGCGCCGGATGATTGGTTTTTAAGGCAGCGCCTTCGCGGCAAATGGCCGTCGATTCGCGCTCGATCAGCGCTGTTTTGAGCACATATTCAGACCCTTCCGGAAGTGGCTCCTCGCGTTCCACTTCGGCAAGCAGCGCATCGAAAGCAAGCCTTGCTAACTCCGCTTGAGACATTTGCACGGTCGTAAGTGGCGGGAGCATAAACTGTGCCAAGCGGATGTCGTCAAAGCCGACCACGGAAAGATCCCTAGGTATGGATATTCCGTCTTCGTAACACTTCCTCATCACTCCGATGGCCGTCATGTCATTGGAGCAGAGAATGGCTGTGGGCTTTTTGGTTAGGGCCAGCAAGTGGCCGCAAGCGATCTGGCCACCTTCCATGGTGTGGTTCCCTTCCACGATTAAATTCATATCCGGCTCCCGCCCAATATCGTGCATGGCCTTTAGAAACGCCTGCTTCCTGGCCATGGCGGACTTGAGAGTATGAGGTCCAGTGATGAAAGCGATTTTCTCATGCCTCAGCGCGGCGACATGCTGCACGGCCTGCCGAATGCCGGCCAGGTAGTCGATGCGCAGGTTGCTCACTCGCGGGCGGCGGGGTCCAACATCAACGAAAACCAGAGGAACCTGGCGCAATTTCAAGTCTTCCAGGAGGGCTTCTTCCATGCCGAAGGTCATGACCGCCACGCCTTCGACCTGACGTTCGATCATCCGGCGGACGGAACTCTCCATCTGCTCTGGATCGTTCATCGTCGAGGTCAGGAGAATCTCATAATGGTGTCGAACGGCGATGGTCTCGAAGACCTGCACGATTTCCGGAAAGAACGGATTCGTCAGTTCGGAGACAATCAGCCCGAAGATTCTGCTGCGGCCCGAGACCAGAGCGCGCGCCTGCGTATTGGGGTAATACCCCAGTTCTTTAATGACCTTCCAAACTCGTTGTGAAAGCTTGGGATTAACCGTCGGGACGCGGTTGATGGCGCGGGACACCGTCGCCGTAGACACCCGCGCGCGTCTGGCAACTTCATGAATATTTAAGGCTTGTTCTTTTGCCCTCACCGATTTGGATACCCGCAGTGCGAGCAATCTAACACGATTTGCCCGGCCCCGACTAGGTGCCAGCTCCTTTCTTTCATGCTTCTCTAAGCCCCAGCCCAAAAGGGGCTGGCATGTGCGTTCCCTGGTCAGGGTTTTCGCGGTTCGCCTTGGCCCTCGACGAGATCGATGTAGCGGTCCACCGGGAGGTTGCTGAATCGTTCCACGCGACCGCTTGGCTCGGGCCACCTCACCTCGACCCAGTCCATCTGGGTGCGCTTGCCTAGGCCCATGACTACGCGGGGATCGTGCGACGCCAGGTAACTTCCTCCTCCCGTTTTGAAGAGTGACCGCTTCAAGTCTCCCGCCCGCCAGCTAAGCAGTGCACCAACGGCGTCCGGATTGGCCCGCTTCGCCAGCAACCTCGCGCCAAGCCAATGATTGAGTCGGCCTGCTTGATTCTTGAGCAGCAACGGCGCCCCGTCGTTAACGGCGATGAGAACATCGAGGGCGCCGTCGTTGTTGAAGTCTCCAATCGCCATGCCGCGCGCCGCATAGGGCCTTGAGAAAAGCGGGCCGCTGTCGCCGGTCACGTTTTCGAAGCCCCGGCCCGTGCCGTGAAACAGCAACAATGGCTCGCGGTATTTCACTCCGCTGGTATGCTCTTCGATTTTGTCGTCCGGATGACCATTGGCCAGGAACAGATCAAGCGTGCCGTCGTTGTCATAATCGAAAAATTTCACTCCCCACCCGCTCATCGGCCGGGTGACCTTGCCGATGCCATACGGAACGGCCATGTCATCGAACGTTTCGTCGCCATTGTTGTGATAAAGCGAATACATCTCCTGATCCACGTTGCTAACGAACAAATCCATCCAGCCGTCCTGGTCGTAGTCGGCAGAATCCGCTCCCATTCCCGATCGCGCCCGCCCCTCGGCGCTATAACCAACGTTGGCCGCGAGACCCACCTCTTCAAACTTCCCGTTGCCGCGGTTCACAAACAAGAAGTTCTCCACGGTATCATTGGCCACGAACAAATCCGTCCGCCCATCGTTGTTAATGTCGCAGGCGACAACGCCCCAAGCCTTGCCCAAGGACTTGGCGATTCCCGATTCGCGGCTGACGTCTCGAAACGTACCGTCGCCGTTGTTGTGAAATAGCCAGCTCGGCATGGGATCGTAAACGCGCGGGATGCAATAGTAGCGCTGCCCGTTTTCGCGGTTGCCGCAGAACTTGTTCTTGGATTTATTGAAGTCCACAAAGCGGCAGACAAAAAGGTCGAGCTTCCCGTCGTTGTCGTAGTCAAACCAAACGGCGCTCGAAGCCCAGCCCTCCCGAGGCAATCCGGCTTTCCCGGTGACGTCCGTGAACGTGCCGTCACCGTTGTTACGGTAGAGAATCAGGCCGTTGTATTGCGTCACCAAGAGATCGGGCCAGCCGTCGCCATTGTAATCTCCAACGGCCACGCCCATCCCGTACCCACCGCCCGCCACCCCGGCTTTTTCGGTGACGTCCGTAAAAGTTCCGTCTCGGTTGTTCTTATAAAGCGCGTTGCGCAGCCCGGGATCGGGGTCAAAGAAATCACACCTCCCGCTGTTTACCAGGTAAATGTCCATCCAGCCGTCGTTGTCATAATCGATGAATCCACACCCGGCACCCACGGTTTCCGGCAAGTACATGTCCGGTGAGCGCCCGTTGCGGTGCACCCAGGTAATCCCGCTAACCGCGGGAGGAACAAGCTCAAAGGGAAACTTATTGGTGTTTTGAGGCATGGCGACCGAGCATGGCAATGTCGAGCGCGAGAGCTCGCTAGCGGCGAGGCCGGCGAGCAGGCGTTTCAAGAAGGTGCGGCGCGAGCCAGTATGTGGCCCTGTTTTCTTAATGACCAAGCTATCGGACTCCCCGAAGAGTGGAAAAGGCCGTCAGCGGACGAAGACCTGTGGGTTCGGCAGAAGCCTTTTCCCGCTGCACTTTGACCGCCCATCCTTTCCGGCGTTCAGTAAACGTTGCCTCGATTCTGCCGGCCTTGCTAGCATGTACGAGCATGCGCCACCGTAGCGAAACTGCGGAAATCCTCCGCCATCCCGCCGGGCATCTCGGACGCGGGCTTTGCTCCTTTGTATTTTGTCTTGCGCTCCCGATTCTTGCAAACGTCTGTCTGGCCCAGATGAATCACATCGAAAAGGCAGCAAACCTGCTGAACCAGGGACAAACAGACCAAGCCGAGACGGAAGCTCGGCAGGCACTAAACAATCCGCCCACACGCGCCCTGGCGCTAGCCATGCTTGGAACCATTCGCCTGCGCGAGGGCCGCTACGGGGAAAGCGAGAGTTTTCTGACCCAAGCGCTCGCGCTCGATCCACAATTGCTCGGGGCCAGGACAAGCCTGGGAAACGCTTACCTGCTCCAGAACAAGCCCGTTTTGGCGAGAAAATGCTTTCGGGAAGTCCTGGCGCGTGATCCTGGAAATGTCAACGGCCGGCTTGGGCTGGCCAAGGTCGAAGCATCTCTCGGCAATTACCGGGAGTCTTTGCGGGTAGCCGATCCCATTGTTCGTCAACTGTGCGAGTCCGACGACGGCGTACTCCTGCTGGCAACGGACTATGGTGCGCTTGGAAAAAAGGAAGAGCTGAAAGCTCTTGTTCGTAGCTGGCATGACTTGCCAGCGCCGCCCTCCGATGACTTGTCCTTCGAATTTGCCAAGGTCTTGATCGCCTGCGGGATGAACTCCGAGGCCAGGGAGGTTTTCGAAGACGAAGAGGCCAATGTCGCTCTGCATCCGTCTGCGGCTGCGGCCCAGACGCTCGGAGAGGGTTACCTATCGCTCGGACTTCTCGACCGCGCCGAGCAAAGTTTTCAACTTGCGCTCACCTTGCAACCTGCTTGTGCGATCTGTGACCAGAACCTTGCCGATATTGCGGAGAGACGGGGAGATAGCGAGAAGGCTCTTGCCTACCTGCTCAAGGCAAAACAGCAAGAACCGGAAAATCCACAAATCCTTTTCGAGTTCGGGAAAGTATGTCTTGAGCGGAATCTGCTGGAGGACGCTTTGCCTGCGCTCGAAAAGGCCGCTTCGCTGAACCCGGATCACGATCCGTACGTCTACGTTCTGGCCTCTGCCCAGGTCGCCAAAGGCGATCTGCCCAAGGCTGCCTCACTGCTCTCCGGGCTCTTGCGAAAGCACCCGCAGGACAGCGTCCTAAACTATGCGATGGGCGCGGTTTACTACCTCGAAGGAAATTACGGCGAAGCGGAATCCTCGCTCAAACAAAGTCTTAAAACGCAACCCGATCAAGTGGCCGCTTCCTATTACCTGGCGCTTACGTATGATTCCCTCGGCCGGGAGGACCAGGCGGTCGCTGTTTTTCGCGAGCTGGTCAAAAGCCATCCGGAACACGCCCCTTCGTATACCAAACTGGGAGGCATTCTCTTGAGACAGCACCAGTATGAGGAAGCCCAGCGGAATCTTGCGCGGGCGGTTTCGCTCGATCCGCAGTCCGCGGAAGCCCATTATCAACTTGGCTTGTTGCTGCGACGCCTCGGCAAAGTCAACGAATCGGAGAACGAGCTTCGAGAATCCCGCAAACTGGAAGCGGAGCGCAGTGCGCAGAGCGACGTGCGACTCCGATTGCTGCTGCCGGAATGATGGAAGCATGCCGGATGACTCCTCGACGAGCGGAATCAGGCGCAATTTGATGGTGCCAACCCCAGTATCGAGGCGCGATTTTCTTCGGCAAATCGCGCGGTGGGGCTCGCTCGTCCCTGCTTCGAAATGGTTGCCCGGTCTCGGTGAAATGCTGGCGCTGCAAAGATCGCCTGCGTCACCCGCCCTGCAAAAACCTGGCAGCGGTCCTAGTCCGGGGGCAAGTTTTCATTTCACCGACGTTACGGCGCAGGCCGGGTTAAGCCAGGCAAAAAATGTTTTCGGGGGTGTCACCCGCAAGCGTTACCTCCTCGAGGAAATCGGCTGCGGCCTCGCCCTCTTCGACTACGACAACGACGGCTGGCTGGATCTTTTCCTGGTCAACGGAACGAGATTCGAAGGTGTCTCCCCCGACCATCCGCCGACGAATTTGTTGTTTCGCAATAATCGTGATGGGTCCTTTACCGACATAACCGAGAAAGCCGGACTGATTCGATCGGGATGGGGACAGGGCTGCTGCGTCGGAGATTACGACAATGACGGCTTCGACGATCTGGTCGTGACCTATTGGGGTGGAATCGTCCTTTATCACAACAACGGAGACGGAACCTTCACCGACGTCACCGAGAAGGCCGGCCTTCGGCAAAAGGACCCGATGACTCGATGGAATACCGGCTGTTGTTTTGTGGACTATGACCGCGACGGCCACCTTGACCTATTTGTTGCCAACTACGTGAATTTCGATCCGCAAACGGCCCCTCTACCCGGCGACAATCAATACTGCCGGTATTTTGGCCTGTCGATCAGCTGCGGACCGCAAGGACTCAGCGGCGGGACGAATATTCTGTACCACAATCGCGGGGATGGAACGTTTGAGGATGTTTCCGAGCGATCCGGTGTTGTCGTTCCGCGCGGCCCCGCGACGCCCACTTTCACGAGTGAACAGTGGATTCCCGCGGGCTCTTACGGCCTTGGCGTGTGCGCAGCGGATTTTGACAACGACGGGTGGCCGGATATCTATGTTGCGTGTGATTCGGTGCCAAGCCGCTTCTACCGCAACAATCATGATGGAACATTCGAGGAAATCGGCTCCGAGGCCGGCTGCGCCCTGAATGAAAATGGCGTGCCGCAAGGAGGAATGGGGGTCGGCGTGGGCGACTACGACTGCGACGGCTGGCTCGATATTGTCAAGACCAACTACTCCGACCAAACCGCGAACCTGTACCATAACAACGGCGACGGAACATTCTACGACGCGGTCTTTCAGGCGGGATTGGGAGCCAACACCAAGTATCTGGGATGGGGAGTCGGGTTTTTCGATTTCGACAACGATGGCTGGGCGGATATTCTTATGTCGAACGGCCACGTGTTCCCCGAAGTGGACACCAAGAAGCTGCACGTAACCTTCAAGCAGAGAAAGCTCTTATATAAGAACCTCGGCAACGGGCGCTTTGTCGAGGTTAGTTCGAGCGCTGGACCGGCACTCAGCGAACCGCGGCCGAGCCGCGGTACGGCGTTTGGCGATTTCGACAACGACGGAGACGTCGACGTCGCGATCCTAAACATGAACGAGCCTCCTTCGCTTCTCCGCAATGATTCTCGCTCGAAAAACAACTGGCTGAAGGTCAAGTGCATTGGCACGAAGTCGAATCGCAGCGCCATTGGCGCGCGAGTGCGAGTTGTTACCGGGCGGCAGTCTCAAATGAATGAGGTGATGAGCGGCTCGAGCTATCTTTCCCAAAATGACTTACGGCTGCATTTTGGTCTCGCTCATGCTAAGCAAGCAGACTTAGTGGAAGTTCGCTGGCCACTGGGCATGGTGGAATCGTTCAAGAACATAGCTGCGAATCAACTGCTCGTCGTCGAAGAAGGCCGCGGCATAGTTCGGCGCGAGAAATTCACAAGCGAGACATAAGCCAAGCACTATTCCACCCACCTATCCGTGGACGGCCCGCGCAGCGGCGGGCCATCCACAGAAAGTGTCTTCCCGGGGTGAGCCTAGAAGAAGATTTGCAACGCCAGCTGGACGCGCCTCGGGATATTGCACTGGCTGCCGGTTTTGCCGAAGTTCGCGTTACCCAAGCCTGTGCCGGGAGGGCAGAAGAAGACCCGGTTCAAGACGTTCCCAGCATCAGCTTGGAAACGAACAAAGCGGGACTCGGCAAAGTAAGTGTCTTTCTGAATCGAGAAGTCCTCATTGTGATACCCGTACCACCGGACGTTTTCATCATTCCTGGGTGCGTTGCCGAAGGCAAACTGCCCGGGGAAAGTCCATGCCGCCGCGTTCAGGTAGGTATCCGCGTTGGGATCATGGAAGTTCCCCGTCAACGGGTTCGTACCGCTGACCTTGTTAGGGAATTGCGCATAGTTAAAGAGGTAACCACCAAGGCTGTTATTCGCCATCGTGATGGATAGAGGTCTCCCCGACTGATAGGTTTGGATGGCCGAGATTTGCCAGTTGCCGATGACCTTATCCAATGCGGTAGACGTGTTTCCTCCGATCCATTTGCCTTTGCCAAAGGGCAGCTGATACATCCAACCGAAAGTGAGAATGTGCGGCACATCGTCGGAGCTAACCGTATAGAGATTGCTCAGGTCGCTCGGATTCTGTACGGGGGGACCGCCCGAGCCTAACCCTGTTTCCGAACCGTTGTTCATGAGGTGCGAGTAAGTGTAGGCGACCCTCAGCTGCAGGCCACGGCTCATGCGCCGGTCTAAGCTGGCTTGAAAGGCATTGTAATGGCTCTTGCCGTTCGGGAAATATCGCCAGTTGATCTGCTGGTATTGGGGCCATGCTCTCAAGGCTTGCGCCAAGTCTCCCGTAAACGTGGGGTAAGGCGGCGTCGTGTAGCCTGCGGCGATCGCCGCGGCGTTCGGGACACCGTTGACGAACTGCCCGTTGGTAAGCGCGCTACCGAGCGACAGCACGCTCCCAGGGTTCATATTGTCATAAACGCCCGCAGAGCTGCGGCCGTCGATTAATCGCGTTCCATGATTCCCAACGTAGGCAATATCAATAGCCATGTTGGCGGTCAACTGACGCTGGAACGACAGCGACCAGTTCTGATAGCGCGGCATGGTGTAGGTATTGTGAGCAACCCCGACCGGATTGCCGCCGTTTGCCACATCGGCTCGGAGTTGCGGTGGAAGGACGATGGACCCCGCGGGCCAGCCGCAGGAAATGCCCTGCGCAGTCTCCTGGGGTGGACAACTGCCGGTTCCTTGGAAGTAGAACGCCGGCAGCAGACCATTGGTCAAGTTCGGCGCGGTCGGATTCGTTTGATAACCGTCCACCGGATAGGGATCCCACGAATCGGCTTGTGCTCCGGCGTAATAGATGCCGTAGCCACCACGGATGACGTTCTTATCTTTGAAGTTGTAGGCAAAACCAAAGCGCGGACCGACATTCCAGTTGCTGTTGCCGTTGGCTTTGGAGCTGTTAAAGATGGTCGCTCCGAGATGACCGACCGGGTTCTGAGCCGCGGGATCGAAAGTGGAAAAGCGCCCATGCTGTTCATACAGCCCTGACTGCCAATCCAAGCGTAGTCCAAAGGACAAGGTCAGCTTGGGGGTCAGTTTGAAGTCATCGTTGACCCACGGGGCGGCGTACTTCATTTTGGGCATGTAAGCAAAGGGTGCAGAGAAACCCGCACTGTTTACTTGTCCCAGGAGGAGAGAGGCAAACCCGTTCCCGGTCTGATCGCTTCGGTTAGCCCCGGTAGCGTCGAAAGCAGCGGTTTCGTTCGAACTGAAGTTAAAACTCCCGCCCGTGTTAACAGCCCAACCGGTTTGCGGGAAAGTCATATAGCGGTATTCGATGCCGGCCTTGACCGTGTGTTTCCCTGTCGTCCAGCTGACATCGTCAAGGAATTGATATCGGTTATTGATGTCGCTTCCGCCGCTGGCCCACGGGGTGCCATAGGCGGTGTAACCCTGGGATCCGCTGAAGTTGATGGAGGGAAAGCCAGCGTTGTTGAAGACGGGTTGGTTCGGCAGACCCAGCCCGAGCTTTTGATTCCAGCCGACCCCTCCAGCCAGCTGGTTTCCTTGCATATGCCACCGGTCGTAGGCCAGCGTCGTGTGATTGAAAACGTTGGGGCTAATCACCCAATTCATCTGCAAGTGCTCAAAATGGTTGGTGATGCGCTGGAAAAACCCCTGACCGATGTAGGTGTCGTTGGCGGCGGAATCAGTTTCTCCGTCATGCACGGTATTACATCCCTGTGGCCCACCGCAGTGCGCAATGCGCGGCCGGTTGTTCTGATAGTAGGTGTTGTTTATGGAGAATTTACTGTTGAACGTGTGATCGATGCGGATGAGCCAGGTTCTTACGTGAATCTTGTTATTGTCATCCGAAGTGCCCCCAAAACCGTTTACGGCGAGAGTATTGCGATCCGGCGCAGGGATAAGGGGAGCCATAAAAGCCCCGAGTGAACTCAGAAGCGGGTCGTTTGCCGGAATAATGTTGCCTGGGTACGGGTCTCGGACCGGCACACCATTGACCAAACGCGTTGTGGCTGGATTGTAGATGGCCCCTTGCATAATCGGCCGCCCAAGAGCGTCAACCATTGGATTCCCGTTGGCGTCGACTGCCTGCTTGCCAGTCAGAAACTCGCTAAAGTTGCCCTGCTTCTGGAGCGCCGTAGGAAGCGTGTTCACATACCCGGTGTTTACGATGCTGTGGTAATCGAGGCCGTCCACGTTAAAGAACCAGAACGTCTTGCCCCCGGTGTTAATCTTGGGTATTGGACCGCCGATGGCGGCGCCCCAGTTATCCTGCGTGAGCGGAAGTTTCTTATTGGGGATGGTCGGTATGCCGGCAAAAAAGAAGTTCCCGGCATCGAGCGAATCGCTGCTGTAAAAATTGTACAGGTTGCCGTGGAATTTGTCGGTCCCTGCTTTCGTGGTGTAGTTAATGAAACCGCCGCTAGTATGGCCGTACTGCGCCGAAAAGGTATTTTCGACCACGGTCATTTCTTGGACGGACGGAAATGGCACGGAGCTTTCCTGCGTCCCCTGATGGCCTTCCGCGTAGCCGAACGCGGCACCGTCAAACCAATTCTCGGTCGCCAGCGTTTGTCCGCCGTTGATTCGCGAAGTGAACTGGCTGCCTCGGAAAATCGCGTCACCGTTGGGCTGCATCGGTACAAAGCCAGGCTGCAGTTGCAGCAGCGACTCCGCCAGGCGGATGTCGGCGCCCATGGCTGCTGGGAGGTCGCGGTAGTACGACTCCCCAATGGTGTGTGAAACGGTGGCGTTGTCCGTGTTGATCTGCTCAGCTCCGCCCTCGACGGTGACACTCTGGGTCACGGCGCCCACTTCGAGCTTTACGTCCTGACGGTAGGTCTGCCCTCCGGTCAAGACAATTCCCCTGGTTGTAGAGGTCTTAAACCCTTCTTTCTCGACTATGACCGTGTAGTTGCCCAAGATCAGCGGCGGCGTGCTGTAGTTGCCGGCGCTGGTCGTGCCCACAACGATTTTCGTGCCGGTATTCTCATCGGTGATGGTGACCTTCGCGTCCGGAATGGCGGAGCCGCTCGAGTCGGTGACGATACCAGTGATAACCGCCCGGTCCGCCACTTGCGCATACATGCTGTGGCCGGTCAATGCAATCCCTGCACACAAAACCACGCCGAGAGAAAATGCCCGTATCATCTTTGCGCCTCCCACAGTAAAAGCTGGAGCCGGGCGTGAAACGTAGCGGAGTTGTATGAAACGGCCGTTGAGTTGGAGGTAAGCCCGTCGAGACAGTGCATTAGGAAACCGGGCCAGCCTACAGGACTACAACCTCGAAAATACCAATCGCCGGTTCCACACCCCCTTGTTCGGATTCACGCAGGAGTCTTTTCGCCAGAACGACCTTGCTCCAAACACCCCAACACAGGAAAAAGTTCAGGGATTTCGTTTGACGGGTTGGGTCGAGTAAACGTTTTCCTGAACATCTCGTCGCTTCTTACACCTCAAGCGAAGCGAAGTCAAGAAATTTCTTTGAAGCGGCAAAGAAAATCTCTGAAACCGTCGAAGAACCTTTGTACTCAGGGGCCCCAGGCCTCGGACCTAGAGAGCTGCCTGTACGGTCCTACTCATCGGCCCGCGATACCTCAAGGCAGTATTCGTTTACAGCGAATCGCCTTGGCGGTATCCTGTCTCGCGTCAGTGGCTTCGACGAAGGTGAACCAGAGCCTCTCTCGCAGACTCCATGAGACCGGGAGACATGAATCGCCTTGCAAAGTTGACGCGGGCTGTGAGCTTGGTCGTCCTCGCAATCGGGCCATCTCTTCTGCCAGCCTGCGCACAGATCATTCGGGGAGAGCACGCATCGGTCAGCCAGATTCAGGAAGAGATAAGCCGCCATCCGGCCGATTCCAAGCTTTATGTGAAACAGGGGCTCGCGTGTTGGGCTCGCAACGACTACGCACAGGCCTTCGAAGCCTTCGAGCGCGCGGTGAAGCGCGGCCCCTCTTCCGCGGAGGCACACAACTGGCTAGGCGCCGCCTTCATGCAGAAGGGCGATTTTCCGAATGCCATTGCTGAATTCA
>Ga0182041_10001067_pt1 | contig 13643 bp, 7 predicted proteins | sample flu12Cox44000178_FD_125967 | JGI IMG/M metagenome (GOLD analysis project Ga0182041, IMG submission 125967) | Lab enrichment of tropical soil microbial communities from Luquillo Experimental Forest, Puerto Rico - flux8day.12C.oxic.44.000.178 | ecosystem: Environmental > Terrestrial > Soil >...
ACCTCGTTCTCGACACCCCGGTGGTGCTGGAGCCCGACGACTCGGTGTCCGACGCGACCGCGCTGATCCACAAGCGCGCGCACGGCGTCGCCGTCGTGCTGTTTGAGGGCCGCCCCATCGGGCTGGTGAGCGAATCGTCCTGCCTGGGCGTCGACCGCTTCACCAGGGTGCGCGACGTCGCCGCGACCGACTTCGTCACCGCCCCCTTGGGCAGCGAACCGCGCAAGATCTTCGACCTGCTCGAGCACGCCCCGATCGGCGTCGCGGTGGTGACCAATGCGGACGGCACGCTGGCGGGAGTGCTCACCCGCACCGGGTCCATCCGGGCGGGTCTGTACACCCCTGCCACCGACGCGCACGGGCGGTTGCGCGTCGGCGCCGCCGTCGGGATCAACGGCGACGTCGGAGCAAAGGCCCGCTCCCTGGCCGAGGCCGGCGTCGACCTGCTCGTGATCGACACCGCACACGGGCATCAGGTCAAGACGCTGGAAGCTATCCAGTTGGTGGCATCGCTGGACCTGGGTTTGCCGCTGGCCGCGGGCAACGTCGTGTCGGCGGAGGGCACTCGGGACCTGCTCGGCGCCGGGGCGACGATCGTCAAGGTCGGCGTCGGGCCGGGAGCGATGTGCACCACCCGGATGATGACCGGCGTCGGCCGCCCGCAGTTTTCGGCTGTAGTCGAATGCTCTTCTGCTGCAAGGGAACTCGGAGGCCATGTGTGGGCCGACGGCGGGGTCCGGCATCCGCGGGACGTCGCGCTGGCGCTGGCCGCCGGGGCGTCGAACGTCATGATCGGGTCCTGGTTCGCGGGCACCTACGAGTCGCCCGGAGACCTGATGCGCGACCGCGACGATCAGCCCTACAAGGAGAGCTACGGCATGGCGTCCAAGCGCGCTGTGGTGGCCCGCACGGGCGCCGACACCGCGTTCGATCGCGCCCGCAAGGCGTTGTTCGAGGAAGGCATCTCGACGGCGCGGATGGGGCTGGACCCCGACCGCGGCGGCGTCGAGGACCTGATCGACCACATCACCTCCGGCCTGCGCAGCACATGCACCTACGTGGGCGCGTCGACGCTGGCCGAGCTGCACGAGCGGGCCGTCGTCGGTGTGCAGTCGGCCGCGGGCTTCGCAGAGGGCCATCCGCTGCCGTTGGGTTGGTGACTTGAGGATCTTGGCAGCTGAGACATCGCTACCATGTGAATTCACGCGAATTTGAGCACCGCAGCAACGCGCTGCGCGGCATCGAGGGAAAGGGATGACGTGCCGCAGGCACGCGCCGAGGCCCCCACACCGACCCGGGCCTTCGAGACGGAGCGGCGACCAGCAACGTCCCCGGCGCCTCGGGCAGCGTCAACACCGAGCCCGTCATGAACGTCACCGTCACCGTCATCAGCGTGCTGGCCATCGCGCTGCTCACCTTCGGCAACGCGGTCTTCGTCGCGGCCGAATTCTCGCTGACCGCCCTGGACAGCACCGTCGTGGAAGCCAACGCCCGCCGCGGTGGCCGTCGTGACCGCTTGATCCAGCGCGCCCAGCACAGGCTGTCGTTTCAGCTGTCGGGTGCTCAACTGGGCATCTCGATCACCACGCTGGCGACCGGATACCTGACCGAGCCGATGGTGGCCGACCTACCGCATCCGGCGTTGAGCGCGATCGGAATACCGGCCCGGCTGGCCGACGCGATCATCGCGTTCCTGGTGCTGGTGATCGTGACGTCGGTGTCGATGGTCTTTGGGGAGCTGGTCCCGAAATATCTCGCCGTGGCGCGCCCGCTGTCGACCGCTCGCGCCGTCGTGGGCTTTCAATCGCTGTTTTCGGCGCTCCTCACCCCGGCCATCCGCCTGACGAATGGCGCGGCCAACTGGATCGTTCGTGAGCTGGGCATCGAGCCGGCCGAGGAGCTGCGATCGGCCCGGTCACCGCAGGAACTGGTGTCGCTGGTGCGCACCTCGGCGCGCAGCGGCACCCTGGACGCCGCCACGGCCGCCCTGGTGCGGCGATCGCTGCAGTTCGGCACGCTCACCGCCGAGGAACTGATGACGCCGAGGTCCAAGATCGAAGCGTTGCAGACCGACGACACCGTTGCCGACCTGGTTGCGGCGGCCGCCAAATCAGGCTTCTCGCGCTTCCCCATCGTCGACGGTGACCTCGACGAGACCGTCGGCATCGTGCACGTCAAGCAGGTGTTTGCGGTTCCCGCGGCCGATCGCGCGCACACCCTGCTGACCACGCTCGCGCAACACGTCCCGGTGGTGCCGTCAACGCTGGACGGGGACGCGGTGATGGCCGAGATCCGTGCCAACAACCTGCAAACCGCGATGGTCGTCGACGAATACGGCGGCACGGCCGGCATCGTCACCGTCGAGGACCTGATCGAAGAGATCGTGGGTGACGTCCGCGACGAACACGACGACGCCACGCCCGACGTGGTCGCGGCCGGCGGCGGCTGGCGGGTGTCGGGCCTGCTGCGCATTGACGAGGTGGCCACCGCCACCGGATATCGAGCTCCCGAGGGGCCATACGAGACGATCGGCGGCCTGGTGCTCCGCGAGCTCGGCCACATCCCGGCGGCCGGGGAAACGGTGGAGCTGACCGCGTTGGACGCGGACGGCCTGCTCGATGCCTCGACGCTTTGGCAGGCGACGGTGGTCCGGATGGACGGTCGCCGGATCGACCTGGTCGAGTTGACCGAACAGGGCAGTACCGACACCGCCGCAGGACGGGGCCACTGATGAACGACGCCCTGGGAGTGCTGCTGGCGATCCTGCTGATCGGGATGAACGCATTCTTCGTCGGCGCTGAATTCTCGCTGATCTCGGCGCGACGCGACCGCCTCGAAGCGTTAGCCGAGCAGGGCAAAGCCAGGGCAGTCACCGTTATCCGTGCCGGTGAGCAGCTCCCGGCCATGCTGGCCGGCGCGCAATTGGGCGTCACGGTCGCCTCACTGCTGCTCGGCCGGATCGGCGAGTCCGCGGTCGCCAGCCTGCTGCGCACGACGCTCGGGCTGACCGGTATGCCCCCGGCGCTGCTGCACACGTTGTCGTTGATGATCGCGCTGGCGATCGTGGTGACGCTGCATGTGCTGCTGGGCGAGATGGTGCCGAAGAACATCGCGCTGGCCGGCCCGGAGCGCACCGCGATGTTGCTGGTACCGCCGTACCTGGTCTATGTGCGCGCCGCGCGGCCGTTCATCGCGTTCTACAACAAGTGCGCCACCCTGGTGGTGCGCGCGCTGGGCGTCGAACCCAAGGGCGAACTCGACGTCACAGTCTCCACCGCCGAGCTGAGCGCGATGATCGCCGAATCGGTGTCCGAAGGGCTGTTGGATCCCGAGGAGCACACCAGGCTCACTCGGGCACTGCAGATTCGTAACCGGGTGGTCGGCGATGTGGCCGTTCCGCTAACCGATGTCCGGGCGATACCGGTGGCCGCGGCCGGCTCCGGGCCGGTGGTCGGCGCGGTCGAACAAGCCTTGGCCCAAAGTGGTTACTCCCGGTTTCCCGTGGTGGATCTCGACGGACAGTTCATCGGCTACCTGCACATCAAGGACGTGTTGATGATCGATGACGACCCCAAGACGGTGATCGATCTGGCTTTGGTGCGACCGCTGCCACGGGTTCCGAAGTCGCTGCCGCTGGCCGATGCCCTGTCGCGGATGCGCCGCAGCAACAGCCACCTGGCCTTGGTGACCGACGACGCCGGTGGTGTCGTTGCGATGGTGGCGATGGAAGATCTGGTGGAGGACCTGGTCGGCACCATGCGCGACGCGTAGTGCGACTTGCCCGGGTAGGGCCGCATGGAGCCCGTATGATCTCCAACGGCCGCCGGTCAAAAGCGGGCTGGACCTGCTGTTTGGGGGTCGGCCGGGTAACGCTTGTCAGGCTACAGGTCGGTAGGCTGGCGACAACGCCTGTTGAGGGCCAGGAAGTTGCAACTTGGCCCGTTATGGAGGAGAAACATGACTGATCGCGTGTCGGTGGGGAACTTGCGCGTCGCCCGAGTGCTCTACGACTTCGTGAACAACGAGGCTCTGCCTGGCACCGATATCGACTCGGACAGCTTCTGGGCGGGTGTCGACAAGGTCGTCGCCGACCTCACTCCGCAGAATCAGGATTTGCTGAACCGGCGCGACGCGCTGCAGGCCCAGATCGACAAGTGGCACCGGCAGCGAGTGATCGAGCCGATCGATGCCGAGGCGTACCGCGAGTTCCTCGCTGAAATCGCATATCTGCAGCCCGAACCCGGTGATTTCACCATCACCACCTCCGGTGTTGACGACGAGATCACGAAGACGGCCGGCCCGCAGCTGGTGGTTCCGGTGCTCAACGCGCGGTTTGCGCTGAACGCGGCCAACGCCCGCTGGGGTTCTCTCTACGACGCGCTGTACGGCACCGACGTCATTCCGGAGAGCGACGGCGCCGAAAAGGGATCGAGCTACAACAAGGTTCGCGGCGACAAGGTGATTGCCTACGCCCGCGGGTTCCTCGACCAGGCGGTCCCCCTCGAGTCGGGTTCGTGGGCGGATGCGACGGGCCTGAGCATCGTCGACGGCCAGCTGCAGATCGCTAGTGGTGCGGATGCCACCGGGTTGGCGAGCGCCGAGAAGTTCGTCGGGTACAGGGGAGAGCTTGGCTCGCCCAACTGGTCGGTGTTGTTGGTCAACCACGGATTGCACATCGAGATCCTCATCGACCCCGAGTCACCGATCGGCAAGACCGACGGGGCCGGCATCAAAGACGTGATCCTCGAGTCGGCGGTCACCACGATCATGGACTTCGAAGACTCCGTGACCGCCGTCGACGCCGACGATAAGGTCCTCGGCTACCGCAACTGGCTCGGGCTGAACAAGGGCGACCTGGCCGAGGAGGTCACCAAGGACGGTAAGGCCTTCACCCGGGTGCTCAACCCGGACCGCACCTACACCACGCCCGACGGGGGTGAGCTCACCCTGCCCGGCCGCAGTCTGTTGTTCGTCCGAAACGTCGGCCATTTGATGACCAACGACGCGATCGTGGACGCGGACGGCAACGAGGTGTTCGAGGGCATCATGGACGGGCTGTTCACCGGCTTGACGGCGATCCACGGGCTCAAAACCGGCGAAGCCAATGGGCCGTTGACGAACAGTCGCACCGGTTCCATCTACATCGTCAAACCCAAGATGCACGGACCCGACGAGGTCGCGTTCACCTGCGAGCTGTTCAGCCGCGTCGAAGACGTCCTAGGCCTCCCGCAGGCGACGCTGAAGGTCGGCATCATGGACGAGGAACGCCGTACCACGGTCAACCTCAAGGCCTGCATCAAGGCCGCCGCCGACCGGGTCGTGTTCATCAACACCGGCTTCCTGGACCGCACCGGTGACGAGATCCACACTTCGATGGAGGCCGGCCCGATGATCCGCAAAGGTGCGATGAAGAGCACGACGTGGATCAAGGCCTATGAGGACGCCAACGTCGACACCGGCCTCGCCGCCGGCTTCAAGGGCAAGGCTCAGATCGGTAAAGGCATGTGGGCGATGACCGAGCTGATGGCCGACATGGTCGAGCAGAAGATCGGCCAGCCGAAGGCGGGCGCCACCACTGCGTGGGTCCCTTCGCCGACGGCGGCGACCCTGCACGCGATGCATTACCACTACGTCGATGTCGGCGCCGTGCAGGAAGAGCTAGCGGGCAAGAAGCGGACCACCATTGACGAGCTGCTGACCATTCCGCTCGCCAAAGAATTGGCCTGGGCCTCAGAGGAGATCCGCGAGGAGGTGGACAACAACTGCCAGTCCATCCTCGGCTATGTGGTGCGCTGGGTCGAGCAGGGTGTCGGCTGCTCGAAGGTGCCCGATATCCACAACACGGCGCTCATGGAGGACCGCGCCACCCTGCGGATCTCCAGCCAGCTGCTGGCCAACTGGCTGCGGCACGGCGTGATCACCGAAGAGGATGTCCGGGCCAGCCTGGAGCGCATGGCCCCGATGGTGGATCAGCAGAACGCCGGCGACGCGGCCTACCGGCCGATGGCGCCGAACTTCGACGACAGCATTGCCTTCCTGGCCGCCCAGGATCTGATCTTGTGCGGCGGGCAGCAGCCCAACGGCTACACCGAGCCGATCCTGCATCGGCGGCGGCGTGAGTTCAAGGCCCGCGCCGCCGGTGACTGAAACCGGCTTGACATGCGGCAATGCGGTTGATGACTAGAATCTGCGCCGAGTACACAACGGGCCACGTGGTGGTCGGACGGAAAGGCGGCGGGCACCGGTATGGGTAGGCACAGCAAGCCCGACCCCGAAGACTCCGTCGACGAACCCTCTGACGAAGAGCTCGGCCACCTTGACGGCGGCTACCCGGATGCCGCGGAGTACCCCGGGTCGGCTCGGCCGCCGGGGGCCGATTACCGCTACGACGCGGGCGAGGAAGTCTTCCTCGCCGACGAAGGCGACTACGCGGACGAGGACGAGGACGAGGACCTCCCCGCCGAGGACACGTTCGCGGCCGGCACCTCCGACGACTATCCGGAATTTCCGCCGCGGCCGGCGGGCGCGGCGAGCGCGGAGCCCCCGCCGTCCCATCCCCCGGGCGGGCACCGGGGACTCGGCGCCTGGCGGGGCGGTCATCGCAGCGACGGGGGGCGCCGAGGGGTCAGCATCGGCGTTATCGTCGCCCTCGTCGCCGTCGTCGTGGTGGTGGGCACCGTGATCCTGTGGACCTTCTTCGGTGACGTCCTCTCCAACCGCTCGCACAGCGCCGCCGTGCGCTGCGTGAGCGGCAAAGAGACGGTCGCCGTCATTGCCGACCCGTCGATCGCCGATTCGGTGCAGCAGTTCGCGGAAAGCTACAACTCATCGGCCGGGCCGATCGGTGACCACTGCATGGTGGTGAGCGTCAAACCGGCCGGCTCCGACGCTGTCCTCGGCGGTTTTGTCGGCAAATGGCCCGCCGAATTGGGCGGCCAGCCGGCATTGTGGCTCCCTGGCAGCTCGATCTCCGCGGCCCGGCTCGCCGCGGCCGCCGGTCAGAAAACGATCACCGACAGCCGTTCCCTGGTGACGTCGCCGGTGATGCTCGCCGTCCGGCCGGAACTGCAACCGGCCCTGGCTAACCAGAATTGGGCGGCGCTACCCGGCCTGCAAACCAACCCGAACGCGTTAGCCGGTTTCAACTTGCCGACGTGGGGATCGCTGCGACTGGCTCTGCCGATGAGCGGCAACGGTGACGCATCGTTTCTGGCCGGGGAGGCGGTGGCGGTCGCGTCGGTACCCGCGGGCGCACCGGCGACCCAGGGCACCGGTGCAGTGCGCACGCTGCTGGGCGCGCAACCCAAGTTGGCGGATAACTCGCTGGCGGAGGCGATGAACGCGCTGCTCAAGCCCGGCGACGTGGCGACCGCACCGGTGCACGCGGTAGTCACGACCGAGCAGCAGGTGTTCCAGCGCGGCCAGTCACTGTCGGATCCCAAGAGCACGCTGGGTTCCTGGCTGCCGCCCGGGCCGGCGCCTGTCGCCGACTATCCCACGGTGCTGCTCAGCGGGTCATGGCTGACACAGGAGCAGACCTCGGCGGCCAGCGAGTTCGCCCGCTTCATGCACAAGCCCGAGCAACTGGCGAAGCTGGCCAAGGCCGGCTTCCGGGTTAACGGGGTCAAACCCCCGAGCAGCCAGGTCACCAGTTTCGCGGCGCTGCCCTCCGCCCTGTCGGTGGGCGACGATGCCATGCGCGCCACGCTCGCCGAAGCCATGGCCGCCCCGTCGAGCGGACTGGCCGCGACCATCATGCTCGACCAGTCGATGCCCACCCAGGAAGGCGGGAAAACCCGGCTGGCCAACGTGGTTGCGGCGCTCGACGGCAAGGTCAAATCGCTGCCGCCCACCGCTGTCCTGGGGCTTTGGACTTTCGACGGCCACGAAGGTCGCCCCGAGGTGACGCGCGGGCCGCTGGCCGACCCCGTCAACGGTCAGCCGCGCTCGGCGGCAATTGCGGCCGCGCTGGACAAGCAGTATTCGTCGGCCGGCGGTGCGGTGTCGTTTACCACCCTGCGGCTGCTCTACCAGGAGATCCAGGCCAATTACCGTGCCGGCCAAACGAATTCGATACTGGTGATCACGGCTGGGCCGCACACCGACCAAACTCTGGACGGGCCGGGATTGCAGGATTTCATCCGCAAAGCCGCCGACCCGGCCAAGCCGATCGTGGTCAATGTCATCGACTTCGGCGCTGACCCGGACCGGGCAACGTGGGAAGCCGTCGCCCAGCTCAGCGGCGGTGGCTACCAGAACCTCGCCACCTCGGCCTCCCCCGACCTCGGCACGGCGATCAACACGTTTTTGGGCTAAAAGCCGCCCGGCTCGACCCCTCGCGAGCGTAACGCCACGGCGAAAAAGCAGGCCGAAACTCGCAGTGGCGTTACGCTCGCGAGCCGGCCTGAAAACCCCGCCCTCAGCCGCCAGCTCGGAGGTGTCACGCCCGGCACATACGATCGTGGGCGTCACCGAAGGAGCGCTATGAACATCGATTTCACCCCGGATCCCCAGCTGTATCCGTTCCAGTCGCGCTGGTTCGACAGCTCGCAGGGACGCATTCATTACATCGACGAGGGCGACGGCCCGCCGCTGCTGTTGTGCCACGGCAACCCGACCTGGAGCTTCCTGTATCGCAATATCGTCGTCGCGCTGCGTGACCGGTTCCGTTGCATCGCACCGGATTACCTCGGTTTCGGGCTGTCGGAGCGGCCGTCGGGATTCGGCTACAAGATCGACGAGCACGCCCAGGTGGTCGGCGAGTTCGTCGATCACCTCGGCCTCGACGGCTACCTGACGATGGGCCAGGACTGGGGCGGACCGATTGGGATGGCGGTCGCAGTTGAACGTGCCGAGCGGGTGCGCGGGGTCATCTTGGGCAACACCTGGTTCTGGAAGACGGACGAGTTGACGGCGAAGATCTTCAGCCGGGTGATGGGCAGCCCGCCGATGCAGTGGGCGATCCTGCAGCGCAATTTCTTTGTCGAGCGGCTGATTCCCGCGGGCACCGAGCGCCGGCCCAGCGCCGTGGTGATGGAGCACTACCGGGCCGTGCAGCCCAACCCCGAGGCGCGGCGGGGCGTGGCCGAGATGCCCAAACAGATCCTGGGCGCCGAACCCTTGCTGTCGCGGCTGGGCCGGGAGGTGCCGGCCAGGCTGGGTGCCAAGCCCGCGCTATTCGTCTGGGGCATGAAGGATTTCGCCTTCCGCCCCGGCCCGACGCTCCCCCGGATGCGCGCGGCATTCCCTGACCACGTCATCGTCGAGCTGCCCGAGGCCAAGCATTTCATCCAGGAGGATGCGCCCGAACAGATCGCCGCGGCGATCATCGAGCGCTTCGGCTGACGGAATTCGGACTGCTCAGCTCGGTCAGCCCGTGTCCCGATGATTCCAGAGCCCTCGGCGAGTCAGAACCATTGTCCTACTCGTGTTCACACGGAGGTTCGAATGCCCGCAGTTTCCTCACGACACGCGATATGGTCGATGGTCCACGCCGAGCGCGCTGCCCTTGCCGATGATCTTGCCGGACTCGACCGGGACCAGTGGCGCCAGCCTTCGCTGTGCGGGCGGTGGACCGTCGAGGAGGTCGTCGCCCACCTGACTGCGGCGGCGAGTATCGGCAGGCTGCGGTGGATCGCCAGTGTTGTGGGCGCCCGGTTCAATTTCGACCTCCACAACGACCGACGTCTGGCGGAGCATCGCGGCGGCAACCCCGCCGAGACCCTCGAGCGGTTCCGTCGCGTGATTAGCAGCACGGCGGCGCCGTCCGGACACACCGCGGCATGGCTGGGTGAGGTGGTTGTGCACGGTCAGGACATCCGGCGGCCCCTGGGACTCGTTCGCACACCCGCGATCGATGTCGTCACCACGGTCGCGCGGTTCTACGCGTCCCGGGACTTCGCCGTGCCTAGCCGCAGCGCAACCGCCGGTCTGCGCTTGCAGGCTAGTGATGGTCCTTTCGCCAGCGGTTCCGGCGCCCTGGTGCACGGAACAACACTGGCTTTAATCATGGCGATGGCCGGCCGGCCAACCTACTGCGACGACCTGACCGGGCCGGGCCTGCCGATCATGCGAGGGCGCTGCAATCCCACCAATTAACCCGCCAAAAGCGCTCCGGCAGCCGAGTTCCGAATGCACGCAAACTGGCTTGCGGCTGCTGGCTGCCATCTATGGGGAGTGACGTGGGCAGGGAGTGAGGCCACCACCTACGGATCTCATTGACGCGCTGCTGGCTGGCGCCGCGAGCTGACCCTACGTCCACCAGGATCTAGGCCAGCGCGCAGACGGTGGCGATGCGGTTAGCCCATTCCTGCGTATCGCCGTTGCGATGTGGTAGCGAAGTCTCATTCGCCACGTTACCTGGGATCGGTAGCGGCAGGTCGGGGCTAGCGTGCGCCCATGGACCCGGTGAACCTGACCTATCCCGTCGAGCAGCGGATAGATCTAAGTCAAATTCCTCCTGCCCTTTCTTTTCTCTGGCATCTGGTCATTCACCACCCCGTGGTATCCGCAATTGTCGTCGGAGCCTGGGTGCTTTACTCCGTGTGGGCCTACAAGTGGTCGAAGCGACAGCCGCACGAGCCAAAAGATGAAAGGGCCACACTGAGAGGAACCGCGCAGGTTCTATCGTTTAAAAAGACCAGGGGCGAGGCATGGAATGCAGGCTATTTGTTTCTTCCCGCCATTTACGTTCGCGAGCCGAGAAAGACGCGGCGCTATTTGTGCATAATCAAGCTGGCAGTGCATATCCCTGGTCGCGAACAGTGCGTGACCGTCGTGAGAAAACTTCTCGGACCCGCCGAGCGAGCCGCCGTGGAGCCCGGCAAGATTGTCCAGGTGCGGGTTGATCCCGACGACGACCCGAAAAATGTTCGGATCGATTTCAACCAGCCGATCACTGGGCCGGCCCAGCTTTCGGCATAGAGTCCCGACCATCATCGCCACCAGCCGGAACATTTTCCAGCGTCGGCGCGGTCAACGCGATGGCGTTGGCGCAGCCGTGCTGTTTTCGGCGGTGAAACCTCCCCTCCCTGTTGGTTCGGTGCCCAAACGATGCCCACATTTTGCCCAAAGTCACAGATAACTAGCGTGATTTGTAGGGATGTCTTTTTGCTAGCTTAGCTATACTGTCGGGGAGTATTTGCAGGTAGCTGAATAGGGTTCGAGTTCCTCCGCCGCCGACGCCGGTCCGTACGGAATCGCCTGAGATGTCGTAGCGGTCGCGCTAAACGAACGCCTCCACCGGCGGACACGAACAGACCAGGTTGCGGTCCCCGTAGGCGCCGTCGATGCGGCGCACCGGCGGCCACACCTTGGGCCGGAAGTCCTTGCCCAGCGGATAGGCCGCCTCTTCTCGGGTGTACGGGTGATCCCAATCCGGGACCAGCAAGCACTCAGCGGTGTGCGGGGCGGCCCGTAGCGGATTGTCGTCGGCTGGCCACTCCCCCGCGCCGACGCGGTCGATCTCGCGGCGGATGGCGATCATGGCCTCGCAGAAGGCATCGACTTCGGTCAGGCTCTCGCTCTCGGTGGGCTCCACCATCAGCGTGCCGGCCACCGGGAAGCTCATCGTCGGCGCGTGGAATCCGTAGTCCGCCAGGCGTTTTGCGACATCGTCGACCGTCACCCCGGTCGACTTGGTGATCCCGCGCAGGTCCAGGATGCACTCGTGGGCGACCATGCCGTTCTCGCCGGTGTAGAGCACCGGGAAGTACTCGTCGAGGCGTCGCGCGATGTAGTTGGCCGAGGCGATGGCGGTCAGCGACGCCGCCCGCAGGCCGTCGGCGCCCATCATCCTGATGTAGGCCCAGGTGATCGGCAGGATCGAGGCCGACCCGTAGGGCGCCGACGACACCGGATGTCCCTGGGGTAGCTCCGGGGCATATGGGTGACCGGGCAGGAACGGGGTCAGGTGCGAACGCACTGCCACCGGCCCGACGCCCGGCCCACCACCGCCGTGCGGGATGCAGAACGTCTTGTGGAGGTTCAGGTGGCTGACGTCGCCGCCGAACTTCCCCGGCCTGGCGAGGCCGACCAGCGCGTTGAGGTTGGCACCGTCGATGTAGACCTGGCCGCCGGCGTCGTGTACCGCCGCGCAAATCTCGGCGATATCGTGCTCGTACACGCCGTGGGTAGACGGATAGGTGATCATCAGCGCCGCTAGCCGGTCCGCATGCTCGGCCACCTTGGCGCGTAGATCGTCGAGGTCGACGTCGCCGTTGTCGCGGCAGGCCACCACGGCCACCCGCAGCCCGGCCAACGCTGCCGACGCGGCGTTGGTGCCGTGCGCACTGGACGGGATCAGGCAGATATCGCGGTGTGGCTCGCCCCGGCTGGCGTGGTAGTCGTGGATCGCCAACAGCCCGGCATACTCGCCCTGCGAGCCGGCGTTGGGTTGCAGCGAGACGGCGTCGTAGCCGGTGATCTGCACCAGCCAGCTCTCCAGGTCGGCGATGAGACGGCGCAGTCCGACGGTGTCGGATGCCGGGGCGAACGGGTGCTGGCGGGCGAATTCCGGCCAGGTGATGGGTTCCATCTCGGCGGCGGCGTTGAGCTTCATCGTGCAGGAGCCGAGCGGAATCATGCTGCGGTCCAAGGCAATATCCTTGTCGGCCAGCATGCGCAGGTAGCGCATCATCGCCGTTTCGGTGCGGTATTGGGTGAACGCGGGATGGGTCAGGAACTTCGATGTGCGCGTCGCGATGTCGACCCGGCCCGGTTTGGTGGGCGCCACGCCGAACGCGTCGATGACCGCCGCCACGTGGTCGTCAGTGGTGGCTTCGTCGCAGGCCACCGAGACGTGGTCGTCGTCCACCTGCCACAGGTTGATGCCCTTCGTCTTGGCCGCGGCCACCACCTCGCGCGCGCGCCCCGGCACGTGGGCCAACACGGTGTCGAAATACCTGTCGTGCACCACCGCGTCGCCCAATGCGGCGGCGACGGTCTCGGCGTGGGAGTGCACGCGGCGGGCGATTGCGGTAAGCCCGTCGGCGCCGTGGTAGCCGGCGTACATCGCGGCCATCACCGCCAGCAGCACCTGCGCGGTGCAGATGTTGCTGGTCGCCTTGTCGCGACGGATGTGCTGCTCGCGGGTCTGCAGCGCCAACCGGTAGGCGGGCGAACCGTCGGCATCCAGCGACACGCCGACCAGCCGTCCCGGCAACTGACGGGCGTGCTTGGTGTGCACCGCCAAATAGCCGGCGTGCGGGCCGCCGAATCCCATTGGTACACCGAATCTTTGGGTGGTGCCGAAGGCGACGTCGGCGCCAATGTCACCGGGCGGTGCGATCAGCGTCAGGGCCAACAGGTCGGCGCCGATGGCGACCAGGGCGCCCCGGTCGTGCGCCTGCCCCACCAAGGCGGCCCAGTCGGTGAGCCGGCCGCTCGCGCCGGGCAGCTGGGTGATGACGCCGAAGAAGTCACCGTCCGGCAGGCCGTCTCGAAAGTCAGCGGTGACGATCTCGATGCCCAAGGGCTTGGCCCGCGTGGCTAGTACGGCCGCGGTCTGGGCGTATACGTCGGCGTCGACGGCGAGCCGGTTCGTCGTGCCACGAGCTGCACGGTGCATCAGCGTCATCGCCTCGGCGGCGGCGGTGCCCTCGTCGAGCATCGACGCGTTGGCGACCTCGAGGCCGGTGAGGTCG
>Ga0182041_10001078_pt1 | contig 13589 bp, 10 predicted proteins | sample flu12Cox44000178_FD_125967 | JGI IMG/M metagenome (GOLD analysis project Ga0182041, IMG submission 125967) | Lab enrichment of tropical soil microbial communities from Luquillo Experimental Forest, Puerto Rico - flux8day.12C.oxic.44.000.178 | ecosystem: Environmental > Terrestrial > Soil >...
ACATTGAGAGCCACCCCACCGGCCATGCAGAGATTGTCGCTTGGCGTGATAGCGTGCAGGTAATGGACCTTGGCCAGCAGGATTTCCTCCAGCACCATCTGGGCGCTGCGGGCGACGTCCATATGGAACTGTGTGATGTCCGATCCAGGGCTGCGCGGAGGCATTCCGAGCAATTGGATCAGATCATCGGAAAACATTATGTCGGCCTCGAGAAATGAATAGTAGTGCAGGTTCAATTGGAAAGAGCCGAGCGGGCCTTCCTTGATCATTTCCCTGATCTGGCCCGTGTATCTGGGCTGGCCATACGGCGCCAAGCCCATGACCTTGTACTCGCCCTCGTTGACCTCGAAGCCCAGGTAGCCGGTTATCGCACTGTAGAACAGACCAAGCGAATTCGGGAAATCGACGCTGTCCAGGCAAGTAATTTCAGCATCCTGCGCCGAATTGTAAGTGGTGGTCTGCCACTCGCCCACCCCGTCGACCGTCAGTACCGCCGCTTCCTCGAACCCCGAATAGAAGAACGCGCTCGCCGCGTGGGACAGGTGATGATCGACGATCTCTATCGCACCGTCGTAACCTGTAAGCAGCTGGATTTCCTCCGGACCAGTCCAAAGGGCCCGCGCCTGGATCAACGCGCGGCGGTTTGGCGCCGAACTCGGCAGCATGCCCATCCACAGTTGCCGACCCAGTTTCACGCCCGGGTTCTCGTAGAAGGCAACGCAGTCTATATCGGCGATCGTGAGTGCGGCATGATCCAGGCAATAGCGGAACGCGGCCGCGGGAAACGCCTTGTCGTTCTTAATCCGCGAAAATCGCTCTTCTTGTGCTGCCGCCACGAGCTGACCGTCTTGCAGGAGGCAGCAGGCAGAATCGTGGTAGCCGAAAGAGACACCTATGACGTTCACCTTCCCTCCGAGCAAGACAGCAGAGTTGCATTATCGAGACGACCAGGGAACTTCTGCTCTTCTTAAACCTACATTCCTCAGAAGACCATCAGTTTCAACGGCTGCTTGTGAACACAGCCACGAATGGCTCTCCTTACAATGTCCCGGTCGATTGCTGCTGGAAGCGCTGCGGCGGTGTGATAGCGTCCAGCACGGCGAGGCTTGCGGTCCGAACACCTTCTTTCGGTGCGCTAAATGCGGCGGCCGCGTTGGTTGTAGAACGCCACCGCCAATCGGCAGGCCGTGTCATGTTAGTCGCGATTAACCAGACCTCAGGCAGAGTTCAGCACGATGCCACTCCACTTTGCCCCCGCGCGCGGCTTGGTCTATCAGCCGGGCCTGGTAGCTGGAGCTCGTGTCAGAACACCGCACCTGATGTGGCGTACGGGCCAGGCGCGCTTCAGGAGCCGGGCGACGCTCTCCCGCAAGACCGAGCTGGCAGGTAGAAATGATGCATTTATACCCCTATACCCTCCGTCAGTTCGTAGTTCGGGGTTGGGCGAAGGCGGCATCGGTGCAGAAGCAGTGACGCTTCTTCTTGTGACGATATGGCGCGTTCATCGGTTCTAGCTCTAGCAGGCCGCGATGCGGTCGGCGGAGACAGCGATCTATGACTGGCGAGTTCCCTGGTTCGGGATCGTCGCCTTGGAGCCCGTCATGAAGATGATCCAGGCCTCGATCGGCCCGTGGCGCCTGATCGCCGACAGCACTAGCTCGCCCACCTTGGCCAGCATCGCCGTGTCCGACGACGGCGCATTCCCGACATCGACGCTTTTGCGCTCAATCGGCATCAACAGCCCCAGGCAGTAGCCACGCATCGGCTACTGCCGATCGGCATGACCCAGCACGGCTCCGAGTGCCTCGACAGACGACGCAAGCGCGCCTCACTCCGCTCCCCGTCCATTCCGGTACCCCCGATCCGGATGAAGATGGGCCTGATTACTACAGTTTGTGGGCTGATGTCTTAACCAGCTACATTATGTTGAGTAATTATGACTCAGTAAGATTAGTATTAATTCGACCGCACCGACCGGCTGACTGACACCCTGGATAAAGCGGAGCGCGCCGCTAGAGCTGACTCTTCCCGTCGAAATTCCGGTGCTTCGATCGGTGCAAGGTGCGCAAAAGCTAAAATTAACATATGAGAGACGCTACGTTAGCGCGACAGTGCCTCGCCCCCGAGTAGCCCTTCAGTTTATTCAAAGGCGGGATTCAGCAGGAAGAGCCGTGTTCCGTCCTCGTGCATCGCGGCGCCGGCCCGCTCTGAACACCAGCGCTGCCACATTTCGAGGTATGCCGCTTCGACGGCCCGGCAATAGCGCACGCCGTCGCCCCAATCCGATGTGGCCATTCGGGTGCGCAGGGTGGCCCTGAGCCGGGACAGAGATTCAAGATCTGCCGTTTTGGCTATCGCGAGTTCGACGTAGCCCTCCGGGCCGTCCGCCATGAAGTCGGTCAGACCCAACGGGGCCAGGCTTGTCGCCGCCCACCGAGCCGAGACCGTTTTCCCCGCCCATGTCACGACCGGAACCCCCATCCACAAAGCATCGAGGGTCGTCATTCCTCCCGCATGCGGGAACGGATCAAGGGCAATGTCGATCGCATTGTAGGCAGCAAAGTGGGATACGCGGTCCGTGCCGCCGACGAAGGTCAGAACCGTCGCCGGAACGCCCTCCGCCTCGAATGCGTTGGCTATTCGCGTTCGCTGTGCCGGATCCGCCAATTGGGGATGCTTGAGAACCAGCCGTGCGCCGGGCAACCTTCGCAGAATGGCCGCCCAGGCGCGAATCGTCGGCTGGCTGATCTTTACCACCCGATTGAATGAACCGAACGTGACGTGCCCGTTCGCCAAAGCCGGCAGCGGGCCGACATCGGGCAACGGATTGGGCGTCCAGAAGCCGGTAAAGTTGGGCAAGTCAATGATGCGCTCGGAGAAAAGTCCCCGGTCGGCCTCCGGCACCAGCACCGGGCTGGCCAATAGGTAGTCCATCGCTTTGAGACCGGTGCCTGTCGGCTCGCCCCAAGCCGTGACCTGTATAGGTGCGGGTTTGCGGGCGAAAACAAGAAGGCGGTTGCCGGCCATATGCCCGACGCAGTCGACAAGAATGTCGATCCGATCCCGTCGAATCAGCTCGGCCAGCTGGTCGTCGGAAAGCCGTCGCGTTTGATGCCACTGATCGGTCCTCGCGCGCAGAAGCCCGGTCGCGTCGTCCTCGTTGGCGGTGTCGGAATAACAAAAAATCTCGAACCGCGCGTCGTCGTGATTGAGGATGGCATATCCGAAGCCATAAGCCGCGTTATCATGTCTAAAGTAGCTCGAGGCGTATCCGATCCTGATTCTTCGGTCTATTACGAGGTCGTTGTCGTGCTCCTTCCACAGCGAGCGGAACTTCTGTGCATGTTTCTTGTCCCATTCGGCTCGCTGCAACTGTTTGTCAGCCTCGGATACGGAAGGATCGAAATTAAGACTGAAAATAAGGGTGGAATGAAGCGCCGAGTCATCAGGTCGGAGCCTCAAAGCTTCTCTGAAGCATTCGAGTGCGTCCTCGCTCCTGCCGCGCAACCGCAAGATCCTGCCGCGGCTGATCAGCGCTGCAGCGAAATCCGGCTTGAGCGCGAGTGCGCGATCGAGGTCCGCCAGCGCTTCGTCCGAGCGGTGCAAGCTCCTCAGTGTCACAGCACGATTGTAGAGAGCAAAGACGTCGTCCGGTCTGATCTTCACAACGCGGTCGTAATAACCGAGCGCTTCACTAAAGCGACGTGTGTCTTGCAATGCGTTGGCGTGATTAAAAAGCGCTCGAGCGTAGCCGGAATCGAGAGCCCGTGTGCGATCGTAACCGGCAAGCGCTAAGCGTTCCAGCGCTCTGCGCGCGCTGGCTGTTTGGTCGTGCAAGTTTGTTCGCAATCGCCGAATCATCGGGGGGCGCAAGTAAGATCCGAGCAAGGGCTCCATCGCATTGTCATCGACGTTCCTGAAGACCCACCTTAAGCAACATGCGGAGGGGGTGCAACCAATCGGCCCGAGAGTGTCGGTCACCCGCCTTTCTTGTGCATACATCCCGGCTAAATCAAGGCCGCGCCATCTCGGTGGTTGTCGCTCTCTCGATGTGGCGCATGAGAACCTTTCTACGTAATGAACAGAAACGACCCGCGGCGAGCGCAGCGCCTCCTGTACGGCGAGCGGGAGGACCGTGCGGACCTACCCGGGCAATCCGGCACTCCCAGCCGGCTCCGGGTCGGCTGGTCCGATCCCTTGTCTGCGCGAACGCAAGCAGCAGCATTCGAGCCTTGACGGACATGTGCAGGATTAGGTCTATTCAACGGCGGCGCCGGCGTGAATTCCGCCGCCGCGGACCGGCTAAGAGGGTAATCGCGCAAAAGACTGGTCAATTACCAGTAAAGTACCGTTCAGACCAAGCCGGTTAACTTTTTTACCTGTTCTCGCAGTTAAGCTGAGAGAGACAATGAGTGATGATGGCATCTCGGTGTTCGGCCTGGGCAAGGTTGGCGCCGCACTGGTCGCTGCGTTGACCGCGGCCGGTTATCGTGTGATCGGCGTCGATGTAAATGAGGCGCTCGTTGGCTCGCTCAATGATGGCAGCTTTCGGACCAGTGAACCAGGCGTAATGGACCACCTGGCAAGGTTGACGGTGGGTCAGTTCCGTGCCACCACCCAGGCTGAAGAGGCGGTTGCCAACTCTGTAGTCAGCTTCATCGTCGTACCCACACCCGCTAACTCGCTCGGCGGGTTCTCCAACCGCTACGTCGAGGGGACGCTCGAAGGGATTGGGCATGCAGCAGCCCGAAAGCACGGACGTCACGTGGTCGCCGTGATCAGCACCGTGCTGCCGCGGTCGAGCCGCATGCAGCTCATCCCAGCTCTGGAAAGAGCGGCTGGCCGCCGGATCGGAGATCGCCTCGGCTATTGTTATAACCCTTCCTTCATTGCCCAGGGCGATGTGATGAAAGGTCTGGTGCAGCCAGAATACGTCTTGATTGGCGAAGCCGACGAGGCCAGTGGCGGGACCGTGGCGGCCATCCACCGGCAACTAGTGACTAACCAAGCGCCGGCGGTCCGGGTCACGCCTACGGAGGCGGAAATCACCAAAATAGCGTCAAATACCCATGAGACCATGCGGGTTGCGTTCGCCAACACGCTACTCGCGCTGTGCAACGAGGTGCCAGAAGCCAATGTCGACCGTATTACGCATGCGCTTGCATATCGGCTTGGTCACCGGTTCCTCAAGGGCGCGGTACCCTATGGCGGCCCCTGTTGGCCGCGCGACAACCGCGCGATGGCAGCTTTTATGGATCTTATCGGCGTCTCCTCAACCCTCCCCAATGCTATCGATCGCGCGAATTTTGAGCATGGCCACTATGCTCTTAGCCAAGTGCTAAACGTCGCGCCGCGCGGCGCGAGGGTCGGTGTGTTGGGGCTTGCGTATAAGCCTGGGACGCCAATGATCGACCGATCATTCGGGATTGATCTGGCGGGCTGGCTCATCGCCGAAGGCCGGCAGGTGGTCGGTTGGGACCCGATGGCCAACGATGAGGCCGCCGCCGCTCTCGGCGACCGGATCACTATCGCAGATTCGCCGCAAGAATGCCTTCTTTGTGACGTGACCGTGATCGCCTTGCCGCTTCCCCAGCTGGCGCCTCTGGATTGGTCCCAGGCGGCGAACACCACGATCATTGATTGCTGGCGGACATTGGACGTCTCACAGCGGGGCTACGCGCGAAAATACATTCCGCTTGGGATTCGCGATAAGCGAAAGAGCGACCCCCTCGAGGGCACGGAACGCCGCGACCGATTCGCTCAACTTATCGATTGACGCCGCTCCAAGGCCGAATTGCCGTTCCTCAGAGCTGTTGGGCTACCGAGAACATCTTGATAAAGCGCGGGATCGGCGCTCGATTGTAGTTCGGCCCAAGACGCTACTTGCAAACGGCGAACCCGATCCGCCAGCGACCGAGATTGATGGTAGCGTCTTTGGCAGCAAGAGGCCCAACGGCGACAGTCGACGGTGATGCTCATGCAAGCCACTCGCAACACCGACAAGAGCGACATCTCCAGTTCAACTCGCTGCCGCCGTAGCCGCGGACGTGAGTGGAGAACTACGACGGTCGCGATCAACCTGCTGCTCGATCCACCGATAGGTGACCGCGAGTCCGTCCGACAATGGGCGGCTGGGCGCCCAGCCGATCCGGTCACGGATTAGCCTGTTGTCGGAGTTGCGGCCGCGCACGCCGGTAGGGCCGGCGATGTGGCGGACCGACAGCGTCTTACCGGGATACCCGCATGATCATGCGCAGAAGGCCGTCGATGGTCACCATCTCCTCCGAGCCGATATTGGCCGGGCCGGCGAAGCCCGAGCACATCAGCCGGAGCTTTCCCTCGACGCACTCGTCGATATAAAGAAACGATCTTGTCTGCTGGCCGTCGCCCCAAATCTCGATTTGGTCACCGGGCTCGGCCTCAACAATCTTCCGACATAGCGCCGCCGGCGCCTTTCCTTTGCCGCCGGTCCAGGCGCCCTCGGGGCCAAAGATATTGTGGTAGCGGGCGATCCGCACCGCGATGTCGTGGTTGCGCTGATACGCCAGGTAGAGTCGTTCGCTGAACAATTTCTCCCAGCCGTATTCGCTGTCCGGAGTGGCAGGGTAGGCACTGTCCTCGGCACAACTGAAGTGATCCGGCTCTTCTAGGTTGTAGACAGGGTAGACGCGCGCGAAAGAAGAATAGAATACGCGGCGGATAGCGCGGCGGCGAATTGCCTCAAGCATATTCAGGTTGATCGTCGCTGAATTATGCAGATGTCCGCATCATTCTCGCCGATGAAGAGGTTGCCGGCGCCGCCCATGTCGGCGGCCAACTGGTGAACTTCGTCAAACCGGTGGTCGACGACGGCATAGCAGAAATTCGGGTCGCGCAAATCGCCGATGACGAAATCGTCGGCTTCGGTTTCGGCGAACTCGGGAAACGTTAGGTCGACGCCTCGGACCCAAAAGCCTTCGCGCTTTAGGCGCCGCACCAGATGGCCGCCAATGAATCCCCCGCCCCAGCAGACCAGGGCGGACCTCACCATTAACCTCGCCTCTATCGCAGCCTGCTTAAGCTAGCACTTTTGCGGCGAAAATGTCAGCCCGGAATGAGACCTTCTGGTCTAATCGCACTGACGCCACACCAAAGGCGCGGGCGGCGACGATGTCCGGGCGCCTTGACCCGCACCAGAGAGGGTACGGATCCAGCGCCGGCGGCGGCGTGATGCGATCGAGGGCAGATCTTTACGGTCGACAGGACCGGCGATTTGAACTGCCTCAAAGGAGGCGGTGGCAGCGGCGGACTCGCCGTAGATCAAGGCGTCGATCGCCGACGAGGGACACGAACCAGCGGCGGATCCAGAGGGACGGGTTCCGGTCGCCCGCCTTCTATGTTCTAATCCCCAGGGCCACAAGGAGAGATACCATAGCAGGTGGAAAAATGAACGCGTTGCCTTCCATCGAAGCCGTGGCCGAATTCTGGAATCGAAGGCCGTGTAATATAAGGCATTCCGCGGCTGAGTTAGGCTCGCAGCAGTACTTTGATGAGGTGGAGCGGCGGAGGTATTTCGTCGAACCGCACATCCCGGCGTTCGCGCAATTCGAGCGCTGGAGGGGCTGCCGGGTGCTCGAGGTCGGTTGCGGTATCGGCACGGATGCTGTGAATTTTGCTCGTGCTGGAGCCGACTACACCGGCGTCGAGCTGTCCCAAGCCAGCCTGGACCTGGCCCGCCTTCGCTTTGACTTGCTGGAGCTCGCCGGGCGGTTCATCCAGGCAAATGCCGAAGAGCTGGCCGCACCCCTTGAGCATGCGTCGTTTGACCTCGTTTATTCTTTTGGCGTGATCCATCATACCCCGAGGCCGGATGCCGTGGCGCGCCAAATCCGCCATTTGGTAAAGGACAATGGCGAATTCCGGTTGATGCTGTACGCTAAGGAATCATGGAAGAATACAATGATCGAGGCGGGCTTCGATCAGCCCGAGGCCCAATCCGGCTGTCCGCTGGCCTTCACCTACACAAGAGAGCAGATTCATCAGCTTCTAGAGCCGGCCGGATTTCGCATCGTCTCAATCGGCCAGGACCACATTTTCCCGTATGTAATCGAGAATTATGTCCGGTATGAGTACAAACTCCAGCCCTGGTTTAAGGCCATGCCGCGCGAGATGTTTCGTGCGCTAGAGCATCGATTTGGTTGGCACATGCTAGTCGTGGCGACGCCGGTTTGAGCATCGACGCGCCCAATGGGCTGTGGAGGCTGGAGGGCGGATCGCCCGTCGACCCCGTGTACCGAGAGGAGTTCACGTTAACCTCCGCGCGCGCAGCTTACTAGTTTTTCATTGAAGCAGCACTATACCGCTTGCTGGCGGTATCCGGATTGGCGCGGAATTTAAGATTTGCAGCGGGTGGGCCGGATAAACCTAGCTCCGCTTGCGATTGGCCAGGACGTTGCAACGGGGGTCAAACGATGCATATCGTTCACAAAAAAGCCGCTCGACATGGGCGATCACCTGGGAGATTTCGCATTCGCCAACTGACCCCGGGCCGGGAAGCATGAACATCATTGGAATTTCTTGCGGTTACCACGACTCTGCCTGCTGCCTGCTGCAGGACGGTCGGGTTACGGCAGCCGCTCAAGAGGAACGCTTTTCCAGGGTAAAGAACGACAAATCATTCCCTTCGACGGCTTTTCGCTACTGCCTGAATTATGCTGATCTCACCATGGCGGACCTACACTGCGTCGCCTTCTACGAAGATCCGTGCCAGAAGCTGAGCCGGCAGCTTTGGATGGGAATGCTGCCGGGATTGGCACCGGATCGGCGTGCCTCGATTCGGAGCCGGGCAATCGGAACGTATCCTCAGGAGGAGATACGACTGGTCACCGGGCACGACGGTCCGATCGAGATCGTTGACCATCACCTGTCTCATGCGGCTAGCGCGTATTTTTTTTCAGGCTTTGAGGAAGCGGCGATACTCACCGTCGATGGCGTCGGTGAATGGCCGACGACCACCTACAGCTCGGGAAGTGGCGCTGAGATCAAACGTCTTGGCAGCGTCGAGTTCCCGGATTCACTCGGCCTGTTTTACAGCGCGGTTACCGGCTACTTGGGGTTCGAGGTGAATGAGGGAGAATACAAGGTAATGGGTTTGGCTCCCTTCGGGCGACCAACATACGTCAAGCAAATACGCGAGATCATCGAAAACGGCCCGCGCGGACAGTTCAGGCTGAACCTGAGATACTATGCCTTCCTGCAGGCCGACAAGATGTTCTCCGATAATCTTCCCGAATTGCTGGGCAACCCGCCGCGGGCCCCCGAGTCGGAGATCACCCAGTTCCACATGGATGTTGCACGCAGCGCTCAGGTGGTGCTGGAGGAGGTGCTGCTCAGCAAGGCTCGTTATCTGCACAGCATCTTCCCAAGCGAAAACCTTTGCATGGCGGGCGGGGTGGCGCTCAATGTGGTAGCCAATTCAAGGTGCCTGAACGAGGGGCCCTTCAAACGGATGTTTGTACAACCCGCGGCCGGCGATGCCGGTGGCTGTCTCGGCGCCGCGGCCGTCGCGCATTTCAGGCGTTCAGGTGTCCGTCCACGCCAGCAACGACTGGAGCATGTTTATCTCGGCCCGGCGAACTCGGTGGACGAGACATGGCATGTTCTGCGTTCTTCCGGCGTCGCGTTTCGAGATTACCGCGAGGACGAAGAGGGCCTCATCGAAACTACGGTGGATCGACTGGTCGAGGGGCAGGTCGTGGCCTGGGTTTCCGGACGCATGGAGTTCGGGCCGCGCGCGCTTGGAGCAAGGTCGATCCTCGCCGATCCGCGGCGCCCGGAAATGCGGGACCGGATCAACGCTCTGGTCAAGCAGCGCGAGGCTTTTCGCCCGTTTGCGCCCGCAGTGCTGGAGGAATTCGCAGCAGAACACTTTGCTTTGGATCACTCTTCTCCGTTCATGTTGGAGGTCTGTCAGGTCATTTCACCGATCCAACTTCCCGCGGTGACCCATGTCGACGGCTCGGCGCGGATTCAGACAGTAACGCCGGCGGCGAACAAACGCTTTGCCGAGCTGATCAGGCGCTTCCATAATCGGACCGGCTGTCCGATCCTGCTCAACACATCCTTCAATCTGCGTGGGGAGCCGATTGTTTGCTCGGTTTCCGACGCGATTTCGACGTTCGGTCGCTCGAAAATCGATGCCTTGGTGCTCGAAGATTTTGTGATCGAAAGAGCTGATATCCCTCAGGCGTGGGAAACCTTTGGAGCCGGTCGCACCCGCCCCGTGCACGAGTTCACTGTGTATACGATGTTATGAGAAAGGGGTCGATAGCGGTTGCCGGCGAATTCTCCAAGCTTGAAGCGGGAGGCGACATGAAGAAAATTTTGAAGTCGATCATTCATTACCTGGGATACGAAGTCCGGGCTGTTCCGAAAACCAGCCGGTATGAAGTGTTCGAAGAGCCAGAAGCCCGAGACTACGAACAACTGAAATCATTCGCCGCGCGAGCCGCTCGGTTCTCTGCATCGGCGCAACAGGCCAACGCCATTCGCAATATTTACTATACCGGGTTGCTGTCGGACCAGCCGCAGACATCATATAGCCGATTTGAAATCGGCGACGAGAACACGTTGAGTTTGGGAGTGTGGAGACGGGAAAGCCCAGGCAAGAAGATGCCGTTTGTTCGCGATCCAGGGAAGAATGACGAGTGGTTCTATTGGGCAAACCAAGAACGTATCGAGCCAAAGCGGACCCGGTGGCGCGTTGTTCTGCTCGGAGAATCGGTGGCGAAGGGCTACTTTTACGATCCGCATTTCACTCCTGCGGGTGTGCTGCAGAAGATCCTCCAATCCGTGCTGGGACTAGGGAAGATCGATGTAGTCGATTTAACCAAGTCAAACTTGAGGGTGCCGGAGCTCAGATCCTGCCTCGGGCAAAGCCTCGCGTTGTTGCCCGACGTGCTGGTGATTTTTGCCGGCAACAACTGGCATCCGCATCTCGCGGAAGCCGACATCCCATACGTCGAGAGCGTGTTGCGGCAAGACGGCGTTCCAGGGATGAAAGCCTATCTGGACGCCAAGAGAGAACCGATCGCACGGAATCTGGTAACTCAAGCGAATTGGCTACTGGCGCCTCGGAATGTAAAGATTGTTTGGGTGATCCCAGAGTTCAATCTGCGGGACTGGGCGGATCCAGCTTCCGGCGCGCCCCTTCTCCCGGCTGACGGCAACAGGCGTTGGCGCGAGTTGGACATGCAGATGAGGCAAGCGGTTAGCGATGGGGATTGGACCTGCGCGCAGAACTCAGCTGAACAAATGACCAGGTTGGACGGCGGCACAAGCTCGGTGCCCCTGCGTGTTCTCGCCGAGTGCTGTCATGTCCAGGGAGATATTGCAGCCGAAAGGCGGTACCTCGAGCTGTGTCGTGACGCGGAGGGCTGGGATCCTTCGTTTTCGTTTTGCCCTCGCGTTTTCCTGCCGATCCAGAATGCACTCCGGGAAGCCTCGGCGCTTCCCGGCAATGCCGTCATCGATCTGCCGGAGATATTCCGGCGCCACCTCGGTGGGGAGTTGCCCGGCCGACAATTGTTCCTGGACTACTGTCACATGAGTGCAGAAGGGATTGCTGTTGCTGGTGCCGAGACGGCAGCGTGTATTTTATCGCTTGTTGCCGGCATGCCGCTATCCGCTCGCAGTCTTCTGGATAGAGCTCAAGCGCCGCCGGCGGAAATAGAAGGCAGGGCATCTTTCCTGGCGGCATCGCACAACGCCGCATTTTACCAGGGCAACGAAATCGTCAGCTACTGGTGTGGCCGCACGCTGCGCTTTTGGCCCGAATGTGCGCAACTGATGATGCGTTTTGCCGACTACATAACCCGTCGCGAGCTGCCGATGATGCTGTGCAAGCCGATGCTGGAGTTCGACGCGCTCGATCGGTTGGATACCAGGAGTTACCTTGGTCACGGCAGAATGCGGCGTCTTGACTTAACCTTCGGCGACGCGGCGGTCGCCGCGCTTGCCGATATCGGTATCGAGATCGGGCGTGAAATTGCCGATCTCCGCATGAGCGAGCATTCACCGAGGGGCGTGCCAAAGGAGCTGACCGAGTTTTTCTATAGTGCCGCGATACCCGCCATCGCCGAGCGCGGCTGGACGAGCCGCTCTTTCCCAACGAATCGCGGCTCGCACTCCATTTATGCCACGGCGTTCTGGGAGACATCGGTTTTTGTGTTCTTTGCCGAGGAAAATCAGGACCTCGTTATCACCTTCACTTATCGCGTCCGGTTGTCATCCTCGCCACACAGTGCCGTCGCTGTCGATGTCAATGGCAATCGTATCGCGGAGTTGACTGCTGAACCGACCTGGCGCACGCGGAGGATAGCAGTCCCAAGAGACTATATCGTGGAAGGCCTCAACAAGATAACGATCGCCTGGCCAACCGATGAACCTCATTCCGATGTCTTGCTGAATGAAGCGGCGGATGGTCTTCTTGCTATGCGGCTCCCCTACTTCTCCAGAGTCTTTGGCGAGATCCACACTTTATCGATTGGTTAGGACCCGAACTCCGCCACCGTGCTAGTACCTCTTGCGAAAATTCACGCAGTTGATTCAGCAGGCTGCCGAAAAACGCGAGTGAGTGCCGATCCATCTTTCGAGGAGCGCTCCTCGTTTGAGGCCAAAAAACCTACCCTTGCCGGCCGGTCTCACCCACGCTGATTATTCCTGAGTCGCTCACGGACTTAAAGGGCAAGGCTACTCGCTCGAGTTGAACCCAAATAAACTTCCGATTTCTTGGAGCGTTCCTGCTTCTGTGCCACCACTTGAATCTGCGCGATAGCCGCGCCACGCGTTTGGTCAATCGGCTCCCACTTTCCTAGCAGCGCTTCGCTGCGATTTAGCGCTAAATTGACCCGACGGATCAATATACGCCGTCATAGCCGGAGAGGCGGGTTCGCAACATGCGGCCAAAAGCCCGCTGTCGAAGTAATCCTAACCTGAACAGGAACTGGCCCCATCGGGTTCGCTGCATTAGGCGCCGATCATACCCCTCGTGTTGGAGCCGGGCTTCAATGATCTCAGCGCCGGGAAGCGCCCCAACAAGCGCTTGGATATCGTATGACACGGGCGACCAACTTTTCAACTTCCGAAGGTTAAAAGTTGCCTTATGATCAGAATTGAAAATTGAGGGCCCGATGCCTTGCTCATAAAGATCTTCGTCCGGAACGACGATGACTAGGTAGCCGCCCGGTTTTACGAGGCCCCACCAATTGCATAGCGCGATCTTGACATTTTTCATGTGCTCAAGGCAATGGCAACTATGGACACAGTCGAACGACTCAGGCTCGAAATAATCGAGTATCCATTGGGCATCGCCTTGGGGCAGGTCGAAGGGAATCGCGTTCGGCACGACAAGGTCGCTGCCACACCCGATATCGATCACCCGTCCAGAAAGATACCGAAGTTTGAATTCTTCGCCACGAATGCTGTTAGTCTTTTTTGCCTCATTCATGGAAGCCGCAACTTGTCCTTAGCTGCCGGTAACCAGGAAAAACTATCAAAAATCGGGGAGCGATTAAAGCATTGAGGTGCCGCGATCCGACGCAACGCGTTCG
>Ga0182041_10001083_pt1 | contig 13560 bp, 16 predicted proteins | sample flu12Cox44000178_FD_125967 | JGI IMG/M metagenome (GOLD analysis project Ga0182041, IMG submission 125967) | Lab enrichment of tropical soil microbial communities from Luquillo Experimental Forest, Puerto Rico - flux8day.12C.oxic.44.000.178 | ecosystem: Environmental > Terrestrial > Soil >...
CCATGCTTGTTCTAGCGGCACATGCACGAATGAGGTTAGGGTCGTAGCTGCGGCCGCGCTCCTTTGAACCATACCGCCGACCTTGCTGGAAAGTCACAGGTTATTCAATCCGTTTCAACGGTGCCCCGGCTTGTCTCTGACAGCTGGAACACTTAAGGGAACTCTGCTTAAGTACGTGCTTTGATGGGGCAGGGCCTTTAAGCGTGTGTGTGAGAGCCGAACGCACGACACTCAAAGGGCGGCAAAGTTGACTTTCCGGGCAAAGGCCCTTGCAGTGACTCTCTGCCTCTGATTTTACTTGGCGAGCTGGAGCAGTCGGGTCAGGTTGAAGGCCAGAGTTGCCAGCGTGAACTCGACGCGACCTTAGCCATGCCGCTCGTTCTGAACTGCCGCATACCGTACTCCGAACACCGGTTCCACCTCTGCCTTCCGCCGGACGTACGTCTCGCGCCCTGCCGGACTGCCCAGCTTGCGCCGCATCCGTCGCAGATGCGGACGGCGCACCGGCTCGCCGCCTGGTCCCCGCGCTGTTGTCCCGTGTTCAACTCGCGGGCCAGATTCGAATCCAATCCGGCACACAGCCGGCAATCCCGCGCTGCTCCGACTGCTTCAGGTTCTGCAGGGAGAAATACCCGCCATCGGCGACCACCTGCTGCGGCGGCGAGACACCCTACTGTTGCTCCACCTCTTGCACCATCGCCGGCAACGAAGCATTGCCCGTAGCCGCTTGCGTCACCCGCTGCGCCACGATGAAATGGTGGTGGTACGTAAGCGCCACCTCCGCCGTGTAGCCTAGCCCGCTCAGACCTTTGCTTTTACTTAGTCAGAGGTTCCTTAAGCCTTTCAGATCCAACAAGTCGCTTCGGTTGAATACGCTATACTTTGAATGACTCGATCATGGAGAACACTCTTGCCTCGCCTCATTACGCGCTCCTCCGACATTCACGCCGCAGGTTGCTTCACCCTGGAGGACATTCCTAAAGGTGCGATTGTGCTCGAGTACACCGGCGAACGTATCTCTAAAGAGGAAGGCGATCGTCGTTACGAGGGCCGCTCGTTTACCTACCTGTTTGGAGTGGGTAACGGCAAAACCGTGATCGACGGTCATGGCATGGCTATGTTCATCAACCACTCCTGTCACCCAAACTGCGAGATCGAGGAAATCGATGAGCGTATCTTCGTGAAAACGATTCGAAAGCTAAAGGCTGGCGAAGAGCTGACGTACGACTATTGGCTCTATGATGGCGATGACGAAGCGCCCTGCCAATGCGGCAGTCGGAATTGCCGCGGCAGCATGTACTCGCCTGCCGAGATTAAACGTTTACGTCGCAAGGCTGAAAAAGCGAAGAGACAAGCCCAACTCACCGCGAAACGTGCTGGAAGGTAGAGAACCGCTTCGTCCGATTCCGGAAGAAACTACTGTTGCCCGACTTGCTGGGAATAACTTAAGAGACTGGTTGTGAATAGTTCCCTAGGGACGGGATCGAATCGCCGACGCCGGCCTTTTTCAGTTTGTAGCTATCCTGTATTTTCAACAACTTGCACTCAGTGACGGCTGCGTAAGCCCTTCAAGGTGCGCGCGAGTACACTGCTCGCTTTCCACGGCATGCCGTCCTTCTATATGCCGCTGGGCTCTCTGCACGGTGTCAGGAATGCTCCCGGTCTGTTTTGTCAGCGATCCGCCCGGTCTGTACCCCGGGCACACCTCCACCCGTACCCCTGTTCAATTGGGGTATTACTTTGCGGCAGACCTTAAATGGCTCTGATGGCGATGAAAGCCGTCTCCTCGGGACCGCGCGTAGGTTCGCGCTAGGCTCCTGTGGGTGCACGTCGAGGGAGGAGGCAGTTTTCGACCTCCCGGATGCTCTTCGTGCTCCGTGGCAGAGCCGCTTAAGCCGACGTGGGTGGCAAGAACAAGCATTGGTAGTAACTTACCCACGCGCTGCAAGGCTTTGCGCTGGAGTTTTTCTAACTTACTGATTGCAAGACTAAAAAAATGGCCGTATAGTTGCACTACGATTCATGGCCTATGTCCAGCAGTAACCCAGTCGGCGAATACCCGCAGTTATCGTCTGTAAAAGCTGTGGGGAGGAGAATTATTGACTAAGAGGTTATTGCTTGCGCTGGCTTTCCTCGGACTTCTCATCACGTTCTCTCGAATCTCCTGGGCTGCTGCAATTACGTTGGGCTTCGTTGGAGTGAAAACCACGCCGCCCGTTGCGGTCAACAGCACAGGGGTTACGCTCACAGAAGCGCCGCTTCTATCCATTACCGACACCAACACTAACAATGTCTTCATCGTGCCCGGAAGCGTAAACATGTGGACGGGTGCTGCGTCCTCATACCTCTCCGCGGGCGGAGTGTTGACGGCAATGTTTTCGGCTCTACCGGGAATCGAAGCGCAAGCGGATTCTGCCAACTGCGTCGGCGGCACTAACCCGGGTGTGTGCCTGCAAGGAAGTCTGAATGGGAACAGGGCGTATGTGGCTTCCCAAAATTCGACCGGTTCCTTCCAGGCTCTGTTCCATGCCGATTATGTGAGTCCTTGGGTGACGTCGCTGTTCGGTGACCCGAATGCCTGGCTACCGCGTGGTTCGGACTCGTTCACGACTGGTCATAATAATTTCTCAAACGGCGGCACTACCGACAGCGCCACTGCAGGAGCGGGACAAGTCACCTTTCAAACTGTACCGGGGCCCAGCAGCTTGACCTTAATGGGTTCGGGTCTGCTCGGCCTAGCCGGTGTGGTGAGGCACAAGGCGCCGGATTGAAACGTCTGACGGCTTTTGACTATCCCGATTTTGTTCTGGCGATTGGAGTCCTCTTTGGTCAAGCTCTCATCGCCGTCAGTAAAAGGAGCCCAATGATTAAGCGAGCAGTTTCTTTACCGCCTGTATTGCTTTGGCTAGTTGCTCTGTCGATTAGCCTGTTGCCCACGAATCTTTCGGCTGGTTCACAGCCCAAAGTACTCACCAAACCAGATGTGCACTCCGCAGTCCACTTTGACATCTCAGCTCCTCTTCGTGAGATGGCGACGCAAGCCTCATTTCAACCGGGCGAACAGGAACACGCCGTGCTGCACCCGAAGTTGCAGCAGCTCATGCAAGCCGCGGCACAGGGGCACAAACCGCTACCTGATGGCGCACTTCAAACCACAACCGGTCCACTGGTCAACGCCTCGATTGGACTGAACCTTATGGGCGTAGGAAATGGATTCCCCGGTTACTCCGTGCCCGACGCTCCCCCAGACGTGAATCTGGCTGTTGGTGACACTCAGGTTTTGCAGTGGGTGAACGTGTCGTATGCAGTCTTCGACAAGAACACTGGGGCAATCATCCAGGGGCCAATACTTGGCAATGCATTCTGGTCAGGATTCGGCGGACCGTGCCAAAGCAGCAACAGCGGTGACATCATTGCCCAGTGGGACAAGATTGCACACCGTTGGGTGGCGACTCAGAACGTATTTTCCTCACCCTATATGACCTGCGTGGCTATTTCGACATCTCGGGATGCAACCGGTTCCTACTATCGGTTCGCCTTCCAGCAGCCAGGCTTCCCCGACTATCCAAAGTGGGGAATCTGGCCTGATGCCTACTATCAGAGTCAGAACAATTTCGGTCCATCAGGTGCTTTGTTCATTGGCGCGTATGCATGTGCCTATGAGCGGGCCAAGATGCTGGTGGGAGACTCCACCGCCAAGCAGATCTGTTTCCAAACTGGCACGTTCGATGACAGCCTGCTGCCCGGCGATCTCGATTCCGCTGCCTCACTTCCACCCTCGGGGCAAGCCGAGGCTTATCTAGGCAGCATCGATAACGGAAGCACAACTAGCGTCTACCAATATCTGTTCCACGTCGACTTTGCTAACCCTTCAAATTCAACTTTCACGGGCGAAGGCGGCACCATGCCAATTTCAGTCGCGGCCTTCAGTTTGGCTTGCGGAGGTAACGGAGCCTGCATTCCCCAGCCAAGCCCTGGCGAAAAGTTGGACTCGCTGGGCGATCGCCTGATGTATCGCCTGGCCTACCGCAATTTCAGCGGTGACCACCAAACCTGGCTGGTGAGCCACTCCGTCACGGCCGGAAGTTCGGTTGGTGAGAGGTGGTACGAGTTCCGCGCGCCGGAGAATTCCACAACGCTCTCGGTGTATCAGCAAGGCACGTTTGCACCCGACAGCAACTATCGCTGGATGGGTTCGATCGCGATGGACCAAAACCAGAACATTATTCTCGGGTACAGCGTTTCCAGTTCAAGTACGTTCCCATCGATTAGTTACACCGGGCGTGCACCGACTGATCCGCTGGGCACGATGCAGTCCGAGGCTTCCATTCAGCCGGGTGCGGGTTCGCAAATCAACACCTCCAGCCGCTGGGGCGACTACACCAGCATGGCCATCGACGAAGCTGACGATTGCACTATGTGGTACACGGCCGAATATTACACCGCCACAGCCTCGTTCGACTGGAGCACTCGGCTCGCGTCATTGAAGTTCAACGGCTGCGGCGGTCCGCCAAAACCCGATTTCTCACTGACAGCTTCGCCTAGCAGTCAAACTGTGGTTCAGGGTGGCAGCACGTCCTACACCGTCACCGCGACTCCACTGAACAACTTCAGCGGAACTGTCAACCTTACCGTCAGTGGATGTCCTTCTAACACCACGTGCACTCTGAATCCGATGTCTCTGACTCTTCCGCCGACCGGCACCTCAACACTGACTGTGCAGACAACTAATTCAACCCCGACAGGCACCTATTCGTTGACCATTACCGGAATGAGCGGGACGCTCACCCACAGCACGAACGTCACTCTGGTTGTGACGAGTGCGCAACCGCCCGACTTTTCGATCTCCGCCTCTCCTTCGAGTCGGTCGATCAACCGCGGCTCCAGTACTACTTACGCCACGACGGTGACCTCACGGAACGGGTTTGCCGGCACCGTGACCCTCAGTGTCACTGGCTGTCCGGCCAGCAGCACTTGCACGCTGACCCCGAGTTCAGTGACTTTGCCACCGTCTCCAGCGAATTCAACATTGACTGTCTCGACTACCAGGCGGACGCCAACCGGGACACGCACGTTAACCATTACCGGAATGAGCGGCAGCTTACAACACTCAACCAGTGTGAACCTAACGGTAACGGCTCACTAATCCCAGAGCACGGGGCGGACCTGCGGGTCCGTCCCTGCTCTGATCTACTTTTTCTTACTTGCCTGGAGCCACTGTGACTGACAGTGGCATTTCCGCCTTTGTGAAAGTTTCGATCTTGTCGTCGGTCAAGTTGCGTCAAGAGCCCCTAGCCAGTTTTGTCCTCTGAAAACCCCTCGAAGGCAACTGGCTTTGAGATCTCATACTGCGAGATTTAGCAGCCCATGGTTTGGTACTGCGCATTGTCTTGATCTGGAACCATGCTCGCTAGTAACGGGAACCTGGCGGATCAGGTGGTCGAGGTTCCGAAGCCTAGAGCCGGTCCAGTGGGGCGGTAGCTCTTCCCGGCGTGCCGCGCCGGATCCATCAAGACCGCGGCGGCGACTCGCGCGATGTCTTCGTTCGAGGGTGGCGCGTTGCGGCTATTGCCGTACATCCAGGGAAAGGCGCCGAAATGCGCTGCCATCCCGATCGTCACCAGGTAGGTGTCAGCGAAGAAGCCCGGGTTGACGATCGTATGCGCGACGCCGGGCGTCATCGAGAACAGCCGATCAACTAGCCAGTTCTGGCGCGTCGCGAAGGCGACCGCACCTTGAATCATGTACGGATCGTAGGGCGGACAAAAATAGGCGCGCTGGACGTCCTTCGGCGCGTCGGCTACGCGCTCGACATCGCTCAGGTCGGCGACCGCAATCTCGGCCCCTTGGGCCTTCAGCTGCGCGCTGCGGCCATCTTCTCGGCGAAGAGTGTGGCTGCCTCTAGCAGCCCGTCGGCCACGGGGTAGGTGAAGTACGCACGCTTGATATTCCGCAAGGCGGCCTGGACTGAAGCTGGATTCAGAAGATCGCCCTCGACCACTTCCGCACCGTCTTTGCGGAGTTCATCGGACCTGGAATCAATCTTATGAACTAAGGCGCGAACCGGAATGCCTTGCTTTGCAATAGACTTGCGACCTGGCGTCCGGTCGACCCTTGGGTTCCACCAGCTGCGCCGGTGACCAAAATTGAATGAGACATGGAAGCTCTCCTTTCGTGGCCCATAGGATGATATACATCATCCTATGGATGCGGATTTTTTAGAGGCCAATTGTGGTTGCTTCTCGAGTTGCATCTTAGGATGATCCGGAGCATCCTATACAAGTTGGTATGCGTTATCCTGCCAAACACAAACTCGAGACCCATCAAAAGATTGTGAAAGACGCCTCGCGACGTGTTCGCGCCGAAGGCATGAACGGCGCGGCAGTTGCCGCCGTGATGCGGGACACCGGCCTGACTGACGGAGGCTTTTACAAGCACTTCGGGAGCAAGGACGACCTACTCATCGAATCGCTGAGCGAGGCTTTCCGGGAATTCACCGACATCCTGGTTCGTGCTGCCCAACAGTCGCTTCCGAGCGAGGCGTGGAAGACAATTGTGAAAAGCTACCTCCGCCCCGAACTGTGCGAGCATCCCGAGCGCGGCTGCCCCATAGCGGCACTGGCGCCCGAATTAGCGCGGGTAGATAAGCGGATGAAGCCTCAGATCGTCGCGGAGCTAGTGAACTATAAGAGCCGAATGGTGCCGTTCATGCCTGGGCGGCGAACCGCGGACAAAGAACGGGCTTTCTTTGCGATCTTTTCAACCATGGTCGGGGCAGTTGAAATTGCTCGCATGCTGCCAGATCCCGCAATGCGAGAGAAAGTGCTGGGGAGCGCAAGAGATTTTCTCTTGCGCAGCTTCTGACCTCCTCAGTCATTGGCGAGTGATGGGCAAACCAGAAGTCAAGTTCCACACCCACCATATCGTGCGTATCCGCTGGATTGAGGTTCTCAAAAGCCTCCCCGTGTGCCTCTCCATCCGCTCGCCACCGATGAAGTGCTTCGGAGTCATGGGTCACCTGCGGTTCGCTGGAGATTCCCCTTGCGGTGGTTTCAATCTTTGCTTTAAGCTACGCGACACGCCGGGCGGACCTTACGTTATAGGCTGTGCCTTGGGGGGTCGCCGTGACGAGTGTAAGTGTCACCAGAGGTCCAGTGCCTTGGATCGTAGTCTTGTTGGTCGCGTGGGTCTTGCCGCGTCCTGCCGGCAACGCGCATCCCGCTCCCCAACAGGCAGGAACTCAGCAATCGGAAACGGTACCCAGCACCTCTCCTTCTCGAACCACGGGCCCGCAGTCCGGAAGACAGCAGACGACGGAACCCGCGCCCAGTGGGGGCGGCGGCTTCGGCGGCGGTGTTTCTTTTGATTTGTCTCAGCTCTTTGGACCCCGGAAACCGGATATTGATAAGGTCCTCGACAAGAAGGGACCGCAATTTCCTGATACTTTCACGATGAGCAGTTTCGGCGTACAAGCCTTCGTCAGGGGGGACTGGCCGGTCATACTCGAGTACGAATTGGAACAGTCCAGCCTCATCATGGTGACTATCGCCGCGCCCGATGTGCAACCCGCCTACTATCGGCTGGATGGATCGAAACAGCGAGGGTCGGTCATTCTGCACATCCCGGAGCGTTTCGGAAGCAAGCCGGTGCCCGGTTGGTACCTGATCCGCGCGCTGAGCACCAACGTGGGTGAGATCAAGCCAGTGCACTTTCACATCCTCGCCCTAGGCGCGGGTGACAAGGCAGTTGGTTCCGCTACCATTGACCAACTTGCCTTTCAACAGCAGCTTCTGGATACGCAGCAGAAAGAGAAAGTTGCTTATAGCTTCCATTCTCTTTCCGACTTTGATGACGTGGAAGTAGAGTTTCCCAAGGGTATGTTGTATTCGACGGACCGCCTAATTGTGCAGGAGAAGGTGAAGGTCGAATCCATCTCCGGAGGAGTCGAGAGGAACGCCGTAGTACGCCGGAGTTGGGACGGAAAAGGCGACAACGGAAAGTACTCTCCCGGTACCCACTATATGGTCGTCCGTGCCTGGAGAGGGCTCAAAAGCGGGGCCGACTGGATTACCGTTTGGTCCCCGCAAGTGTTGCGGGTCGAATAGGTTCTACTCCGGATAGTCGTGCACTTCATCTCAGGATGCTGCAATGCCTTGGCGTTTCCCGCACATCGACTGGAAACGGCCCCGCACGCGCAAGATTGTGGCGGTTCTCGCCCTTCTCGTTGCAGCCGGGGTGCAGTACGGTCTGGCCAATATTCCGGTCACCGTCGATGTCGCTCAGTTCAGCCCGCTCATCGTGTCTGCCGAAAATGAGCTGGTCATCCAGGGTCCGGCAGTGAACTCTCGCGATGGTCTCCTGTTCTCGAAAACTGGAGACACCAACCAAATCCTCGACGTTTTTTTCCCAAAAGCGAAATTGGCCGCCTCGACGGCCGCGCAAGTGGGTGCATCAAGCGAATTGAGCAGTATCAAGTACATTACGCAGGAACCAAGCGCAAAACCGAGCCTGAAGCAAAATTGCCACTCCAGCATTGCGATCAGTTTGGTGGATCCCACAACCGCAACACCGGAGATCCGCCTCTATCAGTTCGAAGGTCAGTCCGATAGCCCTTACGTTGAGATGGAAGTCAAGAATGCTGCGCTAGCGGTGAGCCTCGATACCGATTCGGATTCTCCCGATCACACTCTCCCTGCCTGCGGCTACCAGAAAATGTTGCAGCTCAAAAGCCTGCAGAATAACACCGGGCGCAGCGCCCAGCCTTGGGATATGGACATCGTGCAATCGTTGCCGCCGATCCAGGTGATGGTCGGTAGCGATTCTTCATTCCGCTTTTTCTTTCGTCCACTCGAAAAGGCTGCGTCATCACGGGATTCCTCAGCAGCTATGATGTCGCTCGATTTGGGGAGCCCGAGAATTCACTTCGAGGACGCGCCGCCCTTTCTGGCTCATGCAGTGTGGAAGGCTTCGCAAAGCACTGGCGAGGCTCGGGGAAATAACGTGGAGTTCAGTGCCAGGGCGTTGAGCAGCCAGGCGCTGCTCGACATTTCCAAGCTCGAGATCAGCTCCGACCGAATCCAGCTGAGCCTTTCCGGAAAGGCACATGTCGAGGTTCAAGGCAAAGAACAAACTACCGACTTATGGAACAAGATAAAAGAAGTGCCGCTATTGGAACGGTCCCTGGAAGGGGCTAACGGTGCACTGCTGACTTGGGTCGGAGTCGTTCTATTTCGCAAGTCCACGGCTAGGAGTCCGTCTCGGTAACTCAGGAACTATGACGCGATTGTCCCGAGAGGATATTAGGAACGCCACTTGGGAAACGCGAAAGGCGTGTGCTTCTGCCGAGTCGTGAACTGAGCGTTGCGCGGACCACCCTGTGCCTTGTTGCCGCCGCGGTTGTCGGAATCACGGTTCCCACGGCCGAAGGGTTAAGCGGCGACTGACGCCACAAGTTTCAAATGGCGAAGACGAAAGCCAGATTCATCGAGCCGATGTTGCTACTGCGGACGGAAAAGTCGCCGCAAGGTGCTGACTGGCTCACGAGATCAAACCGGACGGTTATCGGACACTCGTAAGTGATTAAGGTCTGCCCCTCGTAATGCCCAAAAGGTGAAAAGGGGAACGGGGCAGGTGTGCCCAAAATCACCCGTTTCGGCTTTCTCGCGGGAACTGTCTCCGGCGGTTAGCCGACGTTGATCCTATGGTGACCTTACGCTACGAATAGGAGGTCTTTTGTGACCAGCGGTTGCTCAGGTCTTAGTGCGAATGGGAGTTCAGGTCGCGCGAGAGCATCAGCTTAAGAGTTAACCGGTCTGCTCCACCGCTCCACCCCACTCCGACACCAGCCTCTATATTCACCAACCGGTAGTTCCGGTCCACAACGCCCCAAGTCTCGTGGAACTGTTGATTGGGTGGAACAAAACCGCCCAGTGGGCCGAAGCCGTCATATTGCTCAAGGGCAACCGCCCACGCCTGGTTGAAACGGTAAGCGACACGGGCACATGGATTGAACTCCAGGGCCTTGAAGCCGCCGCTGTAGTCGGTGTCGAGGATTGGATTGTAGATGAGGTCCCAATGCCTGTGCCCCAGATGCACGCCGACAATCGGCCGGATTTCAGAAGTGATGCGCTTTGGCTCCCAATACAAAGCATTGACGCTGAACTCGAAGTTCACGCCATAAAAAAACTTGTGGTCGCGCGCGTGGGGCCGGACGAAAAGTTCACGAACCTTGAATCCATTGATGGTTGTGCCGTGATTGGTCGAGTAGAAGCTATAGACGGGCAAATACAGTCCTTGCTCGAACCAGGACGTCACGCCGTAGGCCCATTCCGCGGCCCCGTTGACCGATTCGTTGGCGATGATGGCATTGGGGAATGCCGGTTTTGTGCGGCCAATTGGAGTGTAGTTGGTGTGAATCATCAGGTTGAAGATGCCGGGCTCGGCGATTTCGGCGTCGTAAACCTGGATTTCATCAGTCTGCGCGAACATCGACGCCGCCGTGGCGGCCAAGGCGATCAAAATCAGAGCGCCACTGTATGTCCGAGCCATGTCAGTATCCCAGATCGGCTTCAACACTTCTTGTGAGGGCAATGCTCAAAACCGGACGCCAGTGTGCTGCTAAGGGTTTACCTGATCGCTCTGTGGGTGCTCACGTCCTTCGGCAGGCCGTTCGGATAGGAACCTGAATAGTTTTAAGGTCTGCCGCGACCTGATGCCCCAAATGGGAAAAGGGTAAGGGTTAGGTGTGCCCAAAAACTGATTCCTCCATCCGACAGTATCGCCACCATAACAAGCGCGGCAAGCGGAAATCGGGAGGCAACGTAGGGTCACTCGTCGCATCTGATCGGTGTAAAGGGTGCGGATTGCGTCAGTTCGATGACCCATTTAAGACTATCTGCGTGGTATCATTTGGCGAGTCGTTGACTGTTCGGAAGCTGGGCCGGAATAGTTTACTTTTTTCAGCGGGAACCGGACTAGTTCTAGAATACCCTTTTGTGTATGACTAGCACGCATGGGATCTCCGACCTTAAAGCGATGTTGAATGCCGTTCGCATTCAAATGGAACTGCTTGAAGGGGAAGCGAAGAAAGGCTCCGACAAAGAGCTGTGCAAACGTATCAAGAAGCTCAACGGACAAGAATCAGTGCTTCTCTCAAAGCTGCGCGAACTAGCCAATTGAATCAGGCGAACAGCGAAACGTTGTTTGATCATCTTCTAACGCCGACAAGCTCTCTGGCCGTTCAGATTGATCGACATACAGCCCTAACCATCCCTCACTTTTGAACGCGGACGCAACTTGGTTCAGGCCCGCCGGACTCCGATCGTGCAGCATTATAGCGTTAGACTTGAAGGCCGGTTTGTCGGCTCCGAGTCGGCCGTACCGCGCAACTCGCGCTCTTGCGCAGCACACGGCCTGCCGAGCCGTCAGTCTTACTCCTCTACGGCGAGCCCGGCGCCGGCAAATCCACCCTGGCCTTGCAATTTGCCTGGGAGGCGCAGAAGGACTTTGACGTTGTCATGTTCCTGACCTGCGGCCGGCGCCCACTCGATGACATCACCGCCGAACTGGTCGAGCGCCTGCCCATCGACGTTAAGCCGCTTTCGTGGCTTGAGCCGTTCACGTCCCATCTTTTCAATTAAGCCGGACGCGGCGATCACACCCTCGAGACTGATTCAGGAATATGTGCATTTTGTTTAATGTACCGCGCCAGATACTCGTCGGAGGGGTTGTCGATGCCAACTTCGCGCTGACCAAGTAGCAGACCGGGATAGCTCCAATAACCCTCGGTTAAGAGATTTTGGGCACACCTACCCCTTACCCCTTTTCACATTTGCGGCATTAGTTCCTGACAGACATTAGTCAGACCCGCCTATCCCCGTTCTTGGGAGCGCCAAGCGCCGCACGGCGTACCCACTCGGAGAGGTTCTGATCCCTCTTTCTTGCGGCTTCGGCCAATTTACTCAGACTCAGCCTTTCGAGGACTTTTCGTCCGCCGCCAGAATGGGTTGGAGGGCGTAGAAAAACTACGCCCCCATTTCATTAAGCCCGCGACAGATACGCCCCTTCCGACGTGTCCACGCGAATCCTGCTCTATGCCGGTTGCCAAGGCAACTACGTGTGCTTTGGCGACACCTTATTCAGCATATCGACCAATGCTTTGGCCGTCGTTGGAACCGCAACATCGCCGCGGATGATCTCCGCCGCATCCACCGTCTTGCCATAGAGTTGTTGGTCGGCCTTGTTGTCGGCTCCCACGCTGGCGCCTCCTAGCGACGCGCCCGCGAACAATCCTTTTGTTTGCGAATAGGTCAGGATATCAACCTTAGGATCGCTGAAGCCGGCAGCTTGCGCTCCCGCCGGGCCTGCGGCTGCGGTCGCGTCGCTGCCCAGCTTTACGTTGCCCAAGAGGACTTTGTCCGCTCCATTCTGGCTCATCACCAGCAATACATAATTGGTCGAAGTGGTGCCCAGTTGTGCTCCAAGACTGCTCGTATCGAGCGTATACATTACCGGGGCGCCCCAACTCCCATCCATCTTCCCGCTACGGCATACCAGCACACCCCGACCATAACCTACGCCTATACCAACACCAACCTTCTTCACGCCGGGATAGACAAGGACGCACTCTGCCTTGTCTAGAAGGCTTCTGGGTATGCCATTGGGCTTGTCGATAATGTTGGCAAGGACCGTGGTTGACTCGGCTATACGTTTATCTAACTTCTCCTGTGCGATCGCGCTGAGCGCCATCGCCAGGCACACCGCAACTACCACCAACTTCTTCATGTCAGTGACCTTTCTTGGTGCGCATGTCTTTGAAAGCCAACCCGGGGTCGGGCGACCTGAGTCGATTTGGACTCACCTCGTACGAGCGGGAGTTAGCGCGGGAATTGTAACGCCGTGGAAACGAAATTGTAAGTGATAATACGAGTCAATCGGCGCGCTTTGATCCGGTTTAGGTTCCCGTCTGGGGGCAGCTTGGCGCAGCCCGTAGCCAATTAAGCTCAGGCGCGGCCTAATGCCCAAAAATGTGAAAAGGGTTAGGGTTGACGAAGGTAACCTTTCGCTGTTTCATTCCCCCCGCTGTTTCATGCGGCGGCCGTGGTCTCGAGCTGTGAGCTCGTGCAGGTCATAGCTGTATGGCCCACAATTGCGAAAAGATTTCGGGTCGAACAATCGCTTGATGCCACAGTCGGTACAGACTCGATAGGAATATTGGTAGTTGTATCGCATCGGCCAACTCATCTGTTTGTGCCGGCACCCGCGGAAGAGGGCTAGTGCTGCCGTGCCTAATCTCATGTTGTGGCTCCTGTCATTCCAGCCTCGTTGCATTTCTGCCACTGGCCGGAAACGAGAATGCTGGTATTGATTATGCGGTGGTAGGGGACGGCGACAAGGGAGCGAACGACTCACCATTGAACCACCTATCCGAGGTCAAGCTTAGGTACGAACGGCTGGAGAAAGAAATCGCAGCTCACCATTCTCCAGCCGAAAACTTCCATCGGCGCAGACCACTGGCGCGGGCACACCTGATCTTTCGCCGGGACGGGACACACTCCACGC
>Ga0182041_10001094_pt1 | contig 13479 bp, 15 predicted proteins | sample flu12Cox44000178_FD_125967 | JGI IMG/M metagenome (GOLD analysis project Ga0182041, IMG submission 125967) | Lab enrichment of tropical soil microbial communities from Luquillo Experimental Forest, Puerto Rico - flux8day.12C.oxic.44.000.178 | ecosystem: Environmental > Terrestrial > Soil >...
CCAATGTAAAGAAACGCTATCGGCCAAAATGGTGCGCGTACTTCAAGGAACCCGCTTAGTTTGCGGCCAGATCAACAATCATCGCAACTTACTGTGCGCTTTGTGCCGGCGAGAAGTCGGTGGTGAATATGCGTAAGCCGAAATGCGCTTGCTGCGCGAGCGGTCGAGGCAGCGCGCGTAGCCTGCGGCGGCGCGATCGTCCCGAAATATCCGTACGTGCCCTTCGTCTTCTCAAGAAGCGATCAGACTCCCGGTTCCGTAACTTGCACTATAGGACTGCGCAAAACTCGACGTCGCGAGTGCGAGCACAACAGCAGCGCTGAGCAATATTTTTTTCATCATCGGTCCTGATCTGCATGTAGGAGCAACGCCATTTATGCATTTTTGTTTCGAAAATTCGATTTTTCCCACATTTTGCGGAACTTTTGATTTCGAAAAATAGCCCCATTTCCGCCGCCAAAACGCACCCCGTCCCACCTACAGCCACGCCCGACTGAGGGGCCAATCCAGGAGTAAAGTTGATGATCGTGCGTTTCGCCGCCGCGATTTGCGGCGCACTGATTTTCGTTGGGTGTTCGTCCGCAGTCATGGCGCAGTCCGGAATCGCTTCGGTCTATGCCTATGCCGGCGAACGCACCGCAAGCGGAGAGCGCGCAAAGCCGAGCGGTTTCACCGCCGCGCACCGCACGCTGCCGTTCGGCACGCGCGTGCGCGTGACGAACAACAGCAATGGCCGCAGCGTTGTGGTGCGGATCAATGATCGCGGACCGTTCGTACGCGGCCGCATCATCGATCTCACCCCGGCGGCAGCCGGCGCTCTGGGCTTCAGCGGACTCGCACGCGTAACATTGCAGGCGAGTTGATAAAAAAATTCTCGGAAACGCACCTGGAAAGCAAAAGGGGCCGCGCCATTTGCGCGGCCCTCATTGTTTCGTGGTGGCCGCCTACCAATCGCGTTGCCGTCGATAGCAACCGGTTGCCTGATAGAATTCGCTAAGAACTGATCGCGTTGAGCATCAGCATCATCAGAAAAAAACCGGATAGAGACAGCCCGATCAGCTTTGTGGTCGCCCGCTCGCTCATAATCAGCAAAACGAACTGGGCTGCCGAACGTTCCATCGGCGAGTGCATTCCAGGCCTGCGACTAACGCAAATTAAAGAACCGAGCGCGGGGCCGCGCCCGGTTCTTTGACTGAATTGACCGCGCGTTCGGGGGAATGGGGGGATACGCGCGGTGCAACGGGAGAACGCGACGCGGGCCTGCATGTTCCCAATCTCGTCCTGATTTTCGGATGCAGCTGAACTTCGAAAATGCTTGTGCGTTCACTGTCGGGACTGGTCGCTACAGCTTGTCACCATGGCTGCGGCGCCCTCTCCTGGAAAGGCCGCCTCACGGCGGCTTTTCCTTTTGCGTAGCTAGAAGCAGAGATTGGTTACGAACTTTCCGTTCTTGTCCTTGATCACATACGGACATTCAACGCGCTTCAGCGCAGCCTTGGCACTCTCATTGCCGAGCGCTGCGGCCTTTTCGTAGTAGGCCTTGGCGGCCGCGGAATCCTGCGGGCCGCCTCGTCCGCTCTCGGCGAAGGCTCCCATGCGCTCCAACGCACCGGCGTGATTTTGCTCCGCCGCCTTCTCGAACCAGGCCCGCGCGGCGGCTTCATCCTTCGCGCCGCCCACGCCATCTGCATTCATTATTCCAAGCTGGTATTGCGCTTCCGCCGAGTTCGCTTCCGCTGCTTTCGTCAGCAGCGCCCTCGCCTTGGCGGGGTCTGGAGCACCACCACCCAAGGCCGCCAGATTGGAGACACCGCGCGGGTTGCCGGCCTCGGCAGCGCGCTCGAAAAGTCGGCGCGCCTCGGCCTGATCTTTGGTTCCACCGGAACCGGTGCCGAGCAGCACGCCCAGTTCAACCATGGCGGACGTGCTGCCCTTGTCTGCGGCCTTTCGCCAGGCAGCGACGGCCTCGGGCATCTGTCGATTGGCGGCATAGGCACGTCCAAGCTCGTACATGGCGCGGCGCGATGAGCCGGAGGCGACTTTGCAGAATTTGATCGCGGTCGCGATGTCGGATTGAGCGATTTCGGGAGTTCCCTTGACGTCGACCGGCTTGTCCGGATCGCTGGGATCGGCCGCGATGCGGTCGCAAAGCACGAGGTCGGCGGATTGCGTTCGCCCCGGCGGGCTGAGCAATGAACCCGCGATCAGCATTGAAAGGCCGATACCGAGAGTGAGAGTTCTGAACCCCGCACCAGGGCGTTTCGCCATGTACGCGCCCCCTACTCACGCCACATCATGCAACTCTAGGGCTGCCGGCATAGACCGGCAAGCGCTGGACTGGAGGGTGGGGCAACCGCCGTTCGGAGTGCGGAGCCTGTGCATCGCATTTTTGTCCACTGTGGCCCCTCGGTCATAGGGCAATGCACGGGAATGCCTATGATGCTCTTCAGGGGAAACGCAAAAACGGACGGACCTGTGCACATGCCAGACAAATGGCTGACGGCTCAATTTAACTTGAACGCACTGACGCCATTCAAAGCAATTGCACCGATAACAACCGTTTTCGCGATGGCCTTCATCAGTTCGGCCGCGATGGCCGAGACTACGGAAGAGCGGCAGGCCTGCTTCAACGACGCTTTCCGCGTTTGCTGGTCGGCCATTCCGGATCGCAACGCCGTATTTCACTGCCTGATGGATAACAGGCCGCGCCTCAATCCGGCCTGCCGCACAGTCATGGATCAATACAGGCGCCAGCACAGAATCACGCGCGCGTCACGCAATGCGCGGGCCGAATAAGCCGCTTCCCTATTCTCTTCCGCATTCGTTTTCCGCGACCACTGACAGCCAGCGCGCGAACCGCGCTGAAACTTGCTGTGCATTTTTCCCTTCGCGACGAAGTTGCCACGGGTTTCAAGTGGAAAACTGCTTTTCGGGCGCTGGTAGCGGAATATGATCGCGACATGACGAGTGCGCATACCGATTCCGATCTTGTTCGTCTGCGGCAGTTCCTGAAGACACTGAAAGCCGAGGCGAAAATCGCCGTCGGCGGCATCGATCCAACCCGCGAGATCGAGATTCTGAAGCGCGAGATCGCCCACCTAGAACGCGTTCAGCAATAGGCCCCGATGACAGATCGAAAGAAATTCTGCTTCGGATTGCCATAGATTACGCCGCGTCACGACAGGCGGCCTGATCTCGTTGCCACTTAAATGATCGCGTGGCGGACCTTGGCCGAGACCCACTCGCTCAGGATCACCGTACCAATAATGACAAGCAAAATGAGCGAGACCTGGGTCCAGTAGAGTTGCGTGATCGCGGCATTGAGTTCCAGTCCGATGCCACCTGCTCCGACAAGACCGAGCACCGTCGATTCGCGAATGTTGATGTCCCAACGAAATACGGAGATCCCCGCAAAAGCCGGCAAGACCTGTGGCACGATGCCGTATGATGTTACCTGCGCGCCGGACGCGCCGGTCGCGCGTACGGCTTCGACCTGGCCTTCGTCGATTTCCTCGATGGCCTCGTAGAGCAACTTGGCGCAGAAGCCGATCGAGCGCAGTGCGATCGCGATGATGCCGGCAAATACCCCGGGGCCAATAATCGTGACCAGCATCAGCGCCCAGATCAGCGCGTTGATGGAACGCGACGACACGATCACGAAAAGCGCGATCGGCCGGATGACGCTGACGCTGGGGGTCGTATTGCGCGCGGCACAATAGGCGACTGGAATCGCGAGAAGCACGGCAGCTAGCGTGCCGATCGTTGCGATATTGATGGTGTCCCAGATCGGCCGCCCGAGTGCACGGATATACGACCAGTCCGGCGGCACCATACGCACCGCGAGATCGCCGGCCTGTTGTGGCGCATCCGAGACGAAAGCCCAGATGGTTTTTTCGGAGATGAGCTGGAAACAGCAGATGAAAAGAGCCGCGCCAACCAGCCAGGCGAGCCAGATCATGAGTTGAACCCGCGGTTCGCGCCGCCGCCACGTCCGTGCATCGGCCGGAATCGTCGCCATCATTGCACCCAGCGCCGCAAATAGCCGGAGCCGTATTCGCACAGCATGACGATGACGATGATCACGATGATGATGGCGGCTGCGGAGCTGAATTCGTAACGGTCGAAGGCGGTATTGAGCGTGGCGCCGATGCCGCCGCCGCCGACGATGCCGATCACAGCGGACTCGCGGAAATTGATGTCGAACCGATAGAGACCGAGCCCGATCATGCGCGGCATCACCTGCGGCTGCACCCCGTAATTAATCCATTGCAGCCAGCTTGCGCCCGAGGCCCGCACGGCCTCCGCCTGCGCCGGGTCCATATCCTCGATGTCCTCGGCCAGTAGCTTGCCGTAGAAGCCGATGGTGGCGAACGAAAGCGTCACGAAGCCGGCGAAGGGCCCGAATCCAAACAGCTTGACGAAAAAGATGGCGAGTATGATCTCCTGGAAACTACGCGACACCGCGAGCACCGCGCGGCAGAAATAGTAGACCGGCGCTGGCGCAATGTTTTTCGCCGCACCGATGCCCACCGGAATCGAGAGCGCGATGCCGACAACCGTTGAGACGACCGTCATCCATAAGCTTTCGGCAATTCCTTCGGCTATTTCGTCCCAGCGACTGATGAAGTCAGGTGGGAAAAAGGCGGATACAAATGCGGCGCCACGCGGCAGACCTTCCCACGCGCGCGTCCAGTTCACCGGCGTCGTCTGGAACACCAGCGCGAGATAGACCGCAGCCCCGATCGCGAGCGTCCAGCGCATCCAGGCCGACTTGATCAGCGGCGGCTTTTTCCAGTGGCGGGGTGCGGTGACAGCTACGGACACACGGCCTCTCCGCCTTTTTTGGTCACGACGCGGACACCCGGCATGCGATGGGGCAGTACGATTGTCAGACCGTCGCCGGGCATCACGTCAGTCCCGCGAGGCGGTTGCGATCGGGACGCGGCGGCTCGAACGGGAGCACATTGTCTTCTTCCGGTTCGCCTGCCTGTTCATCCACCTTGCGGATTGTCGCTGACCAGTCCTCTTCGCCGTAGATCGACGTCAACACGGCAGGCGTGAGCCCATCGGGCGGCCCATCATAGACGATCTCGCCGAGACGTAGGCCGACGATGCGCTCGGCGAACGTCTGCGCGAGCATCACGTCGTGAATATTGATGATCGCCGACAGTTTGCGTTCGGTGCACAGTTCCTTGATCAGCCGCATGATCTGGCGCGAGGTCTTTGGATCGAGAGAAGCGGTCGGTTCGTCGACCAGCAGCAGCTCAGGATTCTGGATGAGCGCGCGGCAGATGCCGACGCGCTGACGCTGTCCGCCGGACAGCTCGTCCGCACGCTTGTCGGCCATGTGATCGAGGCCGACGCGCTCGAGTAGGCGAAAGGCTTCGTCGATGTCGGATTGCGGAAAGCGACGCAGCGAGCTTTGGCAGAAGCCTACATAGCCGAGCCGGCCGGTGAGGACGTTTTCCATCACCGACAGCCGCTCGACCAGCGCATATTCCTGGAAGATCATGCCCATGCGCCGGCGCGCGCGGCGCAATTCGCCAGCACCGAGCTTCACGATATCGACGTCGTTGAGCTCGATCGATCCTGAGGTCGGCTCGACCAACCGGTTGACGCAGCGGATCACCGTCGACTTGCCTGCACCGGACGGTCCGATCAGCGCCATCACCCGCCCGTCGGGCACATCGATGTCGATGCCCTTGAGCGCGAGATCGCCCGTGCGATAGCGCTTGGTCAGACCTTTGATGCGCAGCATCGATGCCCCCGGCGAGCGCGCAGTTATTTGCAGCTGTATTTCACGCCGCTTGCCGCGTCGATCTTGCGAATGACGCTCCAGTCTTTCTTGTAAGTGATCGGAACGAACTTATCCTGACCCTTGAATTCCGCCTGGAGCGTCGAGCCTTCCCAGGGGAACGTGAAGAATGCTTCTTTGATCTTCGCCTGCAGAGCCGGATCGAGATTGTGCGCGACGCCGTAGCCGGTGGTCGGGAAGGTCTCGGATTTGTAGATCGTGCGGATCTTCGCCTTGTCCACGACATTGCGCTCGAACATGCGGAACATCACCTCGTTGGCGATTGCGGCCGCGTCGTAATCCTTGTTCGCGACACCGAGAACAGAATTGTCATGCTTGCCCGAGAACACGGGCTCATAGTCGCGCTTCGCAATCAGATTGAATTCCGATTCGAGCAGCGCCGACGGCGCTTTGAAGCCGGAGTTCGATGTCGGCGACGTGAAAGCAAGCTTTTTGCCCCTGATGTCAGCCGGCGTCTTGATCGTGCTGTCGGCCGGCACGATGATTTCCATTTCGTAGCCGAAGTTGCCATCCTTGCCAGCCATGATGGCGAAGGGCACAAAGCCCGCGCAATTTACCGCGATCGGATTGGATCCCGTGTTGAAGCCCGCAATGTGTAGGCGGCCGGACCGCATGGCCTCGATTTCGGCCGCGTTCGACTGTACGGGAAAGAAAACCACCTTCTTGCCGGTGACTTTTTCCATGTGCTTGATGAAACCATCCCACACCTTGGTGTAGACCGCCGGATCCTCGACCGGCGTATAGGCAAAGATGAGTGTCGATGGATTGACGAGTTGCTTGGCATCGGTCGGCGTGTCGGCCACCAAGTCGCCGTCGCGGTCGCAATAGGCCTTGTCGAGATCGCCTCGCGGACAGTCCTGCGCCTGGGATGCAGCAAGCAACGCGCCACTGAACATAAGTGCAACAAACGCGCTGGCGATGACATTGATCTGCCGTGGCATGGTGGCCATTCCCCTGTACCAGAACACTCGGTACCGGAATTGTGGGCTGGATCGCCGGCGAAGATCAAGGCCACGCCAACGCGCTACTTCGCAAGCCGCCGGCGGTTTTTCCGCACGCGCCGCTTGTAGACGCGGAGCGCCTTTGTCGCGACGCGGTGGCCCTTGTCGCCCTTGATCGCTGCGACAGCTGCCGCGCTTTGCGCTTCACCGAGCGCCATCACCTTCTCGGTGACCATGCGGCGTGCTTCCGATTGGGCACGGGCGCCTCCCGCGGCAAGGCGCATGAAACGAAGCGCCATGACGCTCTGCGCCTCAAATCCGGTGACGGCCACCTGCATTGCCAGCCTGGCCCACGTGTTCCATGCCTGCATCGGGTTCAAAATTGCACCTCCGGGGGGCGACGACTTGCATCATCTATGTAGCTTTAACTTTGACCGCTAGTGTCAGATTTTGGCCCCGTCCATAGCCGTCGCCAAGGAACGGGTGCGAGCACAAGCGCTCCGGCCAACAGAACGAAGGCAGCCGGCCAGCGGATACGCTCACGCGCGCGCATGCGCACTTCGCCCATGACGAACTGCTCGCCCTTGCGCATCTCGCCATAGGATTTGAGGAACGAAGAGATGCGCGCAACGGTAAAATCGTCGAGTGCCTGCCCTTCGGTACGGTTGCGCCGCTCCCTCTCGTTCAGTTGTTCCGCTTCCATGCGAAAGCGTTCAGCATGCTCGCTCGCATCGGCGAATGTCGTCACTTCGGCGCGCGTAAAATAGAGCGTGCGCAGCGAGGGAGCCACGTATTCGGCAATATCAAGGAGCGGCTGGTCGGCGCGCGGCGCGATCGCGAGCTGCAATGCCGAGCCCACGAGAACGGTGGCGCTGGCCCAACGGGCGGTGGTGACGGCGGCGCGCATCGAGCGTCGATGGTCGCCGCGCAGAAACGGATAGAGCACGCCGGCCAGCGCCAGCGATGCACCAAAGGCACAAACCATCGCCGCTCCCGTTGGCAGGTCGAAGACGAACGAAGCAGCAAGACCGGCCGCGCTCACCAGCGTGCCGAAGATCCAGCCGATGGCGAGCTGCCGCGACGGCGCATCAGCGAACATCACGCCGATCGCGGCGGGAATGATCAGGAACGAAAAGACCAGCAGCACGCCGGCGATCGCAACCGAGCTGGTCACCACGATGCCGAAGGTCGCATAGAACACGAACTCCCAGAGGAGCGGACCGTCCCCGGTCATATGCCGGCGCAGCGCCCAATGCAGCAGACCCACGGCTGTGTAGAGCGGAACGATGAGCGCAACATCGTTGAACCCGCTGGTGAGAATGTTTCCGGTGAGGATCTGCTTCAGATGTTCGGCGCCCTGCGGTGCCCTGTCGATCAACACAATGGCAGTGGCGGCGGCAACGACGTAGATGACGCCGATCAATGCTTCCTGCGGCACCCGCGTCCCCCAACTGCGCGTGAATGCCAACAGCACCGCGGCGAGCAGCGTGAACGAGAGCGAATAGCCATAGGTTGCGACGCTCTGAGCCGGGTGGCCGAGCATGAACGCGACAGTCGCGCCCAGCGCTGCGATCTGCGCCAGTGCCAGATCGACAAAGATCACTTTGCGGGCCAACACCTGAATGCCGAAATAGGCGTGGATGCCGACCAGGCAGACCGCCACCAGGAACGGCGGCCAGAGGAACTGCAGCACATCGATCATCGCGTCGCTGCCACCGCTGTCAGCGCCTCGACGTCGGCCTCGAACAGCGAAATGTAGTCGTCGGTCCGCGGCAAGGCACCGACCGAGGCCGCCAGCGTCACCACCTGCGCGCCGGCTTTGCTCGCAACGAATGCGACGTCGCGCTCGGGCTCGTTCGGTTCGCGGATGACGATGCGTGCGCCCCGCACACGCATGTCACGAACGATTCCCGCAAGATGCGACGGGCTCGGCGGTACGCCCGGCTTGGTCTCGATGAAGCCGACGAAATCCAGGTGGAAGTGGCGCGCAAAATAGGGCCAGCTGTTGTGATAGGCGACCATCGGCATCGACCTGAGCGGGCTCAGCTTTGCTTCCCACCCCGTCAGCTTCGCATTCAGGCGCGCGAGAAATGCCTGCCGGTTTGCTTCGTAAACTGCGGCATTGGCCGGATCGATCCGCGCCAGAGCTTCAAGAATATTTGCGGTGATGGTTTCGGCGTTCTTCGGATCGAGCCAATAATGCGGGTTACCGCTGCCGTGGGCATGCCCGTCGCCGGGGCCGACGCTCATTCCGCGCAGCTCCAGCACGGCTATCGCAAGCGAGGTATCGACATAGGCAGCGCCGCCTCGGCTGATCTCCGGCCGGCCGACCTGCGCCAACAGGCGATCGACCCACAGGTCATAGTCGAGACCGACGCGCACGAGCAGGCGCGCCTGCTTCAAACGCAACGCATCCTGCGGCTTTGGCTGATAGTCCTCGGCGTCGAGGCCCGGCGGAACAAGGCTGACGGCCACGATACGATCCCCGCCGACAGCCTCGGCAAGGCTGCGCAAGTCAGTTGTCGTCGTCACGACTTGTAACCGGCCCTGCGCACGCTCCTGCGCGAATGCCGGCAAGGCCGCGGCAAGCAACACGACAATGAGAGCGGAACGCAACACCATGATCGTGAAGAAGGAAGGGCCGCATTGGCGGCCCTTCCGCTGTCTTTATTTAGTGACTGCCGGCGACCCAGATGCTCTTGGGCATGATGCAATGAATGTTCTTCTCGGTGTCGGAGATCGTACCAACCCGACAATCCATCGCCACGCTGGCGAGCCCGTAGGCATCGAGACGCGTGAGCTTCTTGTCCGTCGCGAGCTGGTTGATCATGCCCATCGACGCATCATTCATCGCCTTGTTCAGGTCAGCATCCTTGGCGTGCGACACGAGATATTTCGATGTCTCCTTTGTCGGACGCTCCATGTCTTCCTTGTCGCTCTTGTTTTTCGGGCTAAGGCAGTGAATGCCCTTCTTGATGTTCACGACCTGCGAAACACGGCAATCGGAAACGTTCGCCATCAGTTTCTCCGCCTGCTCGGCAGAAACGTCGCGCTGTTCAGAGAGGAACTTGATCGTTTGCGCCTTGGCCTGCGCCCACGCCTTGTTCAGGTCCTGGTCGAATCCCATTGTGATCCAGGATTTTGCCGTTTCAATCCGCGGGAAATCGAGCGGCTTGCCCTTCACCACCTCGACCGTGATGTTGAACTCCTTGTAGGCCGTCTCAATGGCAGTCAGGTTGACCTCGCCGTTGCCCTGACCGGCGTGCGAGTCGCCCGTCCACAACAGCGCGCCCGGCACATGTACTGGAACATAAAGTGTCGAGCCGGTGACGAAATCGCGGATGTCCATGTTGCCGGCGTATTCGCCCGGCGGCACGCTTGAGTAGCGGCCGGCGTCCTTGCGCGCGACGCCAAGCGTACCCGGGAACGGACGTATCGGCAGCACGATGCCGGGCAGAAACTCGGTCTTCATGCTGTCGAGATCGAGGAACAGATACTTGACCTGGCCATCCTGAAAAACGTTCGGGAATTCGCCGAACATGCCCGGCACGTTGAAGTTCGTTGCATATGCGCGCGGGATGATTCGGTTGAGCCTGACTTTCAGCACGTCGCCCGGCTGCGCTTCCTCGATATAGATCGGTCCGGTCAAAGTGTGCGGCCCGCGCCCCGGAAAATCCGTGCGCAGTTTCTTGATCTGCTCGATGGTCACGCCCGGCACAACCTGATTGTGGCTGTGCATCATCGTCTCCAGGATGATGGTGTCACCGGAATGGACGCGCAGCACCGGTGGCTGCGAATTGTCGAACCAGCCCCACTGCGTGGTTTCGAGCGTCGCCGGCAGCACATGTATCTTCTTGCCGGTCGGTGTCTCGAGAACGCGAAGCTTCGGATCGGCGGGCCCGGCAGCGGGATAACCGGGCGTGGTGATGGTCGAGGTCAGGGGTATGCCAAGAGGCGATTGCGCGGGTGGCGGCGTTTGCGCGAAAGCCGCGGTGCCGATGACCAACGCCCCGCAGGCACCGACGACGATACGAGACGCGAATGTTACGTACGACATGAGACTCCCCTTCCCCTTATGCTCGAATTTCCGGCTCACTTCTTCCACATGCTTTTGGCGACAAGGCAATGCACGCCCTTCTCGGCGGCATCCATTTCGCCGACCCGACAATCCATGGTCATGCTCGCGAGCGCATAGGCGTCAAGCCGCGACATGCCCCTGTCCTTCTGCAGCAGTTCGATCATTGCCCACGAGGCGTCATCCATCGCCTTGTTCATGTTGGCGTCGGCTGCTTTGGTCACCAGATATTGCGGGGTTTCCGCCGTCGGTCGTGTCTCCGCGAGCGACTTCGCAGGGTCTTTCGACGTCATGCAGTGGACGCCTTTCTTGATGTCTACGACCTGAGTCACGCGACAGTCCGAGATTTTCGACACCATCGACGCCGCCTGCTCGGGCGAAACCTTGCGCTGCTCCACGAGGAATTTCGCGGTTTCTGCTTTGGCGTTGGCAAGCGCCTTGGTGAGATCCTCGTCGAAGCCCATCGTGATCCACTCGGTAGCCGTCTCGATGCGCGGCCACTCGAGCTTCGTCGCCTTGTCGACGGTTATCGTCAGCGTGATTTCCTGGAAGGCGGTCTCGAGGCCGGTCAGGTTGACTTCGCCGTTACCTTGCGCCGCGTGGGAATCGCCCTGCCACACCAATGCTCCGCGCACGAAGACAGGAACGTGCAGTGTCGTTCCTTCGACGAGATCGCGGTTATCCAGATTTCCAGCAAAGGGGCCTGGTGGCACTGCGTTGTAGCGACCCGGCTCCTTGCGCGCGACGCCAAGCGTGCCCGGGAAAGGCCGCAGGGGAATTTCGATGCCGGGCGCAAACTCGGCCGTTTTCTTTTCATTGTCGAGATAGAAGTACTTCACCTGTCCATCGGGAAAGCGGCTGGGGAATTGTCCAAACAGTCCGGGAACATTGAAATTCGCGCCCCATGGCCGCGGAACGATCTTCTGTATCTTGATCTGCAGCGTGTCGCCCGGCTCCGCCCCGTTGACGAAGATCGGGCCGGTCAGCGTCATGGGCCCGCGCGCCGGCCAATCCGTGCGTAATTTCTTCAGCTCCTCGATGGTGCGACCTGGATAAAGCTGGCCGTGCGAATGCGACATCGACTCAATCGCAACCGTGTCGCCCGAATCGATGATCAGGCGCGGCAATTCGGCGTTGTCGAACCAGCCCCACTGCGTCGTTTCCATTGTCGCCGGCAGGACATGCATGCGTCCGGGGTACTTCGAACCCGGCACCACCATCAGCTTCTGCGCGGCTGATTGCGCCGAGATCGGCGGCTGTTGCTGCGCCAGCGCGGCTCCGCCTGCGCAGATCGCCGCCACAGTTGTCGCTACAGCCGCTGGTTTGTGAAATCGCATGCGTCGCCCCGCGTTGTTTCTATTTTCAAGAATAAACGATAGCAACTTCCATGCCACCGGAACAGCCGGAGGCGCGCGCAGCATATTTCGATATGGTCAGGTTCAGCCGTTGAGTGCAGTATTGGCGTGGCCGAGGCGGAAGCCGAATTTCGAGAGTACGTACAGGCAGCCATAGGCAAGCTGCAGGCGCCGCAGCGGCGACAGCCAGGAGCGTGTCTCGTAGAAATCGCCTGCCAATATCGTGATCAGTTCGTGGCGCGTATTGAACAGATCGAACGACGACATGAAGATATCGCGCAACAGTGGTGAATTGATCCGGTAAATCAGCCAGGACAGCGAATTGAGGCTGTGCCGGATCTTGCTCTCATAGTCGCGCACGAGCCGCTCGCGTGAGCCGCGGCCATCGAGCAGTTCCTCCACGACAGTTGCCCCGTAAGCCGCACTGCTCATCGCCATCATAACGCCGCTTGAAAACAGCGGATCGATGAATGCCGCGGCATCGCCGATAAGGATATGGTTTTTCCCGACGTAAGACTGGGAGTCATATGAGTAGTCGGCACACGCGGTCAACGGCCCGATCCGCTCGGCATTCTTCATGTGAGACGCAAGGCTGGGAGTTTCGGCCACGGCACTCGCAAAGAGCGTTTCGAGGTTGGCTTTTCTTTCCCTGAAAAACGCCTGCGTGCCTACCACGCCGACGCTCATCACTTCATCGGGCAACGGGATCATCCAGAACCAGCCGTGCTCGAACAGAAAGACGGTGATCATTCCTTCCTTTTCGCCCGCGCGGCGAGGAACGTTGCGGAAATGTCCGAACACAGCCGCGGTGTTGTTGTGCTTGTTGATGCGCTTCAGTCCAAGCCTGCTTGTGAGCAGCGTGTCGCGACCGGTTGCATCGACGAGAAATCGGGCCGACCACTCAGTCGCCGTGCCATCATCGCTTAATGCCGTAACGCGCGGACCCTGACCGCCATCAAGCGTAACATCGGACACACGAGCGCCCTCCAGCACCTCCGCGCCGAGACGCCGGCTGTTGTCGAGCAACAATTTGTCAAACTGAGAACGCTTGACCTGATAGCTGTAGCCGACACTCAAATACGGGTTGTCGGCAAATCGGAACGTCGTGGCCGTGTTATGCGCGTCGGACACAAGTTCGGCGCCGGGCTTGTAGACGCCAATGCGGTGAACCTCGTCGGTAATTCCCAGCCGATCGAATAGCGGCAAATTGAGCGGGAGCAGCGATTCACCGATGTGGAAGCGTGGAAAATGTTCTTTTTCCAGGACGACGACGTGTTTGTTCTTCTGCGCGAG
>Ga0182041_10001099_pt1 | contig 13465 bp, 10 predicted proteins | sample flu12Cox44000178_FD_125967 | JGI IMG/M metagenome (GOLD analysis project Ga0182041, IMG submission 125967) | Lab enrichment of tropical soil microbial communities from Luquillo Experimental Forest, Puerto Rico - flux8day.12C.oxic.44.000.178 | ecosystem: Environmental > Terrestrial > Soil >...
CACTGACCGATTCCCTCGGGAATCCTATGAAGTGACAAAGTCGTACTAGACGTCGTCAACCAGTGCCTGTGGCGCGAGAAGACGCGCCTTTCCTTGACGCCGAAGCCTTTTGCCGTTCTCAGGCATCTGGTTGAACACCCCGGACGTCTTGTCACCCACGACGAGCTGATGGCCGCGGTCTGGCCTGATACGTTCGTCCAGCCAGAGGTCCTGCGCCGGTACATCCTGGAGATTCGAAGATCACTCGGCGACGACGCCGAGACTCCGACGTTCATCGAAACTCTCCCGAAACGAGGCTACCAGTTCATTGCGCCCGTGACCGACGACCCCGTGGCCGATCGCGATGCCCTCGGGAATCCGACGCTCCGGCTGTTAGGCCGGGCAACCGCCATGGCCGACCTAGATCGTTGCCTGGCCCGGGCGATGGCTGGTCGACGACAGCTTGTGTTCGTGGTTGGCGAGCCAGGTATTGGAAAGACCAGCCTTGCGGACGCATTTGAGCGTTCGGCTGTTCGTAATCCGACGGTCCGCGTCGCACGGGGCCAGTCGGTGGAAGGGTTCGGAGGCAAGGAGGCGTACTATCCGATCTTTGAAGCGCTCAACCACCTCGTGCGAGGCGAGGCAAGACGGCTGCTGATCAGCACATTGGCGACGCATGCCCCGACCTGGCTGGTTCAGTTTCCGCACCTGATGCCGGTAGGGCAACAGGCGACATTGCAGCGGCAGACGCTCAGCGCAACGCGTGAGCGCATGGTCCGCGAGCTCTGCGAGGCGCTCGAGGCCATCACGCAGTCGTTGACGCTGGTGCTCATCCTCGAAGACCTTCACTGGGTCGATCATTCGACTCTGGATTTCATTTCGGTAGTTGCTCGTCGTCGCGAACCAGCCAAGCTGCTCGTGTTGGGGACATTTCGCGCCGCCGATTTGATCGTGACAGAGAGCCCTCTCAAAAGGCTTCGTCAGGACCTCTTCCAGCACAGGCTCAGCTCTGAAGTGACACTGGAGCGCCTTCAAGAATCGGACGTGGCAGAGTATCTGGCCACAGAATTTGCAGTCAGCGATCTCCCGGGCGGACTCGCAACTGTCATTCACCGCCAGTCTGAAGGCAATCCCCTTTTCATGACGGCAATGTTGGACCATCTGGTACAGCAAGGAGTGCTTACGCAAACAAACGGACGCTGGACGATGACGATTCCGCTCGATCAGGTTGATCCAGGTGTGCCGGAAACACTCAAACAGATGTTGGAGCTGCAGCTGCAGCATGCGAGCGCCAGGGAGCGGCAACTCCTCAGCTGCGCCAGCGTGTTTGGTCAGCACTTCACCGCCTGGTCTGTCGCTACGATGCTCGGGCGCGATTCATCGCAGATAGAACATGAACTGAGTACGTTGGCCGAACGGCAGCAATTCTTGAAAACTGCCGGCACACGAGAGTTGCGTAACGGCATAGAAACATCAGAGTACGAGTTCAGGCACGCGCTTTACCGCGAGGTGCTCTATCGAAGCTTGCGTCAGTCGCCACGCTTGAACTTTCACCGACGTCTGGCGGATGGACTGGAGGGCTTGCATACTCCCGTGCAACCGGAGATGGCGGCCAAGATTGCCCTGCACTGTGAAGAGGGACGAGACTACGAGCGCGCCACTCGATACCTGATCCTCGCGGCCCACAACGCCACACGCCGATACGCGCACCGAGAGGCTGTAGCAGTGCTCGGCCACGCGCGCGACCTGCTACCAAGGCTCGCGGGCGAGCGCCGCCAGGAATTGGAGTTACAGATTCTGGAGCGAATCGGCAACGCGTACTATGCGCTGGGCGACATGGACCGGTCTGCCGAACACTACCGCGCTATCGTCACATTGGCAGCCCAGGCGGGTCTTCTGGCGGATCAAGCTGAAACGTTGATACGCTGGGCGCACCCGGCTGAATCGATCCCGTTCTTCCTGCGGGCGATCGAGCTCGATCCGAACTTTGTCTCCGCGTACGTCACGCTCTCGAGGATCTACAGCAACCTGGGCGACGCAAACCGGGCGAAGGAATATGCGACGCTCGCCTACGAGCGGCGGGAGCAGGCGGGCGCGCGAGATCGCCTCTCCATCACGTATCTGTACCATTACGAAGTGACTGGCGACCAGCCACGCGCAACGGAGACGCTCGAAAACTGGAAACAAGCATTTCCGGAAGAGTTTCGGCCGGTGAACAGCCTCACGCTAATCCACAACTTCTTGGGGCAGTTCGAGCGCGCGATCCAGGAGGGGCTCGAAGCGGTGAGGCGAAATCCGTCTCACGGATATCCCTATTCCAATTTGTCGCGCGCGTATCGCGGAATGGGTCGATTCGACGATGCGCGAAAAGTCTCCGAACGTGCCGTCGCGCTCAACATCGAGACGCTGCCGACGCGATGCCTGCTGTACCAGATTGCGGTCCTCGCCGGCGACAAGGAAGCCGAGGCGCGGCACGTGGCCTGGGGCCGCGACCGGCCGCGTGAGTTCGATATGGTTGGCGCGCGGGCTCAGGTGGCTGGGCATTCTGGGAAGATCCGCGCGGCGCGGGAGTTGTACGAGGAGGCCGCCCTGATGTCTGAATTGCGGAATCTCGCGATCGTCGGGACCGGCCACCTCGCATGGGCGACCTGGATGGAATGGGCCTGTGGCAACACGGAGGCCGCCCTCCGTGGGGCACGCCGCGTGCTGGCCCGCAATCCCAGCTACGATGCGCGACTGCGCGTGGCCCTGACGCTGGCAATGACCGGGACCGCGTCCGACGCCGCGGCCATCGCCTGTGAGATGTCGAGAACCAATCCCGAGCACACCTTCATCAATTCCATTCTGGTCCCGATTGTCCGGGCCGGGATCGAACTGAGCGGCAAACAGCCCGAACGAGCGATCGAACACCTTCGGGTGGTCGCTCCCTACGAGTTGGGTTTCGTGGCGGCGCTCGCGCCAATTTACCTGCGCGGTCAGTCTTATCTACTGAACGGTTCCGGTCACGAAGCTGCTCAGGAATTTCAGCGCATTCTGGACCATCGAGGGACCGATCCCTTCTCTCCGTTCCACGCAGTGGCGCCCCTGGCGCTGGCACGCGCTCACGCCATGGCGGGCGACGTGGTGGGTGGCCTGCAAGCCTACGAGCGGTTTTTTGCCGGATGGGCCGATGCGGATCCGGACGTTCCCGTGATGCTCGAAGCTCGTGAAGAATATAGTCGCCTGGGTCAAAGGCGACCTCCATGCGCCGCCGATCACTGACGACACGGGTGAGCTGAGACCTTCGCCTGCGCCTGAAATTCCGCCTTACTCAGCCGATGCGTACGCAGGCTCCTCCAGCACGTACTTGCGCAACCGGCCGTACAGCTGTGTTCGTGACAGTCCCAGGCGTCTGGCCGCTCTCGATTTATTCCAGCCCGTATCGCGCATGACCTGCTCAATGGTCCGTCGCTCCACGATCGTCAAGTCGGTGAGAGCAGCGGCGACCGCACGCCCGGCGCCGAGCGACAAGAGCTGTGCCGTGATTGGCGCCCCGTCGCTAAGGATGGCGGCACGCTCGAGCACGTTGCGGAGCTCACGGACGTTCCCGGGCCAGTCGTATCCGAGTAGCGCGCTCTTTGCACTGGCCGTCAGCCCCGCAGGCGGGCGACGGAGGGACGTCCCGATCTCCTCCAGGAACGCCTGGCTGAGGATCAGGATGTCGTCTTTACGGTCTCGCAATGGCGGAAGGCGAAGATCGAACACGTGTATCCGATAGTAAAGATCTTGGCGGAACGCGCGACGCTCGAGCGCCTTTCCTAAATCGCGGTTTGTGGCTGCGATCACTCGGATGTTCGCCTTCTGCACGCGCGTGCCTCCCAGACGTTGAAACTCGCGTTCCTGGAGCACACGCAGGAACTTCGCCTGCGCCGACAGACTCATCTCACTCACTTCGTCGAGAAAGAAAACGCCGCCAGCCGCGAGCTCGATCTGGCCGGGCTTGGCTAGATGGGCCCCGGTGAACGCGCCGCGTTCGTACCCGAATAGTTCCGATTCGAGGAGTGGCTCGGCCAACGCGGCACAATTCAGCGCTACGAACGGTCCGTCCTTCCGATTGGAAGCGCTGTGAATCAACCGCGCGACGACTTCCTTCCCCGTTCCTGATTCGCCACTCAACAGCACCGTTGTTTCCGTCGACGCCACTTGCGCAGCTTTTCTGAGAACCTCGTGCCATTCCTCCGACCGTCCGACCACACGATGCGAACCAACCTTCAGATCCCCCTGCTCGACGAGCATCTTCCCACGTCGTTCGAGACGCTCGGCACTAGCGCGGCTCTCGGCGGCGTGCCGCGCGGCTTCCGCCAGCCGCTGGTGTGAGATCACAACCGCCAAGTAGTCGGCGACACTTTGGGCGAGGATCAGTTCGCGCTGCGAATAAATGTCGGAATGACGAGACAGCAGCGTCAAGGTCCCAATTGGTTGGCTCTCAGCCCACACTGGGACGCAAACACCGCATTGAAGACCGCGGCCGGTAGAAGCCTCGTTGAGTATCCGAGCGACCGATGGGTCGCTAACGGCTTGCAGGCTTTTGCGACCGACCGGTGCGTCGCCCGTGCTCGCATACACAGAAAGGTGAGCGCCGTCGGTCAGCAGCGCAAGCTCGATATGATCGTGAGGGATGATGCGTGCGACGATCGCTCTCAGCCGTTGAAACACTTCGCGCACATCGAGCGTTCCGGCGAGCGTCAACAACAGGTCGTGAAACGCGTCTAGGTGCTCCGATTCATGTGCCCCATCGGCGAGCGTCGGCGCACTCATGTTCGTCCTCGTAATTCATGCGTTCCGCTGTTGAGGTAGGGAATTGGACCGCGACCTCTCGGCGAGGCATCGGCCGAGGAATGCCAGCAGCTCTGCAGTGGAGCGAAAACGTAGCTCGCGGCCCGTGTCAACTTCTTCGATCCAACCGACAAGCTGGCCCTCGCTCGGTTGACTCTCGTCGCTCAGCTGCAGAACGAAAGCCTCTCGCATCACGATCTGAGACTACAGGAAGCAGGAAAGGCCTGGTGTGAGGGTTTCGTTCAATTCGTGTGAATTCCGCCTGAGAGTTCGTGTCGACTCTCGACGCCATCGGCAAGCTCCGTGAGCTTGCGCAAAGGCACTCAGACTGAGTGCAGGCGAGCAGAGTCCATGAAGCGAATCCACTGCGCGGTCGGCGACCGGCGGCCCGGAAGTGATTGCAGAATCGGCGCGTGCCCGTTTCGAGGGTGTGTTCTCCGCAACTGGCTGCCGATTTGCCTTGCCCTGGGCTACGCAGGCGTGACGAAGTTTGATTCGTGGCTGATGAGCGCGCGCGTGGCACTCGCCACGATGTTCGGATTCACCGCGATGTCGCATTTCACACCCATGAAGAAGGATCTCATTTCTATGGTGCCTCCCCGCGCTGCCGCGGCCCGACTAGCTGGTACTAGTCACCGGGATCGCTGAACTTGCGGGCGTCATAGGGCTGTTACGTCCGGCAACCGCGTTCTGGGCGGCGACCGGTCTCATCCTTCTCATGATCGCGATGGGGCCCGTGAACATCAGCGCGGCGCGACGCGGTGTGCTGCTGCGAGGTCGTCCGGCACCGGCGATGTGGCTTCGGGTACCGATGCAGATTCTGTACATCGTGTGGGCGTGGACCGTTCGATAAGCCGGAGCCGGACCGAGAGCCCGGCCTGCTGTTCCGCGTGCATGAACAGCCAATTTGTTCAAGACTCCTCGTCCATCGCCGACTAGCATCGCTTGGGGACAAGCAAATGCCTTCGTTCAGCAAGCTCAGCGTTTCCCTGTTAGTCGCGTTCATCTGCACCGCGGCTCCTGAGAGATTGCTGGCACAAGTGACGACCCTCAATGAGGCCATTCGCGCTGCGGAAGCGGCCAATCGAACGATCAAGATCGCAGAGCTGGAGCGCGAGAAAGCCATCCGCGAGGTCGAAGCCGCGAAGACTCACCGCCTGCCTGTGTTTTCCGTGAACGCACTGGCGTCGCAGCCCCTGACGCAACTGGGGATCACACTCGAGCGCGGCAGCCTCGGCGTCTATCCACACGATGGTCCGATCCCGGCGCAAACCACGACGCTGGAGAGCCCCTTGCAATTCGGATTCATCGGTTACGCAAGCGTGGCGCAGCCGCTCACGCAACAGTTCAAGATCGGCCTGGGCATCGATCTCGCCGGAATAGGCGTCGATGCCAGCAACGAGCAACTCCGCGCGACGCGACAGGGCATCGTCAACGAAGTGCGGCACCTGTACTACGGCATCGCTCAGGCCGAAAGCGGCAGACGAACGTTACAGGAGACGGTCGATTTCCTGAAGCAGCTCGAGCGCGAGACGCATCAACAAGTCCTCCAACGAGTTGCGTTACAAGCTGACCAGCTGCACGTCAAAGCGCAACGCGTCCAAGCCGAATACGAGCTCCTCAAGATGGACGATCCGATCGAGACGCAGAAGGAGCAACTCAATCGCCTGATGGGTCGGCCTATCGACACGCCGCTCGAGATCGACGCGTCCACCATCGCCGCGAACGATTCTGTCTCGTTGAACGAAGCGTACGCCCAAGCCCTAGCGTCGCGCCCAGAGATGCGGCTCGCGAAGGTCCAGCAGCACAAGGCCGAGCTCGAACGTCGACTGGCCAGCGCGGAGCGGATCCCGGATGTGAGCCTGTCCCTCTTCGCGTTACGAACTGTCAATTTCAGCAGCACCCTTCCGAATGCCGTGAGCAGTGTGGGCGTTCAGGCCAGCTGGGATGTGTTTGATTGGGGAAGAAAAGCACACGAGGTCGACAAGAAGCGAGACGCCGAAGCGCAAGCGGCGTTGGAACTGAAAGACGCCGAGGCGCGAATCATGGCCGACGTCGCGCATCAGTATCGACGGATCGCCGAAGCGCAGAAGGAAGTCGAGCTCGCCCAGGCGCTCCAGGCCTTTAACGCCGACGCGCTTCGGATCGCGCGCAATCGCTACATGCAGCGAGAGGCCGTCTTCAGCGACGTTGTCAAGACCCAGTCAAGTCTCGCCGAGGCCAACCATCGATACACGCAGGCTCTGATGGATCTCGCTACAGCGCAGGCCGATTTCGAGAAATCGATGGGCAGGGACCGATGACGACGCCTGTTGCGCGCAGATTGTGGGCCCTGGTCATCATCGCGGCGATTCTGCCCTACGGGTGCGCCGGTCACGAGCGCACTGCTGAGGCGCACAGCCCCAAAGCGGTCCGGCTCGTTGCCGTTGAATCCTCGCCCTCGGCCGAATCGACGGCATACTCGGCGATCATCGCACCCAATGCACAAGTCGATCTGGTGTTCCGGGTGGCGGGGTACGTGGTGGATGTTCGTCGTGCACCAGCTGCCGACGGCCGGACGCGCGCCTTGGAACCAGGTGCGGTCGTCGGGAGAGGGGTTACGCTGGCTCGCGTTCGGTCAACTGATTATCAGGCCGTCGTCGACAAAGCCCGCGGTGCCCGCGACGAGTCGAGCGCCGGTATCGATGCCGCGGCGGCTGGGCTCGCCGAAGCACAGGCCGCCTTGATTCAGGCGGAGGCCGATTTTGGCCGCATCTCCGTCCTGTGGGAGCAGGAGAGCGTCACGAAGCCGGCGTATGACGGGACGAAGGCGAGGCTAGATGCGGCTCGCGCCAAGGTGGATGCGGCGACGGCCGCTCTTGCGGCGGCGAAACACCGCGCCACTGCAGCGGCAGCGCAGCTGCACGAAGCGGAAATCGCGCTGAGCGACACCGAATTAAGCACGCCGTTTGATGCGATCCTTCTGGAGCGTCACGTCGACGTCGGAACGTTCGTCTCGCCAGCGACGCCGGCGTTTACCGTCGCAGACCTGCGCCTGGTCAAAGCGCGATTCAGCGCGCCAGATACGGCACTCCATTTGTTTCGAGCCGGACAGGTCTTGCCGTTGATGGTGGACGCGTTCCCGAATGAGTGGTTTCAGGGTCACGTCTTATCGGTCGCTCCGGCGGCCGACCCTAAATCACGATCGTTTGAAATTACAGTTGCCATCGACAATCCGGCGTTGAGGCTGCGATCCGGAATGATCGCGTCGATTCACGTCGACAGCGAAGCGGCGGAACATGATCAGCTTCGGATCCCGATCGACGCGCTCGTCCACAATCCCGCGCGCGAGCAGTACCTTGTGTACACCTTGGAGCAGAAGGACGGACGCACCCTCGCGAAGGCGACCTACATCCGTCCTGGCCCGCTGGTGGGTAACCAGGTGTCAGTCCTCGATGGCCTGACCGCGGGTCAACGGATCGTCGCGTCTGGAGCGAACTTGCTGCGGCCGGGCGACGCAGTGAAAGAAATTCAATAGCAAGTACCCCATAACCATCGCCATGCATACCGATCTCGAGACGAACCCACCCCGTCACAGCGTGGCGCGTTTCTTCGTGGAGAACCGGCAGGTGTCCTGGGTGCTGCTTGCCGGAGTGATCGCGTGGGGGATCTGGGCCTACGCGGCCATGCCAAAACGCAAAGACCCGGATATCCCCGTCCGTCAGGTCGCTGTAGTGACGCCGTGGCCCGGTCAAAGTGCGGAGCGGGTCGAGCAACTCGTCACGCGCAAGATCGAGGAACGCGTCGCCCAGAACATTCGTGTCTCCGAGATTTCCTCAACGACGAGGCCGGGACTCTCAGTCGTTTACGCCGAAGTGGACGAAACGGTGCGAATCGACACTGGCAGGGAGTTCGACGACATCAAGGTCAAGCTCGATGCTCTGACCGATCTGCCGGAAGGTGCCGGGCCCGTTCAATACATCAAGGAATTCGGTGAAACCTCGGCTTTGATGCTGACGGTGGCGAGTCCACCCGCAAACGGACCGCAACTTCAGCTCCTCTCGAGACAGATTGCCGCGGCGGCCGCACCGATCCCGTCGTCGCTCGACGTCGCGCTGTGCAGCTCCGGTTCGCCTGATCGGTCTTTCGTGCGCGAGGCAGCGAGATTATTGGGCGATGCCCTGGTTCGCCAAGGCGTGGGAACTCATCTGCGCCTGATCGAGGGGGAGACCTTCGTCATCATTCGACTGTCGACGAGGGCCGATGCCCGCGAGTCGGTTCGGGCGGTACGACGCGCGTGGGAAGAATTGCCGCAGCGCGCGGACATTCATCCTGACGTCTGGGATCCGATCGTCATCATTCCGGGCGCCTCGATCGTCGACGTGCTGACGCATGAAGCAGGGCCGAAATACTCGTATCGTGAGCTTGATGACGTCACCGATCGGATCGAAAAAGCGATCCGACTCGCCCCGGAGGCATCGCGGGTCACGCGGGTCGGGGTGATCGAAGAGCAAATCGAGGCGCGCTATTCGCAAAATCGGCTGGCGGCGCTTGGGATCGTCCCGGCCGCGGTTCGGGGAATCCTCCAGAGCCGCAACACCACGCTGCCGGCCGGCACGGTGAACGCCGAAGGTCGCGAGTTAGCGCTCGAGCAGACGGGCGAATTTCGCACGCTCGCTGACATCGACACCGCGGTCTTCACGGAAACGGCCAACGGCACCCCGCTGTATCTTCGAGATATCGGAAGCGTCCATCGCGGGTACGAACACCCACCGCGCCTGGTCTCCTACTACACATGGCGCGATCCGAAAGGACGTTGGCTAAGAGGCCGCGCGATCACGCTGTCGACAGAAATGAAGAAGGGCGAGCAGATCGACCGCTTTGGGACGGCCGTCCGCTCTCGGGTGGACGAGGTCCGCAGGTCGCTTCCAGCCGATCTCGTTATTGGCACGACCTCGGATCAGCCGCGGCAGGTGCGCGAGAAACTGGATCTCTTTAATCGAAGTCTTTGGGAAGCAGTCGTGCTGGTGGTCCTCGTCTCGTTCATCGGTTTTTGGGAATGGCGTTCGGCGCTGCTGATGGCTCTATCGATCCCAATCACTCTCGCGATGACCTTCGGCCTCATGCAGCTCGCCGGCCTGGACATCCAACAGATGTCGATCGCGTCTCTGATCATCGCGCTTGGGTTGCTAGTGGACGATCCCGTAGTGGCTGGTGATGCGATCAAGCGCGAGCTCGCGCATGGCCAACCTCGATCGATTGCTGCCTGGCTTGGCCCCGAGAAGCTGTCGAAAGCGATCCTGTACGCCACGATCACCAATATCGCCGCGTACATGCCGTTCTTGCTGTTGAACGGCGATGTCGGGAGGTTCATCTACAGCCTGCCCGTGACCATTGCCTGTTCGCTCGTGGCTTCCCGCATCGTGTCGATGACGTTCCTGCCGCTCTTGGGGTACTACATCTTGAAACCCGGACGCGATCCGATGGCCGACGCGCCACGCGCGAGTCGATTCGGTCGGGCGTACGAACGCGCAGTCACCTTTGCAATCGACCATCGTTGGAAATTTCTCGGGGCCGCGTCTCTGGCGCTCGTGGCCGGAGCGTTTTTCGCATCCCATCTCCATCGCCAATTCTTTCCTCGAGACAATTTCTATCTCGGGTACGTGGACATTCGTCTGCCCGAAGACGCGCCGCTCGCCCAGACGGCGCGCATCGCGCGCGAATCTGATCAACTGATTCGTGACGTGACAGTCGAGTACGATCGGACCCACGACGGTGAGTCGTCACTAGCCTCCATCACGGCCTTCGTCGGCGCCGGCGGCCCACGGTTCTGGTTCTCGGTCCCTCCTGAACCGCCCGCACCGAACTACGCCCAGCTCCTCCTTCAGTTTGCTCGAAGCGAAGACACGAATCGACTCGTCGGTCCACTCCAAGACGCCCTGACCACGCGAATCGCGGGCGCGCGAATCGACGTGCGCACCGTCGAGACCGGGCCGCCGACCATCATCCCTGTGCGGATGCGAATTCAAGGTGACGACGCACGCGTGCTGCGCCAGGAGGCCGAGAAGTTGCAGGGCATTTTGAAGACGTCGGCGTATGCGATCAACGTCCGAGACGACTGGGGCAACGACGCGATTCGCACTCGCCTCGAAATCGACCAGGACCGTGCCGGCCTCGCCGGTGTGTCGAGCCGCGATATCGCAATAGCGATGTACTCCGGCGTCGTGGGTGCGCCGATCGGATACCTGCGTGAGGGACGCAAGAACATTCCGATCGTGCAGCTGATGGATTACGGCCAACGGGAAACCGTCACGGACCTGGGTCAACTGTACGTCTATTCGAGCCAATCACCGGTCAGGCTCACACTCGGCCAAATCTCACGCCTGACCTACAATGCCCAACCGGCGGTGATTCATCGAGTCAATCAGTACCGCGCGATTAACGTGGCGGCCTTACCGGCTCCAGGCCATCTTGCCGAGGAGGTCACCGCGCCACTGTTGCCGCGACTCCGTGAGTTCGAACAGCAACTGCCGCCAGGCTATCGATTCGAAATCGTCGGCGAATTGAAAGAACAAATCAAAGGGCAGACACGGTCGCTGATCGTGGCGCTCGCGTCGCTGATCGCAATCTATCTTGCCCTGGTGTTCCAGTTCAGGAATGCCGTGAAGCCCTTCATCGTATTCGCCGGCATTCCCTTCGGCGCGGTCGGCGCCTTCGCGAGCCTCTGGTTGACGGGCATGCCCATGGGCTTTCTTGCCATCCTTGGCATCACGAGCCTCATCGGCGTTATCGTAAGCCACGTGATCGTGCTATTCGACTTCATCGAGGAACAGCACGATCGAGGCGAACCCTTCCGCGACGCCCTCATCGATGCCGGTATCCGGCGGATCCGGCCCGTGCTCATCACCGTGGGCGCCACGGTGCTGGCCCTGTTTCCGTTAGCGCTCCATGGCGGACCGTTGTGGGAAGCGTTGTGCTACGCCCAGATCGGAGGCCTTACTCTCGCAACGGTCGTCACGCTGTTTCTCGTGCCGGTCTTTTACGCGGTTTTCGTGCTCGATCTGAAGGTCGTGCGATGGGAGGGGGCGGCATCGCGTCCCTCGATAGCATGAGCCGACCTCAGATAGATGGGCAACAGTGAGGACAGCAATTGCACTTGTGACGGGCGCATCGAGCGGCACCGGATTAGGGCTGGCGCAATGCCCGACGCAGCGCGCGCCCTGTGGGCAGGAACTCGTCGACGACGGCGCCGTCGTGGGCACGCTCATCAACAATGCCGGTACCTGCTCCATGGTGGGTCCGCCGAGCAGGACGTCGATGCGATTGAGCGACTCGTTACCCTGAACGTTACCGCGGTCACCAATCTGACGCGACTCGCCTTGCCGAGCATGTTGTCGCGGCAAGACAGCCGGATTCTGAATGTCGCGTCGCTCGCCGCGTATCAGCCCGCGGGTCTGCGTGAGGCCGCGTACCATGCATCGCCTGCGTTCGTGTGGTCATTTACGAAGGGCGTCGCCCGCGAACTACGCGGAAGCGGAAATGTGGGTGCAACACCCCGCCAATTCATCAAAATGCCTTTTCTTACGATGAGTTAGACGGGTCCATTGGCGGAGGGAGAGGGATTCGAACCCCCGGTACGGTTGCCCGTACAGTGGTTTTCAAGACCACCGCCATCGACCACTCGGCCATCCCTCCGCATCGAAAAACTAGGCCAGAATTCGCAGTCACCTGACGCTGCCCTTCGCGACTAGAGCAATGGCTTCGTGACCCAATCCGAGCTGTTTAGCAGCGCTCGATAGTCTGCCTCTCGTATCGACGCCTTTGCGTAGCTGCAGGCGACGACAAAAATGTTCTCCCGCTCGTCCCAGTCCGCCTGTTTGACCGTGCAGGCAAAAGGCGCACTGACGGCGGCAGCCGTCATGTCGAGCATCGCTCCAGCCTTTGGGATGGTTGCGAGCTCCACCGTCTTGATGAATCTCACCGCGCTATTGTCGACCCGTTTTGGTCCCGAATCGTCGGCCGAGTTGACCATCAATGACGGAATTCTCAGATTGACCACGACGTGAGGCATTTACTTGACCTTACTCGGAAGAGCCGACCAGCGTCAAACGTACGGGCCTCCTGTCCTTCTCGAATTCGTTGTCACGCCGCGACTGGGAGCTGGACGAGGTCTCTCCAGTGGGAGACCCACCGCACATTGTTCAGCTCGGCACGGGCGACCGGGGGTCCGCCGGCGAAGGTTAACGGTGTGTGGCCCTCCAACGCCGGTGGCTGCGGGCCGCGTTGTAATAGGTCTGGAAGTCGGCAAGTTTCCGTTCCAGATCACGGGCATTCCAGAACAGCACCTGGTCGAGAAATTCTCGCCGGATCGTCCCGATCAGGCGCTCCACAAATGGGTGTGACAGGGGCACATAAGGTACGGTCTTGATTTCGTCGACCTCCAGAATCCGAAGGTTCGCCGTCCACCGGTGCGCCTCGAAGAGCGGATCATGATCGGTACTGAGATGTCGCGGTGTGCCCCAATCATGAATGGCGGCCTTGAACATGCGGCAGAGGTCGGCGCCATTGGCCGCACCGCGGTGCACGCCGACTCCGACGAGGCGACGGGTGAACTGGTCCATGATCACCAGCACCCAGTAGCTCCGGACTTAGCCGCCAGCGCCGGGAGTGAAGACTTCAGCGGATTTCAGGA
>Ga0182041_10001101_pt1 | contig 13461 bp, 9 predicted proteins | sample flu12Cox44000178_FD_125967 | JGI IMG/M metagenome (GOLD analysis project Ga0182041, IMG submission 125967) | Lab enrichment of tropical soil microbial communities from Luquillo Experimental Forest, Puerto Rico - flux8day.12C.oxic.44.000.178 | ecosystem: Environmental > Terrestrial > Soil >...
GAACCAGGAAGTTACCCTCCTCGGCATATACCCACAGAATCAGCTTTCCGCCGGGCTTAATGTGCCTTTTGAGATTTCTCACCGTCTTATCCGGGTCGTCGGTATGGTGAATCACACCGATGGAAAGGACGACATCAAATTGTTCGCCTAAATCCATCTCCGCAATGTCAGCTTCCAAGACTGTCACATTCTGTAATCTCGCCGTTCTTTGTCTCGCGATTTCAGCAGTGTTAAGATCCACACCGACAACTTTACGAGCGTGGACAGCAATTTGGGCAAGGTGCTGGCCGCCGCCGCATCCCGCGTCCAAGACAGTTTTCCCTCCGAAGTCGTCCAAGGTGGCGGGATAGATCCATCCGGCAAAAAGAAAGGAAGCGTCGTCCTCAAACTCTTTCCACTGGATCAGCCACTCGCTTTGCTGGCGTTGCCGGACGGCTGCATCGTTCATTGTCGCGCCATTCTCAAAACGCTTAAGAAAAAGCTGGAGAGAACGATCTCGAAACCCAGGGTGAGGCAGACGACGGCCGGGATGACGATCCGCAAGGTGTTCGTGGCGTCCATGGGGCCGAATTGACGCGATCCCCAGAGGCCAAGGGCGTAAACGGAGCCACCCAATCCAGCCAAGACGAGCAGTCCTCCCACGACCAACCCCGCTTCCAAACTGGCCCAGCGAAGGGCCCTGTCGAGTCGAGGATCCTGAGGAAGGAGTCCCTGGCTAACTCCAAAGACCTTGGTGAAGGCAGAAAAAGCGATGGCCTGGAAGCCGAGCAGAACGGCCGCAGCCGCATAAAGGAGGGTGTGCACATTGAAAGTTACGTCTGCGACTCTTCGAGGGCCGGGCATGAGCCACAATCCAGTGAGGAGTCCGACCGCCACGAGCACCGACCCAGGGTACAAGAAGAGCCAACGTGGGCTGTAGAGCAACATCAATCGCAGGTGTTCCCAGCCGGCATGCCAGGCTCGCAGGTGGGGTGGGCGGCTGCGCCCGTCGGGTGAAAGTGTGATAGGGATTTCCGTGATCCGCATAGCTAGGAGGTTTGCTCTCAAGATCATTTCAGAGCCGAATTCCCACCCCGTTGCACGTAATCCCATTTTCAGAAATGCGCTCTTGCGAAAGCCACGAAGCCCGCAGTGATTGTCGTTAAGCGGGCTGCCAAACAGCAGCCTCGCGATGGCCGTCAAAACGGGGATTCCAAGATATCTGTGCAGAGGTGGCATGGCTCCGCACTTGATGCCACCCTTGAAGCGATTCCCCATCACCAAGTCAAAGCCCGCTCGCAACTTCTCCAAAAAGAGCGGAATCTGCGTGAAGTCGTAACTGTCATCGGCGTCACCCATGATGATGTACTTGCCGCGGGCCGCCGCGATGCCGCCTCTCAGGGCGCTGCCGTAACCCTTGCTTTCAACGACTACGACACGAGCTCCCATCCGGGCAGCAATCCCCGGAGATCCGTCTGTGCTGCCGTTATCCGCCAGGATGATTTCGCCTGCGATGCCATGTTCGCGAAACGCCCTTTGCACCTTCTCGATGCAAGCCTTGAGCGTCTCAGCCTCGTTCAAGCACGGCATCACAACAGATAGTTCTGGGGCGGAGGCATCGTTCCCAGATATTGCTTCGCCTTGCGATTGCAGGTCGCGCCGCAGTGCACTCATAAATCACCACCTCTGGCCGCATCTCGCGCCGAGGCAACTCACGGGCCGAAGGCCTGCTGTCGAAACTGCGCAAATCTCATCCGGAGGCTCGTCCCTTCGGGTTCCCTGGTGAAAAACAGCCAGAGCAAAGCGAGTCCGTAGACGACCGCTGCCGCAGAGAGCTGCAACAAGAGGTCGCGATAGCTGCGCACTTGAAACGAATGCCGCAGGACCAAAAGCGTGACCACCACAGGAGCACACAGCACCAAGGGCATCAAGTATGCTTCGCTTAGAAATGAACCCATCGGGACTCTTAACAAATGGCAGACATGACGGGGCAGGAAAAATAAGCTCGTGCACGCTAAAGGGATCGCAGTGCCCACGGCGACGCCGAGTATTCCAAAATGCCGCAGCAACAGGATGCTGAGGACCATGTTCGAGGCGCCTTCGAGCAAAAGAACCAGAGCTAGCACCCGGTGCAGGCCCATGCCAAGCAAGATTTTCGTTGAGGCCGACTGCGCAAGATAAAGAGTCCTGGGCACGACCAGGGCAACGAGAATGGCGTAGCTCGAAAGGTATCTGTTGCCCACCCAAGCCTCGAGGATCGGTTTCCCCAGGATGATCAAGGTCGCGCACATAGGGAAGATCGTCATCGCGCAAGCGCGATTTCCGGCCAGGAGAACCTTTTGAAGCCGATCGTGGTCACCCAGGGCGTCGAAATGACTCGACATGGGGGTGAAGACCAGGGCGAGACTCTGGACAACGGTGGCCGGGTACTCCACCAGCCTGAGCCCAACCGCGAAATAGGTGATCGCCGTCGAAGAAAGAAAGACTCCGATGACCGCTGCATCCGACCCGAAACGAAGCTTCTCCGCAACCATGATCAGGAATGCGGCCCACCCGTAATTGATCATCTGCCGGAAAGCGCGCCGGTCCACAAACTTGGCTTCGAGCCGCAGCGGCATGACCCGGAAAGCCATCCCGGCGAGCAGCGCATGACTCACCAGGTTGAGCGTGACGGTGATGAGCGCCACGCTCAGCAGTCCCTGCCCGCGGTTAAGCACAATCACCACAAAGAGAGCTCGTATCAAGGTACATCCGATCTGAGCGAGATTCAGCCAGGAAAACCTCTGCAGCCCCTCGATCACCCCTACAAATACACTCAGCGGAAACCCGAGAGCCACTTCCGTGCCGACCAAGACAAGCAACCATCTCGCGGTCTGAAGAAGATTTGGAGGTATCTGGAACAAGCTTCCCAAATAGAAGCTTCCGATTCCAGTGACGACCAGAACCATGAGCGCCACCAGACCGTAAGTGGCGACACTGGTATTCAAGAAGCGCGTGAGTTGGTCTGAATCCTGCGAGGCGGCAAACCTGGCTACGTAGCGAACCACCGAAGATCGAATTCCGAAATCAAACAGCCCGTAATAACCGGTCAAAGAGAAGATCAGGACCCACAGGCCAAAGGCTGCGTCGCCCAGTTTGTGGAGAATGAAGGGAGATAAAAAGAAGCCGACCGCGACGTGGATGAGTAGACTCAGCCAGCCGGAAGCGACGTTCTTCGCAGTCTTTATTCTCAGGCTCACGTCCTATGTTGCCTCATGCAGCCGGCGGTGTTGAGGATATCGAAAGGTTACTGCAGAAAGTTTTCAACCTCAACGCCAAACTTCTTCGAATCTCACCTGGTCGAATGAGTAGCCTGCCGCGGTGAGAGTTCATCAAATCTTTACAATTTCTTGACAAAAATCCCGCTTCTATCAAGGTTGACATCGCCCGAAGTGGGATTATACTAACGGGTTCAGGAAAGATAGGGAACAGCCAGATGAGACAGGTGAAATGACGCAGGTTGCTTCGGCGGGGCTGTCTTTCGGACGGCTCGCCGAGCCTTCGATCAGGAGGTGCCGGCGTGAACGCATCCAGGAAGATCGTATTCTTCATTCCTTCCTTCTCGAGCATTGAGGCGACGGCCCCTCTAGGCTTGCTGGCCATCTCCACTCCCCTTCTTCAAGCGGGCTATGAAGTCCGCATCATCGACTCCACCATTGCGCCGGATTATAAGCGGCTCGTTCTTGAGGAAGTCAAGGACGCGTTGTGTCTCGGCATCTCGCTGATCACGGGTCCGATGATCAGCGAGACCGTGGACATTTGTCGCGCCGTCAAGCACTGGAAAAGGGATTTTCCGGTGATACTAGGCGGCTGGCACCCGTCGCTCCTCCCCGGCCAGACGCTGGAAGCGAAGTACGTGGACATCATTGTGCGTGGGCAGGGCGAAGACAGCATGCTCGAGGTAGCCGAACGATTGAGGGAGGGTGCCGCTCTCGGTGACGTTCAAGGTATCGGTTTCAAGCGCGACGGTGAATTGCATCTCACCGGGGAGCGGGCGTTGCAACCGCTCGAACTGATGCCGCCCAAGGCCTACCACTTGGCCGATTTCGATGCCTACGAGCGCATTTGTGGCCGCCGCTGGGCGATGTACACTTCCAGCCTGGCCTGCCCGTTCAATTGCTCTTACTGCACCAACGCGGGGGTGTATGGGCGCAAATGGAACGCTCTGCCGGTAGAACAGGTAGTGGAGGAAACTGTCGACCTTACTCGGCGGTATCGGCTTGAACTGCTCTGGATGGCCGATGACAACTTTCTGGTCGACCTCGAACGCGCCCTTAAAATCGCTGAGGGGTTGATCCTGGCCGGCAGCGGATTTCAGTGGAGCATTCAGGCAACGACAAACCTGACGGCGCGCCTGACGGTGGAGGAATTGGCCCTGCTAAAGCGTTCAGGACTCCGCCAGATCTGCCAGGGAATCGAAACGGCTTCGCCCAAGGTGATGAAACTCATGAACAAGGGCTTTCAGGACTTGGGTGACATCTACCAGTCTACCGAGCGTTGTGTCGAGGCGGGCGTCATTCCGTCCTTCAACATCATCTTCGGCTATCCGGGTGAAGGAGTCGCAGAACGACGGGAAACCGTGAACTTCATGATGGATGTTTGCCGCCGCTTCCCCGGCGCTGAGTTTTGGACCAATATCTTCACTCCTTATCCTGGCTCCCCAATTTTCCACCGAGCCAAAGAAATCGGCATCGAGGTACCTTCCTCGCTCGAGGGGTGGGTGGACTATTTCCCGCGTTACACGGTTTTGCCTTGGCTAAGGGGTAGGGAGCATCGGCGGGTCCAGACGATGCGCGACTATCTCCGCATCGCCTTCGACCGTGCTCCTATCGCCAACGAGAGGCGTGACCGGTTCTCGCGGGCGTTGACCCGACTGACCGCCTATCCGGCGCGCTGGAGACTGGACCACGACTTCTATGCCTTGCCCTTTGAGCTGTGGGTCAATCGCAAACTGAAAAGCATCCGTCCGCTGCCCAAGCCCAACGTGGATGCAAAGCCTCTGGAGCCGGCCACATCGCCGAGTTGCTTATGAGAGATAAGGTTGTCCTTTTCTATCCGCCGTACGCGGGGCCGCCGCTCGGGGCACCACTCTGCCTGTTGTCTCTGGCTTCCCCCCTCTTGAATGCTGGGCTCCGCCTTTCGCTGATTGACGCGGCTGTTCAGCCGGATTTTGAAGCTGCCGTCGCGCGCGAAATCGATCAGGCACTCTGTTTGGGCATTTCATTCTTCACTGGCCCGATGATCGGGTCGGCGGTCCGCGTCGCCAGAATGGCGAAGCGGATTCGCCCGGAATTGCCGGTCGTCTTCGGCGGCTGGCACGCAAGTCTGCTGCCCGATCAGACCCTGAGGGCGGACTGTGTCGACATGGTTGTGCGTGGCCAGGGAGAACTGACTCTCCTCGATATAGCCCAGCGGCTGCTGGTAGGAAAGAGCCTTGAGGATGTGCCTGGCGTGTCGTTCAAAACCGGAGGCGAAACCGTACACAATCCGGAAAGGCCGGTTGAGAACATCAACAATCTGCCCTCTCCCGCTTTTGACGTGGTGGACTTCGACGCGTACGAGCGCGCCTGCGGTTACCGCGAGGTTGGCTATGCTACCAGCATCGGCTGCCCCTACGCGTGCAACTACTGTACCGATCAGGTGTTTTATAAGCGGCGCTTTAACGCCTACCGTGCGGAACGGGTTGTAGAGGAGGTGACGGATCTCGTCGGGCGCTATCGCCTAAGCAACGTAACATTCTTCGACTCGAATTTCCCCGTGGATCTGAAACGTGCTCTCGCGATTGCCCGTGGCTTTGTTGAAAGCAAAATGAGATTCGGCTGGTCGGTCCAAGCCTCCACCGACTTGCTTTGTCGCATGAGCGATGAAGACGTAAGCCTGCTCGGAGAAAGCGGATTGGACCACATAGGATGCGGCACGGAATCCGCGTCGCCGGAAGTTTTGGCGCTGATGAATAAAAAGCAGCAGCGAATCGACGATATGTATGAGGCGGCGCGCAAGACGGAGCGAGCGGCCATTCACGTCACCTACAACCTTATCTTGGGATATCCCGGCGAAACCGAGGCGGATCGGATCGAGACATTTCGCATCATGAGCGAGATCGCCCGCCAGCATTTCAACGTCAGCTTCTCACCCAACATTTTCACACCCTACCCGGGTATTCCCATCTGGCCCCAGTTGCGCCAGATGGGGGTGAGAGAACCGCAATCACTTGAGGAGTGGGAAAGCTTGCCTCTCGGGAACAACATCCTACCCTGGCTGAGGGGGGAAGAGCTGGAACGACTTCGTCGCATGCTTGAGTTCTTCCTGCTGAATAACCAGATTCGAAGGGCGACTTCTGCCGCTCCGTGGCTGCGTGGTGCCCGCAAAGCACTGGGAGCGCCACTGCGCTGGCGGCTGCGCAAGAGTTACTTTGCGTTTCCCTGGGAGCTTTGGGTAGCTCGCAACACAGAACGGCTGGTCACGCGGCGGTCGCTCCTGACGGGCCAGGCCTTAAGCCACAACATGCAGGAAGTGTGTTGATCGACACTCAGGAAGAGGGAGATCACCCTTTGGTCGACGTCCTGCTCACTCATTCTTACCATCTCTTCTACGATGCTAAGCAGGTTCGGAAAATGGAGCCCTACCCACCTCTGGGTACGCTTTACGCGGCTGCATTCTTACGGGAGCTGGGGTTCTCAGTGGCCTTGTTCGACACCATGCTGGAGGATCCCGAGCGGGGATTCCCAGCGGCTCTCGCTCGCCATCGCCCCCGAGTAGTGGCCGTTTACGAAGACAACTTCAACTTCCTTTCGAAGATGTGCCTCAGCCGCATGCGGCGCGCAGCGTACGGGATGATAGATGCGGCAAAAGCCGCTGGGGCCACAGTAGTGGTGAACGGCTCGGACGCATCAGACCACGTCGAAGAATATTTGCGGTGCGGCTCCGACTACGTTCTGCTAGGGGAGGCGGAATGGACACTGGTGGAGCTGGTGCAGTCCTTGCTGGGAAACTCCGGCCTGGAGCCGGAACGAATCCCCGGCGTTACCTTTCTTCAACCTCTAACCGGCAAACTTCTCCGGGCTCGCTCGCGGCCCGTGCTGCGAGACCTTGACAGCCTTCCCTCGCCCGCGCGCGACCTCATCGACGCAGAGACATACCGCCGTGCCTGGGAATCGAGCCACGGTTTCTTCTCCCTGAACCTCGTGGCGAGCCGAGGCTGTCCGTATCGGTGCAACTGGTGTGCCCGCCCGATCTACGGCGACTCCTTTCATGTGCGCTCGGCCGAAAGCGTCGCGGTGGAGATGAAGGAACTCAAGGAACACTACGGTGCCCAGCACCTCTGGTTTGCGGATGATGTTTTCGCACTCAAGCACCGCTGGGCGGAAGAACTCGCAGACGCCGTGGAAAAACATGATGCGGTGCTCCCGTTCAAGATTCAGTCTCGCATCAATCTGATGACGTCAGAGGCAGCCACCGCCCTGCGGCGGTCCGGGTGTACGGAAGTCTGGATGGGTGTTGAATCCGGGTCCCAAAGAATCCTGGACGCGATGGATAAAGGCACGGACGTCCAGCAGGTGCCTGCGGTTCGTGAGGACCTGCGACGCGAGGGCATCCGCGCCTGTTTTTTCCTGCAGTTCGGCTACCCGGGAGAAACCTGGGAAGAGATCATGGAGACCGTTCATCTCGTGCGAGCCACGCGCCCGGACAACATTGGGGTTTCGGTCTCCTACCCGTTACCGGGCACGAGGTTCTACGAGCGCGTTCGCGCGGAGTTGGGCGAGAAGCGGAACTGGGTCGACAGTGATGACCTTTCTCTGATGTTCACTGGAGTTTACACCGACGAATTTTATCACGCTTTGCGGGATGCCCTGCATGCGGAAGTCGACGCGTGGAATGCGCCAAAGGCCGGTAGTAACGGAAACGGTCGGCCTAAGACCGACGGACCCACGGCTGACCCCACCGAGGTTGGGCGTCTCTGGGAAATTGTCGAGAGTATGGAGAAGAGCTGCCGCAACCTGGAGCCGACGCTAGTGCCTTGAACCGAGCGGACGGAGTATGGACCTGCTCCTTACCCACGGCTACTTTCTCTACGAGGACCCCAAAGAGCTTCAGATCATGAAGCCCTACGTTCCTCTGGGGATCCTCTACGTTTGTTCTCACCTGCGCGCCAAAGGCTTCGACGTGGATGTATTTGACTCGACTTTCGCCTCCCGCCAGGAGCTTTTCACGCTGCTCGGCACGACCCCGCCCAGCGTCCTCGGCGTTTACGCCAATCTGATGACGCGGCCCAACGTTCTCGCCATTCTGCGCGTGGCGAAGGAAGCCGGATGGCAGACCGTGGTCGGAGGTCCGGAGCCCGGTGCTTACGTCAACGAATACCTGGAAGCGGGGTCGGACGTCGTCGTGATCGGCGAAGGGGAGCTCACGATGCAGGAATTGCTTCCCGTGCTTCAGGCAAAACGCGCGGGCTCCCCCGATCTGATTCGGGCGCTCACAGACATCAAAGGCATCGCCTTCCGCGGCGAGGACGGTGCGGTTCACCAGACGGGCGCCCGGCCTCACATCCCCGATATCGACAGCCAGCCTTGGCCGGACCGAGAGAAGGTGGATATTGAGCAGTACGTCCGAACGTGGCGCGAGCACCACGGCATGGGTTCAGTGTCGCTCATCACGGCGCGCGGATGTCCTTATCGATGTCGCTGGTGTAGTCACGAGGTCTTTGGAAAGACTCACCGGCGCAGGAAACCCGTCTCGGTCGTCGATGAGCTCGAGTGGTTGCTTAACCGCTACAACCCGGATATGGCCTGGCTGGCTGACGATGTTTTTACAATCCATCACGGCTGGCTCTATCAATACGCCGCAGAAATGAACCGCCGCGGACTACAGGTCCCCTTTGAGTGTATTTCTCGAGCTGACCGGTTGAACGCTCAGGTTATGGACACCCTTGCCGAACTCGGGTGTTTTCGCATCTGGATCGGATCGGAGAGTGGCTCGCAGCGCATCCTGGACGCCATGGAGCGCGGGGTAACGGCAGAACAAGTCCGAACCGCCGTAGCCCTCGCCAAATCGCGGGGGATCAAGACCGGGATGTTTTTGATGTGGGGTTACGAGGGTGAGGAACTGGAGGATATCGAGGCTACCGTCGAGCACGTGAAACGATCGGATCCCGACGTGTTCTTCACAACGGTCTCTTACCCCATCAAAGGAACCCCTTATTTCGAGGAGGTTGCACCGCGGCTGGTGAGCTTGAAGTCTTGGGCAGAAGCCTCGGACCGCGATTACCGGATTCGGGGGCGTCATTCCCGCCGCTTCTATCAGTACGCTGACCAGCTTCTGCGTTCCGAAGTGGAGTTGGATCGCCTTTTGAAGGGCAGCACCAAAGACAATGGCGAAGGAACGAATACCGCTCCGTTTGGGGAACTGCAGAAGAAGATCTTCGAGGCCCGCCAAGGCTTGCGCGCCTCGTTCACTGAGTCTGAGGCTTGAACCGATTGTCTATCTTATGGCGAGCACAACCTTAGAAACCTCCTTCCGCGACGCTCCTTTTGACACGCTGGCAGATACCTATGACCAGACCTTTACCTTTTCACGCATCGGACGCGTGCAAAGAGAAGCGGTCACCCGGGAGATGGATCGCGTTTTCCGACCGGGGCAGCGCGTTTTAGAGATCAACTGTGGTACGGGAGTGGACGCACTGCATTTGGCGACCCGCGGCGTGGCAGTGCTAGCTTGTGACGTCGCGCCTCGCATGATTGGAGTGGCGCGTCAACGGGCCGACAAGGCCCGGCTAGAGGGCCTCCTGCGGGCCCCCATCGAGTTTCGCGTGCTGGCAGCAGAGAGAATCGGCTTACTTCGGAACGCTAGCTTCACGCAATTTGACGGCGTCCTTTCTAATTTCGCCGGGCTGAATTGTTTGTCAGACCTTTCCGCCGTCGCTCGTGACTTGGCGATGCTCCTCAAGCCGGGAGCCAGAGCCGTGCTGTGTTTGTTCGGACGTCTTTGCGTCTGGGAAATCGTGTGGTATCTCGGCCACGGGAATCCAGGTAAGGCCTTTCGGCGGCTCCGCCCGGGCGAAAGCCTCGCCATACTTGCTGACGGAGCGGCGGTGCCTGTGCGGTATTTCTCCGTTCGTGAACTCTGCCACAGATTCTCCCCCCACTTCCGGCTTGAGAGCTGTAAGGGGGTTGGCGTGGCGGTGCCGCCGTCCTATGTGGAGCCGTGGGCGCAGCGATTTCCAAGGGTTCTCAGTCTGGCATCGTACATCGACCAATGGCTCGGGCGCTGCCCGCTGATGCGGGCGATGTCAGATCACGTCCTCATCACTCTCGAACGCTCCGTAGCGTGAGCTAGGGACTTTTGGAAAACGCACTGTTGTTCTTCATGACGGTGTTTTGCAGATCTTGATGTTCCGGTTTTCAAGGTTCGGGCCGTGATTGTTCTTTACAATCCGAAGGCTACCCGGTTTCGCAACCGGAGATTTCCGCTCTCAGTCCTCTCTGTGGCAGCGGTGCTGGAAGGGAGAGAGGACTTCACTATAGTTGACGGAAACCTAGATACCAACGCGGCAGAAACGGTGTTGACGCTGCTCGGCGAGCAGCCGGTCGAGTTGCTGGCCGTTACAGTAATGCCGGGGCCACAGACCGTGACCGCCGTCGCCGCGTGCCGGCAAGTCCGAGCGCGCTACCCCCACGTTCCGATCGTTTGGGGAGGATATTTCCCCTCCAACTACACCGATGCCGCCTTGAACGCTGGCTACTTGGACTTTGCCGTCCGCGGCCAAGGCGAGGATACAATCGTTGAACTTATCGAGGCGATCCGCGGAAGGCGGAGCCTCGAGAGCATCCGAGGGCTCTCCTACAAGAATGGCGAGGGAAAGCATCGGCATAACCCCGAGCGGCCGATTCGGCGCCTGGACGATTTCCCCTGGTACCCGTACCATCGGATTCCACTCGAAAAGTACCTCCTTCCGACTTTCCTCGGCCGGCGCACCGGCGTGCACCAGGCGAGCATCGGATGTCCTTTTCGGTGCAATTTCTGCGGCGTAGTGACGTTTTCGGGAAGCCGGGAAAAGTTCGAATCACCTGCGCGGACAGAAGCCATCATCGGTCATCTGGCGCACACCTATGGGATGGACGCCATTCAGTTTTACGACAACAACTTCTTTCTTCGAGAGGATCACGCCCGAGAATTGGCGGACCGCCTGGCGCCGCTCAAAATGCGCTGGTGGTGCGAGGCGCGCACCGACATCATGATGAGGTATTCGGATGCCACGTTCGGCGCTATCCGTCGTGCCGGATGCGCCATGATTTTCTTCGGCGCCGAGTCGGGGTCGGACCAAGTGCTGAAGGAAATGAACAAGGACCTCAAGGCCGAAGATACTCTGGAATTAGCGTCCCGTATACGCCAATTCGGAATCATTCCTGAATTCTCGATCATCTTCGGCAACCCCAAGGATCCTGAAGGCGACACGAGAGATTGCTTCCGATTCATTCGCAAGCTCAAAAAGCTGAATCCCGACGCCGAGATCGTCGTGCAGCATTACACGCCAGTCCCGCAGCGGAACCGCATGTACGGTGGAGTCGAAGAGCAGATCCGATTTCCGACTTCGCCTGACGAGTGGGCGACACGACGCTGGCAGAAATTCGCCACCCAGAAGGATCCGTCAACTCCGTGGTTGAGGCGCCGCACTAAACGTTCGATCGATAACTTTGAATTGGTGGTCGCCTCGCGGTGGCCCACTGTACAGGACGTCCGTTTGCCCCCTTGGGGCAGGACAGTATTGAAGGGCCTGAGCGCCTGGCGCTACCGGCTGAAGTTCTACTCCTTACCTTTGGAATTGAAGCTAGCGCAGCGCGTGATCGACCTGCGCAAGCCGAAAGTCGAAAGCCTGTGAGCACGCTCAGCGTACCCCGCAATGCCGAGACCGGTGCTACCGGGGGCTTTCAAGCTCTGTCTGTGCCCCTTTCAGCGTCTGTTCCTGTTCGCCATGTTTCTGCAATGGAGGGGTACGATTTGTGGGCGGCGACCTACAATCGCGATCCTAACCCACTCCTCGCACTGGAGGAACGGGTACTCAAACCTTTGCTCCCGGATTTACGGGGAAAGCAGATTCTGGACGTAGCCTGTGGCACCGGGCGATGGCTTGAAAGGCTATTGGGTGCGGGAGCGCGTTCGGGTGCGGGCGCTGACTTTTCGTCTGCCATGCTCCGAGCCGGATCGAAGGCCGGGCTTCGTGGGCGCCTCACAAGAGCTGACTGCCTGGCTCTACCCTTCCAATCCGGTGTTGCAGACCTTCTGGTCTGCTCTTTTGCCTTAGGTCACATCGACGACCTCGCTTCTGTCGCGCGGGAGTTCGCGCGAGTGACTAAGCCAGTCGCGGACGTATTCATCACGGACCTTCATCCGGAAGGCTACGCAAAGGGCTGGCGGACTGGGTTCCGCTATCGCCACGAGTCCTTCCAGATCGGTGTGTCCGTACATTCTCTCCGCAACGTGAGCAAGGCGTTCGCATCGAGGGGATTTGAACTCGTGCGATCGATCGAGGCGCGCCTGGACGAACCGGAAAGGCCGATTTTCGAGCGAGCGGGAAGGGTCAAGTTGTTTGACCGGGTCCGCGATATCCCGGCAGTCCTCATCCGCCATTTCAGGGCGCCCCGGCAAGCACCATGACCAGTTTGAGCACTCTTCTACAGCCCGTCCTAACACCACCGCACCTAGCGGCATTGCCACACCGGATCCAGGAGCTCCCTATTCTGGTGCTGTTTCCTCACAACCGGTGCAATTGCCGCTGCATGATGTGCGACATCTGGCGGATCCGGCAAGTGCGCGAAATCAGGGTCCAGGACCTAGCGCGGCACCTCGAATCGATTCGCGCCCTCCGAGTCCGTTGGGTGGTGTTTTCGGGCGGCGAGCCACAGATGAACACGGACTTAGCTGCTCTCGCTCAGTTGATCCGTGCTGAAGGCATTCGGGTGACGCTTTTGACGGCCGGGCTGTTGCTTGAACCTTACGCTCAGTCGGTCGTTGACACCATCGACGATGTGATCGTGTCACTTGATGGTCCTCGTGAGGTCCACAACCAGATTCGGGGCGTGCCAAAGGCCTTTGATCGGCTGGCTGAGGGCGTCCGCACCCTCCGCAAGCTACGGCCTGACTTTGTGGTCCGCGGACGCTCCACAGTGCAGCGGGCAAATTATGCCTATCTGCGCGAGACCGTAGGTGCGGCGAGACAGACTGGATTGAATTCCATCTCCTTCCTTGCAGCCGACGTAACCTCAGAGGCGTTTAATCGCCCTGGGGGCTGGACGGCGGATCGGCAGAATGGTGTTGCCCTGGACGCTGAGGAAGTAGACCGGCTCGAAGAGGAAATTGAGTGGCTCATTCGTGAGCGCGGGGAAGATATCACTTCGGGTTTCGTAGCGGAAAACGCGGAGAAACTGCGACGCATCGTGCTTCACTTCA
>Ga0182041_10001102_pt1 | contig 13456 bp, 10 predicted proteins | sample flu12Cox44000178_FD_125967 | JGI IMG/M metagenome (GOLD analysis project Ga0182041, IMG submission 125967) | Lab enrichment of tropical soil microbial communities from Luquillo Experimental Forest, Puerto Rico - flux8day.12C.oxic.44.000.178 | ecosystem: Environmental > Terrestrial > Soil >...
AGCGTTTCAGTTGCCGGCCATCGGCCGCGGTATAACAGCAGGTCCAGAACTTGGATTTGCCTCGATAATCTTTGATAAGCGAACACATCCTGAAGGTCAGAATACGGTCAGAATGACCCCTAATAAAGCGTAATCTTCCGTTATCGCACTTTTACGAGGAGAAATGCCGTTCTTCCCTAGGGATTTACCGAAGTGGGAGTTCCATGCTCTGTACACGTGGTATCTCATAGATAAACTACTGGAAGAGATGGACTTAGATGAATTATATGGACCCAGAGACAAGCCGATATAGAGCCAAACTAAGAATAAAATAACAATAACGCCGTACGAGACTTGCCCACAACAATGGAGGACATCTGACAACGTTATGGGGAGCGGCGGCAAAGCCCATTTCTTGATCGAACTCTTCGCCGCTCGCCTTGGTCTTTATACTTTCCAGATTTCCCCGAGCGCTTCGTCCAGCTGTGCTTCAATGGACCGTGGACTGTAAGCCGAAGCAGTTTTGAAACGGAGCAGTGGCAATTCAGCCTTTTTGAACAGGTCATCCAGGAGTTCGTCTCTCTTTCGCCGGTCGGTTCGCCGATGCGTGGAATCGTCCAATTCGATTGCTGCTAACGGTCGAAGGTTCTGCGCTTCAGCCAGGAGGAAATCAACATGCTTGCACGCTATAGACCTGAAGACCCGCTGCCGCGCCGGGGCACTTTGGCTTGTAAGGCTCAAAAGATCAGCTACCCGGACCTTTGATAGAATCGTTACCCGGCCATCGATAGCCTGGTCCAGCGCTTCATAAAACTATTTTTTCGGCTGGTGAGACGAGGCTTTGAACAGGTTCGATATAAACTGTCGGCTCGACGAAGCGCCGCACCAGCCAAGCAAGCAAGAGGAGCAGCACTGCCGCGGCGCCACACAGAACCGTCACTGTCGAAGGATCAGTTGATTGTAATGTCATTTCGAGTGATCAGACTTCCTTGTAGCAAGGTTTTGACCCGAAACGCCATGCGCATCGATAAAAGTTTAGATATTCACGACCGATGTCCTTTGATTTAAAGAGTCTTGTGGCCGCCCGCATGGGCGAAAATTACGAACTCCATTCCCGTCATCTCAACCCAAAGTTGGTGGAAGTTTTGCGCATTACCGGCTTTGACAGAGTCTATGTTCATGCCGAAGGCGCGTATTTGTATGACGCTGCGGGAAACGCTTATCTGGATTTCTTGAGCGGCTACAGCGTTTTCAACATGGGGCGGAACCATCCGGTGATCAAACAGGCCATCCGTGATGCCCTTGATCTCGACTTGCCAAATATGGTGCAGTTGGATTGCTCGCTACTAAGCGGATTGCTTGCAGAAGCATTGTTGCAAATCGTGCCGCCGCATCTCGGGGCGGTCTTTTTTTGCAATTCCGGAACGGAAGCCATTGAAGGAGCCATAAAATTTTCACGCGCGGCCACGGGGCGGGCCACAGTCATCAGCCTCAAAGGTTGTTATCACGGACTGAGCTATGGTTCCCTTTCGGTGACCGGGAGCGCCAATTTTCAGGAGGGCTTCGGTCCGTTTCTGGCCGATGTTGCGCGGGTTCGAATGGGAGATTTGAATGCCCTGGAACGTTTAATGAAAAAGGGGAACGTGGCAGCGTTGCTCTTCGAGCCGGTCCAGGGAAAAGGAGTCAACTATCCTTCAGACGACTTTTATCAGAAGGCTCAAGCTCTCTGCCGGACTCATGGGGTACTTATAGTTTGCGACGAAGTGCAATGCGGGCTTGGGCGCACCGGAAAGGTGTGGGGATTTGAGCATTGGAATCTTGAACCGGATATCATCGCTGTCGCCAAGAGCTTGAGCGGGGGATTTGTTCCGTGTGGTGCGATCATCACCCGCCGGTCCATCTATGAGAAGGTGTTCAGCCGGCTTGATCGAGCTGTCGTGCATTCCAGCACATTCGGACGCAATAACCTCGCAATGACCTGCGGTCTCGCCGCGCTCAGAGTCTTGAGGGATGAAAATCTGGTCGAGAATTCGGCGCGGATGGGAAAGTTACTGATCAAAAGGCTGGATGCGCTTCGCAACAGACACGCCCTAATCAAAGAGGTGCGGGGAAAGGGACTGATGATTGCAATCGAGCTCCGAGAGCCGCCGCAACTTGGATTGAAATTAGCATGGCGGCTTCTGCATCGGATTGATCGCGGTCTCTTCGCTCAGCTTGTCATCGTCCCCTTGTTAAGCCGTTACCGGGTTCTAACACAAGTTGCGGGCCACAACATGGACGTGATCAAAATCCTGCCTCCGCTAACGATCACCGAGAAAGAAGTTGAGTATTTCGTCAATGCCTTCGACAAAGCCCTCGCAGGCTGCAGACGTTTTCCAGGGCCGATCCTAGAGCTTGCCCGAAACACTGCGCTAAAGAACGGAAAACGAGCGAAGCGTGTGGCAGTTCAGGCGGGTCACGGCTTCCAAGGAACTTAACTAGGCTAAGCCTACCCGCGCGTTATGCCTGCGTTGGATAGCGCGCTCGGGACTGGTAGGCTCGCATCTCAGAGGCGACTGGCTTTTAGGGCGAATCGTAAGTTCAAGGCGACCAATGCTGACGGTCCGCTCGGAGATCGGACCCTACCGGCGCCCCTTCACAGCGCTGTCTCGTTTTCTACATCCCCTCGGTTCGGGCCTGGAAGCGCAATCGCAGGCTGAGTCGATCGGCATCTCGGATGGCGATTCGCATGGTGTTCAGGTCGTTAAACCGCCGGCGAATCACTTTTGCTTCCGAGATTGTGGCGAGCGATTGGACGTTGAAAGGCCATGGATCCACTTCCCAGAGGTCTTCTGAACCGGCGATTTTTCGAACGAGGATGTCAGCTTTTCCACCTTCCCGCGTCGGGACATCCGGGATTTTGAACTCGTTGAACCGGCCGCGGCAGAGTTGCAGGGAAAAAAGATCCCAGGTCGCAATGAGATCCCGATGATAAACGAGAACCTGGTCCTGGAGTGCTTTTTTCAAAAGAGGATCATTTTGCAGCAGCCTGCGAGCAGTTTCCTGATGCTCTTCTTGCTCTTTCAGGAAAGCGAAGGACGCGGATTGGTTTTCATCGGAACTTCGCTGGTGAAAGCGGGCGCATAAATTGCAAAAATGGAGGGAGACGACGAGGGAAGCGTACAGGCAGACCGGACGCAGTTGAGATATGCCGGTACGCCAGATTCCAAAATGGACCTCTTCGGGGAGTTCCTCGAAGGTGTAGGGCAAGCCTGTTGTTTGATTGAGAGTCGGCGCGCTTTCCCATTCGAGAAATCCAACGTCGTGTTGTTCGGCCGCATAGCACATCTGCTCGAATGGCTGAAAACCAGAGAAAGCTTTGTTGCCCCAGGCGCGTGCCAATTGACCTGAGATCCAGGAATGGGCGGTTTGGCTAATAGCCAGGAACTGGCGGGAAGGCTGCTCCGGTTGAATGATCATTCGATGCGAGACGGTACACGAGTAAGGGGTGGTCGCGAACAAATGTTTTTGTGCACCGCGGATGCCAGGAAATCATCGTTCGATTCCCTGATCTGTACTTGGCATGGTGCATGTTGAGCCCGGCAGGAGGTGGTAGGGCCAGATCTCCGAGTTGCCCGCCCAGCATAGCCCCACTGCCTTAAAAGTTGCCTCGCTGGAAAGATGCCTCGCTGGAGCGGCTGGCTCGGGGATCCGGCCCTATATCTCGGCATTAACGGCCCGGCCCGTCGTCGTCAACCTCCACTCAAGACAGCCTAAGGAATAATAGGGAGGCAAGCCGGATCTCACTAGAATCCTTGAAAAGCAAAATCGATTGCACATGAGTCAAGTTTTTCAGTAGCTGTGTATCACCCTCAAGTGGTCTGCTCTTGAAGGATTCTATAGATAATGAAAGGTTTCTTGATTCTGATCGCCGCCACCTTAGTTACCGCGCGTGCGGAGACGGTTTTTCACACCGGACCGGGCAAAGCATTGCTCATTGAACTCTACACCTCGGAGGGATGCAGCAGTTGTCCACCTGCCGAATCGTGGCTGAGCCATCTTACTGCCGATAGCCGCCTCTGGAAGGAGATTGTACCTGTGGCTTTCCACGTCGATTACTGGGATAAGTTGGGATGGAAAGATCGTTTTTCAAAACGCGAATACACTTCGCGCCAGCAGTCTTATTCCATAGTTTGGGGAACGTCGTCGGTCTACACGCCGGGATTTGTACTTAACGGCGAAGAATGGAAAGGTTGGTTTGCCGGGAATGCGTTGCCTGATCCGGTGGAACATGCAGCCGGGACGTTGGACGTCAGGGTGGCAAATGGGACTGCGAAGATCAGCTTTTCAGGGGATTCTGAGCAAAAAGCGGTGGATGTGCACCTTGCTCCTCTGGCGATGAATATCAGCTCCGAAGTTCGCGCTGGAGAGAATCGAGGACGCAAACTGATTCACAACTTTGTGGCTTTGGATCTGGTTACTGCGCACCTGAACGGTCGCGACGGAATATTCTCAGGGGAACTGGCGCTACCCGCGTCGGAAGCGACGGCTTTGGCAGTTTGGGTGACGCCGGCGGGATCGCTCAAGCCGCTCCAGGCTGCGGGCGGGGTGATCAGATAAGAATCCGTCCAGCGAATTTTTAGGTTTCCGAGGATTACAGTTGACTTCATTTGGTAATGTCGCGATTTCCAAGGTCCGAAGGTATTGTAGTATCCTGGTCATTCCTGGTGGCTCATGGGCAAAAAGCGCGACAAAAATTCGGGGCGTTTTTCAGAATTGCCTTGCGATCAACTTGAGAAGCAGGCAAGCGATGACATGGCTGCGGGCCGCTTTCGCAAGGCTCGCGATACCTACAAGGTTCTGTGCAAGCAAGATAGACAGAAATATCTGCCTGTGCTCATTGAAGCCAATCGCCGGCTGTCTGAGCAGCTCATGGAAAAGGGGCTGACCTCCGAAGCGCAACAGGTATTGGCTTATCTAGCAACGATCGCGCCTGCCTCCACGATCGCCGCGCAAGATCTTTCTATTGTCCTGAGACAACAGGATTGGCAGAGGGCCTTTGACCGGGCCTTGCGTTTAGTGACCGATACCGCCGCTGTGCTGAATGAACGCGACCGGGCAGAGATCGCAGACGCCTTTGTTTTGGCGTTTCCGAACGCCCAGGAACTCAGCAAGTTACCGGTTACGGAAGCTTCTGAGTTGAGATCGGTCCTGGGGGCGGTCCGTTGCTTGTGTCAAGAGCAGTGGGAGCAAGCACAGGAATTTCTTCGGCCAGTGCCGCGCGGTTCACTGTTTGCCGCGTGGAAAATCTTGATCAAAGCCATGATCGCCTTCTATCGGGGTGATTCGGAAAGGGCGCGGACACTCTTTTTGCAAGTTTCGCCGCACGGCGTCCCGATCCGCGTGTCCAAAGCACTTTTGCTTTTTCTGCGTACAGACCATGCGCCGAAACTGGACGAGCCCGCACACGAGCAGACGACGCGATGTGCCTGCGCTTTCCTTGGTGCCAGCACCCTCGCGCCGTTTCTGATGCGCGCAGAGCGTTCGTGGCAGGCAGGGAGATTTGAGGATTCTTATAAGGAGATACGCCAAGCCCCCGATTTCCCTTCAGAACAAATGGATTTGGCAGGCGCGCTCTCAGATTTCTATTTCAGAGCGCCCTTTGCAATGCGAGGTACCGCCCGGGAACGCTATCTCAAGTGGTTCATGCGCCTCGCCGACTGCACAAGTTTCAAAAATAACGTCGAGGCGCTGCTGACTTTCCGACTGCTTGGATGCTCGGAGCTAGACGATCCTAACAGTGATAACGTTGAACATTTCTGGCGAAAGTTTCTGGAGTTATGGCCCGAGAATGATGCGCTGAACGGGAAGATCACATCACTGGTACTGGAACAGGTCGGCAACCACTATGCGCAACGTGAGGAGCCGCATCCCTTTCTGTTTGAGGATGAGGAGGAGGATCGATTGCGCGATGCGGAGGGAGCGATCCAGCTGCTGGAGGAGAGCATTGAACACGATCCATCGAACCTTAGCGCCTATCTCAAGCTGCTCGAAGTCTACGGGTTCGAAAAGAGAGATAGCGATCGCAGCCGGTTGCTTGATCGGATGGCGCGGTTATTCCCGAAGGAAAAAGCGGTATTGCTCCAGGCAGGACAGGACTCCATAGAGCGCAAGGGCTACATCAATGGCATTCAATACCTGGAACGCGCTCACTTGCTCGATCCCTTGGACCCAGAGGTGTTGCAAAGGCTTGTCACTGCCTACACAAGACTGGCCCGGCAGTACTACGAAAGGAGAAAGGTCAACAAAGGCCGGCATTCCTTTGAACTCGCTCATCGCCACGCGATTTGCGATCGCACTGATTTCATTCGTGGGCTCGATTTTCTCCAGGCTCTCCAGGCAGTGCTCGAAATGACATTTGGAGAGAGGGAGAAGGGCTTGCGGCTTATGGCCGCTGCGCGAGAATGCACCCGTTCGCGTGCTGCGCTCTTGCTCTTTGCGCACGGCAACTTCCGGCTCTATGCGCGCAAGCGGCACGGCCCGTTCTGGGGAGAACTTCAGGAGAATTGTGCCCGGGTTGCCACCGCACAGGATCGAAAAGAGATTTATCTTATGTTCCAGCATGTCCGCTCACTTGCTGAGAAACTCGACTGGAGTGCGGAGAGTGATTTGGTGCGCGCATGCCTTGCGCCGCTGGGGACGACAGCCTTCAATCGCGAGGAAGCGCTGTATTTCGTGCCTCTCCTGTCGCTCTGTCCCCCGCTTGTCTCCCTGGCGAAAGCCATCCTGTGGGAGGCGTTGCGGCGCTACCCGGACGATCCACGATTCCGTTTGTATTCGGTCTTTGAGCGCGCCCGCGTCCCGGGCGTTGATGCAATAGTAGAACTCGAAGGGATTTATCACGATGCAATGCAGCGCGGAGACGCAAGTACTGCCGAGCTTGCGAGGAGTGCCATCAATACCGCTAACCAGTTGCTCGAACCTCCGGACGAACGGGAGGATTTTGGATTTCCTCGCGAGGAAATCGAGGAGATGCGGCGCATGGCGCTAGAAATGTCCGACCCCGAATTCGAGAAGTTCCGCAAAGAGAGTGGCAAAATCATACCGTTGCCGCTATTTGATCTCGTGATGGCAGGTGTAAGGAAGAAAGCGCAGGCGCCGGAATCTGAGAAGCGGAGACGGACTGGTAAGGGAACGGGCCAACTTGACCTTTTTAGCTGATGAATCCCTACCTCGTCCTTGGCTTATCGCCAGAGGCAGGCGATGCCGAGATTCGTCGTGCCTATCTGGAGGCGATTCGAGAATTTCCGCCTGAGCGCGAGCCAGAACAATTCCAGGCGATCTCCCAAGCCTACGAAAAAATCCGCGATGAGAAGAGCAGGCTTAATTACATTCTTTTCAGTCGTGAATCACCCGGCAGCACTCCATTTGAAGTGTTCCTGAAATTTTGCGCCGCTTCGGGAAAGGAAAAGCCTTTGGATTTTGAAAAGATGAAAGCGTTACTCCGGTCATGCACGAGGAATTAGCTCAGCCGGCGCCGACAGGCAGCAATACGCTCGATTCCTGGAAAGAGGAGCTGCGTCGGCAATTTGAATTGTGGCTGGGAGGGCTCGAGCAGATACCGGACACTGGGGAGCAAGCGGATACCCCAGACCTTTACTCGCTCTATGAGGAACTAGCCGCCCTACGAAACGAAACGCGTAAAGGCAATCGAAAAACGGCCGAGGTTTTCAGCCAGGTCGGTGAAAGCCTCGACCAGGTCGGAGGGGAGATCAAACGGTTGCGCGAGCAGTTGAATCGGACCGATCCTGCGCTGGGCGACAAAGCGGTCTTGCCGCGTTCTTATCTGCTGGCGCTGGTCGAAATGTTTGATCGAATCCATCGACTGGGAGCCGCTTTGCAACGACCACCACGACCTGCGCGTTTCGCTTTGCTGCGGCCCGACGGCTCGTGGAAGAAAGCATGGACAAACCTTCAACAGGCAGTGTCGATCCTTCTTGCCCATTTCGAAAAGCTTCTTGAGCAAGCCGGCGTTCAACGGGTGCACAGCTTAGGCAAGACGTTTGATCCTGTCAGCATGCTGGCCGTTGCGATTGTGCCGCCAGACGGGCAACCCCCAAACATAGTGGTGGAAGAAGTTGCTCCAGGATATCGCTGGCGTGACGAAGTACTGCGCCCGGCCGAAGTCAAAATTACCAAAACTCAGTCATGAAGGAACTCATTGCAGGCATAGACCTTGGCACTACCAACTCTGCTATCGCTTTTGTTAAAGACGGCGTACCGGAACCCATTCTTATTGACGGCCAGCCGACTATGCCCTCGTGCGTTGGCATTGACCCGAACGGCAAACTGATCGTGGGCCAACCGGCTCGGAACATGTTGATTGCCTCGCCCGAATCGACCGTCCTTTCGATCAAACGCAAAATGGGGCAGGACGCGCACGTTCCGCTCGGGGATCGCAATTTCAGTGCCGAGGAGATCTCATCGTTCATCCTCCGCCGACTCAAAGAGGAAGCCGAGAAGTTTCTTGGCCAACCGGTCCGGAAAGCCGTCATCACCGTCCCAGCATTCTTTGACGAAAAGCAGAGAAAAGCCACGCAGAACGCCGGTGCGCTGGCAGATCTCGAGGTGGTCCGCATCATTAACGAACCGACGGCTGCCGTGCTTGCGTACGAGGCCGGCCATAGCGGTGACGAACGGATTCTTGTATATGACCTTGGCGGCGGCACCTTTGATGTCTCGGTCGTCGTGGTCGAAGCCGGCGTAGTCGAAGTCAAAGCCAGCCACGGCGATACGCAACTCGGCGGCGACGACTTTGACCAGCTGCTCATCCAGCACGTAGTGAATGAATTCCATCGGCAGCACAACGTTTTCCTGAATGAAAACCCCCGTACAATGCGGCGTCTCAAGGTGATCCTCGAGCGCGCGAAGTGCCAGCTGAGCGACGAGCCCTTTGTCAAAATACGTGAAGAATTCATCCACGACGATCTCCATCTCGAAACTGAAATCCGTCGCGACGACTATGAGGAGATGATTGGGCCTTATCTGCAGAAAACTCTGGATTGCATTCATCACTCTCTGCAGGACGCGCGCCTTCTGCCGGGCGATATTGCCAAGGTGATGCTTGTCGGGGGCGCCACCCGCACTCCGCTCGTGCATCGGACCATTGAGGAAAAACTGCGGCTTGTCCCGCGCTGGGAGATCAATCCCGATCTCATTGTGGCACTTGGCGCAAGCATCTCCGGAGCCAGTATTGCCGGAGAGAAGACGAAATCGATTCTTGTCGATATTACAGCTCATTCATTTGGCGTCGAGGCGCTCAGTATGACCTATGAAGGCGAGCGCCTGGTCTATTCGCCCATCATCCACCGGAACACGCCGCTGCCCGTCAGCAAATCGGAAATTTTTTCGACCTGTTACGACCAACAGACGGAAGTCGATGTCACGGTTTACGAGGGCGAGGATCCCGTACCGGCAAATAATACCTTAATCGGCCAGTTTCGTGTTGAAGGGCTCCGTAGAGTTGGTCGTGGCAACCCCATCGTGATCAATCTGCACCTCGATTTAAATGGTATGCTGGAAGTGACCGCCACCGAAAAGGAGACCGGCCTGAACAAAACGGTCACGCTGGACACGCGCGGGGCAAAATCGACTCTCGATCTTGATAAGGCCAGGAGGAACATCGAGTCCCTGGTCAAGCAGACCGGTGAAACGGGGGCTGACGAAGATGATGGATCCGGTGGCGAAGCGCAAGATACTCAATCCCTGTTGCGGACAGCGAAAGATCTGCGCAAACGCGCCGACGCCCTTTTGCAGAAGGGCGTGAGCGAGGACGACGCCAAAGAAATCCGCAGTCTGCTTGATCGGAGCGCTGAGGCGGTAAAGGCGCGTGATGCTGAAAAGCTAAATACACTGAATGAGTCGCTCAGCGACATCATTTTCTATCTGGAAGATTAGGTAGGCGCTGACCAGGAGCGTTATCTGAACCGACGCCTGAAGGCCTTTAATGCACCATGGAAATTATTTGTCCGTCGTGTGGCAAAGCGAACGATTCGCCCGCGTGTCGTCGATGTGGATGCGAGCTTTCGGCTCTTTTCGCCATTGATTGCGCTGCGCGAATTGAATTGGCGATGGGTGGAAAATGTCTGCGTTGCGGAAATGCCCTGGACGCGCGCAACCACGCCGCGCGGTCCTGGCAATTGCGCCATACGCTCGGAGCGGCGCGTCTAGCGTTTCTCGCCTGTACCGCTTTAGCGGACTTTGCCTCAGCCTGGCTTTGGCATTGTCGGGCGGTCGGCCCGCATTCTCACGGTGACTAGCCTGCCTGCAGCAACGAGTTGCAGATGGCGGCGTAGGTAGGGCCGGATCTCCGAGCCGGCCGGCTCCTGCCTGGCAGCCCTGTTCTCAACGGGCGGCTCGGAGATCCGCCCTATCCACGCCGCCTACAAGAGTCGTGTGCGCCATCCGAGTCCCTTGCACAAGCCACAGAACCGCAGGTGTTTGTGAGCGGCCAGCCAGTTTGGTCGTGGGGTGACTTCCACCAAGCGTGGCCTGGCTAGCTTAGCTAATGCTGTCGTAACCCGGTAAGGTCAGGAACTCGACGAACTGATCGCTTGTGGTGATTCGATCAAAGAGCCCGGTGGCCTCGCTATACTTGCCTTTGTTGTACCCTTCTTGACCAACCCACGACTGGATTCTGGCAAGCTCTTCTTTCAGCACACTGCGAAACAGTTCCTTGGTCACTTTGCGTCCATCCGACAGAACGCCGCGCGGATGCCGGATCCACTGCCAGACTTGAGCTCGAGAGATTTCTGCCGTAGCGGCGTCTTCCATGAGGTTGAAGATCGGGACGCAGCCGGCGCCCCTCAGCCACGATTCCAGGTACTGGACACCCACGCTGACGTTCGTCCGCAGGCCCTGCTCCGTGATTGGTTCTTCAGGTCCAAATTTCAGAAGATCGGCTGCGGTGATCTGGACATCTTCACGCTTTCGATCAATTTGGTTCGGCGTTTTCATTACTGTGTCAAATGCCGTCAAAGCAGTTGCCACCAGACCGGGATGCGCCACCCACGTGCCATCATGCCCATCCGTTGCTTCTCGTTCTTTGTCGGCACGAACTTTTGTGAAAGCCTCCTCATTTGCCTTCTCATCGTTCTTGACCGGGATCTGAGCGGCCATGCCACCCATGGCGTGAATCGCTCTGCGGTGGCAGGTCTTGATGCAGAGCAATGAATAGGAGCGCATGAAATGGGTAGTCATGGTCACCAGCGCGCGATCTGCCAGAATGAAATCCGGCTTACTTCTGAACCGCTTAATACAACTGAAAATATAATCCCATCTGCCGCAATTGAGTCCGGCAGAATGATCTTTTAATTCGTATAGGATCTCATCCATCTCAAAGGCCGCCAGGATCGTCTCGATCAAAACGGTCGCTCGAATAGTGCCGCGGGAAATGCCCAACCAATCCTGAGTGAAATTGAAAACATCGTTCCAGAGACGCGCTTCGAGATGGCTCTCCATCTTTGGGAGATAAAAATAGGGCCCCGATTGACGTGCCAGGAGCTCCTTCGCGTTATGAAACATATATAACGCGAAGTCGAACAGGCCGCCGGAGACTTGCTCTCCATCGACTAGCAAATGCTTTTCTGGTAAATGCCAGCCACGCGGCCGAACGAACAGCACGGCTACGCTCTCCTTCAGCCGGTATTCCTTACCCTCCGGACTCTTGAATTCGATTGTTCGACGAATTGCATCCCGCAAGTTGATCTGGCCTTCCATTAAGTTGTCCCAGGTCGGGGTATTGGAATCTTCGAAATCAGCCATGAAGACTTTCGCACCGGAATTCAGTGCATTGATCACCATCTTGCGATCGGTCGGCCCAGTGATCTCCACCCGGCGATCCTGTAGATCCGCTGGTATGGAAGCTACGGTCCAATCGCTTTTGCGCACATGCTCGGTTTCAGCCAGGAAATCCGGTATCTTGCCTGCATCCAGCTCCGCCTGTCGTAGGCCTCTTCGCTGGAGAAGCTCTGTGCGCCGTTGATTAAAATTTCGATGAAGCGCGGCGATCAGTTCAATAGCCTTTGGGACTAAAATCGCCTCCGTGGCAGGAGAAATGGTTGCCGTAATCGTGGCACCGTCCGGGAACGCTTGTTTGTTTTTCATAAGAGTCTTTCCAGTCTACCATTCCTTTCCAATGTAAAGCGCCGAAATGCCGCCAAACATACCCACCTTGCCGCGCGAAGGTGTATTTATGACGAGGACACCGTCATCGGATACCAGCTGCCCGGTGCGACTGTCGAAAAGCAGCAGGAATTTTACCTCCGTTTGCGCTCGCTGATTAGAATCCTGGATATAACCTGCATTCCTTCCGCTATTCAGTCGCCGAAGAATTGGCCCGACTTCACCGGCTGTAAGTACGTAGGCCTCAACGGCCACAATCGGGTTTTGAGCCAGAATAGCTCTCTTTCTGGAATCGGCTTTCGCAAGAAACTTCTGAAGCCTTTCACGGGCCAGCGCTATTTCGGAATTATATGGCGTCGCCGACATCAACGCGTAGTCATTCGCAATTGCGACCGGGGTTTGGGGAGGGAGCACGCCTAGCACGGAGCCGACTAACAGAAGGGAAAGAACGAGTCGTTTCATTGATGAATAAAGAGCCTAGCGAGGCCGCGCCTCAGACCGGCGAGGTGTAGGGGTAACGTGGTCGGTTGACAGCAGCATCGGGGGGTGAAGCGGACTCGCTTATAGAATCCTTGAAAAGCAAGTCCGATCTGATCGTCGATGCACGGCAATGGAAAAACCTGACTCATTTGCAATCGATTTTGCTTTTCAAGGATTCTAGACATCCCTCGGCGCGGGTGCGAACTGAAAAATGAGCTGTTCCCCCTGCGAGGAACAGCTCAACACTGCGAAGGTACACCAGGGCACCGTCTAAAAACCGCTGTCCAGGAACCGATTAAAGTTTGCTGGAAATCAATTTCTCCAATTTCACGATGTCTGCGGAAAACTTCCGGATTCCTTCGGCCGTCTTCTCCACCGCCATCGGATCTTCGTTGAATTCGAACCTGAATTTCTTTTCGTCGAAGGTCACGGGCTCGGCATCAGATTTTTTCGCTGCTTCGACGGAAAGCTTTCTTTCGACGGGTTCGGTCGAGTTGCTGAGCTCCTCAAGTAAATTCGGGCTGATGGTTAACAGGTCACAACCGGCCAACTCAACGATCTGGCTGGTGTTGCGGAAGCTGGCGCCCATAACCTCGGTTTGAAAGCCGAATTTCTTGTAGTGGTTGTAAATCTTTGCTACCGACTGTACCCCCGGGTCTTCTGCGCCCTTGTAGTCTTTGCCAGAGTGTGCTTTGTACCAGTCATAGATTCGGCCGACGAAGGGTGAAATCAATTTCACCTTCGCCTCGGCACAGGCGACCGCCTGCGGGAAAGAGAAAAGCAGGGTCAAGTTGCAGTTGATACCCAACTGCTGCAGGCGTTCGGCTGCCCTGAT
>Ga0182041_10001104_pt1 | contig 13453 bp, 10 predicted proteins | sample flu12Cox44000178_FD_125967 | JGI IMG/M metagenome (GOLD analysis project Ga0182041, IMG submission 125967) | Lab enrichment of tropical soil microbial communities from Luquillo Experimental Forest, Puerto Rico - flux8day.12C.oxic.44.000.178 | ecosystem: Environmental > Terrestrial > Soil >...
ACTTTGCCCGGTCCCACCGGATTCTCGTTGCTGGCAATGCAGATGACGCCCCGTTCCACGGCCTGGAGATCGGGCTCGAAGGCTGACCAGATGCTGTTTTCCCGGCCGCGGCCCCAGATGCTGCTCGTGAGCGCCGCGCCAGCTCCAATTCCGACGGTCTGGACGAATCTACGTCGTGACAGCGACATGGTTCAGCTCCTCCTATAGTCCCGCCGCGGTCGACGTCGACCGGAGCACCTGCTTGAACACGTCCGCGGCCTTCTGCATCTCATCCATCGTGCCGATGGAGATGCGCGCCCACTGCTTCTCGAGCGGCGGGAAGTCACGGCCCACCATGACACCGTGCTTGGCGCACGCGTCCCGGAATCCCGCAGCGGTCATCGTCTTGCCGATGTCGGTGAAGATGAAGTTGGTCTGCGAATCGGTAGATTGGAAGCCGAGATCCGCGAAGACCTTGGTCGTGAAGTCACGGACACCGGTGTTGCGGGCGACTTCCTCTTTGATGTGCTGCGGGTCCTTCAGCGACGCAATGGCCGCCGCCACGCCGAAGGTGTTGACGTTGTACGGCATCCGATACCGCGCCATCTTCCTGATCGTCTCCGCCGACCCGAGTGCGTAACCGATGCGGACACCCGCCATCCCGTACGCCTTTGAGAACGTGCGCGTGATGATGACGTTCGGCGTCGCGAGGGCGAGCGGGATAGCCGAGGCGAACGACTTGTCGGTGACGTAGTCGCAGTAGGCCTCGTCGATGAGCACCGTCGTCGCCGGCGACGCCTTGCGCACCTCGGCAACGAAATCGGAGATCTGCTGCGAGCTGTTGATCGTGCCCGTCGGGTTGTTCGGGTTGCAGAGATAGACGAGCCCGGCGCCCTTGATGAGCGGAAGGAGCGCGCTCAGATCGGTCTTCAGCGTTTTTTCGGCGACCGGCGCCGTCTTGATGGTCCAGCCGAGCTGCCGCGCCTGACCCGAGCAATTGCCGTAGGTCGGAGACGCCTCCACGAGATGCTTGGTCGGCGACATGAACACACGCACGGCGTTTCGCAGGAGCTCCTGAGAACCGCAGCCAAGCGTCACGTTCTCACGCTTCGCTGCGTTCTGCTTGGCAATGAGGATCTCGAGGTCGGCGTCGAGCGGCGTGCTATTGAACGGATAGCGATTCGCCTCGGGAAACTTGCCGAGGATGGCATCGATCGCCGCCTTGCCGGGACCGAGCGGGTTCTCGTTGCTGCTGATGCGGATACCTTCGACTCCGGGCGGGAGTGAGGGTCGCTGCGTGCCCTGACGACCTTGCTGCAGGGCTTCCGCGACGTACTCTTCGTGACCACGCGCGGCCATGAACTCAGCGGCCGAACGGCTCCGGCCTCCCAACCCTTGAAGGAAACCGCGGCGTGATACCGACATGAGGGTTCCTCCCTTCAACGACAACAACCTGTAGTGGAGAGCGTGTAAGGAAAACCGAACAAACCGCTCGGATCTTACGATGCCGTAAAAGGAGTGTCAATGAAACCGTGCATCATCAGCGCCGCATCACAAGCTGTTGCAGAGAGTTACATGCCATGACATGTTGTGTGGTATTCTTCGGCCGCCTTCCAGCACGTTGCGCCCGCCGAATCCCAGCAGGCGAGTCAGGGTCAATGCCTGGACCCCCGGAGTGAAAATGTCGACTCTGTCTATTCGCTTGTACGCAGGAATTCGCGCGGCGCTGCTTCTCACCGTATTGGCCGCCGCGACACCGGCACGCGCGCAATCCAGCCCTCCGCCTGCCAGCCCGTCCGCCTTGGGGGAAGACTTCCACATCGAGGGCGGCATCAGCTTGTGGAGCCCCAGCGCCGATATCACGATCGCCAGCTCAGGCAGCGGCGTACTGGCGGGGATTATCGGCACGACGATCGACGCAAAGAACGACCTCGGCCTCCAGGATCAGCAGTTGAGAGAGTTCCAGGTGACCTTCCGCCCCTCGCCACGGCACAAGATCCGTTTTCAGTACATTCCGATCGACTATGAGAGCAGCGCGACGCTGAATCGAACGATCAACTTCAACGGCCAACATTACGACATTGGCCTGCCGGTGAACTCCTCGCTGCAATGGAACACGTACCGGTTCGGATACGAGTTCGACTTCCTCAGAAAGAGCAGTGGCTTTGCAGGATTCATCGTCGATCTGAAATACACCGACGTCCAGGTCAGCTTGAATAGTCCTGTCACGTCTGAATTCACCCAGGTGAAAGGGCCGATTCCCGCCATCGGGGGCATCGGCCGCTACTACATCGTGCCGAGTGTCGCGATCACCGGCGAGTTGACGGTGTTCCAGTTGCCGACCATTCAGGACCGCTACTCGGGCCACTACGTCGACATCGACATTTACGGGACGTTCAACTTCATCAAGAACTTGGGCGTACAAGGCGGGTACCGCTCGATCGACGTCGGAGTGCTGGACAAGCTGGACACGGGATCGGTGACGCTCAAAGGGATCTATTTCGGGTTCGTTGCCAGATACTGAGCGTCAGTGTATGGGCGCGCCTGCCGGAACCAGGCGCTCCATCCGCCGGTCGGCCTCGGCCAACGTCTCGTCCTTCTTGCAGAAACAGAACCTGACCTTGGTCCGGCCTGTTCCAGGCGTCTTGTAAAAGCTGCTTCCCGGCACGGCGGCTACGCCAATGTCTTTAACCAGGTACCGCGCGAACTCGGCATCGTCCGCAAACCCGAACGCGCTGATGTCGGTCATGATGTAGTACGCGCCATCGGGCTTGTATGCGATGAAATGATGGCGCGAGAGGATGTCCAGCAACACGTCGCGGCGCCGCTGGTACTCCGCCGCGAGCCTCGCATAGTAGACGTCAGGCAGGCTGAGCGCCAGCGCACCGGCTTCCTGCAGCGGCGCGGCAGCGCCCACGGTGAGGAAGTCATGCACCTTCCGGATCGCCCCGGTCAACGACGCTGGTGAGATCGTCCACCCCACGCGCCAGCCGGTGACGCTGTAGGTCTTCGACAACCCGTTCAGTGTAATCGTCCGGTCCGCCATGCCCTCGATGGTCGCGATCGGAATGTGCCGATGGCCGTCGTAGATGATGTGTTCGTAAATCTCATCCGCGATGGCAATGGCGTCCCACTTTCGGCAGAGCGCGGCGATAGCCTCGAGCTCGTCGCGCGTGAACACCTTTCCGGTCGGATTGTTCGGCGAGTTGATAATGATGGCTTTCGTCTTGTCATTGAAGGCGGCTGCCAGCTGGTCGTGATCGAACCACCAGGTCGCCTTGGGCGACCCCGGCCGCGCAGACGGGTCGGGCTCGTACAGCGTCACATAGCGTGGGGTCGCGCCCGAGAGAATCGCGTCGGGACCGTAGTTCTCGTAAAAGGGCTCGAAGATGACGACCTCGTCGCCCGGATCGATGATGGCCATCATCGTGGACATCATGGCTTCGGTCGAGCCGCAGCAGACGGTGACATGCTCGTCGGGGACGACAGGCACGCCATAACGGCGGGTGAACTCACGCGCGACGGCTTCGCGAAGCGGGCGAGCGCCCCAGGTGACGGCGTACTGGTTGATGTCCGCCTGGATGGCTTCGCACGCGGCGTCTTTAATAGCGGCTGGCGCGGAGAAATCCGGAAAGCCCTGAGACAGGTTGACGCCACCGTGCAGATCATTGAGACGCGTCATTTCACGAATGACCGATTCGGTGAACTGCGTCGCCTTCTTCGAACCCGTCAGCTTGGACATGATCAGAGAGTATACCTACGGGGAGACCCTTGATGTAGCCGTCAGCCTTTGCCTTCGAGCGGCACAGTCACGGTCATCGTCGTGCCGACGCCGACGTGGCTCTCGGCGCGGATGTCGCCGCCGTGCGCACGAGCGAGACCCCGCGCAATGGTCAACCCCAGGCCCGAGCCGGACGATTTCGGTCCTTTGTAAAAGCGATCGAAGATCTTCGGCAATTCTTCGGGCGAGATGCCTGGTCCGGTGTCAGCAACCCGTATGACGAGGGACCCGCCGATGACCCGCGCGCCCATGGTCACGACATTTCGTGGTCGTCGCCGACCCTGCGATTCTTCCTCGCCGCTGTGGCGAACGGCATTCGCCAGGAGGTTCACGAGGACTTGCCGCATTCTGACAGGGTCCACGCTCACCGCCGGCACGACCGGTGCGTCTTCAAACGCGATGTTGACGCCCCGCTGAACGGCTTCGTCGCCAACGGCTGACGCGGCGTCGCGCATGAGCATGTCGATGTCGGTCGGCTCGCGATCGAGCGTCAGCACACCGCTCTCGGCGTTGGCCAGAGTCCGCAAGTCCTCGACCAGCCGCGCCAGCACGCGCGTTTCCTCCAGCAGCGGCTCGAGTTGAGAGATCTCGCGGGGGTACACCCCATCGATGAGCCCTTCAATCCGGCCCTGCACGACGCTCAGCGGCGTGCGCAGCTCGTGCGCAATGTCGGCCATCAGCTCCCGCCGCTGCTGCTCTTGGCGAGCGAGCCGGCCCGCCATGTCGTTGAATGCGGCCGCGACCACGCGCACCGACCGTGGCCCCTGCTCCCGCACGCGTGCGCTGAAATCGCCTTCCGCGACGCGGTGCGCGGCGCCGACGAGATCGCCAATCGGCGCCCCCACACGCCGCATGACCGCAATGACGAGGGCGATCACTGTGATGACGATCGGTGCGGCGACCGAGGTCCACGACCGATCGCCTGACACGCCGCGCGCGACGCTCGACCACACGCTCACCGCGGCGATCACGCTGAGCGCCCACACAAAGCTGACGAAGAGCGCGACGCGCCTCAAGAATCGCGCCCGCCGCCGGCGCCACCCCGACCCTGGGCCGGAGGGTGGCCAGGCTTCGCCCTCAGGCCACCAGGGCGGTGGACGATAGCGGGGACGATAGGTCATCACTCGCAGGCTCCCACGCCGGACGGGCTCACCCATCGCCCCACGGCTCGACGGCGTCGTCCGCAGCCTTGTAGCCGACGCCGTACACCGTCAGCACGTAGCGCGGATTCCGAGGATCGCGCTCGATCTTGCGGCGGATGTTCTTGATGTGGGCGTCAATCGCTCGATCGAACGTCTCGGCGTCCGAACCGCGGATCGCATCGAGCAGTTGAGCGCGCGTAAAGAGCCGGCCGGGATGCGAAGCGAGCGTCGCGAGGAGCTGGAACTCACTCGCGGTCAGCTCGAAGTGCTCGCGCCCACGCTCGACGGTCAGGCGTGCCGTGTCGATCGTGAGATCAGCGATCCGGAGGACGTCCTGCGTCTTGCCGCGCGTCCTGCGCAGCACGGCGCGCACCCGGGCGACGAGCTCGCGCGGACTGAACGGCTTGACGACGTAATCATCCGCCCCGGCGTCCAGCCCAATGATGCGGTCCGACTCCTCCGCGCGCGCCGTCAGCATCACGATCGGAACATCCGAGGATCGGCGCAGCTCTCGCGCGACCTGGATGCCGTCCATATCAGGGAGGCGCAGATCAAGAACGACGAGCGCCGGCCGATGCGTTCGCGCGTGCTCGAGACCGCTGGTTCCGGTCGCGGCGGTCAGGACCTCGAACCCCGCGTGCCGAAGATAGTCGCCGGCGATCTGAGCAATCCGCGGCTCGTCGTCCACGATGAGCACCGTCTGCGCGGCGTCGCGAGTCGGCCGCACGGCGCCTCACCGGGCAATCGCCGAACTACGCCCGTGGAGCACTGCCGGGCTGCATGCGCTCGTGCGCGCGGCGGTGCCACTCGTCGAGATCACCGCGATAGTCATACCATGATCGACGCCATGGCCTGCCCCAGAAAAATCCGCGGGCAATGACCAGCCAGAAGAACAAGAGAATGAACAGTGGGAAGCCAAAACCAAATCCCCATGGACGATACAAGCCCCAACCGTATGCGTACGGCGGAAGCGCGCCCGATGCCGCGGCGCCCGCCATCGCCGCCCCATGCGCCACTCCGGCGTCATACGCAACGACCCCGACCAACATGAACCCGACGACGGCTACAAGCGCGAGCCACCAACCTGAACGCATTGCCTCTCCTCCTGTTGCTGTGGATCAGTGTGGGGAACGATTGTGGAGGAAATATGAACGCGCGCGCCGCGGCGATTTCGGTGCGTGCGTTAGGCTTTCGACGTCTTCTTTGTAGCGCGGGTGGACTTTGTTTTCGACGTCGGAGCCGGCCTGCCCTGCCCCGCCTCGTCGGCGACAGCGGGCTGGACGGCGTCATCGTCTCCCCGAGCCGCGCCTGGTCCGTACAGGCGGCGGTAGTCCTCGGCCTGAGTGAGGATCTTCTTCACATAATCCTGCGTCTCGGGGAACGGCATGTCGTCGATGAACTCCTCGCGCGGGACGCCGGGCCGCTCCGAGATCCAGCGCGCGACGCGGTTGGGGCCGGCGTTGTAGCTCGCGAGCGCGTAATAGGCAGCGCCGAATTGCTTCACCAGGTCAGCGAAGTACGCCGTCCCCATCCGGAGGTTCGTGTCTGCCGACTTGAGCATTGCGACGCTAAACCTTCGGTTGAGGGTCTTCGCATACTGGCGGCCGGCCGAGGGCAGTAGCTGCATCAGACCGTATGCGTTGGCGCGGGATCGGACGTCAGCCACGAAGTTCGATTCCTGCGCAATGAGGGCCGCCATCATGTAGGGGTCGAGGCCGTGCTCGATCGAGTACTTCTGAATCTCTGGCCAATAGCCGACCGGAAACCTGACGCGAAGGAGCGGCGGGGGTATCTGCTCGCCGCCCGCCGTCAGGTACTGAGGATATGCACGCTTCATGGCGTTGATGCCGGCACGCAGGTCTCCTCGTTGGTTGTAAATCAAGCCAAACGTCGCCTGGATCACGGAGGAGTCACCCCAGGTTTTCTGCGCGAAGCGCAGCTCGTCCAATGCTTGATCGTACAGATTCAGCGCCAGCAACGCGCGCACGACCGGTTCATTCGGGGGAAGGCCCGCCGGCGGCGCGGCTCCATCATTTGACGTGGCTGTCGCGGGATCGGTGGCGGCTCGCGGCTCGTTCGCGCGAACGCCGCGATCGGCGAGACGCCCGGCGGCGAGCCGGCCATAGTAGGTGTTGAGGTAGTCCGTGACGACGAGTTGGTACCGGGCATCGGCAATTGCCTGCTCCTTGAGTGCCTCGTGCGCGCGAGCCGACCAGTAGAGCCACGAGGGTCGATAGTCGGAGCGGGGGAAGTTTGCCGACGCAGATTCGAACGCGGCGAGCGTGTCGCGATAGCGTTCGTTCCGGTAAGCCGACCAGCCGACTTTCCACGCCGCGCGTTCGGCGTAGTGCCCCGTTGGAAACTTCTGGTACATCTCCCGGAACGTTTGCTCGGCCTGTTCGTCCTCGTCCTGAACCAGGTAGTAGGTCGCGAGGTTGTTGAGCGCTTCCTCGGCCCAACTCTGCTCTGGAAACTCCTGCACGACGCGCCGAACGGTCCGTATATATTCCGCGGAGTCGCCCAGATCGCGGGTGGCGATCGCATAGAAGAACAGCGCCTCTCCCTGCCGCGAGGCCTTCTCGGTATACGGCTTGACGCCGTCGCGGGCCGCCCGAACGTGCTTCAGAAAATAGTCGGACTCCGCGAGGCGTAGATCGATGAGCTCACGATCGTCCTGCGATGCCTGGGGGCGAAGCGATTCGAAGATCGGCTGCGCCGCGGAATACCGCTTGGCGCCGAACACCCGCTCGCCGCGCCCGAGCTCGAGCTTGTAGCGCTGGCTGCCTGGTGTAAGCGCCGGCACCGGCAGATGATCGAGCTCCGCGGTCGCGAGCGGCACGAGATCGCTGAACGGAAACTCATAAACGACGCCGAAGAAGGCCACGATGGCTTTCTCGCTGTTGCCGATCGCCTTTGCGGCGCGTCCGACGCGCATCAGGACGTCGTCAGGCGCTGTGGTTTTGGTTTTGGACAGCCGCTCGTAGATCTCAAGGGCCCCTCTCTGGTCACCAAGCGCCTCGTCGCACTCGGCTTGTCGCAGCGCGGTCGCCTCGACCAGGTACCCGACCGGAGGCTTCGCCGCCAGAGAGTCGAATGTCCGCTTCGCATCAGTCGGCCGGCCCAGTCGCAGTTCTGCGAGGCCTCGGTAGTACAGGGCGTAGTCGCCGAGCCGGCCTTGCTGCACCGTTTTTTGGGAGAGAATCGGCAGAGCCTTTGCAAAGCTCGTGTCGACTTCGAGCTTCACCGCGCCGGCAAACTCGGTCATCACCGCGGTCTTCGCGACGCGTCTGTCATCGGCCGTGGGCGCGAGCCAGTATTGAGAAGAATCGGCCGGCAGGCGCGGATGGATCGTCGGTTTCAGAACGATCGGGTTCGGATCCTGTGGACTCTGCCCGGCCCGAGGCGCCATCGGCATCAGCAGCGTCGCAATGAGCGTGATGGCGACCAGCCGCGCTGTGTTCATGTCACCCCGCGAGGGAAACCGGGCTCGTACCTACGCGATCGGCAGCATCCGTCGCAACCGTGGCTGCACGCGCCGCTTTCATCGCCGTCAACGCCTCCAGACAGCGGGACGCGTGGCGCGCCAGCACTTCCAGCCGCTCGCGCCACATTTGCGAGCGCGGACTGGACGCGTCGGTCGCGGCCAGCTCGGTGTCCGCGTACAGCACGGCCACGACTTCCCCCAGCAACGCGATCGGCGCCGCAAAACACTCTTGCCCCGGGGACACGTGTGTGAAGGCTGGCGGGCCCTGATTGCCCTCAGGGGATTGCCGATTGGTTTTGACCAGGGCGATCGCCCGGGTGCGCACGGCTTCGGCAATCACACCGGCGTCCCGTAGAGCAATGTCAGCGATGTCCATCGCGCCGGGCGACGTACCGGTGGACTCGGGATCAAAGCCAACGAGCCGCCAACCTCGAATGCGATCGCCGCGGACGGTAACGAGCGCAACACGCTCGATTTCGAGCCTGGCGCCCGTCGCCAGGCTATCCAGCACTTCACCCAGTGTTCGTGCCTGATCGATGGCACGAACCGCGTTGACCAATCGTTCACCCGCAGCCAGCTCGGCGGAGGTTTCGGCGCGGGCGGCCGCTATGGCGTCTTGCGATTCGCGCTCGGCCTCTTCCTGCGCCTCGGCGCGCCCCTCGTCGAATCCTCTGGTCCGGCCTTCGGCGAAGCCTTTGGCATGGCCTTCATCAATGCCGCTGGTCCGGCCTTCCTCGACCCCCGCCTGATGCACACGGCTCCGCTCAAAGGCCGCCATGACCGTCAGCTCGTGCACGGCGGCCTCGACGACCCGCCTCACATCATTGTCAAAGCTCATGATTTCGCCCATGATCTGCTTTGTCGGCATTATAGCCCGACAACTCCAACGGGCAGAGTCGTTTGACGCCCGCGAGGGGCGCACTCTAGAATGCATGTGGTAGATCGCGAGGACATTCCGCCCGGGGCGCGGCTCCTCGAGGCTTCCAGGCTTCAATTAAAAGGGGGCGACACGGCTTCGACGGGGGTAAAGACTCGCGGGATGCATGCCGAGCACCATCGTCTCGTAAATCCGGTGGAACACAACGTAACTGCGGACACGCAGCTCGCTCTCGCTGCTTAACTAACCCTTAAGTCAGCGACGTCCACCTCGTCCCCGCCGGCGGGGTGGGACTGGATGTCATAAAAGCCGGCTGGCCGCCACGGGCTGCTCCGACACGTGGCGGCGAGACAGATCGGGGCTAGCGCTCACCGGTTTGTGTCGCTCTTCGACGGTGGACGCGAAACTTCAAGGGCGGCTACGCATGTAGACGCCTGCGACGGCAGACTCTCGGACGCGGGTTCGACTCCCGCCGCCTCCACCAATTCTCTTCAATCGATCCGGGCTGTTCTGCGCGCCGAGCAAGTTGTCAAGCCTAGCGGCGGAGTCAACCCTTCATTCCGGCGGGTTCATCATTTCGCGATCGTCGGCCACAGCTCCTGGCGCGGCTTTTGTTGTGAATCAACATTGCACGCCTGAACCGCCGCCTGGCCGATTGAGCTAATCCTTGGAACCACGACGGTTACGCTCACGCCGTCGGGTGACAGCATGCGCAAGATCTATTCGACGGTTCGGACGGCCTCCGAAATGGCGGAGCGTGAACCAGGCGCTTCTTCGCAGGTTCGGTCTGTGCATTAGCTCAGGGAGACGTGTGATGAGTTCGTTCGTCCGATACTCTCGAGTCCACGGCATCCGCTTCTCAGTTTCCGTGTTGCTTCTCCTTCTGCCATCGGCGTTGTTTGCCCAGCAGACTCAGAGACAAGCTCCGGCTCCGCCTCAGGATGCGCTGACGAGGATGAACGAGGCGATAGACGCGCTCACCAGCAGAGTCTGGCCAAGCGTGGTGCAGGTTCTCGTCACCAGTTACGGCGCGCGCGAAGAGAACGTTCGAGCCGACGCCAGCATCGTCGTCGGAAGGCAGCGCTCCGTCGGTTCCGGATTTGTGATCGATCCGGACGGCTACATCATGACGAACGCACACGTCGTCAGCGGTGCGCAGCGCGTGCAGGTCGTGCTGCCGGCGGCCAATACGGACGGCTCGTTGACGACGGCCCTGTCGGGCAAATCATCGCAGGCCGCCGCTCGAATCGTCGGCATCGCAACGGAATTGGATCTCGCGTTGTTGAAACTCGATGGCGTGAAGCTCCCCGCGCTGCCGCTCGCCATGTATTCGCAGGTCCGTCAGGGCGAGACCGTGTTCGCTTTCGGGAGCCCTGCGGGGATGCGTAACAGCCTGTCGCACGGACTGGTATCCGCGGTGGCACGGCAGATTGATCCTGATTCGCCGCAGATTTACGTCCAGACCGACGCGCCGATCAACCCGGGAAATTCCGGCGGCCCTTTGGTCAACATCCGCGGTGAAGTCGTCGGCGTCAACACGTTCATCCTCTCGCAATCGGGGGGAAACGAGGGCTTGGGCTTCGCGATTCCGAGCGCGACGGCGAGAACCGTGTTTCGCCAGCTGAAGACGTTCGGTCAACTGCGGCGGCAGGAAGTAGGGATGAGCATTCAGACGATCACGTCGGAGATGGCCGGGGCGCTCAATCTGTCCAACAACCGCGGTGTCATCGTCTCCGACGTCTGGCCGGGCGGCCCCGCGGAAGCCGCCGGCTTGAAAGTCGGCGACATCCTGGTCTCCGTTGATGGTCAACCGGCCGACAACCTGCCGACGGTGAATTACTTCTTCCGCCTGAGAGACTCTCCTGAGAAGGTGCAGATGGTTGTCGTCAGAGACGGAAAAGAGATGACCCTGGCGATCGCGCCGGTCGAAGAACGAAGCGACTTCGATTCCGTGTCGGCGATGGCCGACCCTGAAAAGAACCTGGTGTCTGAGCTCGGCATACTGGGCGTCGAAATCGATCGACAACTCGCGGCGTCAGCCAAAGGACTCAGAGATCCCTACGGCATCATCGTCGTCGCTCGCACGGCCGGCGCGACAGGCGAGGTCCCCCTGCAGCCGCGAGACGTGATCCGCAGCCTGAACAACAAGCAGATCTCGGTGCTGCAGGATCTCAGGGACGCCGTACGTGCGCTGAAGCCCGGATCGCCGGTTACGCTGCAGATTCAGCGGGAAGGACGACTGATGTTCGTCTCCTTCACGCTCGACTGACCAATGGAGGTGCGTGCCCCATAGTCGCAAGAGATTCCCGGGTGAGCCTATTTCGGGGTGAGCATTCTCCCAGAGGTTCGAAACTGCCGGAATCTCGAATAGCTCGCCTCGCCGCAGATCTCGGTCGGGCCCGTCCCACCCGAGCCCGGTGTCGTTGCGCCTCCATCTCGGACAACGGCCAACGTGGGGCCGCCTGTCGAATCCTGGTCACGCGGTCCAGTCACGTCGGCATTCTACCCGCGACGCAAACGCATTTGCCGTTGATCGCAATTCAAGAGAACGTTAATGTCCGCACAAGATGGCAGCTGTGAATCTCGTCGCGTTCGCGATCGCGATAATCATCTGTACCGCCGCCGTCACTGCGCTGGTCGGACACGTGCTTCGTCCCCAGCCCACGGGGAGGCTCCTGTTCTCGTTTGGTCTCTTTGCGGTGATCTACGGCAGTCGAATGTTCTTCAAGCAGCCCCTGGCGACAGCGCTCGGGATCAGTTCGTCGACGGCGCTTTGGATCGAGAGCGGATTCAACTACTTCATCCTCATTCCGGCGCTGCTGTTCATCGAGGAGCTCTACGGCCTCGGATGGCATCGCGCGCTTCGTTGGGTGACCATTGGAACGGCCGTGTTCGCCATCGCTGCGGTGGTTGCCGACCGCGTGACGGGTCTTCCAACTCTTGTACCTGACCCGTCCTTACCGTTGATGTCCGTCGTCGCAACCGTCGCTCTCGTCGGCGCGATTGCCGGATACAGGCCGCCTCGGATTGTCGAATGGCGAATTCTGGTCGCGGGCATCGTCATCTTCTTGTTGTTCGTCCTCAACGATCACGCGGTCGGAGCCCATCTCGTGCCGTGGCAGTTCAGTGCGGAGCCAATCGGATTTCTTGTATTGCTTGCCTGCTTCGGATATATCGCACTCACGCGCGTATTCGCACAGGAACGGCAACTGATCGCCGTCGAACAGGAAATGCGGTCCGCGCGCGAGATTCAGACATCGATTCTGCCGCACGATCTGCCGTCAACGGGACGTGTACGGATCGCAGCCCGCTACGAGCCGCTGGCGGCGGTGGCGGGCGATTTCTATGACGTCGTCGCCATGGACAACGGCGCTGTTGCCGTGATAGTCGCGGACGTCTCGGGCCACGGCATCCCCGCAGCGTTGATCGCCTCGATGGTGAAGGTGGCCTTTGCCGCCGGGCTCCGAGAGACGCGAGATCCCGCCAAACTTCTCGGACGAATGAATCTGACGCTGTGCGGGATGTTCGAACGATCGTACGTCACGGCCGTCTGTGCCCTGCTCCGGCCGGATGAACGCGCGGTCAGCTATGCCGCCGCCGGCCATCCGCCACCGCTGCTCGTGCCTGGAGACGACTCGACAGTGCTTCGCCTTGAAGAACGAGGCCTGTTTCTTGGAGTGATGCCGTCGGCGGAGTACGCCACGGCAACCGTCTCGATCGCCAGAGGGGCGCGTCTCATTGTTTACAGCGACGGCCTCACGGAAACACCGGGGCGCAATGAGGAACTGTTCGGCATCGAGCGCCTCACCGCGTTCGCCGATGTGGAGCGAAACAAGTCGCCGGCGTTGTTTGCAGATACGCTCATGACGACGCTGCGCCGGTTCGCGGACCGGGAAACTCTGCCGCACGACGATGTGACGCTTGTCGTTGTCGATCTGCTCGACGCCTGACATCTGCCGCGTCAGTCCCGGTGCTCGGCAGTCGGAGGCATCGGCTGCTGCTACCATAGGGGACGGCAATGTCAGAGCGACTGCGTCCGATGCTCTTCGTGATTTGCGCGGTCTGCTGCGGGTCATCTTCGACGACCGCGCCGACGTCGCCCCCGAGCGCGCCGGCTCAAACCATGACGCCCGCCCGCGTGCTGCTGGTCACCTACACCACCGGGTACCGCCACGGCTCGATTGACGTTG
>Ga0182041_10001105_pt1 | contig 13448 bp, 5 predicted proteins | sample flu12Cox44000178_FD_125967 | JGI IMG/M metagenome (GOLD analysis project Ga0182041, IMG submission 125967) | Lab enrichment of tropical soil microbial communities from Luquillo Experimental Forest, Puerto Rico - flux8day.12C.oxic.44.000.178 | ecosystem: Environmental > Terrestrial > Soil >...
CTCATTGCCACGAGCCCTGGCTTTAGCCAGCAAACCCTGATCACCTTGGAATTTTCGCCTCCAAGTCTGCAATGGCAAGCAGAGGAGTCAGCCATCGTGCGCCAGGCCCATCTCATGGACGAGACATTGACTCGGCTTCGCGCAATTCCGGGCGTGGAGAGTGTGGGTTTGGCCAGTGGGATGCCCGTCGCCGCGGGCGACGATCTCCCCGAAGGAGATTTCCTCATCCTCAATGGTCAACAGCCGCCCGCCAACTCCGATGCGTGGAGTAGCGTTCATCCAAATCCTTCCCAGGTCGGACACGCCCTCTATTGCGTGGCCGGCGAGGAGTACTTCCGCACCCTGGGCATTCGGCTAATCCGCGGGCGGACGTTCGGCGACCAGGACAATTGGAATTCGCAACAAGTCGCAGTGATCAGCCAATCGTTGGCTCGGCAGCGCTGGCCCAATCAGGATCCCATCGGTCAAGTGATTGACTTCGGCAATATGGACGGCAACCTGAAGCCACTCACTGTTGTGGGCATCGTCAGTGATGTTCGGGCGCGGGGCCTGGATCTTCCCCCGGGTCCTATCATTTACGTCGATTACCGCCAGCGGGGAATGAAGCCCAATTCATCGCCCACCATCGTTATGCGCAGCGCCGCGCCAGTGGGAGAGATCGTTTCCGCCGCGCGGGGGATTTTCCATGATCTCGCTCCCGATGTCCCTGTTAAATTCTCTACCTTCGCAGATGAAATGGGCGGCTGGCTCGCAGATCGGCGTTTTCTGCTCCTTCTCGTGGGACTTTTCGCTGCCGCTGCGCTCGCTCTTGCTGCCGTCGGCATTTACGGAGTTGTGGCCTTCTCCGTTGCGCGCCGCACCCAGGAGATCGGCATCCGAATGGCAATTGGTGCCCGGCGTGGCAATGTTCTTTGTTTGGTGTTAGGCGAAGGTGCCCGCATGGCAGCTCTCGGCGTGGTAATCGGCATTGGCGCGTCGCTGGGGATCACCCGCCTCCTGTCCACACTCCTCTTTGGCGTTAGCGCCACCGACCCGTTGACATTTGGAGGCGTCGCAGTGCTTCTTTCTCTCGTCGCCCTTGCCGCCTCGTACATTCCCGCGCACCGTGCAACGAAAGTGGACCCCATGGTGGCTCTGCGCTACGAATAAAGCAGCGCATTAACGTGTCTTGATACTCGGTTATTCATACCTCAGGGCGAACATGGGATCGACCTTCGTCGCCCGACGCGCGGGAACGTGGCATGCGATTACGGCGACCGCGGTCAGGGTCACTGAGACAATAACGTACGTAATCAGATCGGTTGACTTGACCTCATAGAGAAGGCTCGAGAGGAACCGTGTGAGCGGCACTGCGCCAACTAGACCGATTCCCACGCCAGCGAGGCTCAGCCGCAAACCCTGCCCGAGCACCAGCGTCAGTATCTCGACACGCCTCGCCCCCAACGCCATCCGAACGCCGATCTCATGGGTACGCTGAGCGACGGAGTAGCTTGTGATCCCATAGATGCCAACGGCGGCCAACAGCATTGCCAGCGTTGCGAAGGCGCTCAGCAGCGTGGTTTCGAAGCGCATGGAGGCAGTGCGTTCGTGAAGCTGCTCATTGAGAGTGCTGACGTTGAAGACTGGAACCGTCTTGTCGACCGAGTTGATGGCACTGCGCACGGCGGCCGCAAGGGTGCGCGGATCTGAGGCGGCGCGGACCACGAAATCCATCCCGCGGGCTGGGTCCTGAGTCAGGGGCAAGAACGCTTGTGAAACTGGAACTCTGGTCAAGCCGTCTCGGCGCATGTCACCCACAACCCCGACAACGGAAATCCAGGGATCGGTTGGCTTCTGGAACCCAAACCGGAATCGTTTGCCGATCGGGTCTTCGCTCGACCAAAACCGGCGTGCAAGAGTTTTATTGATGATGGCCACCCGGGGAGAGTTCGGACGGTCCTGCTCGGAGAAGAACCGCCCTTTCAACAACGGTACGCCGACCGCCCGAAAATAATCCACGCTTACCCCGTCATCCATGACTTGCTCGGCGCCCACGCGCGCAGCGGCAACCGTCTTTCCTTCGGGAATGATTGTGTCGTCAGGAAAGGATTGGAAGAAGAAATTATCGATGGCGCCAGCCGCCTGAACACCCGGAATCGCCATGATGCGCGCCAGCGCCTGCGGATACAGTCCCGCCCACTGCGCTTCCGGCTTGACGGACGACTGGATAACCCTGGCGATCAGAACGCGCTCCGGGCGGAAGCCCGGGTCTACAGCCTGAACGCGCAGCAGGCTGCGGATCAGGAGACCGGCGCCTACCAGCAGAACGATCGCCAGAGCATACTCGCTGACCACAAGCAAACTGTGGGTCCGACGGATACCCAAGCTGCCTGCCAGCCCGCGAACGGCATTCTTGAGTGAATCCTGGGGGTCGCTTTGCGAGACCTTCCAAGCCGGAGCAAGACCAAACAAAATGCTGGTAATCAGGGATAAACCGATGGCGAACGCGAACACCGCATGGTCAATTCCCACTTGGTCCAGGCGGGGAACATCCTGGGGAGCCAGGCAGACCAAGGTGCGGACGCCCAACGCAGCGAAGATGAGGCCCAGCGCCCCCGAGCTAAAGGAAAGCAGTACACTTTCCGTGAGAAGCTGCCGTGCCAATCGTGCCCTTCCTGCGCCCAGTGCGGCCCTGACGGCCAGTTCCCGCTGGCGCCCGGCGCCGCGCGCCAAAAGCAGGTTGGCCACATTGGCGCAGGCAACGAGCAGTACCATGACCACAGCAGCGAAGAGTAGCCACAGGGCCAAACGAATCTGCTTTCCGGTAGTCTGAACGCTCAGGGGAACTACGTTGACGGCAAAGCCGAAGAAGTCCGTGCTGCTTGCCAGTTCCGGGTACTGCCGCGCCAGACGGCTACCGACAACGTTCATATCCATCTGGGCTTCCCGGAAGGTAACTCCAGGCTTCAGCCGGCCCACGACATAGCCGGACGGAACTCCGCGCTCGACTCTGGTTTGGTTCCAGCCGGGAAACATTGCGTGCGGTTCCCAGAATTGGACATCGCTTCCTGGCAGCTGAAAGAGGGCGGGCATTACGCCGATCACTACGGCTGGCGCACCGTCAATCTCCAGGCGCTTCCCGAGGACTTCATCAGAAGACCCGAACCTGCGCTGCCACAATCCGTGACTCAGCACAAGCACTCGGTTCGCGCGCGCCTCGTCCTCCGGCGTAAATGAGTGTCCAAGGATTGGACTCACTCCGACCATCGAAAACAGATTGGAGGTCACTCGGGCCGCTACAATGCGCTCGGGCTGGTCTTCGCCGGTCAGATTTACGGTGAACGAACTGCAGAACGCCATGTCCTCAAAAACGTGGTTCTGCTTTCTCCAGTCTTCGAAATTGCGATAGGAGGTGCGCTCTTCGTGGAGATTCTGCCTCACGTTGTCGGTCCATAGAACGCCCAGCCGTCCAGGGTCTTTGTAGGGCAGCGGGCGCAGGACGACTGGGTTCAAGATGCTGAAAATGGCTGTATTCGCGCCAATCCCGAGGGCAAGCGTGAGAACTGCCACCACCGCGAAGCCAGGACTCTTCGCCAGCATCCGCAGGCCATAGCGGAGGTCCTGGATTAAGTCCTCAAGGTAGTTCACTCGTCGCACATCCCGGCACTCCTGTTTGATTTGCTCCACACCCCCGAGCTCGCGCAAGGCGGCGTAACGGGCGTCGTTCACAGACATACCTCTGGCGACGTTCACTTCAATCAGTTTTTCGAGATGGAAACGGATCTCGTCGCTCAGTTCCCGTTCGACACCGCTCTTACGAAACAGTGACCGGAAGCGAAGCGGCAATTTGTAAACCCAGCGCATAGTATTGCCCATCTTCGCTCCCCTCAACTATCGACGGTAAATCCTAGCCGTGCTCCTGTCAATAGTCAAGGGGAGATTTTCAAATACCGAAGGAGGTAAGAATGTTCAGACGGATGTCAGCAATGCTCCTGGTCTAGTTGGACGCCGTCGCGCGAGCTACATCGGTTCAGCGAACATCCCCGTGGTGCAATCCCAGTCCCGAGGCGCCTCGCCGCCAGCTTCACGATTAATCCATACGTCACTGTTCTTCGTTTTCTAGTAGACAATCTACCACCTCGTGTGGTAGATTAACTACCACTATGGCGAAGCAACAGCCTGGAGACCGGATCGAACTTGTTTATGGCTCGCTCGACATGCTGATTCTGCGCACGTTGCTCTGGGGTCCAACTCACGGCCACGGCATCGCCAAGTCCATTGAGCGCCTGTCGGAGGATGCCCTCAAGGTGGAGCACGGGTCGCTTTACCCCGCGTTGCAGCGGCTGCAGCAAGAAGGCTGGGTTTCGAGCGGATGGGGTGTTTCCAAAAACAATCAACGAGCCAAGTACTACCGCCTCACAGCGTCGGGGCGACGCCAATTGCTCGCCGAGACCTCGCGCTGGGAGCGATTCGTGCGGGCAATCAGCGGCGTGCTGCGGCCGGCGGAATAATGCAATGGGTTGGAAACGGCAGATCGTCAAATTCTGGAGCTTATTCGGCCGAAGGCGTCGAGCGCGCGAGCTTCGCGAAGAGTTCTCCTCCCACCTGGCGATGGAGGAGCAGGAGAATCTCGAATCCGGCATGACGCCGGAAGAAGCCCACTACGCTGCACTACGGCAGTTCGGTAATGTGACCTTGGCACAGGAGAGGAGCCGGCAAATCTGGGGATGGAATTCTCTTGAGACGTTATTGCAGGACGTTCGTTACGGGCTGCGCCAACTGCGGCGGAGTCCCGGCTTCACGGCAGTAGCCGTCCTCACTCTCGCCCTCGGCATCGGCGCCAACACCGCCATATTCAGTTTGATTGACGCAGCCATGCTGCGGATGCTGCCCGTCGTGAAGCCCGGTGATTTGCTTCAGGTGAAGACCCTGATTCCGCGCCGGCCGGGTGAACCCTCGGGCGCCTTCACCAATCCTTTGTGGGAGCAAGTGCGCGGCCAGCAGGACGTTTTCTCAGATGTTTTCGCTTGGGGCGAGGCTAACAGCAGGGGAGATTTGATCAATTTCGATCTTACTCAGGGAGGCCTGGTTCGCTCGGCGCATGGGGTTTGGGTGAGTGGGGAGTTTTTTGGCGCGTTGGGCCTTCGCCCCGCCGCCGGACGGCTGATTGCGCCGTCGGATGACCGGCGCGGCTGCCGGGACGTAGCCGTGTTGAGCTATGGCTTCTGGCAAGAACATTACGGGGGTGAAGAGCGAGCGATCGGCGCGAGTCTTTTGCTCGGGGGACATCCGTTTGACGTGATTGGCGTTGCGCCCGCCGGTTTTTACGGAATGGAAGCGGGTGAGAAGTTCGATGTCGCGGTGCCGATCTGCTCCACCGCTACGTTCGACGAGAAGGAATCCCGGCTCGATGATCGCTCGTGGTGGTGGCTTCAGATCGCCGGACGCATCAAGCCCGAAATCAGCCGCGCTCAGGTGAGCGCGCGACTGAAGGTGCTCTCGCCGGGGATTTTCATCGCCGCTTTGCCCCAGGACTGGGCCCGCGATGGGCAACGGGACTTCCTGAAGCGCACGCTAATGGCTGTTCCGGCCGGCACCGGAGTTTCCGAATATGGCCTGCGTGAGCAGTTCGGGAGGCCGCTGGATGTTCTGATGGCCGTAGTTGGCTTCGTGCTGCTGATCGCCTGCGCGGACATCGCAAGCTTGATGCTAGCCCGCGCTGTCTCCCGACACAAGGAGATCGCGGTGCGGCAGGCCCTGGGTGCGAGTCGCATGCGGCTGGTTCGCCAATTGCTGACGGAGTGCATCATGCTTTCCTCCGCGGGAGCGCTCTTGGGCGTCCTCTTCGCGCGTTGGGGCACGGCGCTCCTGGTCCGCTACATCTCGACTGCAAGAAACACAGTATTTCTGGACCTTTCTCCGGACAGCCGCATCCTCGCGTTCACCATCGCCATGGCTGTGCTTACGGGCACTCTGTTTGGGGTCCTGCCGGCGCTCCGCTCCACGCGAGTCTCGCTGACTTCGGCCATGAAGGGCACCCAGGCGATTGAAATTGGGCCATCGCGGCGCTTTCGCACGCGCCAGTGGATCATCACCTCTCAAGTTGCGCTTTCTTTGGTGCTGCTCGTGGCGGCCGGGCTGCTGTCGCGAAGCTTCGCCAAGCTCGCGACGCTCGACATCGGCTTCGATCGCAGCAATGTCCTGCTGGTGAGCACTGATCTCAACGCCGCCAAGGTGGCACCGGACCGACAACCTGCCCTTGACGAATCCATCGAGACCAGCTTGCGCGCTCTCCCAGGCGTTGTTGCTGTGGGCCGGTCTTTCAGAACGCCCATGGAAGGAGGCGCGTGGAGCCAGCTTATTACCACAGAATGGTCGAAGGGTCTGACTGCTGACGAAGCGGAGACTTGGTTGAACGCCGTTTCCCCTGGGTACTTTGCAGCGCTCCGCATGCCCTTGCTAGCCGGCCGCAGTTTTACCAGTGTCGACACCGCGACAAGCCCGCGAGTGGCAATCGTCAACCAAACTCTGGGGGTTCGGTTTTTTCCCGGCCAGAATCCTATAGGGAAGGGTTTCCGCATCCGGCAACCCTCCGGGGAGTGGGGCCCTCCCATTGAAGTCGTGGGGCTCATCAAGGATGCGAAATACGAGTGGGTTAGCGAAGACACTCATCCGACCGCCTTCTTCCCCATCACTCAGGTCCCGGCGCGGACCGCGAGACAAACCTTCGAGTTGCGAACGGCGATTCCGCCTTCCGCTCTCGTCCCGCCCGTTCAGTCTGCGGTCGGGAGCGTTGATAAGGGGATTTCGCTCGAGATGCTCACTCTGGCCGCGCAGGTGAACGACTCGATGGTTCAGGAGCGCCTGCTGGCGTTGCTCTCGGGCTTTTTTGGCGGGCTGGCGCTGCTGCTGGCAATGATCGGCCTGTACGGCACGCTGAGCTACCTGGTAAACCAGCGGCAGACCGAGTTCGGCGTCCGCATGGCGCTGGGCGCGCAGCCGGGATCGATCCTGCGGCTGGTGATGCGCGACGTGATCGCCGTCCTCGCGGCAGGCGAGCTGGTAGGAACGGGCTTCTCCCTCGCCACCACCGGTCTGCTTCAGGAGATGCTATTCCGTCTCGGAGCGCGTGATACGGCGACTATCGCGATCGCAATTGGCGTGCTCTCCGCTGTGGCCCTGCTTGCAGGATACCTCCCGGCACACAGGGCCACGAAGGTCGACCCCATGGTGGCACTACGGTACGAATGATTGTCGATTTTCGATTGCTGATCTCCGATTGAAGAAGCTGTCAGCTTTCAGCTATCAGCTGTCAGCGAGAACGAAAATGGAAACTGGAAATTGGAAACTGGAAAACCGTCGACTGGTCCTTATCGGTTTCGAGTTTCGATTTTCCATTTCCAGTCTCCAGTTCCTGCTGAAAGCTGAAGACTCACTACCGATGACTGACTAATGAGAACTGCTTGATGGGCTGGAGACGCCAGATCGCCAGATTCCGCGGCTTATTCGGCCGAGGGCGTCGAGCGCGCGAGCTTCGCGAAGAGTTCTCCTCCCACCTGGCGATGGAGGAGCAGGAAAATCTCGAATCCGGCATGACGCCGGAAGATGCTCACTACGCAGCGTTGCGCCGGTTGGGGAACGTCACCCTGGCACAGGAAGGGAGCCGGGAGATGTGGGGATGGAACTCGATGGAAACGCTCTTGCAAGACCTCCGCTACGCCTTGCGAAAATTGCGGAGAAACCCCGAATTCTCGGCCGTGGCCGTACTCTCGCTTGCGCTGGGCATCGGCGCGAACGCCGTGGTCTTCAGCGTGGTCAACGCGCTGCTGCTGCGTCCGCTGCCGGTTGAGCGCCCGAATCAATTGGTATTCCTCGAAACCAAGTCTGGCATCACGCAGTCATTTCCCAATTACAGAGATCTTCGCGATCGCAATGAAACCTTCTCTGGCCTGGTGGGCTTTCGGCTCGTGCCCATGGCGCTGGAATCGACGGGCGGCCCGACGCGCATCTGGGGCTTGCTTGCTACCGGGAATTACTTTGACGTGCTCGGCGTGCATCCTGTGATAGGTCGCTTCTTCCATCAAGCCGATGACGTGCATCCGGGCTCGAGCCCCTACGCGGTACTAAGCTACAACACCTGGCGGGGTCGATTCGGGGGCGACCCTGGGATTATCGGTAAGATCGTCCGCATCAACCACCTGCCCTACACTGTGCTCGGCGTGGCTCCCCCCGATTTCCACGGCACCGAGCTGTGGTACTGGCCCGAAGTTTGGGTGCCGATGATGATGGAACCTCAAATTGAGAATTACCCAGGCACTGGCTGGCTCGACAACCGAAGCACCTGGGACACCTGGGTGTTCGGCCGGCTCAAGCCAGGCACAGCCTCGGCGCAAGCACTGTCAAATTTGAATACCATTGCTCGCGAGCTTGCCCGCGAGCATCCCGACAGCAATGAAGGCTTGCAGATCAAAGTGGCTAAGCCCGGATTGGCTGGCGACATGATTGGCGGCCCGGCGAGGGCCTTTACGCTGGGCGTGCTCGGCCTTGCGGCCTTGGTGTTGCTGGCCGCCTGCGCCAACCTGGCCAGCCTGTTGACGGCGCGCGCCCGAGATCGGCAGCGCGAGATTGCCATTCGCCTTTCGATCGGCGCGAGAGGGAGCCGCGTCGTGCGCCAGGTACTGACGGAGACGCTGGTTCTGTCGCTTGCCGGCGGCGCGGCAGGATACGCGCTCGCCTTCATTTTGTCTCAGGGGCTGAGCCGCTGGCGAGCGCCGATGGAATTTCCAGTACAGTTCGAGGTGAATCCGGATTGGCGAGTCTTTCTTTTTGCCCTCCTTGTTTCTGTTATGGCCGGCGCTCTCTTCGGCGCTGCTCCCGCCTGGCGAGCTTCAAAGCCGGACGCCAACGGGGTTCTGAAAGGCGCCGTGACGAGCTGGACGCGTAGGCGGCTGGCCTTTCGAGACGTGCTGGTGGTCCTGCAAGTCACCCTGTGCTTCGTGCTTGTTGCCGCCTGCCTGATCTCGCTGCGGGGACTTCAACAAGCGCTCAAGATGCGGCTCGGTTTTGAGCCGCAAGAGGTCTCGGTGGTGGCGTTTGATCTGGGCCTGGGCGGCTACTCTGAGGAGAAGGGCCGGGCCTTCCAGCAGCGTGCCCTGGATGCTCTCAAACAACTGCCCGCGGTGCGCTCCGCAGCCTATTCCAACTCCGTTCCGCTGAGCATCGACCAATCCACGACGTCCGTTTTTCCGGAGGATAAGCCGACGCGTCGGCTGTCAGAGAGCATCAGTGCGAACTATTACCAGATCTCCCCCGGATATTTCCGGACAATGGGCACCAAACTCCTTGCCGGACGCGATTTCACCTGGCACGACGACGACAAGTCTCTCCGCGTGGCGATCGTCAATGCGGCTTTCGGCAGGCAGGTTCTGCACTCCGAAGACGCTGTCGGCAAGCGCTTCCGTCAGGGACCCAAGGGCTCGCCGGTGGAAGTGGTTGGCGTGGTCGAAGACGGCAAGTATGAAAGCCTTACGGAGTCCGAACGGCCCGCCGTTTTCTGGCCTATGTTGCAGAGCTACAATTCCACGACCACGGTCGAAGTGAGATCGTCAATCCCGGCTGCGGAGATGGTCCGCGAGATGCGCCAGCGAGTGGCGGGGCTTGATCCGGAGTTGCCGATCTACGGGACAGGTAGTCTCGATCAGATGCTAGGATTCGCATTCTTCCCCACCCACGCAGCGACCATCGCACTGAGCGCTTTCGGGGTGCTCGCGATCATGCTGGCCGTGACGGGCATTCATGGCCTCGTCTCTTACGCGGTGGCGTGCCGGGTGCGTGAGATCGGCATTCGGATGGCGGTGGGTGCGCGTCCCTCTGAGGTACTGTGGCTGGTGCTCGGCAGGATCGCGGTGCTCATCGCCATAGGGTCCGCAATCGGCTTGGTGGTGTCGCTGGCCACCGGTCAACTGCTCGCGAACATAGTGTACGAGGCTACGCCTCGCGATCCGCAGATTCTCACCGCCGTTTTGGGGACGCTCGTCCTTCTGGGCTTGCTTTCCTCATGGGTGCCGACTCGTCGGGCGCTTCACATCGATCCCATGGTGGCACTACGCCATGAATGATTGCCGATTTTCGATTGCCGATTGTCGATTGAAGGAGCTTGCAGACGGGTAGCGCAGAGTTTCGCCTTTCAAACTCTGCGGTTCTTTCTCAAGAGAAGGCCGCAGAGTTTCCAAAAGCGGGAAACTCTGCGCTGACCTCTACATTCTGCCGATTGAGGGTACCCACAAGGGGCCTACAACGGCTGATGACTCACGGCTGAGAGCTGATAACTGCTTTTATGACCTGGAGACGCCAGATCGCCAAATTGCGCGGCGTGTTTAGCCGAGGGCGCCGAGCGCGCGAGCTTCACGAAGAGTTGTGCGCTCACCTGGCGATGGAGGAGCAGGAGAACCTCGAAGCCGGCATGCCGCCGGAGGAAGCCCGCTACGCAGCACTGCGCCGGTTTGGCAATGTGACCTTGGTGCAGGAAGGGAGCAACGAAATGTGGAACTGGAGTTCAGTCGAGACGCTCTTGCAGGATGTTCGCTACAGCCTGCGCCAACTGCGGCGGGGCCCGGGCTTGACAATTGTGGCTGTCCTGACGCTGGCTTTGGGCATCGGGGCTAACACCGCGATTTTCACTGTCGTCAACGCTGTCGCACTGCGGCCGCTGCCCTACCCGCACAGTGACCGGCTGGTGTGGATTGCTGAAGTGATACCGGCGATCAAAGCCGAACTGGCGACTGGAGGAGACTACGTCGACTGGAAGGATCAAAGCCGAAGCCTCGACGCGATCACTGCTTTTGACGAGCAGGCGAGCTTCAACCTGACCGGCCGTGGCACGCCGGCTCGCGTTCGCGGCGCGCAGGTAACGGCAAGCTTCTTTGCCACCCTCGGGGCCGGGCCGCAGCTAGGACGAGGGTTCACCGCCGAAGAAGACCAGCCGAACGGCCGTAAAGTGGTGATTTTGACGCAACCTTTCTGGCAGCAGTACTTCGGCTCTGATCCTAGCGTGCTTGGCCACACCGTCACTTTGGACGCGATGCCTTACACCGTGGTCGGCGTAATGCCCGCGAGCTTTCGCTTTCCTGGTAATTCCGAGGTTCAGATGTTGGTCCCGCTCGCTCTTAACGAGTCGAGCGAGCGGTTGCGTACGCAGATGCAAAGGCTGGTCCGGATCATTGGACGCCTGAAACCCGACGTTTCCCTCGCCATTGCCCAGGGGGATCTTGATACTATTCGTAAACGGCACCCTTCCGGTCCTGGCGGACCAGCGATGCGTGCCCCAGGACCCGCGCCCGCTCTTCCCGCGGGTCAGCGCGGCATGTTCAGTGTCTTCACTTCCGGCCCGGCGCCGGCCCAACCGAATAATGCCGGCAGAAGCGGCGTCCTGCGGCCACCCACAGGCGCCGGGGCGGGAAACCGGGCTCCGTCCCGGGGGGGCCCGTCCTCGCCCAATCAAGTTGCACGCGCTGGCGGAGTGCTTCCGTCCGCGGGTGCTCGTGAGGCCCAAGCTGACGCACACAGGACGCCGGCAGCCGGCCCTCCCGGCCTCATCGGGCTGCCCGAGGTCGAGCTTAAGGTTGTGCCGCTGGCAGAACATCTGGCCGGGAATTTGCGGCCCGCGATGCTGACCTTACTTGGAGTGGTTGGGTTGGTCCTGCTCATCGCATGCGCGAACGTGGCCAATCTGATGCTGACGCGCGCCTCCGCGCGTACGCGCGAGGTGGCTGTGCGTGCCGCTCTGGGGGCGAGCCGCTGGCGCCTGATTCGCCAACTGCTGGTGGAAAGTGTAACTCTGGCGCTCGCGGGCGGCGTTGCTGGATTGGCTGTTGCTGCCTGGGGCGTGCGCGTGATGACACGCTTCATCCCGGCGGATGTTGGAGGCGGAATTCTGAGCATAGCGCAGCCGCATGTGGACGGCGCCGTACTGCTGTTTGCGCTTGTCGTCTCGATTGGGAGCGGCATTCTGTTCGGTCTGGCACCGGCCACGGTTGCCGCACGCCCCGATCTTGCCGAAGGATTGAAGGAGAGTGCGCAGTTGGCGAGCGCCGGTCGCCACCGCGTCTGGCTGCGAGGAGCGCTGGCGGTGACGGAACTTGCGCTCGCTTTAGTGCTGCTCATTGGCGCCGGACTGCTGATCAAAAGCTTCTACCGCGTGCTCTCAGTCGATCCCGGCTTTGCCCCCGAGCGCGTGCTGACGATGAACCTCAGCCTCACGGATTCGCGCTACCCGACCCCGCGCGAGAGAACTACGTTCTTCACGGAGGTCCTGCGGCGGGTGGAATCTCTTCCGGGCGTCCGGTCGGCAGCCGTCGGAGACTCATTGCCACTTAGTCCCTATCGCGCCATTCTGAGGATTCGCCGCGAAATCGCTACGCCCAACGCGCCGGTGGAGGATTCGAGCAGCGTTATGATGTCGCGACTCACCGTGAGTCCCGGCTATTTTTATACCCTGGGAATTCCAGTGCTCAGAGGGCGCACGTTTACGGACCACGACGACGAGCGCTCATTGAAAGTAGCGGTGGTGAATGAGTCTCTGGCCAGCCACATGTGGCCGGGGGAAGATCCGGTCGGCAAGCAACTTCCGCTCATCGACGAAAAGCTCACAGTGATCGGAGTGGTGGGGAACACCCGGCACGAAGGCTTGAGCCAGGAAGTAAAGGCCGAGATTTATGTCCCCTACCTCCAGGGGGCGGAGAACTCTATGCAACTGGCAGTGCGCACGGCGGCTGAGCCGGAAAGCCTTGTTTCGGCCGTGCGGGGCGAGATTGCTGCCATCGATCCTGACCAGCCCATCTACCGAGTGGCTACGCTCGAGCAAACCCTTTCGGACTCCGTCGCTCCCCGGCGTTTCAACATGCTGCTGCTTGGCATCTTCGCGTTCATAGCGCTCACTCTCGCCACGGTGGGGATTTATGGCGTGATGGCGTTCTCAGTAACGCAGCGGACCCATGAAATCGGTATCCGCATGGCGCTGGGCGCTGAACGGCGCGACGTGCTAGGCCTCATCGTGCGGGAGGCCTTGCGACTGATGCTCGCGGGCAGCCTTCTTGGAGTCGGCGGAGCCTGGGCTCTAACGCGGTCGCTAACAAGCTTTCTCTATGACGTCCGTCCCACGGATCCCCTGACCTTTTTGGTCGTCCCCGCTGGTCTGGTTGCGGTCGCGATCGTGGCGAGCTACATCCCCGCGCGGCGGGCAGCGAAGGTCGACCCGATGGTAGCGCTGAGGCACGAGTGATCTTTTCAACGAGGTCCTAGCTTAGCTAAGCTAGGCTTGAGCTGGTCTCTACGAGAGGGAACCTTGGGCTTTCACACGGACTCGAGGGAGGATCGGGAGAACGCGAACCTATTGCAACCTATTGTGGCCGACGAGCTGAAGACCCGCTAACTTTTGAAAGGAGGAAAAGTCTCGGTCCCGTGTCACCAGC
>Ga0182041_10001114_pt1 | contig 13385 bp, 10 predicted proteins | sample flu12Cox44000178_FD_125967 | JGI IMG/M metagenome (GOLD analysis project Ga0182041, IMG submission 125967) | Lab enrichment of tropical soil microbial communities from Luquillo Experimental Forest, Puerto Rico - flux8day.12C.oxic.44.000.178 | ecosystem: Environmental > Terrestrial > Soil >...
AATACGCCTGAAGGGGTCGTGCTCATCGTTGGCTGCTCGCATCCGGGCATCGACAGGATTGTGCAGGCCGCGACCGCGATCAATCCGCGTGTTCACCTTGTCGCGGGCGGGCTCCATCTGGTTGTTGCGAACGACCAAGATATCGAGAAGGCTGTCACCGCGCTGCATGACACCTTCAAAGTGGAATACGTTGCCCCTGGCCACTGTACCGGCGAACCGGCGTTCAGTGCGTTCAAGAAAGCCTACGGAGATCATTATCTCTACGCCGGACTCGGCTCCAGCTTGCAGCTAACCTTGGGGCAACCGTAATCGCCTCGGTCTAGTCGCTGAAGTACACGATCGCAGAGGCGAGGGCAATCAGTAGTGTCCCCCCGGTGGGGGTGGGGCCTCTATGGTGCCCAAAATGTGCCCGCCCGAACGAAACAGGGTGCATCCGAACATCACAAATTGCCATTCTCGCCCGGCTGGCTGCTAGGCCGGTGCGGTGATCTCTTCCCCAGCCGTTCGTACCTATCCCAACTCCTCGCGTGGGGTGGTTAGCAGTGAGTAGCTCGCTCTCTTGTCGCCAACCTCCCATGTGCGTAATTTCAAACCTAGGCCGCTCCACATGACGATCTGGATGCGGTGACAGGAAGGAGCGGTAGGTCCTTGGGGGAGGACCTACCGGTTTCTCGACCTGAGTTAACCTGCACGAGCCTGGCCAGTCTAGCCAGCGGGCGGTGCTGTAAGTTGATGAGGTGACTGCGAACGAGAGAGTCCCTCTCTCGTTCGCAACAGCCGAAGCGAAACTGCTTCGGCTCTCTTTTTGCTTCCGGCGAAGACGCGAAACGCTGTAATGGTCGCCTCGCCTGTTAGAGGAAAACCCAATCGCTGCTGATAAAAACCTGGACTGCCGCGGCGAAATGCGCCTGAGGGGGATCGTGACATGGCGATCAGAAAAGGTACGGCACTAGAGCGGCGGTCTGATGGGCATAGGTGGCATACGTCTCCCCAAATTGGGAACGCATCCACTCCTCCTCCATGCGGAGCTTGGCCCAGAACACGAGGAATACTAGGGCGAAAGCGATGAACCCGCGTACCTGGGAGAGCGCAATCGCGGTGCCAAGAAACCCGGTCAGAATGCCGGTGTAGATGGGGTGACGGACCAGGGCATAGGGGCCGGTGGTAATCAGCTCGTGGCCCTGCTTAATGGTTACGGAGCGGCTCCAGTTGCTGCCGAGGTGCTGGCGCGCCCAGACGGCGAAGAGAAGACCGACGACGGTAAAAACAGCTCCAACCCAAAAAGGCCAGATACCAGACGGCCAGAGCTGGCGGTAGAGCCAGGGCAGCGGGATGCGAGTTGTCGAGAGGAGGATGATCACGATCAGGAAGGCTAGGGCCCGCAGGATGCGCGACGCGGCAGACTCGAGGCGCTGGGTGGTTTTGGTATCGGCCGCCTTGATCTGCCAATAGAGAAGAAAGGCGATCCAGACCACGGGAAAAAAAGATTCAAAGAACCAGAGCATTCAGGACCTCCGGGCGTTGTAGTTCTCAGGTGGAAATACTTACTCCGCCATTGCGGAATGCTGCGCGCGGCGACCTGGGCCGCTTCCACCTGCAAGAAGCGCAACATCGAATTCCCTGCTTGGTTGCTACACAAGCAATCCGCGCGCCCTTTGACGCCTTACCGACCACGCGGAGTAGGCAATCCCAAAATTCACTTCGTCGTGCGAGGCGGTTTGCGAGTATTGCATCCCGGATAGATTGTGCTTACCGCCATATCGCCCTCGTCCAGAATTGTGCCCAATTTTGTGCCCACCCATGACCCTACCACGTGCTACGGTGTCATGCAGGCCTGGCTGGAAACCGCTCCAAGCCCGCATGAACACTAGGTTGTAGCACTTCGTGACACTCTAGCTAAGTTGTTGATCCTTCGTCCGGCAATTACTTGCGGCTTTGCCAGCGTGCACATCCTAATGTTCGGCACATTCCTCGTCGCCGATGCTCAGCACGCTATCGAATGTGAGAAAAACGCGTTCGATCAACAGCCCAGGAAATTCCTTCCTGATGACCGCAGAAGCGCGGCACAGTTCAATACAGTGGTGTGCCATCTCGCGTTGATGGTCGCCATTGAATGCCGCCAAGCCGCCGTAAGTGGCGCAATCAGAATGGCTCGTTAGGATGACGCGGCCAGCCTGATGCAATCGAATCGCGAGCCGCACTTGTTCCAAAACGAAAGCGCGATCAAAATCGGTACGCGGAGATGACAGCGCCAGACTGCCGCCGCCGATAATCACCAGATCCGGATGCACTATGCTGTAGCGCCGCAAGAATTCGCCCGCCGCTAACCGAATTCGCGCGTCAAAACAGCAGACCACGGCGGCATCAGCAGCGTAGGGCTGAGAATTGGATTCGAAATCGAAGAGTTTTCTGATAATCACCTCCGACGTTGGTTTAAATTAGGCCCGGCCATTAATCAGTTACACTGCCGTCCAAATTGAGCCGGAAACAGTTGAGGGGTCATTGAAAACAAAGTCGTAGACCTCTCCTCTTGAGCCTCGTGAAGTTCAGGTTGCATGGCACGAACGCCCCTATCGATGCATCGTCATTTATCTAATGCTGTCCCAGTTAGGGCAAGAACTTCACTGGTTATTTCATGGTTTAGTTGGATAATGCTCAGTTTTGCTGTCTCATTTAGGTCAGCGCCAGTTCCAGTTGCTGTTCCGGCGGCGGAGGGGGAGGCTGAAAGGGGTCGTCCAGCCAAGCCCACAAGCCGCGATGCACAAACAACTGCTGTCGCAACAAAGCCAGTAAGTTCGACAGCGCCCAGCCGAACTGTGCCCGAAGCTGCAGAAAGCGAAGAAGCAACATGGCAATCAACGCCGTCCAAACCTGGGTCTTAACCGCATTGGCACTGGTGCCGACAAAGGTCTTGATCTTGCACAACTGCTTGAGCGCCTTAAAGAACAGTTCCACCTGCCATCTCTCCTTATAGATCGCGGCCAGGGTGGTGGGACCGAATTGCAGATGATTGCTCAAGAACACCAAGCGGCGTTGCTGCTCGGCGTCGAAGATTTCCACAAGCCGGAAAAAGTACTCCCGGCCTTCGCCGGGTAGACTGTAAAAGCAAATCACCTCGTCGGCCAACACCTTGCCCCCCGCCGGCACCGGTCGCCGCTCCACTACTAAGTAATCCGCGTTGTCCTTCAGTCGCGTCACCCAGTACACCCCCTGCTCCGTCAACTCCACAAACCACTGGTAGCCGTTGTAGCCGCGATCGAACACCACAATCGTCCCTGGCTCCCAACGTAGCTTCCGGGCCACCTTCAACTCGTGGACTTTGCCGTCGCTGATGACGGCAAAACGGGGCAGGTAGCCGTCATGATCCAATAACAAATGCAGTTTGATGGCGCCTTTGGTGCGTCGGAATTTCGCCCAGTCATACAAGCTGGCACACAGATCAATGACCGTCGCATCCAGACTGAGCAGCTTGTTTTTGAAGCGGAACTTGCGCCGTCGGCTGCGGGCCAAGGTCGAGCGTGAGGGAGCCGTAGGTACGCCTAAATGCTTGAGTTTGCCTTCGGAGGCAGCTAAGCCTTGACAAATTTCCCGCAGGCTATGTGCCCTTCCCAGCTGACAGAACAGCATGGCCACGAACTGGCCCCAACAAGTAAAGCCACGAGCGTGGCGCTCGGCTTTGTGCTGGCCCACAGCCAAGCCAAATTCGGTTCGTGAAAACAACTGCAACAACTGGCTGAAAATGCTGCATACTCGATTCATGGTGGAAGCCTCGCTGAGGAGATTTGGTTCTGGCTGAACCCAGCTCACCTTAGCAAAGCTTTCACCTCTGCCCGCAGACCACGTTTTCCACAAATAAAATTGCCAAGCCGAGCTGCCGTCAAACCTCAATGTGATATTTACAGTTAGAGCCTACTGGTTTGAACTGTACCCTTTGTGAGACGCGTAAGGAGAAGCGCTTCTGCCCGGCGCTCCATGCCCGCATTTGTCCCGCCTGCTGCGGCAAGCATCGCGAACTGATCCTAGATTGTCCCAGCGACTGCACATACTTGAAGCAAGCGCGAGAATATGATCGCTTCCGTCCCGAGCTGCTCGAGGACGAGCGCTGGTTCGTCCATGTCCAAGCGGAGAATTTGCTAGATGCTCACCACCTGTTGCTAGCGGACTTGCTGGAAAGCATCACCCAAACTGCGTCGGGGAACAGCTCTCTCCGGGATCGAGATGTGATTGAGGCACTCACCGCGCTTGCCCGCAGTTTCGAGACACGCGCCAACTCCGGCTTGCATTATGAACCGATGCGCCCCAGCCTGACCCAGCAAGCCTTGATCCAGGAATTGCGTGAAGTCATTGCGGATTACGACGCAGAGGGCCGGGAGGTGGGCGACCCTCATCTTCACGACAGCGACGCCTTGAAGGCGCTGGTTCTTGTCTTGCGGCTGGCCCTCGACCGCAGCTCTAGCCGCCCACTCTCGCGCGGTTTTTTGGACTTCCTGCGCACGGAGTTCAAGAAAGACGGTGGCAACACCCACTCCCGCATCGTCCTGCCGTAAATCGTAGTTCGCCGAGACTGTATCATTCTCGCTCTGCCACTCACATTCCACGGTGTCTCCGCAAAGGCAGGCTCACGATGAAAACAATGAGATTTATCTCAGGTCAGGACGTCAAAACCTAATTTGGACAAGGGTGAATCAGTTACTTAAGTAGTGTTTCTGCGTCTAAGCGGGCGAGGGGCGAGAACAATGATCTCAAAACTAGGTGTGTTTTGGATGGGCGTCGTTGTTTATCTGGCCAGCGCTTCGGGAAGTTTTGCGCAATCGAACGTGCTTACACTCGCCTATCAACTGACCCATGTCGATCAAGGCGAGCCATATTTCTCTCCAGACGGCAAGCGAGTGGTTTACGAAACAACAGTAGCGGGATATCAACAAAATCTTCATCATGAATGCCGACGGAACCGCTCAAACGCGGATTACCCACAATTCCGTGACTCACGACAGCCCATCGTGGTCGCCTGATGGTAAGCTCATCGCATTTGTCGCCGATGATGGCCAGCGTGAGCAAATCTGCATGATCAATGTTGACGGCAGTGGTGAGCAGTGCCTAACGGGCGTACAGCACAAATACATCCATCCAAACTGGTCTGCCGACAGCACAAAGCTCATCTTCTGTTCGGATGACGACCTTCAGCCGCCAAAAAAGAACGAGTCCGAAATCTATAGTCTCGACTTGAAAACCCGCAAAATGACAACAATCATTTCCGGCGGTACGAACACATATCCCTCATGGTCGCCCGACGGAACGAAGATCGCGTTTCGCAGGATGCTCGGGGAGATGAATTCTGAAGTTTTCGTGGCCGACAGCGACGGCTCCAACCAACGCAACTTGACGAACAATCCGGCATTCGACGGCTGGCCTTCTTGGTCGCCGGACGGCAAACAGATTGTTTTCGCTTCAAACCGGCGGGCCAATTATCAGATCTATGTCATGAGGGCGGACGGTAGCGACGTTCGACTGGTGGCGAATACGGAGGGGCGTGCAACCGAGCCTAGGTGGTCTCCTGATGGCAAGAGTATCTATTTCACCAATTGCAAGAAGGTCGACTTCGGAGTGGATTGCGAACTAATGGTGGCGGTTCTCGGTCAGGTGCCGACTCCGCGCAAGTAATCGGCACTCAGTGTTTGTCCTTGAATCCTTCGCGCCGCTGATAGCGGTATCGTGCCAGTGTGTCCTCGATTACCGGATAGGCATGTTCGGCCGGGGTACTCCGAATCAGAGGCGAGGGGCGATCAGGGGTGTACCCCGGCATAGTGCTTCTAACCCAGGCAAGCCGGTACAGCTCGCGCCTCAAGAACCACCCTTTCTAAACAGCAAGTTGCTTGCAGTCTATAAAGCATCGATTTAGGAAATTGAAATCACTTTCAGAAACTCATGCAGCTAGCAAATCGGTGCGCCTTGCGCCTGACCCGGATCCGAAGCGTGGGCTCGGAAGCTAGGTTGGAGGTCACGGTACTCGGTGAGCCTGACACCGTTTCCACGATTGAATCGCGCCAGTCCTTTGCCCAGCGTGGCTCCAACCTAGTATGTATCGCGCACAATGCAGAAGCACCACACGCAGATGAAAGTGACGGGATCTGTGAAGGGGAAATCAAAAATTGTGAATTTCAAGGTGGTCGCTCAGAAGTCTGCTAAGCCGGCACAGTGATTCGGCTCAACAAAAGAATCTACCAGCAACAAGCGCAACAATGAATTGCCTTGTTTGCTGATGTCTTCAAGTCGTCGTCGGCCCGGCCTTTACATAAGCAATCGGTGCGGAGGATTGTGAGTGTAATGTGCTGTGGCTGTTGAAAAACTCTATTGCTCGGCCTTTCGGCAAAAAACAACGCTCCAGGATGCTCTATAAAGGTCGTTCTCGAAATCGGGATACATTTACCATCATTCGAGACTGCCAAGAACGGACTTTTTGAACACCCACTGCTGGTAACAACAGTTATTCAGGAAAATCTGCAATTGGCGCGGGCAAATTGAGCGATCTATGACGCTTGAGTTTGTCCAGGCCCGACCCCTCGGCAAGCGAAGAAATGCTCTTATCAGATTACTAGCGTTTACTAGTGGCGGTGCGGAAAAAATGGCGCTGAAAAGTTCGAAGTGATAGACCCCACTTTTCGCCAGATCGCACGGGCTTATGAGGGTGAGTTGCGGATTGTTCCACGTTATCGAAGTCGTCGGCCTACCCGTCAAGAATCGTGAATTGCCGTTCGGTCAGTGCTGCCTTTGAAAAACTGGTTGAAGCATGTCTTCGACCACTCGCGCAACGAAATCCACAACAATTTAAAGCACGCTCTACAAGAGTACTTCGATCCGAAACGGTTCCACGATCGGGCATAAAGTCCACATGCCACCATCTGGCGATAAAACAGATTGGCGAGGCAGCCGGTCTAACTCCGGCCGCCCTGCCCAACTCAAGCCCTGCCCTTCAGAGAAGATCCGAGACAGTCGTATTAATGTTGATGCGTGTTGCCGCGACCACACCGACAATGTGTGCGACCTGGGTTCCCGTGGTGTCGTACGCATCCAGGGTGAACGTACCACTATATTGCTTCCCATCTTGACTCAGCGTGATCTGTTGAAGGATCTGAGTCGGTCCGGTTGGGTTGCCGATGCTACTTGGCGCATTGGCCGTATCATTGGCAAACCAGGCAAAGTGATTCAGCTTGTACGTGAACCTTGCTGTCCTTTTCCAGATACCCATGCAGATGTCGCCATCCTGCGGGGGCCGTGCGGAGTTCATGAGCTCCGTTCCGTCGCCATGCCACGTAACTAAAGCGTTGTCGATCGGCGTACCATCCGGTGGCCCATTCTCATTGCCTTGGGCGGTGAACGTGACGTGCCACATGCCGACGATTGGATCGCTGTTATCAGCAATCGTCAGTAATGATGAGCCTGGCTGTAATGGATCGGAGCCTTGCCAGGATTGCTGGTGAAGGTTTCCGCCGAATTTATTCGCGTCTCCGCATGCCGCGCTGGCCGTGGCGGTGAGCAAGCATGCGGAAACGAAAGCTAGAACGATAATCCTCATTGTGAACTTGCGATACATAACAAAGTCTCCGTGGGCCAGTTGGCCGGTTACCGAAGGGTTTACTGCAATGGAGAAGCAGGTTGCGGCTCCACCCGTTTTTCCGTTCCCGGGCAATTTGCCGCGGGATGCCGGTTTCGATCAATCCGCGCCGTATCACATTCGTCTCTCACATTCCTCACATTACGTAAAATCAGTCACTTACGGTGAGCCTGTGCGAAGCCTTCCTCTGAACCTTGAAAGCGGGTAAACTGTGACCCATTGTTGCAGGGCGCGTCATGGCTTCGTCGCCGACTTCCCTTGAAGTTGCTCGTTTCGGACAGTTCGAGGTAAATCTGCGCTCGCGTGAGCTTCGCCGCGAGGGCGTGAGCGTTCGCCTTCCCGATCAATCCTTTGAAGTCCTCGCCATGCTGCTGGAGCGTCCCGGTGAGTTGGTAGGGCGTGAAGAGATCCGGAAACGGTTGTGGTCGGACGATATATTCGTGGATTTCGACCACGGCTTGAACAATGCCGTGAACCGGCTTCGTGATGCTTTGGGGGATTCGGCGGAATCGCCACGCTTTGTGGAGACTTTGCCGCGCCGGGGTTATCGGTTTGTTGGCCAATTGCACCCGGCGGAGCAATCGGTGTTGAATGGTTTGACCAGCAAGGCGAATTATGCGCCACCTAATCGCCCCATGGTTGGCAAGCTCAGCCTCGCTTGGATTGGGATCATCGCTTCTCTTCTGCTGCTGGCTTGGCTTGGGTCCAGCGTTGTGCGGCGTCTCGTCGTTGGTTCAGATCAGCAGCGGTTGGCGATTCGATCCATCGCAGTATTGCCCCTGGAAAATCTCTCTGGCGATTCCAGTCAGGATTACTTTGCGGATGGAATCACAGAACAATTGATCACGGAACTCGGTCAAGTTAAAGCCCTGCGTGTCATTTCACATACCTCCGTCAATCAATACAAAGCCACAAGAAAAACCGTTCCGGTCATTGCTCGGGAACTTCAAGTGGACGCCCTGGTTGAAGGCACGGTGACCCGTTCAGAAGGACGAGTCCGCGTTACCGCCAATCTTGTGCAGGCAAGTCCGGAAAAACATCTCTGGGCGGAAGCATACGACCGGGACATGCACGATGTGCTGTCCCTGCAGGCAGAGCTGTCACAGGCGATTGCCCGTGAGGTTCGGATCGAGATCACGCCAAAAGAGCGAGAGTCGTTTGTTAGTCGTCATCCCACAAATCTCGAAGCTCAGGAGGCCTATCTAAAGGGGCTGTCCCACTTTGCCCGTGGCAAGGACCAGTTGTTCGTACCCAACGAAGGCAAACAAGAACTACACAAAGCCAATGACTATTTTCAGCAAGCGATTACGATTGATCCCCAGTACGCTCAAGCCTATGCCGGACTTGCCCGATCCAATACCTGGCTAGGCATCTTGGAAAGCCCTGCTATCGACGCGGCACGGGTGGCGTCCGACAGGGCGATCTCGCTTGATGAGAATCTGCCGGAACCTCATATGATCCGAGGAGGACTGCTGCTTGGCGCTCCCAATTGGGCCGGCGCCGAACGCGAGTTCCTTCGCTCCATCGAACTCAACCCCAGTTACGCCGAGGCACATCAAGGTTACGGAATTTTTCTTTCCCTGAGAGGACGATTCGATGAAGCAACGACGGAAATGGACCGTGCGGTCATGCTCGACCCCGTCGGTCGCTCTCCCAAGACGCAGGCGGCGTGGGTAGATGTTTGCGCTGGAAATTATGATAAAGCCATTATGCGGCTGCAGAACATTACAGAGCTGTTTCCGAACGACGCTCTCAGCCATGAAGGCTTGGGCACCGCGTATGTTCTCCGTGGCAGGTTTAAAGAAGGCATCGCAGAGTTGAGAAGGTCAGCACAGCTTTCGGGTAAAGACCCGAGCCGGAGTGCGAATTTGGGTTGGGCCTATGCAATGTCCGGCCAGCGTGACCGAGCGCTTCAGATTCTCGCCCAAATCAAACGTGAGTCCGCCCACGACGCTGATATCGAATACGAAGTCGCCCTCATTTACGCCGGACTCGGCGACAACGACCAAGTCTTCATCTGGTTGGACAAAGCCTACCGCGACCGACATGATGTGCTCAACGAGGTCTGGCGTGAGCCCCAGTTGATTCCCTTGCGTATGGACCCGCGTCTTCACCAGCTTGCACGCAAGCTCGGTATCATTGCCTGAGAGGGTGCCGGCGCACCATTACGCACACAATTCCCCAAAGGGAACTTCCTCGGATCACTCAGGTAACGGCGACTTATCGTTGTTAGTGGGCAATCTTGCCACGACGCGGTCCGCCTTGTCGATTTTGAACCATTCACCACCCGTCATGATGTGGTGTTCGCAAACATCCAATCTGCTCTCGGGCGGGTCTGACATTGCGCAGGCTTCACGGCAGCCCAGGCAGACTACCGCATAGCCATGGTCGAATGGACCGCCCCCGTCATACTTGGGCGCAATGACAATCTCTCCACGCCGGTCGGCGAATCCGATCTTTTTGTTGACTACTATGCGAACGAGTCCGTCCGAGAACTCTTCGGCCCAATTGTCAGAAATCGGAACGTCCTTTATGATGACGCGCCCCTTTCGATTGACATACATAAACAAGTGCCCTGAGTGAACGTCGTGGAATACCGCAGCCAAGCCATAAGGATCGAATTCAAGTTTTTTGACGTACTCCGGCGCGATGAATAGGTTCCCGTGGTCGTCCTGGAAAACACAGTTCGGATAGCTCGCCATCTCCTTTCGGTGTTCAAAGGCGCAGGTGTCACCGGTCGTTGCCACATGGATTGCGGCACTTTGGGAATCGGTCGTCTCTGACTGGGGCTTTACTGTTTGCGCAGAGTACCGGGTTGCCAACAATGCGAGGCAGATAAAGGCGGCCGCGAGAAACGCACGCATGAGATTTTCCACTTGCATATTACGCGCCATAGGACAATTGGCGGTACAGCCCATTACTCTCACAATCCTACAACGGCAAGCCCGAACCGGATTGCTTGGGTAACCGGGATGTTTTACGACAGTTTAGCCGCGAGGCGCAGCAGCTAGTCCCTAAAAGAAAAGCTGTGGAGGATGGCCGACATCGTTTCGTCCAACTGTTTCTGTTGAGTCGGGGTAAGTGGTGCTCGCAGCGGGTCACGGCGATAGTTACTCTCTGCATTGTCAGCCACTTCGACAACAAGCCCAATAGGTCGAGGAACTGTCACTGAAAATTTTACGAACATCGCTAGAGCCAAAATTCTGGCACGATGCTCGCCTGCACAAACGTCGAAGCCGCCAGAGCAAGGGGGAGACTCGGTCTTTGCGAATCGCCCGCAACGGCGTGGCCCGTAGAATTGCCACCACTAAACCCGACTGAGTGTGACCGATTGTCGGTGAAGTGCGCGTAACGCGCTTGTTCATGTACACTTGAGTGCAATTCGGAGCCCTGGGTCGTTGTCCGTGCCACTCGTTGATTTTGTGAGCGGCGACGGCTACCAACCAGAAGGTCGGGAGCTCGAATCTCTCAGGGCGCACCACACCCTCCCTAATGTCCTTCCACGCGTCAGAACTAAATGGCAGCGACTACCCCATCAAAGCCATCATCCTCGATTACGGCGACGTCATTTCACTGCCAGCCGACCCGGCTGTTATGTCCTCAATGGCTGCTCTATTTGGACTTCCGCTGGACCGCTTTCGACTGTTCTACGGCTTCTTCCGACACGGCTACGATCGCGGTGCACTCGACGCGGCCGCGTATTGGAACAGGATCGCCGAAGCAGCCGGTGTGCAGCTCAACGAAGACCACATCGCACATTTGCGAAAAGCTGATGTCAAAATGTGGAGCCGATTGAATGAGCCGATCTTAAAGTGGGTGGAGGAGCTGCGAGAGGCCGGGTTCAAGACCGCGGTGCTGTCCAACATGCATTACGACATGGTGCAGCGCGTCTTAAGTGATGATGCATGGACGAAGCGCTTCGATGTCCTCGCACTGTCTTCGCCTCTGGGCATGGCCAAGCCGCAGCCGGAAATCTTCGAGTATTGCTTGAAGAAGCTCAACGTGGGGCCGCACCAATCCATGTTCATTGATGACCGCCAGGACAATGTTGAAGCTGCCTTGAAGGTAGGAATCGCGGGCATCTGCGCGCCGTCGACTGAGGCGCTGGTGGACCTGCTGGATGCAATCGGATTTCAGCCGCTACCGGAACTGTAGCTCGAACCGCTAGGTGTCGTCGTCGCGGTCGACCTCCTCTTCTAGCTCTGAAATCGCTACCTCACGATCCGTCCCGTGCAGGCGGGCGTATAGCTCCTGCAAGGCCACCGAAACGACATGGTAGTGGTGCAGATGCGCGAACCTTTGATCGCGCGTGAGCTCAAGCCAGATTTCGTGCATGAGCTTAAGGTCCTGCGGACGCAAGCGCGGGGCGTGCGGCCCGAGAGTGTACTCCCACTTTCGGCCGTCTGGCGCCACCACCTCCATCTTCACGCGTGGCTTGGGATCGGGCAGGCGCTCCCACGCATCGCCGGTCAGCTTCGCCTGTTCTTCCGGCGTTAGCTTATTGGAGAGACCGCAGACCATAAGCGTAGAGCCAAGTCTCTGTGCGGTCGCCATGATTGCCTCAAACACGTCGTTGGTGGGAACCACCATCAGCGAAACGTGCTTCCCCTCTTTCTCCGCGAGATTGACAACCGTGGTGAAAAGCTCCTGTTCGTATTCCTCGAACACATCGGCGGAGTCCATCTGAGTAGCTCCACTGAACGACGGAACGCGATGCAGAACGCGGGCAGTCATCACCACAACATCGGTCTTGTTGGTGTCCACCTTGCACAAAAGCTCACGCAGATAGTACAGATTCTTGGTATCGCGCACCGCAACGAGGATGTTGCCCGGCCGAATATGCATATCCTCCGCATTCACTTCATCCTGGGCGTGAACGCGGAACTTTTCGATCTCGTGGCTCTTGCCCGCGGCTTTTCTGTGCGTGATCTTTTCTGTGACAGTGAAGACCACAAACAGAAAGGCGCTGAAGGCAATGCCCGAGATCGTGGCTAGCCGCTTGGTGAAGAGGTTGGTGAATGCGGTCGCAAACAAAAGCAGCGAAATCAGCGCAAGACCGATCGGCAACTCGGTGTGGCCGATTTTCAAATTGCCCGGAACCTTGAACTCCCGTCCCTCGGGGTCAATGAAGCGGAGGACCAACACCGCAAGAGACATAAAGCTGAAGCTCCAGATCACGCCGAAGGCATAGAGCGAGGCCAACAGGTACACGTTGCCGCGGCTGGCAAGGATGGTAAAAATCTGCAAGAACGTAATCAGGTTGATAACGCGGTAAGTGGTGCCATACTTACGGTGGGGCTGACGGAACCACGGTGTAAGTACGCCGTCTTCCGTGATGCGGTTGATTACTCCATTCGCGCCGACGATCGCGGTATTGACTGCGCCAGAAAGAATCAGCACGCCAACCAGTACCACAAATCCTTGGAAGAACAGCCTCAAAGTGTACGGCCCCACCATGTGCATGGACAGTCCGCTGATCAAGTTGGCAAAGTAGTCGGGCCGGACCTTGTCGGGAATGATCATTACAGCAAAGAACGAAACAAGGGAGGTGAACAGCAGGCTGTAAACGAAGATCACCAGCCCGGCTTTTTCAAGGTTCTTTAGCTTGGGGTGCTCGATTTCGCGGTTCACCTGCGCCAGAGATTCTTCGCCGCTCATCGCCAGCACCGAGTGTCCAAAACCAACCAGCATGATGACCAGGGTCAGATTCGCGAATCCGGTGTGATACAGCCATCCCAGAGTTTCGTGGTTCATAGGGATGTTGGCTTTGGAC